>Ga0126381_100000308_pt1 | contig 54277 bp, 55 predicted proteins | sample PanSoiMetPlot_28_FD_96465 | JGI IMG/M metagenome (GOLD analysis project Ga0126381, IMG submission 96465) | Tropical forest soil microbial communities from Panama - MetaG Plot_28 | ecosystem: Environmental > Terrestrial > Soil > Tropical forest > Bulk soil | place: Panama | collected 2016-02-17 | reverse complement strand
CGAACACGCGCTCGGCCGCCTCCAGTTCGCCGAGCTGGCGGATCAGCTTCTCGCGCTGTGCATCGACGCGCGCAAGCGCCTCGGTTATCCGCTGCTTCTCGTTGGTGATCTCGTCCAATGTCGCCATACCAGACCTTCAAGACAGAAATAGCCTACCACGATTGGTCAAACTTTTTTGGCGTCTATCATTGCGATGCACATAATGCAACCGTAGAATGTGCCCATTGATCGGATCTGGAGTCCGCTGCAGAGGACGCGTGCGCTCTGTGGGGAATGAGTTATAGGGCTGAGGAGGTGTTCGCCGCCCCCGGGCCGGCGCCCGAATCGTCAGCGCTGCACTAACGATCCGCGCAAGGACGATACTTTCGAAAGCGGACTGGCGGGAGGGAGGAGATGGCCCGACGATTTTCTCATTTGCTCTTAGCTGTGCTAACCGCGATTGCTGCGCTGCTGGGGCCGATGCCGGGTCGGGGCGGCATGTTCCGTTTGATGTGGACTGACGAGGCGACGATCGCCGACATCCGTGCTGCGTTCGAAACACGACAGCTGACGTGCCGGCAGCTGGTACAGATGTACATCGATCGCATCGAGGCATACGACAAGAAGGGACCGGCGCTTAACGCGATAATTATGATCAACCCGAACGCGTTGGCGGCCGCCGATGCGCTCGACACCAAATTTGCTCAGTCGGGAATGAGCGGGCCGCTTCATTGTGTGCCGCTGATAGTGAAAGACAATTTCAACACTGCGGATATGCCGACGACCGCGGGATCGCTATCACTGAAAGACTCGATCCCGGCTGCCGATGCCTTTCAGGTGCGAAAGCTGCGCGAGGCGGGTGCGCTGGTGCTCGCCAAGTCCAATATGGCAGAGTTTGCGTGGAGCCCGTTTGAGACCGTCAGCTCCGTGCTGCCGGGCTATACGCGCAACCCTTACGCGCTCGATCGTGTTCCCGCGGGTTCCAGCGGCGGGACGGCGGCTGCGGTGGCGGCCAATTTCGGCGCGGTCGGTCTTGGCAGCGATACCGGCAATTCGATCCGTGGACCGTCCTCGCATACGAGTCTGGTTGGGATTCGTTCGACGACGGGACTGACCAGCCGCGACGGTGTCGTCCCGTTATTTCTGAACCGCGATATTGCCGGACCGATGGCGCGAACTGTCGCCGATGCGGTGGCGGTGTTTGATGTCGTCGCCGGCTATGATCCGGCCGATCCGGTGACGGCGGCGAGCCAGGGAAAGCGGCCCGACAGCTATCTGAAGTTCCTCGACAAGGATGGGTTGCGAGGGGCGCGGATCGGTCTAGTGCGGCAGCTTTTCGCGGGCACAGACACAGATCCCGAGGTGCTCCGCCTGTTCGAAAACGCACTGACCGATATGACGCAGCAGGGGGCGGAAATCATCGAGGACGTCACGATTTCCGAGATCGACCAGATCCCGCCGGCAAAGCTGTTTTGTAATCGCTTCAAATACGACGTCGCGGGCTATCTCGCTGCTCTGGGTCCGCAAGCGCCGGTAAAGAAGCTTGACGACATTCTCGCTTCGCAGAAATTCCACCCGTCGATCGAAAAGCGGATGCTCGATGCGCAGGCCGAGCCACCGCCTGACCAAAACCCCAAATGCCGGGAAGCCGACGAAAACGGGCGCCGTCTTGCGCAAGCGGTCCTGGCAGCGATGGATCAGTTGAAGACGGACGCGTTGGTCTACCCGTCGTGGAATAACCCGCCGCGGCTGATTGGCGACCTCAATTCACCGCACGGCAATAACAGCAATCGCATTGCGCCACCGACCGGGTTCCCGGCGATCACGGTCCCGATGGGATATTCCTATGGGAGCCTGCCGGCTGGTTTGCAGATCCTCGGCCGACCCTGGAGCGAACCGACCCTGATTCGGATCGGGTATGCTTACGAGCAGGCGACTCATCATCGGCACCCGCCGACGAGTACGCCGCCGTTATCACCAACGCAGTGATTGCTGGTCCGGGTGACCGGCGACAACCACGCGACGGCGGTCTATGTCATCATCGCCGCGATTATCACTCCCGTCGTCCTAATGCGGATCCACGAGACCGCGTTGGCGCCGCTGCGTTAATCGCTGAATCGATTTGGACCTCTCGTCTAACTCCAGCAATTCAAGCCAATGCGCCAAACTCAACGTCTACTGGCGTCGGCGTGTTGACGAGTGTGCTGAATTTGAGCTTGCCATTGGCCGGGTCTACACGGAACACGGCGATATTGTCCGTATTCTGGTTGGCCGCATAAAGAAACGTACCCGACGGATCTAAGTTCATGCCTCGCGGCCATTCCCCACGAGTCGACTCCCAACCGATCACTTCAAGCGCGCCGGTTTCTGGTTCGATCTCCAACATCGTGACGCTGTTGTGACCGCGATTCGTGTTGTAGAGAAACCGCCCGTTTGGGTGGATGCGGATTTCAGCCGTCGTATTCGTACCCGTGAAATCGGGAGGCAATGTCGAAATCGTCTGCTTCCAGATGAACGCCGCGCGCACCGGATCATAATCGAAGACGGTGACCGAGGAAGCTAATTCGGAAAGAACATATGCGTGTTGTCTATCGGGATGAAAGGCCATATGCCGTGGTCCCGAACCGGACGCGATCGGCGCAAATGGCACTGTGTTCGGGATAAGCTTGCCGCTGGCGGAATCAAGGTTCCAGACGTTCACCGTATCGGCGCCAAGGTCGACGCCGAACACATGATTGCCGTCGAGGTCGGTGAGGATCTGGTGGGCATGCGGTCCTTCCTGGCGGTCGGGATTGGGACCGGTCCCGTTGCCGACACTTTGGAAGTTGTCGGTCATATTGCCGATCGAACCATCGCCGTTGATCGGAAAGACCTGAAAATTGCCGCTGGTGTAGCTGGCTGAGAATAGGAACTGTCCCGACGGTTGCACGCTGAGATGCGTCGTGTCCTGTCCGTTCGTCGCCATCATGTTGATGAAAGTCAGCGTCCCGTCCGACTGATTGATTGCAAAGGCGCTGACTGCGCCGGCCGTCATCTCGTTGACGGAGTAGAGGTACCGCAGCGTCGGATCGAGCGCGAGATACGATGGGTTCGGAATCTCGGCGACCTGGAGCAATGTCAGCCCGCCCGTGCCGGGATGCAGCCTGAAAACATAGATGCCTCGTGCTTGGCTCTGATGGGTGCCGCCAGGCGCGGTACCTGGAAAGGTATAAGTACCGACATAGACGAACCGCGCTTTCGCGGCCGGCGAGTTTCCGACCGATGCCGAGGCGTCCGCCGCGATTGACTTGCGCGCGACGGTAGCCAAGGCGACCGCTCCTCCGAGCAATGGTAGAACCTGGCGCCGGGACAGCGTATCCGGCGGGATCGCTTTCATGTGATCTCCTCCCTCATCCGCAGAAAACTGCTGCGGTAGGCTTTTCGTTAACAGGCAACCATAGCGCGATGAGGCGCGATTAACCAGTGCTACCGACCGGGTACGCAAAAGAAGCCCGGCGCATCGCCACGGAAGCACGGAGGACAAAGGATGCTGCACAGTTGGCATCGCGATTACGATGTGGCTTCGGCTACCTCCATGTGATCTCTGTGCTTCCGGTGCAGCTCGTTCCAACGACGCGATCCTGCCGTTGGACGCAAGCCTATTGGGTGCGGCTGGCGGAATCGGTGCTGTCGAAGGATCGCTGCACGGTCGGACAGCGCTGATCTTGGGCGGCGGCCGTCGCGGCCATCGGTGGAGCCCCGTGCCGGACGCTCACTGCTCCGGCATCCCGGCCTTGCGCAGGCCAGCGAAGAGAGTTGTTTCGAGTAGGGCACGGATCTTCGGCACACCCAAAGGTAAATCGACCTTCAAACGGGTGATGCTCGACAAACGATCGTCGCCACTCAGCCTGCGGGCTTCAGCGAGTTCCGCGGCGGCGTGTTCGGTCTTGCCGCTGAGGGCGTATGCGGAGGCTAGAAGGACATGAGGGCGCAGATTTCCCGGATTGGCGCTGCGTGCCTTTCTGAACCAAACGACCGCCTCGTCGATGCGCGATTGCACAAGATGCGCGACCCCAATTCGAACATACCAATTGCCGATGGAGGGATCGCGCGGACTGACGCGCATGGCTTGCTCTAAGAGCGGGATTGCCTCCTCTGTCGACCCGGTGAAGAACCTGCACCAACCGAGGTCGGATATTGCACCCACCGAGTTGCGATTGAACACCAATACCGTTTCGTATTCGGGAATGGCCTCGTCGTATCGGTCCTGCGCGCGCAGCATCTGGCCCTTGACGAAATGCGCCAGCACGCTGCGCGGCGATGCTGCCAATGCTTGTCCAACCAGCCCTTCCGCGCGTGCGATGTCGACCGCCCGCGCATCGCTCATTCCATCGAGCACCCGGACGGTGAGCGCCATCGCTAGCCAGCTCAGTGCCTCGACGGATTGCGGATCGAGCGCCAATGCGCGCTCGAACAAATTGATTGCTTCTTTGTAGGTATTAGCCGTCCGAGGTTTCAAGAACACCGCACGCCCGCGGAGGATGTAGTCGACTGCATCGGGATGCTCGGTGGTTCGCGCAGCCTCGGCCGCGATCAGCTGGACACCGAGCGCGTTCGCGAGCCGTCCTGTGATCTCGTTTTGCAGAGCAAACAGATCTGCCGTGTCGCGGTCGAACCGTTCCGCCCAAACATGCGCGCCAGTCGCGGCATCGATCAGCTGAGCGCTGATGCGGACCTGGCCGCCTGATCGTCGGACACTTCCTTCGAGCACGTAGCGCACGCCTAACTCGCGACCGATTCGCCTAGTGTCGACCGCAGTGTTCCTATAGGTGAACGCCGTATTGCGCGAGATCACGAAACTGTGGGCAATTCGCGACAGATCGGTCGGCAGATCCTCGGTAATGCCGTCCGCGAAATATTGTTGCTCCCGATCATCGCTGAGGTTCGTAAAGGGCAGTACGACGATCGACAGGCGTGGCGCAACGACCGGCGACGAAGTGGCCGATGACACCCTCGCCGTCGGCAAGCCGGCAATGCCTTCAGGGCGCAACGCATAGACCCGCACTGGCCGCGCGATATTCTTGACGCTCTGCTCTCCCATATCCTCGAGGGTGTAGTCGAGCTTGTCACGCACCTGATCCCTAACAACCCGGCTGACGCAGATCCCGCCGGGTTGAGCAAGCGCCTCTAGCCGCGCTGCAACGTTCACGCCGTCGCCGAAGATGTCCTGCTCCTCGGCGATCACGTCGCCGAGATTGATGCCGATGCGAAAGTCGATCCGTTTTCCGGCGGCACATTGGCATTGCGATCGGCCATTCCGCGCTGTATCTCGGCGGCGCAGCGGACGGCGTCTACGACGCTCGCGAACTCGGCAAGGAATCCGTCGCCAGTGTTCTTGACGGTCCGGCCGTGGTGTTCGGCAATCTTGGGGTCGATTAGCTGTTGGCGATGGGCTTTGAGCCTTTCATGCGTGCCTTCCTCGTCCACGCCCATCAGCCGCGAATAACCGGCCACATCCGCGGCGAAGATTGCGGCGAGCCGGCGGGTCTGGGTCATTGCTCGCCCGCCGCCAAGCGCAGGCCGGACAGGAACGGTTCGCGATGTTCGGCGTTCCGATATTGGGTGACGCTCGGGACGATGACCGGGTTGATCGCCTGCCGTCGCTTTATGATCTCTCGCGCATCGGTTAGTCGCCCCATATGCGCATAGCAGGATGCGAGAAAGCGATATGTCGTCACGTAAGACGGCAGCTGTTGGAGTGATGCGAGCAGATGTGATGCGGCTTCCTCAAACTGCCGCCGCATGAAATGGGCGATGCCAATGCCGGTTAGGTAAATTGGCCTTACGCCTTGGGCACGCGGATCGAGGCGCAGCGACTTTTGGAAGTGCTCGATCGCGAGGTCGGGTTCACCGGCTGACAGCCTGAGCCAGGCGCTCCAATGCCAAGCAATAACGCAGTCGGGTTGAGTTCGAGAGACCGATCAACCAGCGAAATGGAGAAATAGAGGTTCTCGCCAAAACCCGCAAGCACGCCTGCCGCATCGGCAAGCGCGGCTGGATCGTCATCTGCAACTTCAAGGGCTCGCCGAGCAAGCTCAATGGCTTTGTCGTGGTTCTCGGCTTCGGCATCCGTCCACCCATTGACAGCGATTTGCAAGCGCCACCACGCCGCTAGAGCAAGGGCCGGGCCATAGCATGGATCGTGCTCTATTGCACGTCCGAGTAGGTCGAGCGCCTCTAGCGCGCCAACCTTCTTGAATGTGCGGGGGTTCGGGAGGGCGCGCAGGTACAGGTCGTAGGCCGTGAGGTTGTTGGTCGGCTTCTTTGCAGACCACTCGATCTCGGCGGCTTCCAGCCTGGGTTCGATAGCACCCGCGACGCTGTGCGCCACCTTGTCCTGAAACTCGAACACAGCGTCAACCGTACCTTCGAAGCGCTCAGCCCAAAGGTGTGCACCAGTGAGTGCGTCTATTAACTGGACCGTAATCCGCACGCGATCGCCTGCCTTGCGTAGCGAGCCTTCGAGGATATAACGGACGCCAAGCTCCCGCCCCACTCGCTTCACATCGACCGCCTGACCCTTGTACGTGAACGTTGAGTTGCGGGCGATTACGAACAGCCAGCGGATACGGCTGAGCGCGGTTATGATCTCCTCGACCATACCGTCGGCGAAATACTCCTGCTCCGCATCACCGCTGATATTGGCGAAGGGCAACACTGCGATTGACGGCTTGTCCGGGAGCGGCAGCTCGGATTGCTCCGGTGTCGAGGTGCGCTTGGTGGCGGCGTCGCCAACCCTGTAGACCCGAACCGGCCGCGCAATGTTCTTGAACTGCTGCTCAGCGAGATCCTCGAAGCCGCAATCGAGCTTGTCGCGCACCTGGTCACGCACGACGCGGCTGACGCAGATGCCTCCCGGCTCAGCCAAAGCTTCCAGGTGCGCCGCGACATTGACGCCGTCACCAAAGATGTCGTGTTCTTCAACGATCACGTCGCCAAGGTTGACGCCGATCCGAAAATCGATCCGCTTCTCCGGCGCGACAGCGGCATTGCGCTCAGCCATTCCGCGCTGCACCTCGACAGCGCAGCGGACTGCATCCACGACACTGCCGAATTCCGCCAAGAAGCCATCGCCGGTGTTCTTTACAACCCGGCCTCGATGCTCGCGATCTTCGGATTGACTAGCTCGCCGAGATGGGCCTTAAGCCTTTCGTGCGTGCCTTCCTCGTCCTCGCCCATTAGACGCGAATATCCCGCCACATCGGCGGCGAGGATCGCGGCGAGATGGCGGGTCTGGCTCATGTCTGCTCGCCGGCCGCCAAGTGCAGGCCCGAGAGGAACAACTCGCAGTGTTCGGCATTTCGCAGAAAACTGGCATCCGGTATCACGACAGAGGTAATCGCCCGCAGTCTCCTGATGATCCCTCGTGCTTCGTCGAGCCGGCCCATATGCGCGTAGCAGGCGATCAGGTAGCGGTACGGCACCGGGTGGCTCGGATCTTCCTGGACTGCGACGAGTAACTGAGGCACCGCCTTATCGAACCGCCGGGCCAAGAAATGCGCGGCGCCAATTACGGCAAGCGACGTGCCGACGCGGGCGCGGGGGCTGAGGCCTAGTGCGGTCTCGATGTGCTCGATCGCGACGTCGGGCTGACCTGCCCACAATCTGAGCGCACCGCTGATGTGCCAGCCGCGCGCGTGGTTCGGGTTGAGCGCCAGTGCACGGTCGACCAATGCCATCATGGCGTGGATGTCCTCGCCGAAATACGCCAGCGACCGAGCCGCATCGGCTATAATGCTGGAATCATCGCCAGCCACTTCTAGGGCTCGCCGAGCGTAATCTCCTCCCTTCAGGGCGTCCACCTCCCGGTCTGCGCTACGATCATCGTGGACCAGTCGAAAACAGCAGAACGCAGCCCAGGCGAGTGCCAGTCCGTAACGCGGATCGCGCTCGATCGCCTGCTCCATCAGCCTGAGCGCCTCACGTGTTCGCCCCGTCGACGACAAGGCCATCGCATAACCGCGTAGATAGAGGTCATAGGCCGTAAGATCATTGGTCGGCCGGCTGGCGGAACGGGCGCTCTCGGCAGCCTGGAGCGCGGGCTCGATCACGCCGGCGACGCTGGACGCAACCTTGTCCTGCAGGTCGAAAACATTGTCGAGGGGACCATCAAAATGGTCGGCCCAAACATGCGCGCCGTTTGTCGCGTCGATTAGCTGCGCGGTAATACGTACACGTTGCCTCGCCTTGCGCACCGAACCTTCGAGCACATAACGGACGCCGAGTTCGCGGCCGACCTGCTTCACATCGACTGCCTGACCCTTGTAGGCAAATGTCGAATTGCGCGCGATGACGAAGAGCCAGCGGATGCGGGAGAGCGCGGTGATGATCTCCTCGACCATCCCGTCGGCGAAATATTCCTGCTCTGGATCGCCGCTGAGATTGGCAAAAGGTAACACTGCGATCGAGGGCTTATCGGGTAGTGTCAATTCTGGCGCCGCCGGGCTCTTGCCGCCGCCGCCAAGATCTTGCGCCCGATAGACCTGCACTGGCCGGGCAATGTTTTTGACCCGTTGCTCGCCTAGATCCTCGAAGGCAAAAGGCAGCCGGTCGCGGACGTGCTCATAAACTGTGTGGGAGACGAGTATCCTGCCAGGCTCGGCCAAGGCTTCCAGCCGCGCCGCAATGTTCACGTCATCGCCGAATATGTCGTGCTCCTCCGCGATCACGTCGCCCAGGTTGATACCAATGCGGAACCTGATCCGGCGTTTTTCGGGCACCTCCAGATCGCGCTCCCCCATCCCGCGCTGGATCTCGGTGGCACAGCGGACAGCATCTACAACGCTCGCAAATTCCGCCAAAAAGCCGTCGCCGGTGTTCTTTACGATCCGGCCCCGGTGCTCACCGATCTTCGGGTTGACCAGGTCTCCGAGATGCGTTTTAAGCCTTTCATGCGTACCTTCCTCGTCCGCGCCCATCAGACGCGAATAGCCCGCGACATCGGCAACGAGGATGGCGGCGAGGCGGCGGACAGCAGGCATTGTTCGCCCGGCGAAAAATGGCCTTAACCAAATCTACTCCTAAATTGGCGGCGGCCCTAGCGTGTAGGTGAAGGTGCGCCCGGTCGCTCTCGTTGCAATTCCACCTCTGAACGTATAGAGAACAGCGAAGCCAGATTGAGGTCGTGGCAGCGATGTTCTTCACGTTCCCGAGGACGCCCGCTGGAATGCGGAACGGCAGGCGGTGGCGTTCGGCGTCGAGATCGGCGAGTACCGCGGCCTGGTCCGGGTCCCACGGCGTGTGTTCCAATGCCTGTTACCGGAGCGGCCGACTCTTGCGCGCTGCGTTGAAGCCTACCACCTGCAGCGGACGCGCTTCAAGCGCATTGCCGAACGCAACCTCCGCGAGGGCCAGTTGACTGAGGACGGCAACGTCGAGATCAGCGGACGCGATCTGCGCGACGGCGCCGGCTCGCAGCGTGGGCTATTCCCGCGCTGAAAGCGGGGCGATGCGGAAGCTCGCCCTGGCGATGCTCCGGCTCGCGATGCAGCTCGCTAGGTGCGGCGGCGCTTTTGCGGGCGATGCCGACGCCGGGCCGAAATCCTCTATGGCGCGCCAAATATCAACGTCGGCCGCATAAACCCGTAGCGAAGACCGGCAAATTCGTTGGCAGCCAGTTATAAATGGCGGCCCGACGCTTTCGTCAGGATGCGCCCATGGGCCGGTAGCTGCCCGCGATCTTGCCCGCCGCCTCGAACATTTCTCGCGCCTCGGCCGAGGTGAAGGCTTGGGTAGTCACCGAGCCTTCGATACCGCCGCCGCCCGCTGCGACGAGCGCCAGCACACTCGCGGTTTTGGCATCAGGCATTTCCGAGACCACTACGAAATCGTACTGGCCGAGCGTGAAGTAGAGCGACACCAGCTTCCCACCTGCCTGCTCGCAGATCCGCGAGATGGCCGCGTGTCTATCCTCTGGTTTAGCCAGTCCGCCCTTGATGTACTCGCGCGTAAAGCGACCTTGTGTGATGAATAGCGGCATGATGATCTCCCTTTGTCGCGCGTTGATTTCGCCCATCCGGGCCGTTGCGTCGCCAGCCTAGCACTCGCCGAGCTGAGAAGCTATTTGCGTTTTTTCCGCGTTCTGCGACAGGTGCGACGGCGGATGGCGCCGCAGAAAATCATGATTGCAGCGGATGTTCAGCGCAACCCGCAATACTCCCATATGCCGGCGACCCCGCGTGGTTTCTGTCGGGTTAGCCTCCACCTTCCCATGCCAGTAACCCACTCGGTTAGTAACGTCCGGTGAGGTCCGATATGGGCGAGCAGCATGTTCGCATGGAAGAGGTCGCACGAAGTCACACCTTCCTGCGGCGCTTCGGCACGGTGGCGGATGGTTTGCTTGCGGCTTCGGTTTTCCGTTTTTGCCGCCGGATAGCGGCAACAGCAATGCCGCCTGACGCCGATCGGGCGTCGCTTTGGTGGACCTCGATTTGGTCGCCGCGCGTTTTGCGGCGTGTGTTTCCTCGGCCAGACTGCGTTTGAGGGCGGCCATCAACTCGATCACTGGCGCTGGCGTTGGCACCGCTCGCCGCTTGATGGCGAGCCGTTGCATCTTGGCCTCAATCAGCTCCCGCAACGCATCCTGGTAGCGGTCGCGGAACGTGCTCGGGTCAAATTTGCCGGTGCGTTGTCTTATGATTGCGGCTGCGATAGCGACCACCTCCGAGTCGAGATCGCCCTCGGCACTGGTGAATCGCGGTGCTCGAACCTCATCTGCGGCCCGTAATGTGAACAGCGCCATCCCGGTGCCGCGCGGCTCGATCATCACCACGCGTTCGCGCCGGCTCAGCGTCAGGCGCCCGAGCCGGCGATGGTCATCGTGTCCGCGCCCGCCGCTAATCATGCCGTCAAGGCGATGTGCCGTTGCCACGAGCGGCGGCGCTCTCGTTCAGCTCAGACATGGCTCCAAGGCCGATTGTCCAACGGCCCGCACCACTCCGAACCACTTGGCCGGCCACCTCCATGCGCCTGAGCGCTGCCTCGGTTCGCCCGGAATGGTAATCAATCGCTTTGGCTATCTGAGTTGCCGTCATCGTCCGGCCGGAAAACGACAATTCGCGCAAGATCAGTTGGCGAATGGGGCGACGCGCGCTTCGTCGGTCGGCTTCTTTTCGCTCGGAACCAGCACTCCTCACGGAGGACCCACCGGCGAGCATTTCCATCGCTGCTTCAAACCCGTCTTGTCGAGCTTTGATGAGCCTAGCTTCTTCGGCTTTTTGTTCGCTGAGCGCGAGTGCCGCCTGTCGATCGGCCTCCAGCTTATCCAGATATTCGCGAGCTTGCTCACATAGCGTCGGCATCTGTGCCCTCCCTTCTTCGGCGGTTGTTTATCCTGCCAAGAGACTCACGGGGCAGGCGTTTATTCCGCGGGTATTTTTCAGCGCGTATCAGGCCGCGAGGTAAAGCGAGAGCAACAATGTGGAACTTGGGCAACTGTGGCGGCGTCCGCAGCTGCTTGCCGCGCCCGAGATGCCACTTTACGCACCGCCACGCAGCACCGTTTCGGCTCGCCGATCGTCCTCAGCCGGCTACATTGGATGCGACCCGAGCTTGTCGTTCGCGGTCGAAGATCTCAGCTGGACGGACGACAACCTATTACGCCAGATGATTTATCAAGGGCTGCACGAGGACAAGCCGGCCGCCGAGGTGCGCCGTTCCGTGCCGCACCAGAAGCCCATCTCAGAATAGGTCTCGACAAAATCGTCATGCCGAAAGCAACCAGCGCGCAATTGATGTTAACGAAACAATCAGTCAACAGTGTCTCTGCTGCCGATAACGGCGAACGACCGGAGGGTGTTCGACGATGAACGGTGCGACGAAGGAGGATATCCGATCGCTGCTCCACCTCGCCTCTCTCGGCGTCATCGGAGCGGCGACTATTGGGATTTTCTTCGGTGTCGGTTTTATGTGGCTGGCTGATCCACGCCCGACCGTGCCGCCCGCAAATCCAGCTTCGGCACAAGCTCCGGTACCCGATGAGATCCCACCGCGCGCGGACACCGACACGGCTGACGGCTTGTCGTCGGACTTCCTCGTGGAGAAGGTGGCGACAACGCCAACACCCGATGCGACGGTCGACCAAACGCCATTGGCGTGGAGGCCGAAAGCGATGGACACCACGGTCATCCCGTCGGCTGTCGTTCCTCGTCCGAGCGTGTTGGAAGGAGTCCGCCCGTAGTAGCGCCTACGATGGGGTCGATTACGGTTTCGCGAGGCGCAGTCTGGGTTCGCTCTAGGCCCGTTGCTCACTTGAGCAGCGTCTCGAAGGAGGCTCCCAATGGACCGGAAGCGGCTGGAACGCGACAGCGGCCGTGCCGGCGATCGTCACTGGCGTACAAGAATGCGACGACGCAGTCGAAACCAATGGCCAGTAAACCGCGTGCGCGGTTCTTCTGGCCCTACAAGCGTCAGAAGATCGCCAACCATGCCCGCGACCGCCCAGGCAGTTTGGATCTATCCACTGCTGGGGTGGATAAGTCGGTGGAAAAAATCGGCGTCGGAGGCCCAAGCATATAGGCTTGTTAACATTCCTGTAATATGCCTAAAAAATAGGCAGCAGCAACTATCCTGTTGTTATTGTTTCGACGACGGCCGAGATAGTTAACCGAATTGGTTAACTTCGAGATCACTAAACGTTATCGCAAATTGTTACATTTTCTCGCGCCGTCCACTGTGAATAAGTCAACTACCTTGCCGAAAATCGTTGCGTCCACATTCGCGTTACGCGACATGCCGTCAACTCTCTGTCGGCTGCCTCGACTTGTCCCGGCCGTCTCGTAAGGTCTCAGTGCGGCAAAAATCCCGTAATAGTATAGCTGTAATTGCAAAACTAACCGCTGCAATCGGGCTCTCGGTCACATTACACCCCAGTTCGCGCCAGCCTCTGAGGGCATCACCGCACTCCGAACGCCGGCGAACGCTTCAATACGCGCAATGGGCTGCCGGTGATATAAACGGGCGAGTTTGACGAAAACCAGGGCTGCTGTCTCTGCTAAGGCTACAACATGCTTACGGACGTCTCTATCTTTTCTCTAAGTTAGGGGTTTTCGAACCGAGGTGCTAACCTGAAAGCATGGTGCTGACGGGACGACATCCAAATCGCCCGCCTTTTCGGCTTCGTCAACCTGGTGTCGCCAGACTACAGTAGCCGGTGCAAAGGTGCGGCACCTTCCAAGGTCCAGCGAAATCCTACGTACAGCGAGAGTCGGCGCGTTGTTCACAGTGGCGGCGCTGTTTGGCCAGGATTCGCAGGCGCAATTCTACGTTGGGGGTGAAGCAGGGTGGACCGGCCTATTTGACCGGACGGACATGATCGGCGACGTCACCTCGGTCATCGCGCGCTTCAACGGCGGCTTCAACACCGGCGTTCGGGGTGGCTATGAGTGGGGGCCTTGGCGCTTTGAAGCGGAATACAGCTACCGCCCGAACGGGGCCCGCGATTTGATCGGGAGCAACTTCGCGATCAAAGCCGTTGGCGGCAATCGGCACAGCAATTCGATCATGACCAATGTTGTATACGACTTGACGCTCGGCTGCCCGATTACGCCGCATTTCGGGTTCGGTGTTGGAGCAGTCGATGTATTCGATGGACTGAAGCTGCCGGGGATCGGTCAGCTCTTCAACAATAGTAACTGGCAATTCGGCTATCAAGGGATCGCCGGTATCCGATACGAGTTCAGCTCGGCTCTCGCCCTCGATCTCGACTATCGCTACTTCGCAGCCATTGAGCCGACCTTCGGTATCCCGAGAACAAATCTTCACTACAGTGCCTATTACAAGACGAACAACTTTGTCGCAAGTCTGATTTACCGGTTCTCATCGCCGCCCCCGACGCCGGTTTCGGTTTCCGCGCGCGAGGCGCCGCCAGCAGTTCCCTAGATTGTCCTGTTACTCTTCGATTGGGATCGCGCCCGAACGAGCTGACCGTGCGGGGGCCGCGCCAGGTAATGGCGCGGCGGTTGCAATGCGAGACGGCTGGTTCAAGTCTGAGCGCGGCAGCCGGATAGGGCAATCGGGATGACCGTGTGCGGAACGCCGCGGCGCCAACTGCACGCCGCGCTCGGCATGACCCAACCGGTGAACCGATGATCAGAGGGGGCAGGCGGCGGGGTAGCGATCGCTTGAAAACGGACGCTGCCGTTTCGGGTGCGGTGACCCGGTTGGGGTCTCGCAACCGTTCATATGCTGGCGCAGGCGTTCTCGGCCGCGCGACAACCGCGACATGACAGTGCCGACCGGGATACGGAGTATACGCGCGGCTTCTTCATAGCTGAAATCTTCTACGCCAATCAACAGCAGCACGGCGCGTTGGTCGGCCGGCAGGGCGGCGAAGCCGCGCTGGAGATCACGATATACCAGCATTGCCTCCTGGCCGCCGTCGGCACCCGGCAGATCATCGTCCAAGAACTCGTCCAAGGTGGGGTGAAAGATCTGGTGTATGCGGTGGCGACGCTGATCGGTGACAAAGCGGTTATAAAGGATCGTATAAAGCCAAGCGCGCAGGTTTCCATTGCACCGGCGCCGATCCCAGCCGGAAAGTGCCCGCTCGAGGCTGTCCTGTAGGAGATCATCTGCGCGGTCCTTATCGCCGCGCAACAGCGCGCGCGCGAAATTGCGCAATTCCGGGATGCGCTGTTCGAGAAGCGCCATTGGGTTTGGGATCGCGTCCCCTGCAAACGAACGCCGGCCATCCATGCGACGAGCCTCTCGCGTCAAACCCCTTCGGGATGAGTTAGCGAAGTATGCTAAGAAGAGAAACTTGGCTTTCAAAATGAATTGCGCGTTAGTTTCTAACTTAAATGTTACTTTTTGAAATTGAGCAGAAGGTGTAACAATGCTTGCGACGCAGGGGTGGGAGTTGGATGCTATGGCGCGCAGCGCGCGCCACGTTCTGGTAATCGAGGACGACGCCGAGACGGCTGAGCAACTGGTGGATGCTCTGCAGACCAGTGGCTATCGGGTCGATCTTGCCGTCGACGGCGAGGATGGTTTGCATCGAGGTCTTACCGGCGACTACGTAGTGATGACGGTCGACCGCATGCTGCCGCGCATCGATGGCATAAAAGTTATACGCCGGTTGAGAGAGAAGCGGATCATGACCCCGGCGTTAATTCTCAGTGCGCTCGGCGAAGTTGATGACCGGGTACGCGGTTTACGTGCGGGCGGTGACGATTACTTGGTTAAGCCATTCGCGTCGCGGGAAATGCTGGCGCGTGTCGACGCACTCGCCCGCCGGAATGTAACGGCTATCAAAGACACAATGCTGCAAATCGGCGATTTGCAGATTGATCTATTGGCGCGCGTCGCCCGTCGGCAAGGGCGAGAAATAGAGCTGTTGCCTCGGGAGTTCCAGCTTTTGGAGTACCTCGCGCGCAATGTCGGTCAGGTTGTTTCGCGAGCGATGCTACTGCAGCACGTGTGGGACCTGCACTTTGATCCGACGACCAATGTCATCGATGTCTATGTCGGCCGTGTTCGCCGTAAAATCGACAGCGGTCAGCCCTATCCTCTGATCCACACAATCCGCGGCGTTGGGTTCTGTCTGCGTGCTCCTGAATAAGACCTTTCGGTCCTCGACTCTCAAAATCGCTTTTATATACGTAATCGTGTTCAGCGGTGCAATATTCGGAGTTTTGGGTTACGTCTATTGGTCAACAGTGAGTTATGTCAATCAAATATTAGATCGCGATATTAAAACAGAGACCGAGACGCTGAGGGAAACGTTTTCTGCCGCGGGTCGAGATGCGCTGATCTCTCTCATCGATCAGCGCAGTACCGACAAATTTTTGGGTGATTGGGTCTATCTTCTGACGGACGCATCGCGTCGCTATGTCGCCGGCAACTTGAAAAGCTGGCCCGCAGCGTCGCAGGTGGACCGAGACAGGATCGAGTTTACCCCGGCGGACTGGAACCGCAAAACGGCCGCGCCGCCGCTACTCCGCGCGACCCACCAGCTGTTGCCGAACGGCTACCATCTCCTTGTCGGCCGGAGAGCACACGATTTGGCTCGGTTCCGCGACAAGATGATGGTCGGTCTTTTGTGGGTGGCGGGCTTATTTCTGGCTCTGGCGGCGGCTGCGGGCATCTCTACATCACGGCGCTCCGTCGCCCGCATAGAAACCATCAATGCGACGAGTCGGAAAATCATTGAAACCGGACTGCGGGGGCGCATACCGGTGCGCGGGACCGGAGATGAATGGGACGGGCTCGCAAAAAATCTCAACTCGATGCTCGATCGCATCGAGGAATTAGTCGAGACAAACCGGCAGGTCTCCGACAATATCGCGCACGACCTGCGGACGCCTCTGACACGCGTGCGAGGGCGCCTGGAAAGGACCTTTAACCGACAGCTCGATGTCGGTCAGTACCGTGTGCTGATCGGCGATGTCACAGCCGATCTGGACGAGATCCTGCGGACCTTTTCGTCACTCCTACGCATCACCCAGATAGAAGCGCGCGACCGCATGTCGGGATTTCGCAATCTGGACTTGACCGGAATTGCTCGCGAGGTTGCTGAGCTGTTCGACCCTACGGCGGAGGAGAACGGGGTTACACTGCAGCTCTCCTCGTGCGATCGGGCAATTGTGATCGGTGATCGGGATCTCCTGTTCGACGCCATCTCCAACCTTGTCGATAATGCGATCAAGCACGGCGGCCGCAATGGTCGGATCACGGTCGCTGTCACGCACGACAGTGGCGAAGCCGTTCTATCGGTAGCCGATGGCGGACCCGGAATTCCCATCGACGAACGCGAGCACGTTCTGCGGCGCTTTTACCGCCTCGAAGGCAGCCGAAATAGCCCCGGTAGCGGTCTAGGTCTCAGTCTGGTTGCAGCCGTTGCCAACCTTCATGGGGCGCATATCGCAATGGCGGACAACTCGCCCGGCCTTCGCATCGAGCTTCGTTTTCCCTTACCCGAGAGGGTGGCCGCAGGGATTCCGTAGCAAGACACACACTGGTCCCCCGCACGATGCGACTTGATAGATCGGTGCGTATTTGTCAGGGAGCTCGCTTCATTGGGGAGTAGCCGCCCACGATCGATTGCGGGACGTGCGTCAACGTGCTTGGCTTCGGCCGTGGCGCTGGGCCGATTGGAAGATCTGGCGAGACCTTTGGCATCGGTCCCCGTCACCGGGTTGAGCGGAGGAATCTGTCCGAGACTCTTCTTCCTCGCAGCCCGATGGTCCTGCTCCGCGGAAGCGTTCCTCGTCTCGACCATCGTAGTTGGCCTCGCTGAGATTGGCGACAAAACCCAGATTGCGACCGTGGGTCTCGCGGCTCGCTTCGAGGTCTTTTACGCCGTGGTGATGGGGACAGCACTGGGCATGATGCTCGCCAAAATTCCCGCCGTGATGCTCGGCAACCGGCTCGTGACCAGGCTGCCTCTAATGGCAATCCGGCTCACGGCAGCGGTCGTATTTGCGATCCTCGCGGTCATCACCATTGGCAGTGTGCGGATGTGAACCGCTTCGAGGAGGCGTGCAAACGCGGGCCGTATCGCGCTCCGCCAGCTCGCTGAAAACGCTTTCGAAAGCCGGATGGCTCTGCCGCAGTTTGTTGAAATCTGGCTTCGAAATGATCAAGACATCTATGGCAGTACAGGCGCGAACCGTAGCGTTTCGCGTTCGATCCGAAAGCAAAGCCATCTCACCGAAGTATTCTCCGCGTCCCATTGAGAACAATTTGGACGCCGCGCTCGCACAAAATTCTTTCGGCGAAAGTGGCCGTGCCTCCGACATTTCTGGTAGAATACGAGCGCCGGCCTGAACGATGACGCAGCGATGCGGCTCGCTGCGCAAAGCGCGGGTAATACCTTTTGACCGACTGCACGAAATCGTTCAACTCGGCCATCAGCTCCACACCGGAGAAGCCACCGCCTCCGACAACGAATGTCAGGAGCTGCCGCCGCAGTTTCGAGTTGTTCTCGACATCGGCTTCTTCCAAAACATGGATCAGGTGGTTGCGGGTGAATCAGATCCGGGCGCCGGTTCGAACGGAACTGAGCCACGCTGGAATAAAACGACCGGACTGGCGGTCCTCTCGGCGTCGGGTTTGGCCGGCAAATCGAGTGAGGTCGCGAAATGAAAGCTGTGATGGTCGGCGCTGCCGCCGTCGTGCTACTCGCCAGCGTGTGCGTCTCATCGGCATTCGGCGAACGGTCGAACCCTGCGGGCGGTAACGCCGCGCCGGGCATCTCACAGCCGACCGACAGCGGCTCTGTGAATCCGGCCGTGACCGGCCCGCATTACGAGCTGCAGTACCACTACCGAGGCCGTCAGGCCCGGTGGGTTCGCGAATGGGTGTTCGTCCGCTGAAGTTTCTAGAGACCTCCACACCGGAATGGGATCGGCGTGCTGCCCCCCGGCTGCACCGCATGATCGGCGTGATCATCTTTGCGCTGAGCTTTTTCCTTTCAGTTGGCGCTGCGGAGCTGCGATACCTAAGCTACCACTGGAACTTCCGAGGCTGCAACGCGCCGCAGCGCGCATAAACGAATGGCTCATTTACGCTCTGCTTGCGCTGCAGCCGACGCACGGTGAGGTCGAGCTTCTTGCCCTACTTGTCGGTGGCAGAGACGCGCTGCATGCTGTGGCTATAAGCCAGGTTACGGTCGGCAGTGACATTGAAGTCGGTCAATTCGACGGCGATCGGGCCGTCGAAGTTGCCGAGGAAGCTTTGCCAATCTTGCGGTAGGCTGCGGCGCCGACATATTGACTCGAGGGCTCGGATGTCTGCCGCAGCGTCGGCCCAGGCTGGGGCGCCAAATGCCGCCAATCTCGGGTTAGCAGTGCTGGTATTCAGGCCGCGTTCAGCGGAGAGAACCAGTGTATACGCCGGCCGAATGGATCGACCGCGTCGTCGTCTAGGAGATGTCGCAGCGCTTTCCGTGACACCGTGACGATTGGTAGTTTGCCAACATATACCAAAGTCGGGTATGACCTTTAACGAGCAACCACTCGGGCCGCCATTTGTGACGGGGAATGTCAGCTCCTCTGTGACGCGCAATGGGAAGACGCTTCCGATTTCGAGATCAGCGATAATGACGATGCGGCAAAGGACAGATTATAGACAGCCCGATAGTCACGGCCCCAAAAGAAAGCCGCGCGGCGGGCGTCTATTGCCGGATGGACGCGGGAGCACCGTTACTCGCGTGAGCTGGCGGAGGCAATCCCTCGGCTGCTCGGGCCAGGAGAGACACTACAGCCGCTCGCCGCGGCGGGTGAAAGGCTCCGTAGCAGAGTGCCGTTTTTCGCTATAGGGCCAAAGGCGGTAGCACCGCTCGCGCGATGCCGGTAGGTGGACGGAGTGGCCATCGCGCCGCCATTACGGGTTCGTGAAGTCATCGTGGAGCTGCAACACCGCGCGGCCGGCAATACGGCGATGGCGCAATGCAATCAGCGCCTCGCCGGCCCGCTCGAGCGGAAAGATAACTGCCGCAGCGGGCTTCATCTGGCCCTGTTCGTAAAGGCTGAAGATCTCGGCGAAGCACGCAGCGACCTGCGCCGGACGCCGTTTGCGGTAATCGCTGATCTGCAGTCCGCTGATCTCAATGTTTTTCAGCAGCAGGTAATTCGTTCGTATCGTCGCGATCGCGCCTGCAGCAAACCCGATCACGACCAGCCGGCCGCGCCAAGCGAGCGCGCGCACAGCGGCTTCGAATATCGCGCCGCCGAGCGGGTCGAGAATGATGTCGACGCCGCGCCCATCGGTTGCGGCATAAACCTGCGCGCGCAAGCTCTCGCGCAGGTTGGCGGCGGATAGATCGACCACCGCATCGGCGCCGGCCGCCATCACTGCCGCCGCCCGTTCCAGCCGCGCAATGCCGCCAAGCACCCGTGCACCCATAGCATGGGCGAGCTGGACCGCCGCCTGTCCGACCCCGCCCGAGGCGCCGAGCACGAGCACGGTCTCACCACTCTCGAGCCGGGCGCGATCGCGCAACGCGAACCAAGCGGTGTCATAGACCAGGCTCAGCGAGGCGGCTTCGGCAAATGACATCGATGGCGGCAGTCGGTAGCACTGGTCGTCGGGCACCGTGACCGCCTCGGCGTAGCCGCCCTGTTCGGCCATTGCCAGTACCCGGTCGCCGACCCGAAGGGTCTTTACCCGCTCTCCGAGTGCAGCTACGACACCGGCCGGGCCCTTGCCGGGAATGAACGGCAGTGCCGGCGGGAACTGGTACGCGCCGTTAACCACGAGGAGATCGGCATAATTTACCGGCGCGGCATGAACGGTCACCAACACCTCGTCGGGTCCAGGCACCGGCGCTCCGACTTCGCCGACGCGTAACTGCTTCGGCGGTCCAAAGCTTTCGACAACGATCGCGCGCATTGCGCTAACGGCGCGCCGGAGAGCGGGGGCGGAAGCGCACCGGCAATGGTTGTAGCTGTCCTTCCGCGACCTTCCGAACCAGCTCGCGCTTCAGCAACTTGCCGCTGGCGGTAAACGGCATCTCGGACAATTGCAGAACGAATTCAGGCATGTCGTACCTCGACAGGCCGGAAGCATCCAAATGCTCAAGGATCGCCTCTGGACCGAGCGGCGTGCCGCCACGCGTCACAACGGCCAGACACACCCGTTCGCCGAGCCTTGCATCGCCAACCGGAAACGCCGCCGCCTTCTCGATCGCATCGTGCTGCAGCGCGAGCGCCTCGATGCCCGCTGGATGGATGTTGCGGCCGCCGCGGATGATGACGTCCTTCTTGCGTCCGGTGACGCGCAGATAGCCCGCCTCATCGATCCAGCCGAGATCTCCGGTCATGAACCAGCCATGCGCGTTGAATGCCGCCTCGGTGGCCTGCTGATCGTCGAAATAACCGAGCATCAGGCTGGCGCCGCGGCCGCCGATTTCGCCGATTTCGCCCGGCGCAGCTTCCGTATCAGGGTCATCCTGACGCCAGATGCGGATCTCATAGCCCGGACAGGCGCACCCGCAAGTCTCGACAATGCGCTCCGGCGGGTCGTCAGGCAGTGTGTATTGGTGCGAGCAGGTTTCCGTCATGCCGTATCCACTCTGCGGCACGATCCCGTACCGCATCAGCTCGGCAACGACGGGCGCCGGTGCGGCGGCGCCCGAGATCCGGAAGCCACGCACCGCGCCGGCGCGGCGAACGCCGCGGGCACGCATCTCGGTAAGCAGGTCGATGGCGTGGGTCGGCACACCGAACAAGAACTCGGCGCCGGTCTCCCGCAGCCGGTCAACCAAACTCTCGCCGCGCGGCAGATCGTGAACGACGAGTTCACCGCCGCCGGCGAGTGCGGTGATCAGCGCGCCGAGCCCAAGATTGTGGCTGAGCGGGCTCAAGGTGTAGAGCACGGATCGCTCCAGCCGCCAGTCGCGCACCATCATCCGCGCCGTGGCGAGCAGTGTGTTGTCGCTATGCATGACGCCCTTCGGTTTGCCGGTCGTGCCGGAGGTGAAGGGCAGATACATCACCTGGTTGGCGTCTCCGCTTGCTTCTATTTCGACTGCCGGGGCAAGCAATTCGTCGAACGGCGCGGCATCGGCCGAGCCCATGCGCCAAGCGCAACGCAGGAAGCCTCGGTCGGTCAATTCGGCGAACACGTCGCAACGGTCGGCGCCGTAGCCAGCTTGAGCGATCAGTGCGGCGGCGCGCATGCGGTCGACCAGCGTGACGACCTCGCCAACCGCGTGACTGCGATGGAGGGACGGGCAGCAGACGTAGCCGTTGCGCGAGCAAGCGAGCAGCGCGATTGCGATCTCCACTCGGCTCGGCAGCCACACGGCGATACGCTGACCGGGTCGGACACCATGGCCCGCAAGGCGCGCCGCCAGCCGGTCCGCGAAAGCAACGAGCTCCTCATAGCTAAGCCGGCGATGCCGGTCGCGCACCGCCCAAGCCTGCCGTGACGTCCGCGCGTGCCGCACGGCCAGCCGGTAGATCGTCTCATCGCCCCAGAAACCGGCCGCGGTATATGCGGCAACCATCGGCACGCTCAGCAACCTCAGCAATGGTGCCGACCGGAAGCCGTCCATTCGGATCAGTCCGCTGCCGGGGGTGTGTGTTCGTGGTTGGGCCGGGTCAACAGGTGCCCGCAGCCGGCCCTATTTGCCCAATATTGCCAGGTGCGCCAGGTCTCGACTGAATACGGGCGATAGCCGCGGTTGCGGGCCTCGATCTCACCTTGCGACAGGTACTTGATCTCGCCGCCCAGCTGGTTCGCGCGTATCAGCGCCCGCGCGTTGCGCGGCAGATAGACCGACAATCGCACGACCTCTATCAGTGAACGCGCCGCCGCGGCGAAGCCATGACCTCGCATTAGCGCCACACTGTTGGCGGCGAGGCATTTCGCAAGGTCGTTCGCCTGCGCCATGTTGGTCACGAGCAGGTTCGTGTCGCCGAACCTGTCAGCGATGTCCCAGACCGGCACCTCGGCGCCAATAAAGCTTCCCGAATGGATGACCGGCCTCAGCCTTGTTCCCTGGGCAATGCCAAACGGCAGCGTGTCCTCCGCATGAGCGTGGACGACGGCCATGACATCCGGTCGCGCCGCGAAGATCGCGGCATGAATAAAGCGCTCGAGATAAAGACTGCGGCGCTCGTCGCGCACCGGCTGACCGTCCAGGTCGAGTTCGACGATGTCGTCGGGACCGACCAGCTCCGGCGCGAGTGAGCGGGCGACTAGAAAGCGGCTGGGATTGCTGGGGTGGCGGACGCTGACATGCCCATAGGCGTCGACGACCTCCTCTCTGGCGAGGACCCGGTTGGCGATAACGAGATCCTGGGTCACTGCGTCGAGATTGCTCATTGAGCTCATCGCTTTCTATCCGTTGGCAGCGGCAAGCTGCTTCTGTTGTGCCTCCGCCTTTATAAGAACGCTCAGTCGCTGTGGCGTTACCGGCAGCTGCACCACTGCGCCGGGCAGACCGATCGCCTCGTCGATTGCCGCCGCAATGACTGCGCCGACCCCATTGATGCCGCCCTCGCCGACGCTCTTGATGCCGAGCGGATTGAGCGGGCTCGGCGCGTCCTCGGTCACCAGAACTTGTGCCGCAGGCGTTTCCTGCGCCGTCGGCAGCAGATAATCGGCCAAAGTTGCGCTGAGTGGCTGGCCGCGCTCGTCGTAGCGAAATTCCTCATAAAGCGCGCCGCCCAGACCCTGCACAAAACCGCCGACCAGCTGCCCCTCGACCAGCATCGGGTTGATCGAACGGCCAATGTCGTAGGCGAGCAGAAAGCGTTCGACGGTCGCCTGTCCGGTATCGGGATCGACCCGGACGACGCCGATCTGCACGCCGTAGGGGTAGGTCATATGCTCGGTGCGGAACCACCCTTCGGCGGCCAGCCCCGGGTCGCGCTCGCCGAGCGTTGACGAGTCAGGCGCAAGATGACGGGCGATTTCGGCCAGGCTGATCGATCCGCCGCCAGGGCGGCCGCGACGCACGACGACACCGTCGACAATGTCGAGTTCGTCCGGCCTCGCCTGCAGCAGCGAGGCGGCGACGTCGAGGGCCTTAGTCCGCACTTTGAGCGCCGCGACATGCGTCGCATTCCCAGTCATGACCGAGGCGCGGGACGCATGGGCGCCGATACCGTGTGGGATGCGGTCAGTCTGCCCCGAGACGACCCGTACACGGCGGTAGTCGACGCCGAGCGTGTCGGCACAGATCTGCGCCATGGCCGTCGCGAAGCCCTGGCCGACCGCCGAGCCGCCAGTCACCAGCTCGACAGTGCCGCTGCTGTCGATGCTGACACGCGTCCCGTCCAACGGTCCAAGCCCGCCTTTCTCGACAAAGACGGCGAGCCCCGCCCCGACCAGTTCGCCGGCAGCGCGACGGCGACGCAACTCCGCCTGCAGCGCATCCCAGCCGATCTTCGCCAGGGCCTTCTCGAGCAATCGCGGATAGTCGCCGGAGTCGTAGACGACTTCGGTACCGAGCGCATTCAGCTCCCGGCGAAAGGGCATTTCGGCGGCGGTGATGAGGTTGCGCCGGCGCACCGTCACGCGGTCGAGGCCGAGCCGGTCGGCGATCATGTCCATGAGCCGCTCGCGAACGAAGGTGCCCTCGAAGCGACCAGGCGCGCGATAGGTGGCTGCCGGTGTCTTGTTGGTGAGCCGGAAATGGCAGACGCTGCGATAGGCGGGGATGCGGTACGGCCCCGGTAGCATCGCCATCGTCATTTCCGCCACGCGGGCGCCGTGAGTGCGCACATAGGCGCCCTGATCGAGACAAAAAATAACTTCCAAGCCCAGAATCCGGCCGTCGGCATCGAACCCGGCGCGGGCACGGTGACGCTGCTCGCGCGAGTGGTTCGCGGCCACAAGATGCTCGTGCCGGTCCTCGATCCATTTGACCGGTCGTCCCAATCGCATTGCCCCGAGGCAGACAAGAAAATCTTCCGGATAGAGCTCGCCGCGCACGCCGAACCCGCCGCCGGTATTGCCTTCCTTCAGCACTACCGCCGTCGTGCTGCGGCCAAACATGCGCGACAGCGCATCGCGATTGCGGTGTGGCACTTTGGCCGCGCCGTATAATTCCAACACATCGTTGGCAGCCGCGTAGCGGGCAAGCGCGCCGCGCGTTTCGAGAGGTACGCCGCTGTGCCGACCGATGCTCAGGTCGAGCGCGACGACACCGCGCGCGGCGGCGAAGACCGCCTCGACATCGCCGTAGCCGGCGCGCAGCACCAGCGCCTCGGTCGACAAGCAGGGCGCAAAAGTTCCGGGCGACGTGCCGGCGTCCAGGGTCGGCGTCAGCACATCGGCTTCGACCGAGACCAGCTCGGCGGCATCCTCGGCCAGATAGGGGTCGGTGGCGAACACCGCTGCGATGGGCTCACCGACATAGCGCACACGGCCCTGCGCGAGGAGCGGCTGGCGATAGGGGCGCAGCGCCTCGGCGGCCGGATCGCGAAAATCGATCGGCGGTAGATCCGCAATATCCGCCGCCGTCCACACCGCGACGACCCCCGGCGCGGATCGCGCCATCGCAACGTCAATGGATCGCAGCCCGGCATGCGGGTAGGGCGAGCGCACAACGCGCATATGCAGCTGGTGCGGAAAGCCGATATCGCCGACAAACGCGCCGCGCCCAGTCAGCAACGGCGGGTCCTCCAGCCGGGCCACCGGTTGGCCGAGAACCGGGCTCACTGAGCGAGGGGCGGGGGTCATCAGCGCATTATAGCAGACGCCGCTGTGCGAGTTCGGTAATCATGCCGGCGCGATCCGGGAGGGAGCGATGCCGATGCTAGAGGTGAAGTCTGCCCTCAACCTGTTAGGCACCTCGGTGTCCTACGCCTATGCAGTGAAGGCGGGCCCGTGGATCTTTCTGACCGGGCACGAGGCGTTCGATTTCGAGAACGGCATCCCCGAAGGGGTCGCGGGTCCGTCGGGCTTTCCACTATTCGGGCGGCCGCGCAGCCGGCGTGAGGGCGATTTCATTTTGCAGCGGATGCGGCGCATCCTCAGAGAGTTCGGAACTGACCTCGGTAACAGCGTGCGCCTTGACCAGTATTATCCGACGCCGGCTGCCGTCGATCCCTATCACCTCGCGCGGCACGCCGAGTTCGGAGACTACATTCCCCCGAGCACCTCGGTGGTGATGAAGCGCTGCTTCGCCTCCGAGAGCAATATCTCGGCTTCGCTGATTGCGGTGATGCCGGGACATGAAATTCACAAGATCGATCCGCCAGGCGTCGGCTCTGCCCCCAGCTCCGGCTTTGCACCGGCCGTCGTCTGCAACGATTTCGTGTTCGTCGCCGGACAGATGGCGCACAATGCAGGGCAAGGCATCGATCCGCGGGCACGCGTTCCCGATCATTCGGCTTGGGCCGGCAGCGAAATCCGTAAACAGGCTGAATTCATAATCATAGAGAAACTGAAGCCAGCGTTGGAGGCAGCCGACTCGTCATTGGAGCACTCGCTGAAGGCGCAAATCTATCTCGGCCGGGTCGACGACTTTCCTGATTTTATCGACGTCTGGAACCGGTACTACGCGAACATTCCCTGCGCGATAACGCTGGTGCCGACCAAGTCCTTCGCGACGGTAGGTGGGATAATCGAGATCAATCTTTTGGCACTGACCAATACGGCGAGCCGGCAGAAGCAGGTGATCAGTGCGGATGTTCCCGGCATGGCCGCATATGGTCCATGCATCCGGGCCGGGGAATTCCTACTGCCCTCGGGGTTGATAGCGCTCGGGCAGGACGGGCAGGTCGTCGGCAAGACCGTCTCGCCCAGCTTCACCGCTCTGTCGCATGCTGGCTATGCTCAGGCTTCCGCGGTCTACGATTACGCGGAGCAACTATGCCGGGTCGCCGGGACGTCAATGGCCAATGCCCTGCGCACGCAATATTTCGTTTCCGACCGAACGGCGTTTCCCGGGATTGCGATGGCTTGGTCGACGCAAACTGGATGCCAACCGCACCCGTTCCTTTGCATCCAAACGCCACCTGCAATGCCGGCCCCAGGCGCACTGCTCATCGCCGATTTCTGGATCTGGGTCCCTTAATACCGTACCTGTCCCTGCGCGCGCCTCAAAAGGACCAATGCAGCCGGTCCGGGACGGCGGGCAGATCCGCGAGGAGGTGTTCGAAGCGCGGCGACGTGGCGTAATTTTTGACACGGGCACGGCAGCGAGTTGTTCGGCTTTCGCACGGCCGAGGCGATACTCATGGCAGGATTTGGCATGTAGCTGTTCGGGCCGACGCCGCAACCGGTGAAATCGGGAAGATTAGCCGTCATACCCCACTGGGTGGGCTGTGCCTCCGCCAGGCGGATTTCCTCCTAGTGGTCCCGCAACTTAAGCCCGGCCTCCTTCGATACACAGGGAGGTTGCGGAACGCGATAGCGCCGTCGCTGCTGCGGACGTCGGCTTGGCGCCGAACCTGGCCTGTACCGACGCGCCGATTAGTGCATATGATCCCGACCAATCGCACCCTGGCTGCGCTGAATGGGGGAGGGTCATCCGACACCCAAGAGCGAGGAAGAATGAGCGAACAGCATCCAAGCCAGCCGCTAAAAACATTGCCCTTCGCCCAGCCGACGCGTTGCCGGCGGTATGAGGGACGGGTCGCGGTGGTGACCGGCGCAGCGCAGGGGCTTGGTCATGTCATCGCGAAGCGGCTTGCTGAAGAGGGAGCGAAGCTTGTTGTCTGCGACATCCAGGCGGATCGGCTCGTGGTGGCGGCGCAAGAACTCGGCGCGGCAGACCCGCGCACCCGACCGAAGTCGCCGCAGCTGTTGCGTTCTTCGGATCGCCCGAAGCCTCCTTCATTACCGGCCAGCATCTCGGCGCCAGCGGCGGCGTCGCGATGCTGTGATTGGGGAGAAACGCTTATGGATATCGGCGAAGTACAAGATCTAATCATCGACGATCGCGCGCGCGGCATCTTTCGGGTGAACCGGCGCGTCTTCACCGACCCCGAAATTTTGGAGCAGGAGCGGCGCGAGGTCTTCGACCGCAGTTGGCTTTACGCCGGCCATGAATCGGAAATCGCCAATCCGGGCGAATTCGTCACCCGCAGAGTCGGCGGGCGCCCCTTGATACTGGTGCGCGACGAGGCCGGCGCGCCGCACGCGTTTCTCAACACATGCCCGCATCGCGGTAACACCGTCTGCCGCGAGCGCACCGGCTCGACCCGACTGCTACGCTGCTTTTATCACGCCTGGGCCTTTGACCTCAGCGGGCGGCTCGTTGGCGTCCCGGGCGACGACGCCTACACTCCGGCTTTCGACCGTGATGCGCTCGGCCTCAAGCCAGTGCCGCACCTCGAAAGCTATCGCGGCATGATGTTCATCAGCTTCGATCCTGCGATCGAGAGCCTGGTCGGATATCTCGGTAACGCGCGTGAATATCTCGACTACATGCTCGACTTCGGCGGCGAGGACGTTGAGATCGTACACGGCTCGTAAGCCTACAGCATGAAGGCGAATTGGAAGCTGTTGGTCGAAAACAGCATGGACGGGTATCATGCGCTGCCGACCCACCAGCGCTACTTTAGTCAGTACCTCGCCGATATCGGGATGGATACGTCGAGCTGGGCGGGACCCAATCGCATCCAGGGAATTGGTCTCGCCCTCGGCGGCGGCCATGCGGTCATCGAAAACCGCGCCCGGGCATTGCCGATCACCGGAACCGCAAAGCAGGAGCTCGATCAGATCCGCGTCCGCCTCGTCGAACGGGTCGGCCCCGAGCGGGCCCATCGCGTCACCGACTACAGCCGGAACCTGTTCATTTTTCCCAATCTGATCCTAATCTCCTCCTGGCATACGATCCGCACTTTCTATCCCTTGGCGCCGGATTACATGGAGATCGATGCCTGGGCCAGCTTGCCGCGCGGCGAGTCGCCGGAATTGCGGCAGCGACGCTTCGAGAATTTCATTTCGTTCCTGGGGCCCGCCGGTTTCGGCACGCCGGACGACGTTTACGCCCTCGAAGGCTGCCAGCGCGGCTTTGCGGCGTGGCGCGAAGTGTCGTGGTCGGACATCTCCCGGGGCATGGGGCGCGAGCAGCCCTCGAGCCAGGATGAATTGCAGATGCGTGCGTTCTGGCGCCGTTGGCATGCCCTGATGCAGCGCCTGCGCGGCCCGACCGACTGCTCCGACCGGGCGGAGCAGCGCGAAGCGGCCGAGTGAAGACGGGTGCGATGGCAGAGGACGCTGCGCCGTTCACAGTCGGCGAGATCGAAGCCTTCCTGATCCACGAGGCAGCGTTGCTCGACGAGTGGCGGCTCGAGGAGTGGCTGGCACTGATGACGCCGGACGCGCGTTATCTCGTGCCGCCGCTTGATGCGCCGGACGCCGATCACCGCGACACGCTGTTCCTGATAGCCGACGACCGGCGCACTCTTGCCTCGCGCGTCCGGCAGTTGCTGAGTGGCACCACCTGGGCCGAGAACCCACGTTCGCGCACGCGCCGGCTGATCACGAATGTGCGGTTGCTCGCAGAACAGGAGGGCAAAGCGCGCGTCACCGCCAATTTTGCTGTCTGGCGCTTCCAACATGAGCAGGCCGACGTCTATGTCGGGCGCTACCTGCATGTGCTCGTGCGAGGCCCATCTGGCCTGATGTTCCGCGAGCGGCGGGCGGTGCTCGACCTCGAAACTCTACGTCCGCATGGCAAGTTGAGCTTTATCCTGTAACCGCACTCGCGACGCGCGCGTCAGCACGCGACAGGAATGGTAGCGCGGTAATGGCTGCATCCCTCTCCCGCTACAGCAAGCATCAGGGCTCTAAAACGATTGCATCCGAAACGCGACGAATGCCGCGCAATCAGACCGACGGCGATCAATGCGAGACGTCGATATTAGGCCGCCGGTAGGAGACGATGCGTAACCGAAACTCGCGGCGGCGTGCGCAGGGTCTGGTAGATGACGCAGAACCGTTCGGTCACCTCGACGAGACGCTGCACCTTGGCAGCATCGGCGTCCGCGTCCAATTCAAACGAAAGCGTGATGTCCGTCATCCCGACTGGCGCCTCCCGATCGGCGCCGAGCGTGCCACGCGCGTCCCAATTGCCCTCCGCAATAACCCGTCCGCTCCGCAGCTTCACTCCCATAGCGGTGGCGACCGCGCACATCGTCACGCCGGCACAGGCGGCCAGCGCCTCCAGCAACATATCCGCCGAGCAAGCCAGGCTCCCGTCGCCGCCCGTCGCCGGGTGCAGCCCGGCGTCGGTCTCGCCGCCCCAGGAGTGCACTCGGCAGGCGATGCGATCGGCGTCAAGCACCGCTTCGGCGTGCGCCGGTGTACGAGCGGTTGCGGGCTGTTCCCGATATTGCTTCTTGAGCGGCGCTTGAAGGGCGCGCAGGTCGTTGGCGTCCATCATGTCCTATCCTCCGCCTCGGCCATGGTCGCCAACGGTGTATGGTCCGCAGCCGACCGGCACAAGAGGAACCAGATGCAAAAGCAAATCTGCCTAATAACGGCTACGTGGAGGGTTCGCAGTCCGCTGCCGCTCCACTCACTCTCGCCGCTTTGATTCGTGGGGAACGTCGGCTAGCGTGATCAGTGGAAATATCGACCGGCTGATTTGTCGCGAATGAAACCCGTCTCGTTTCGATATTTTGCGCCCCACACCGTTGACGAGGCGGTGCATCTCCTCGCCACGTATGGCGAGGAAGGAAAGATCCTCGCTGGCGGCCAGAGTCTCGTGCCGGCGATGAATTTTCGCCTCGCTCGTCCCGCCAACCTGATCGACATTAATCGCATCGACGCGCTCGATTATGTGCGCGCGGACCGGGGCGAGTTGCGTATTGGCGCGCTTGCCCGGCATGCTCGCTTCGAGGCGCCCATTGCTGGCGGTGCGCTCGGCGCGCTTCTGCCGCGGGTGGCGCGGCACATTGGGCATCTTCCGATCCGCTCTCGCGGCACTTTCTGCGGAAGCATCGCCCACGCTGATCCGGCTTCGGAATGGTGCTTGCTGGCTGCGACGCTCGATGCCGAGCTTGTCGTGGCGAGCCGACGCGGGCAGTGCAGTGTTCGACCGGACGAGTTTTTTGTCGCTGCGCTCACGACGACGTTGGAACCGGACGAGCTCCTAACCGAGATCCGCCTGCCTCTGCTCAACGACACCTGGAGGACAGGCTTTGCAGAGTTCAGCCGGCGGGCGGGCGATTTTGCGCTCGCAATGTGCGCCGCCTTTCTGCGGTTCGAGGACGGCCGCATCGTCGAAGCGCGGATTGGGGTTGGCGGCGCGGCCGACCGGCCCTCGCGGATTACCGCGGCCGAAGCGGTACTGACCGGCACTGGCGGCCGCCCGGACATCTGCCGCCAGGCTGGCAACATCGCGGCCGAGGCCATTGATCCGCTGGAGGATATTCACGCGAGCGCCGCGTATCGCCGCGACCTGGTGCGGGCGATGGTTGGGCGGGCCCTGGACCAGGCGTTAACGCAGTGAGGTGGGTCGGGCGCCCACTGCCGCGCTACGAAGACCCGGTGCTGCTGCAAGGACGCGGCCGCTACACTGCCGATCTGGCGCACGGCGCGCGCATATTGCGCTTCGTACGCAGCCCGGTCGCGCGCGGTCGCATCCGCGCCGTGAACGCGCCGCCAGAAACAGCAATCATCACGGCGGCAGTTCTCGGCGATGTCAAACCGATCTCTCCGCGCCTCGATCGCCCTGATTATGTCCCGGTGGCGCAGCCGATCCTCGCGTATGAGCGCGTCACTTACGCCGGCGAGCCGATCGCCGCGGTGATCGCCGATACCGCCGCTGAGGCCGAAGATCTCGCCGAACAAGTCACTGTCGAGATCGATGTCGAGACGCCGGTAGTGACGCTCGACCAGGCGCTCGCAGCCGGCGCGCCGCTGGTCCATGACATGGCGGCGCAGAACACGCTGATCGACGTGCACTTCGAAACCCCTGATGTCGCGGCTGCCTTTGCGGCGGCGCACCAGGTGGTCGAATTTACGTTTACATCGGGCCGGCAGGCAGCGGTACCGTTGGAACCGCGCGGTGCGGTCGCCGCCTTCGATGCCGCGACCGGCCGCGTCACCCTTTCGGCGTCGACGCAAATGCCGCATCTGTTACGCACCGGCATTGCCGACGCCTTGGGAATCCCGGAGTCCGAGCTGCGCGTCGTCGCGCCAGAGGTGGGCGGTGGCTTCGGCCAGAAGATGGCGTTGATCCCGGAATTTGTTGTCGCGGTCTGGGCAGCACGGCGGTGCGCTCGCACCGTTGCCTGGGTCGAGGACCGGCTCGAAAATCTAACCGCCTCGTTTCACGCGCGCGACCAGCGACTCGATTTGCGCGGCGCGTTCGATGCGGACGGCAGATTGCTGGCGATCGAGGCCGATGTCCTCTGCAATGTCGGCGCCTATTCAAATTTTCCGGCGACCTGCGGGGTCGAGCCGTTGATGGCGCTGGCGGACATGCCCGGGCCCTATCGGGTGCCGGAGTATCGGGCCCGTGCCCGCGGTATCGCCAGCAATACCTGTCCAATGGCGCCCTATCGCGGCGTGTCGCGGCCGGTCATCACGGCGGCAATGGAGCGGCTGATGGATTGCGCGGCCGCCCGGCTCGGGCTCGACGCGCTCGAAATCCGGCGCCGTAACCTGGTCACCGCGTTCCCGCACACCTCGGTGACCGGGATCGTGCACGACCCCGGCAGCTATCGCGAGGCGATGGAGGCCGCAGCGCGGGTCGTTGACGTTGCACAGTTCCGCGCACGACAACACTCGGCGCGCGCCGATGGCCGCTGGCTCGGCCTCGGGATGTCAGTGTTTGCGGAACGCACCGGCCCCGGTACTCCCGCCTTTGCAGCGCGGCGCATGGTCATCACCCCAGGCTTCGAGCGGGTCGAATTGGTGATGGACCCTTCGGGCTTTCTTGAAGCCCGGATCGGCAGCTCGCCGCACGGTCAGGGGCTGAGGACCACGCTGGCGCAGCTGATCGCCGACGAGATCGGCATCGCGCCCACGGAGGTCCGTGTCGTCTCCGGCGACACTGACCGCAGCCCTTACGGCTGGGGCACCTTCGCGAGCCGCTCGCTGGTAATCGCCGGAGGAGCCTGCAAGCTCGCGGCTACAAAGCTACGAGAGCGCCTGCAAGCGGTCGCCGGCCAGATCTTAGAGGCGGCCGCATCCGACATTGAGATTGGTGACGGCCGCGCCTTCGTGCGCGGCACTGATCTGGGTGTGGAGTTGCGGCACTTGGCGCGCGCCGCCTATCACCAAAGCCACCGCTTCGAAGCGATTGCCGAAACCGGGCTCTCGGCCGTCGCGACCTACGACCCGTACGGCACGTTCTCGAACGCCTGCCATGTTGCGATCGTCGGGGTCGACATTGCGACGGGCCAAGTCGAGATCGAGCGGTTCGTAGCCGTCGAGGACGCCGGACAGCTCATTAACCCGATGATCGTCGAAGGGCAGGTCCATGGTGGTGTCGCGCAAGGCATTGCCAATGCACTCTACGAAAAGGTGGTTTATGACGCTGACGGCAACATACTGACCGGCTCGCTTGCCGACTATCTCGTGCCGACGATGGCGGAAATCCCGACGATCGAAATCCATCATCTCGCAACGCTGACCGGCGCGAGCGTCACCGGCGCGAAGGGTGTCGGCGAGGGCGGCACGATCGGCGCGCCGGCGGCTATACTCAACGCGGTTTCCGATGCGCTGGCGCCGTTGGGCGTCGGTATCTTCGAAATGCCGATCACGCCGCAGCGGATTTTGCAGTTGCTGCGTCAGGCGGGATGCAACGCGCAATGAGCGATAAACAGGACGTTACTTTCACAGTCAACGGCGATGAGCGCACGATCCATGTCGAGCCGCGGCGCACATTGGCCGACGCGCTGCGCGAGGATTGCGGCCTCACCGGCACGCATCTCGGCTGCGAACACGGCGTGTGCGGCGCCTGCACCGTATTGGTGAACGACCAGCCGGTGCGCTCCTGCCTGATGTTCGCGGTGCAGGCCGGAGGCGCGCGGGTGCGCACTGTCGAAGGGCTCGCCTCCGGCAACAAATTGCACCCGCTGCAACAAGCGTTCTGGGACCATCACGGATTGCAATGCGGTTTCTGTACGCCGGGATTTTTGATGCTGGCTGTCAGCATTCTGGAGCGCCAGTCGGACATTACCGAACCGGAGCTGCGCGAAGCATTGTCGTCCAACCTATGCCGCTGCACCGGCTATCAGAATATCCTGAAATCGGTGCTTGCCGCCGCCGCTGAAATGCGCAAATGAGCCTGATCGGCCAATCGGTCAAACGCCTCGAGGACCACCCGCTGCTGTGCGGTAGCGGCCGCTTTGCGGCCGATGTCGCGGTAACGGACATGCTTTATATGCGGGTTGTGCGCTCCCCGATCGCATTCGGCCGGCTGACCGGACTTCGCATCGCGGAGGCGCTGGCGCACTCCGGCACGGTCGCGGTCTGGACTGCGGAGGACGTCGCCGATATTCCTGCGATTGGCTTTCGCATGACCCCCATACCGGACTTGGAGGCTTATCGCCAGCCGATCTTGGCGAATGGACGTGTACGCTATGTCGGTGAGCCGATAGCGGCGGTATTCGCCGCCGACCCTTACTCTGCCGAGGACATCGCCGAGCTTGTCATACCGGAGATCGAGCCGCTTTCGGCGCGCGTCGATCCAGTCGCGTCGCCGAGCGAATTTTCGCCGGGACGCAGTACCGAGGCGGCTGTGATCACCAAAGCCTATGGCGATCTCGACGCCGCCTTCGCCGCGGCGCATACCGTTGTGGCGCTGGAGTTGACCATCGGCCGGCACAGCGGCGTTCCGCTCGAAACCCGCGGCGCGATTGCTGTACCAGAAGCGCACACCGGCATCCTTCGGCTTTACGGCGCTGCCAAGGTGCCGCATTACAACCGACAGGCGCTGGCCGCGATGCTCGGGCTCCCGCTCGACCGGATTCACCTTCACGAAGGGCATGTCGGCGGCGGGTTCGGCATTCGCGGCGAGCTTTATCCCGAGGATGTTTTAGCCTGCGCAGCGGCGCTGCGGCTCGGACGGCCGGTGAAGTGGATTGAGGACCGTTACGAGCATCTTGTAGCGGCCAACCAGTCGCGGGGTTCCGTTCATCGGGTGCGCGCGGCGGTCGATGAAAGTGGCGTCATTCTCGGTCTTGACGACGAATTCTGGTTCGACCAGGGAGGCTATCTCCGGACACACGGCGTCGTCGTCACCGACCTCACCTGCGCGATGCTGCCTGGCCCTTACGTGATTCCCGCATACCGTTCGGTCGGCCATGTGCGCCTGACCAATAAGACACCGTGCGGTACCTATCGCGCGCCCGGCCGTTTCGAGGCGAGCTTTGTGCGCGAGCGGCTCGTCGACGTGATCGCCGACCGGCTTGGCCTCGATCCGATTACCGTCCGGCATCGCAATTTCATCACCAGGGCAGCAATGCCGTTCCGCCGGGGGTTCTCTGCCGTCGGCACCGACATCGTCTATGACACAGGCGATTATGCAGGCTTGCTCGACAAGTTCCTGAACCGGGTGCACTGGGAGACGCTGCGCACCTATGTGGCCCGGCGTCGCCAAGCGGGCGAAAAGGTTGGCCTAGGGCTCGGCTTTTTCGTTGAGAAGAGTGGGCTCGGGCCGTTCGATGACGTGCGCACCACGCTCGGCGGCGATGGGACGATCGAGGTGATCACCGGGGCTGCGTCGATCGGCCAAGGGGTCGAGACGGCGATGGCGCAAATCTGCGCCGACGGCCTCGGTACCGGTCTTGACCGCATCCGGGTCATCCATGGTCAGACTGATCGCATCGCACGGGGAATGGGCGCCTTCGCTTCGCGCGTCACGGTGATGACGGGGGCGGCGGTGACGATTGCCGCCGCAAAACTGCGCAGCGAATTGCTGATTGTGGCGGGGCGATTATTGCAGACCGCCCCCGAACGTCTTGCTGTCACTGGTGACCGGGTCGTGTCGCGCGACGAGCCCGCCGGACCCTCGCTCGACCTCGCCGAAATCGCGCGCGGCGCCGGCGGCGAGCTTACGGTCGACGCCACCTTCACTACTGAACATATGACCTACCCCTACGGCGTGCATCTCGCTCAGGTGCGCATCGAGCGCGACAGTTGTGCGATCGCTGTCGAGCGTTTCTTCGTCGGGTACGATATCGGCCGCGCGATCAACCCCCTGCTGGTCGACGGGCAGATCGTCGGCGGCGCCGCACAGGGCATCGGTGCCGCCCTGCTCGAGGAATTCGTGTATGACGCCTCCGGGCAGCCGCAGTCGGTGACGCTCGCCGATTACCTGCTGCCGACGATTGCGAGATCCCGGCGATCGAGGTGATCCTCTTCGAGGATGCACCGACGCCGCTCAACCCGCTCGGCATCAAAGGCGCCGGTGAAGGCGGCATCGCGGCAGCGGGCGCTGCTATTGCTGCTGCGGCCGGCGATGCGCTGGGCCGGCCTGGCGCCGTGCGGCAACTGCCGATCACACCAAACCGCCTCCACGCGCTGTTGGCGGAGTTTCCGGCGGCGGAACGCTGATGCCTCTCGGCTTATCGATCGCGGAAGCGAACCATTAGCGGCTTCTGCTGGCCGCCGTCGACCTCGATCATTGTGCCGTTGACGAAATGCGCCAAATCGGATGCGAGATAGGCGACAAGGCTCGCAACCTCCTCGCATTCGGCGATGCGCCCCAGCGGAATGCTGCGCGGCGCGAGCGCATCAGCCTCCGCGCGCGTAATTTTCATGTCGCGCGCCATCGCATCGACGAGGCCGGCCCAGCGCTCGGTGCGGACCGGCCCGGGATTGACCGCCACAAAGCTGATATTGTATTTGCCGTACTGCGCAGCGAGCGCAAGCGTCAGGTTCTGCCCGGCAGCATTTGCGGCGCCCGGCGCGATCTCCCAATAAGAAGGTTTGACCCCATCATTGCCAATCAGGTTGATGACACGCCCGCGCCGCTGGTTCTGCATAATCGGCAATACATGCTTCAGGCAACGCACATAGCCCATGAATTTTAGCTGCAGCGACTGCGCCCAATGTTCTTCGGTGAGGAACTCGAGAACTCCGCCCGGTGCCGATCCGGCGTTGTTGACTAGAATATCGACGCGCCCGAGCGCGGCGTGCGCCTCACTGACGAAAGCCGCCGCATCGGCCGGCTTCGTCAGATCGGCCGGTATCGTCACGATTTTGCGGTTTGTTTCGCGGGTAATTTGGGACGCCGCTGCTTCGAGCGGCTCCTTACGACGCGCGCAGATTGCGACATCGACACCCTCGCGAGCCAAGGCAAAGGCGATCGCTTTGCCGATGCCGGCGCTCCCTCCGGTGACGAGTGCCGTCTTCCCGTTCATTCGGAGATCCATGTGGATTCCCGTGCGTTAAATTTAGCCAAGGGCCTTAGCGTCTGCGGCCGGCAAAGTCGTGTCAATCCGCAGTTTGATCCGCCAACCTTTAATTACCACTTCGATCTGGACCGTTGGACATTGCCGGAATGACGAGGTCTGCACATACGATGCCGCCCCCGGACGCGGCGGCGCGGCGCCGGGCAGCGCCGGTGTTGACGTATCCGGTCGAGCAATTGCCATCGTGCGACGCCGCTTTTTACGACAGGGCGCGCGCTGAGCTGTCCAAAGTCGCCGAGCTCACGGTGCCGCCGCGGAGCGCCAAGGCATTGGAGGTGCCGGCGGGACACTTCTTCCGTATTGTGAGCGTCGAGGGCCCGCAAGTCGGCGACCTCAACCTCTGGAACGCGCACGACGTAACTGAGCGCTTCTACAGTGGCAAGACGCGGGCTCTGCACGCGACACATCTAAGCACCGGTGACCGGCTCTGGAGCACGTTCCCGAGCCTGCGTCCGATGGCCACCATCACCCATGACACGCTTGACTGGTATGGGTGGGACGAGGATGGCGCCGGCGTGCACGATGTTATCGGCACACGCTGCGATCCCTACACCAACATGCTACTGAAGGCGACAGAATATCACCACTGCTGTCACTCGAATTTGACGCGGGCGCTTGCGGCGAAGCGGAATCTGTCTCTCGAACAAGCCGAGGTTCATGTTCACGATGTGATGAACGTTTTCATGTGCACTGGGTTTACGCGTGATACGCATAAGTACTTCATGAAAGCGAGCCCCGTGCGGCGCGGCGATTTCATCGAATTTTTTGCCGAGATTGATCTGTTGATTGCGCTCTCTGCTTGTCCGGGCGGCGACTGCGGCGCCAGTCACTCCGACGACACTGCCAAATGCTATCCACTCAAGGTCGAGGTCCATCGGCCGCGTGAGAGTTCGTTGGCCGGCTGGCAGTCACCGCCGTCGAACAAATATTCTCGCTCGCATGGAACCCGGTGAAAGGGCAGACTCCAACCAATCGGCAGCTTTTTAGAAGCTAATGACGGTCCGCTTTGCTTCAATCACGGCGGTTCGCATTCGCAATGAGCGTTTCCGTTGATATCCAACAATCCGAAATCTAAAATTAGACAATTTTCCGATTGAGCTGACCCGCACGACAGAACTCGTCACCCCCGGGCTCGACCCGGGGGTCCATGGATGGCCGGGTCAAGCCCGGCCAAGACGAACACTGGAGGCGGTTCAATCTGGAAGAAAACCGCTCTAGCTTCGGAGGCATAGCACAATTTCAAAGAACTGCCAGCAGCGCGTGCGCCAGCGCACTCAACGCGATTGGGCGACATGCGCCGGTGCGACGGCGCCGAACCACTCGGGATGCACGCGTTCAATCTGCGCGGCCAGCTTGAGCAACAGGTCCTCCCGGCAGAAATTCGCGTAAAATTGGACGCCGATCGGCAACCCGTCAGCGTCGAGCCCGGCCGGCACGGAGATGCCCGGCAGACCGGTCTCATTCGCCGGCATCGTGTATCGGCATGCATCGCAAAGGCGGTTGAGCCAAGGATCCAGCTCCTCCTCACGCAACAGCGAATAGGGCCCGTTGGCCTCCGGAACCCGGATCGCCATCGTCGGGACCAGCAGCGCATCGAAGCGCTCCATCAGGCGACCGAACTCGCGCGTCACGGTGTTGTTGTTCTCCATCATTCTCCAAATGTCGAACTTATCGTAACGTTGCGCGGCGATATAGTGACGGTGGACCATTGGCCCGAGATACTCCTGTAGCCGTTCGGGCATTACGCCGCGTTTCCTGGCGATCGTTGCAAACTGTGCACGGCTGCCGACCCAGTTGATGCAATAGGCCGACCACAGTGCTTCCCAGTCGCAAATGCTCCGGTCGGGGATTTCCTCGGTGTGATGACCGAGATCTTCGAGCAGCTTTGCCACGGCGCGGACGCGCTCAGCTACCTCGGAATCGGTCGGGTTTAAGCGGCCCCACATCCCGGTCGACAACCCAATCCTGAGCCGCTCAGGATCGCGCTCGATCGCCTGTAAATAGGAGCCTGACGGCTCGCTCATCCTGATAAAGCTGCCGCCATTGGGAATGCGGATCAGATAATCATAAGACGCCGCCGTGTCGCGAACCGTGCGGGTCACGACACCGTCGATACTGATCCGAGAGATGTATTCGCTCTGCGAAAGCGGCCGCGGTACGCGGCCTCGCGTGGCTTTGAGCCCGATCAGACCGCAAAACGAGGCGGGAATACGGGTGGACCCGCCGCCGTCGGAAGACATGCCAAGCGGCAATATACCGGCAGCGACGGCCGCTGCCGAACCGCCCGAGGAGCCACCTGGTGTCCGCTCCAGCTTCCAGGGGTTGCGCGTCACCTGGGTTCGACCGAGGTAATCGGTCGCAGTGTCGAAGGTCATGCCGAATTCAGGTGTCGTCGACCTTCCGATGGGGATCAATCCGGCGCTGAGATAATTGGCGACCAGCGGATCAGTCGCCTCGACGGTGTGGTCCTGGAACAGCTTCGAGCCCGATTCTTGCTTGCGTCCCGCAAGACCTGAGCCGAGGTCCTTCAAAAGGATCGGCACGCCATAGAGCAGGCCCTCCCTATTCGGATGGTTTGTATCGGGATCTGCAACGACGTCGTTGTAGACCCCGAGCACTGCCTCGATTTGCGGATTGATCCCGGTGACGGCTTCCACGGTCTGTGCGCATACCTCCTTCGGGGCGACCTGTCTGCCGCGCACCAGTTCGGCCAAGCCCACTGCGTCGTGCTTATGCCATTCCTCCCAGCTCATCGCCAAACCGGTTGCGATCGTCATCGACACATTCCTCCGAGGCCGCGTGGTTGGCGTATTCGGCGCACGCAATTCTTGATCGTAGCCCCAGATACTCGACGTCTCATTCTGCGGCGTACTTGTCGTGGCCGAATACGTTCTAGGTTCGCTGCTGGTAGCGGATCATGTATTCCGTATAGTGGGTTGTAGGGTACTTTGTCGGGTTGTCGGGCCCGACGCAGGTCGGCACAGCGGCCACCGGCCAATCGATATTGCTGTCGCAGAAGAACGCAAGAGCGTAGCGCTCGCCACCGGAGCGGTTGACGGCCCGATGAGGGGTCGCGAGGAAATAGTCGTTGGTCCAGCGTTGCAAGCAACTGGCCGCCGTTCACGATAAAGGCGCGAGGAATGGCCGGCGCATCGATCCATTTGCCGTTTTGCGCCCGGATCGATAAGCCTGGAACGTAATTGGGGGCAAGCAGCGTAAGAAAGCTGGTGTCGGTATGCGGGGCAATTCCGAACTCGTCGTCTGCCGGATCGGCCTGGTATGGATAATGCGTCATCCTCAGCTTGTACTGCGGTTCTCGGAAGGGTTCGTCGAAATATTCTAACGGCAGACGCAGCGCCCGAGCGTAGAGCCGGACCAGCTTCCGCACCAATTGCTCCATCGTCTCGCAATAAGCGACGACCGCCTCGCGGAAACCCGGCAGACTGGCTGGCCAACGGTTGGCGCTGCGGAAGCGCCGCTCGGCCACTACATCGGGATGCTCACTCGGCAGGTCGCGCGCGACGAAGAACGCCTCGTTGATATTTGGCTTGGTGACGGTTGCTACCGTGGAGGTGCGGAGCGTATCGCCCCGCATCGGTAAGTAGCCGACATTGTGCTTGTCTATCTTGACCTCGAGCTTCTTTTGGAGCGGCAGAGCGTGAAAGCGCGCGGCCTGACGGAAGGCGGCGTCAATATGCTCCGCAGGCACGCCGTGATTAACGATAAAATAGAAACCGATCTCAGTCAGCGCGAAACGAAGTTCTTCAGACGTGCGGTCGATCGCGCCAGGGGCGCCCGCCAGGTAGGGGCCCAGATCGATGACTGGGATGATCTCTGTGTTGGCCATTCGACACTCCTGCTTCCGCGGAACGATACCGTCCTGAAAGCGACGTGGTCTAGAGCTGCGGGGTTGCAGTTTGGCGCCACGGAAAAGCCGTCGTGGGTCCGTTGCTATTTCAGGGAGTGACAAAGACGGCGAGGAGGCATGGGTAGCTATGATATGATGCCTATAGGCACCGGGGCTGGTCTATGGAACGCCGCAGATTCGGTAATACTGATCTAATGGTGTCGATCATCGGTCTCGGCTGCTACGGCATGTCGGGTGCCTATGGACCGGCAGACGACGCGGAGTCAATCGCTACTATTCGTCGTGCGCTCGATCTCGGAGTCAATTTATTCGACACATCGGCCAGCTACGGCAAAGGTCACAATCATCGCCTGATCGGCGAGGCAATCCGCGGCCGTAGGCATGACGCAGTCATTCATTCGAAGAGCGGCAGCCCGCGCGACGGCAGCTCAGACGCCGTGCGCGGAGGAGGCGATCCGCGCTATCTGCGTCATACCTGCGAGCAGAGCTTGAAAAACCTCGGGATCGAGACGCTCGATGTCTTTTGCATGTCGCGCGTCGATCCGAACGTGCCGGTCGAGGAAAGCGTCGGGGGAATGGCCGAGCTCATCACAGAGGGCAAGACGCGTTTCATCTCGCTCTCAGAGTGCTCAGCTGAATCGCTCAGGCGTGGCAATGCCGTGCATCCGCTCGCCTCGCTGCAGATGGAGTATTCGTTGTTCTCGCGCGATGCGGAAGAGCGGGGCCAAATCCACACCTGCAGGGAGCTTGGCGTTGCGATGATGGCCTACGCCGTGCTCGGGCGCGGGATGCTGAGCGCCCAGCCGCCTGAGGTGCAAGAGATGGCGGCGGACGACGTTCTCGCGCAGCTGCCTCGCTTTCACAGCGCCAATCTCGAAAAAAACCTCCAACTGCGCTCGGCGCTTGAGGCCATCGCGCGCAGGAAGAACGCCACGCTCGCCCAGCTCTCGATTGCTTGGCCAATGACCCAGGGCTCGTGTGCGGGGGTTTTCATCGTACCGATACCTGGCGCGAAGTCGCGCGAGCACCTTGAGGAGAATGTCCGCGCCGCGGACGTTGTGCTCACGCCAGACGATCTCGCGGAAATCGGCCGCATCGTGCCGCCCGGTGCGGCGTCCGGCACTCGCTATCCGACCGGACAAATGCACCAAATTAACCGTTGAGTCGGTACTCTGATGCTGCTGATGCTGCATCGCCGAGCCGGATTGCAATTTTCACACGCCTGTGTCTTCCCGGCTTAACGCTCGTTTATGCTAAGCGCAGCGGCGGTGCAGGAGGCGCGTGGTTTACGGCGGCGTCGCGGTCGAGAACACGGCGGATCCTCGGCATCACCTCTTCGCCAAAGGCGGTCATCGAGCGCTCGACCATGTCATAAGGCATCGCACCGAGTTTGAAGATCAGCGCTAGTCCATGAGGTCGAGCCGGCTCGCCAGGTCGAGAATAGCCTCAGCGACCGTCTCCCCGCTGCCGGGGATCACCATTTTGTTCGCGACGATTTCGTCAAAGCTCATCGCGTGCAGCATCGGCGCCTGCCGGCGCCAGAAGTCCTAGCTGTCCGGAAGCTTTCCGCTATGGGTGAACTGCGTATAGCGGTTCCATAGCTCCCAGTATTGCAACAGATAAGGATGTGCTTCGGCGCGGACGCGCGTATCGCTGTCGGCCACGTAAATCTCGCGCATCAGATAAAGCCGCGGGGCTGGCGCATGGCCATGTGCCGTCTGAATTTCGCGATAGAGCGCCTGATCACGCTTTACCTGCCCGATCATCGAGTCGATCTGCGCGAATGGGATGTCGTGTTGCGCTGCCCAACGTAGCGACTCTTCACTCTGTGCGCTGACGAGGAATGGCGGGTGCGGACGCTGCACCCGCAGCGGCGATAACGGCGCAAAATCGATCCCGTAACCGGCTTCTGGCGGCAAGGCTTGGGGCACGGCGTGACCACCGCAGGTGAGCCGGCAGGCGGCCGCTCTCTTTTGGCGTCAGACCGCGGCGCGTTGTTCCGCCCCGACCGACTGCGCGGCATAGAGCTTCCCGTCGCGCTCCTCGATGCGGCCAGCCCGCTTGTGCCGGGCAATAACGACCCCGACATGGTTCGGGCGAACGCCTTTGCATGCGGCGGTGATTTCCTGCCGCGTCTTGCCGGTTGCCAGGGCAAGCACCTTATCGCCGAGGCTCGGCGCGCGGCGCTTTCGGCCAGCCGGTTTTGCAGCCCTGATGCGCGGACGCCCGCGCGATTCGACTGCACCGGTCGCCGTCGTCGTCGGCATCGGCGTCTGCGATGAAGCCGCCTTTCTTGGCCTTCTGCCCTTGCTGTAGCGCGCGAGCACACGCTCAGCCGCCTCCAGTTCGTCAAGCTGGCCGATGAGCTTCTCGCGCTGCTTATCAACGCGCGCAAGCGCCTCGCTGACCCGTTGTTTCTCCTTGGTGATTTCATCCAGTGTCAACATTCTTTACCTTCGAAGCAGAGTATAGATTGACAAGATTGATAGTCCTCTCGGCGTCTATCACTACTATGAGCGCGGTGCAACCGCAGAATGCCGGCATTGATTGGATCAGTAGTGCGTTGGAGAGGCGGTATGTCCACCCAACCCGGCCGGTCGTATCCGTGAAGCTGTGGTCGACGCCGCCGGTCTGGTTTATCTCGATATTGGTGGAATGGCTGCGCCGTTGCAAAGGGTCCTAGACAATTGGCTTTACGAAAACGCAGCACCAGCTGAGTGCTAATCGGGAAACGACACGCCAGAAATCCGCGCACATTCGGCAATTAGCCGATCCTGGATCTCGACGTCTCGCGCGATCGGATTGGGCTCCCGAAGCTTCTGATGGTAAAAATATTCGCCGGTCGACCGCGCCAGCTGATCGTCACTCGTGGCTAGCCAAGCCTGCGTTACGCGTGCTTTTTGCATGTCGCCCGGTGCTGAAGGTCCACCCATATGGTCGGTACCCAGCCGGGCTCTAGTGCATTGGACAACATGTTCTTCCAGCGCCGAGCGACCGCGAAAGCCAGCAATACGTCGCAGAGCTTGCTCTCGGCATAGGCTGACGCGCCGTTCCAAGAGCGCTTTGTCCAAAGAAGATCGTCCATTCGCGGCCGCACGCCCTGGTGCATGCCGGAGCTTACATAGATCAGTCGATCTGGCCTTTCGATCAGAGCCGTCAGCACATACGGCGCGAGCACATTGACCGCGAATACGCTCGGCACGCCGCTCTCTGTTTCGGCCCGCCGCTGCTCGCGATAACCAATCCCTGCATTATGGATTACGGCGTTGCAACGACCAAACTGGTTGACCCCGTCTGCCACACTCTTCATGCCGGCGATCGTGGAGAAGTCGCCGACAACCGCGTCCTTGGCTTCCGGCGCTGCCGCAAGCGCATCGCGGCAGCGCCGTTCGTTTCGTCCATGCAAGACCACGTCGTGACCCTGTTCGATCAGCAGCTTGGCCGCCAAAAGTCCAAGGCCGTCCGATGATCCCGTAATGAAAACCCGCGCCATTACCATTCCTCCTTCGCGCCGTTGCCCGGACCGGTCCGGCCCAGATCGTTTACAACGCTCCGGCCGGCGCTCCAGCTCTTCAGCTACTTGATCCCGTCTCTCGAGAAGCCGAAAGCTGCTGCAAGCATATCCTGATCATTTGCACCACGCCTCGCGGTCCAGCAGAGCCGACCGCCTTTGCGATCCCTTGTTCAGTCACTGCGAGGATATAATCGATATCCTCTTCACTGATTGAGCCGCGCCTGCGTAAAGCATCCAATATTAACGCTTGCGAACCGGCAAGGGTTGCGATCATTGCACGCACTTCGTCTGCCTGGTCAGCCATAGAACGTTCCCCCTTATTTCCCTGGCCCGGGTTTGGCCGTGAGGACTGAGCGACGGTCCGTACTCATTCTAGCTCCGGCACGAAGAGCTTGTCGGCGCCGGATTTAGCACCGCAGACCCGCCCTTGCGATCCGCCAGTTGTCGCACGCTCGCGAATGGATTGGGTACCCAGCTTTCGTAACGGAAAAGATCGCCGCTGTTCTAGCCGGTAATTCACGGCGCGCCGCGACCGTGCTCTAGACGCGCCGCGCGCTGCTGATCGCGCAGAACAAGTGTTCGTCGGCGGAGTACCGGCGAATGCTCAGCGAAAAAGTCGAAGCGGCAGCCGTGTCGGCATCGAAACTTATGTCCCGAGGCAGAACGATAACCTCGGTCTTGGCCCCGTGGCGCCGTCGCCAACGCGAAGCGCTTGCGCAAGAAGTAGCAGGCGATCCCGCCGGCAGAGCCACACTATCCAGTAGAAACTTCAAATAGAGCAGTTGTAGAGTATCGTCGGCGGTTGCAGGAGCCAATCGCACAAGCGCCATTACGATCAATCATTTCCCTGGACGGAGCTGGCTGTGGTTGCGGTGATCGAAGGGAAGCAGGAGGCAGGCGGTGCCCGGTATATTGAATTTAAAGTTTGCCAGAGCACGACTGATCCCACCCGTGCGGAAGCGAGTTGGCGGTTCCCCGAAAGCGGGACGACAGTCGACCAGAGTAAGCTAGGCAATACCATAGAGACCGAGTTTCGGTTTGCTGTGGACTGTGCTGATGAGCACGGCATACCGTTTGTGTGGGTGAACGATCCCGACGAATTGTTTCCGTATTGGACCCTCCCTGGATGGTCGCGTCGAGACGGCTATTAAATCAAAGCTCGTGAGATTAGACCCGGCCCGCCCGTGACACTCGGCGGCACGGCGGGTGGCGCATGCTGAGGCTACAGGGTCTGAGATAGAAGAAACCCCGGTCGAGGGGGAAGCCGGGGTTTCCGAGCGGGCGATTCCCCCGTGGCGAGAGGGAAAATATCGTCGCCCTATCCGTCTCAACAACACCGAACGACAGCGGTTCCGCGCCGGAATGCGTTTTCGTTTACCAAGTGTCTGCTTGTCCCAGGCTGGCCAAGACGGGGGCATGAGCCTGAGCGGCGGTCAAAACGCTGTTGGTGTGCAATCGGGCGGCGGCATAAAGCCGACCCACGGCGCTGCGCCGAGACCGGAGCCTCTAACGGGCCATAACCGACCAGGCGGCGAACGTCCTCTGGACACACACCCTATGTGTGGACCAAACTTGCTCCAGGTTTGTCGTCCACGCTTGGGGGATTCGATGAGCGCTTGGATCGCGACCGCCCTCGCCGCTGACATAATTGCCCTTTCGGCGGCGATTACGGCCGTCAACGCGGGACCTTGCACACCAGCAAGCGAGCGCAACTGCTTGGATATCCGCGGCGGGATCGATTTCAGCTCGGTCCCGCAGATTTCGAAGCAAATCGCTGATGATGAGAGGACCGACCACAAACAACAACAGCCCACCGGGGACTCGTCGGCGCCGGCTCCCTATACGGGCCCTATTTTTGGGGCAAGCCCGCGACCAGGACGAACGCCGGTTGTTGGCTATTCCTGGTCATTGGAGTGACGCGACGGACTTATCGCGGTCTGCCTCCGCGGCGGTTACGGGGCATGTCACGAGCGTGCACATGCTCGGGTGTTGGAGCTAGCGGAATCGCCGGGTTGCCTTCGGAATTTGCTGAATCTGCATAGTAGCGGCCGCCTCTGCGGATCTGCCGTTTAACGGCTGAACCAAGCGCCGCACGCGCCGACATCGGCCTGATGTAGACCGAGACCCGCATTCGCCGCCGCCATGTTGGAGACGAAGTTTAACGGATCGGCTACGATCCGATCGCTGACGTGTAGAAGCATGCAGCGCGCAATGTCGTATATGGCGCGGTGCGCATCGCCTTCGAACTCGCCGGATTTGGTCAGATGCGGCGCTGACAGCGGTTTCATCACCCAACAATCGTCGCTCGCCCTTCTTCGCTGCCGATTTTACAGTTTGCTGAAATTGCATAGCCGCGGACGAGGCGCATGCAAAGAATACGGTACAGCAGTGCCGGCCCCGCTGCCGAGTGAAACTAGCTTCGATTTGGATGCCGGACAGGCGGCATCAGTGGAGGATCCCATGATCCGTCACCATCTGGAAAGGGCCGCCGCCTTGCTCACGCGAAGTGGCGCGTTAGAGACAGAACAACTGAAGCGATTGCTCATCTTATCTGCGCTCTCTATCGTTCTTGCCGGCTGTGCCCTGCCGGAAAGCCGCGATGTCCGTGCCTACAATACCTGCACGGCTCGGCATCCGCGGGAGCTCGCGGTATGCGAGGGACCGCGACAGGCTTACGAACTCAACCCGACCGCGCTTGAAGCAAGAGCAGCAGCGGTTGGCGTGCCGGCTGATAGCGGTCACGAGAGGCTGTCGCCTGCGGCTCGCCCTTCGATTGCCCCCGTGCCGCTGCATCCCAGCACTCTCACCTCTGGTCGAAACGGGTAGGCCTGACCGACCTCGCGCCCGCAGCAAGGGCTGGATCGGCCGCCTGAGCGACCGCGCGGGCCTGCTCCGGCGGTTGCTCCCCCGACCGTGAAATTGGTGCAGCAGCATCTGCGCCAGCAAGGCGCTTATAACGGCCGGGATCGGCGGTCAATGGGGTTCCGGCAGCCGGACGGCACTGGAGCGCTTTGAGCAGACGCATCGATTGCGGGTCGCTGAAACCCGGCGAGCCCCCCGCGCCAGCGGCAAACGTCGCGCTGGTGGTCAGCGGCGCGCTGAGCCGAACCACGGTGCAGGCAATCCAGTCCCGGCTACAGGACTTGGATTTCTATAACGGCCCGATGGACGGCATCTGGGGTGCCGCAACCCAGCGCGATCGAGCGGTTTCAGCAGGGACGGGGTTTGCAGGTTAATGGGTACTCAACCCGGACGGCGAACCGAGGGCGATCTCGGCGGCAATCGCCGAGCCGCGCTCAATCACCTCTTAAACCCAAAGTGTTACGTATATCCCGGCGGCGGCACAAAGCCGCCGATCTTAGCCGCGAGCAACCGGGCAAATTCGATCGTCGTCGCGTCCTCTCCTTCTGGACCGATGATCTGAAGGCCAACCGGCAACCCCGCTGCAGTCAATCCGATCGGCGCTGCGGTTGCCGGCAGGTAGGACAGACTGGCGAGCCCCGCAAAGAATAACTGCTCCGCATACGGCGCCGACGTACCGTCGACCTTGACCGTACGTTCATCGCGATTGGGGTTGTGGTTGTGCGGAAAAGCGGCAGTCGCCGCCACCGGCTTCAGCAACACATCAAAGCGTTTGAAGAATTCGTGCCACGCGTATCGCAGTTTCGTCCGCGCCTCATTCGCATTGCCCCAGGCGCGGTGCAGCACTGTCGCGCCACGCGCGACAGTGGCGCGGTCGCTCATGTCGGCTTCGTTTAGCGTCGCAGCGATCTCCTGCTGCCGCGCGAAATCCTCCTCGCGCATGCGGGAGGCCGTCGCCGCGCGCAACAGAAGCATGAATAGACGGTGGTGTTCCTCGTCGCTTCATCGCGGGTCGCGCTCCATCGTCGACCATCGCGCCAGCGCGCACAATGACAGCGATCGCGCGATCAAAGACGTGAGATACGCTGGTGTCGATCGGGCAGAGCGGCGAGGATGCCCACACGGCGACGCGAAACTCGGCGAGCGCGCGGCGGCGCGGAGGCGGCAACTCGACCCGCCAAGCCGCCCGTTGCAGCAGGTCGGGTCCGGCGAGGCGTGCAGCGCCAGATCGAGATCTCTGGCGTGGCGCGCCATCGGGCCGACGACCGAAATATCGGTCGGCGTCATGATCCCCGGGGGCGCATGGCCGCGCGTCGAGATCAGCCCCCAGGTTGGCTTGTGGCCATAGACGCCGCAGTAATGCGCCGGATTGCGTAACGAGCCGGCGATATCGCTCCCGGCCCCGAGGGCCGACAGCCCGGCGGCGAGCGCCGCCGCCTCGCCACCCGACGAGCCCCCGGGCGAGCGTATTGGATCCCACGGGTTATTGGTGGTGCCATAAATGTCATTGTAGCTCTGTGCGTCGGCGAGCATGTACGGCACGTTGGTTTTGCCAAACACGATCGCCCCGGCTTGCAGCAGCCGATCGACCAGGAAGGCGTTTTCGGCCGCGACGTTGTCCTTCCATAGCGGATTGCCAAAGGTCGTCGGCAGCCCGGCGACGTTGAACGATTCCTTGACGCTCATCGGAATTCCGTGCAGCGGTCCCCAGCGCTCGCCATGCGCAAGCGCGGCGTCGGCAGCGCGGGCCCGTTCCCGCGCTTGCCCCACCTGCCAGACGACGATTGCCTTTAGCGCTGGGTTATATCGTTCCGCACGCGCCACGTAGAAGTCGAGCAATTCGACGCACCCGATGCGCCGACCGCGAATTTCTTCTAACAGCTCGGTCGCGGAAACGAATGTGCGATCGTCCATTCCCCCGTCCTCCTCGCCGCTGACGCCGCACCGTAGCAGTCCGGCGAGGGCCGGCCAATCGTCCCCAGCCACGGTGACGGCGAGAATGGCTTCAGCTTTCCGTTTGCGTTTTGCGATCGGCGATCCAGGACTTCACCTGGTCGTAGTAGTTGGCGAGATAGTAGTCGGCGATGTCGTCGGTGGTGGTGGCCCAGACGCCGTCATGCCCGAGGATGTAGTTGAGCGCCTCGTCGAGATGCCTGGCGGCGTTGGGCCGGCCGATATTGTGTGGGTGCAGCGCCAGGCACATCACGCGGCCGTTCTCGGCGCCCTCGCGGTAGAGCGTGTCAAATTGGTCCTTGGTCATCTGCTCGAAGTAATGCGCCTCGCGGCTCCAGGCGAGCATGCCGGCGTCGTTGGTCTGGCCGGTATAGGGGACGAAGATAAATTTCTGGCCACCGCGGACATTAATGGGCCAAGGCTGGTCGTCGATGATCCATGACGTGTGGTAGAGGCAGCCCGCCTCGGCCATCAGGTCGTCGGTCCGCACCGTGTAGCCTGCGCCGCCGCCGAGCCGGCCTTTCAGGCGCTTGCCGGTCATCTCCTTGAGATGGGTGATGAAGTCGTGCCAATGGGCGCGCTCCTCTTCCTCGGTCAGGCCCTAGATCGGCCGGCTGTCGTAACGGCCATACGCCACGTAGTCCCAATCGGCGGCGATCAGCGCGTCCCTGATCTCGGGGAAGTGGTCGAGGATCTCGAGGTTCAGGCAGCAGCAGGCGCGCAGCTTATGCTTGTTCAGCACTTCGAGCATGCGCCAGAAGCCGATGCGGTTGCCGTAATCCATTCGCGAATAGAACGGGATGTCCGGCTGCGTCGGCCGGTTCTCCGGCAGGTACTCGAAGAACTCCATGTTCGGTGCGACCCAGAACGCGACGCGCGCATTGTTAGGCCATTTGATGACCGGCCGGTCGTTGATCGGAGCGTAGTCGAAGCGGCCTGGCGGAAGTGTCATGTTGTCGTCTCCGTTCGACTGCAAGTGCGCACCGAGATTGCTTCCTTGCTGCGCTGCTCACAATGACCGCTGCAAGTATTGTCATTGCGAGCGAAGCGAAGCAAATCTCGCGGAAGGACGCGTCAACTTTATCGAGACTTGTTCTAATGGTCATATTCATTCGTTTGAATCCGCCTTACGCTCCGGGGGCTTCCGTCGCTCCGGCTGCTTTGTTACTCACTATGACACAACATGGCCGATAGCGCTGCGCCTCGTGCTGAGGCACACGCTTTCCGCGCCGTGAGCGCTTTGCGATGCGTAGCAGCGCTCTCAACACCCGTTTAATCGGCCGAACGCAACAAGTACAGCGCATCTAAAAAGTTGGAACGAATGCCCAATCGTCCCAACTCTTAACTTGGAGGCAGCGCTCTGAGCCATTGATTTCATGGTGGGTGCACCAGGACTCGAACCTGGGACCCGCTGATTAAGAGTCCGTGATTTTCGCCTTTGTAAGCCGTTGATCTGCTGGTCCAATCGCTCACCCTCTCTACCAACCGTGGAAATGCTCAGCTTTTTAACGAAAATCGTTGACTCATGATGACATCGATTGCTCATCGGTGTACATTATCTGACGGACACAGTGCGGACAAGAATGCGACCCACTGAAAATGAGAAATTCAGCAGATCTGGAAATCGAGCTTTTGGACAACGTCGTCGCGAGATCAGCTAACTGAAAATCAGCGGGTATGATCGTAGTGTCCGCAATGAAGGTGCCTCGGCATGCTGAACGATAAAATCGTCGCCGCGCTACCAGTTCCGACACAGGGGCCGCGCATCACATATGACGCTCGGAGCGCGGCCGACGATCAGGGTCTCGAGAAGGCTCGCGGCAAGACGGTTCCCGGTTTTGGAGCGCGGGTCACTCCGGCGGGCGCGCGTTCCTTCGTTCTAAATTATCGGGTGGCCGGTAGGGAGCGCCGAATCACGATCGGGTCGTTCCCCGCCTGGACCACTGGTGCGGCCCGCAAAGAGGCAGCAAGGCTTCGAACACGTATAGACCAAGGTGAGGACCCGTTGGCCGAGCGCCATGCGGCTCGAACCGCTGCGACGATGCGGGAGCTCGCCGAGCGCTATATCGCCGAGCATGCCACCAAAAAGCGGTCGCGGCGTGACGATGAGGCCATGCTGCGACAGTGGATCGTGCCGGCGCTGGGCAACGTGAAGGTCGCCGATCTGCGTCACGCCGACATCCAACGACTGCATCGCAAGGTGACCGAAGCGGGGCGCGCGACACGGGCGAACCGCATTGTCGCTGTGATCAGCAAGATGATGGCGCTCGCCGTGAAATGGGAAATGCGCACCGATAACCCAGCGAAGGGGATCGAACGGAATGCAGAGCAGCCCCGCGAGCGGTATTTGACGGACGACGAGATTGCTCGGCTCAATGAAGCACTGTCGGTTTACCCTAATCGCAATTCGGCACATGCGATAAAGCTGTTGCTAGGCACTGGCTGCCGTAGAAACGAGGCATTATCAGCCAGGTGGAGCGAATTTGATCTCGACGCTGGCGTCTGGGTTAAGCCTCCCAGCAACACCAAGCAGGCGAGAGCCCATCGGGTCCCGCTGTCCGCCGACATTATCGCGATGCTGCGCGAGATGCGCGACGCGGCGGAGCGAGACGTCGAAGTACATAATGAGACACGTCGGCTTGGGCAGCCAAAGCGCGAGGCGTCTGAGTTTGTTTTTCCTGGTCGAGGCACCAGCGGGCCACAGCAAGAATTAAAAAAGGCATGGGCTAAGATATGCCGCATTGCAGGCATTGAAGGCGTGCGGATTCACGATGTTCGTCACAGTTTCGCCAGCGTTTTAGCCAGCCAAGGCGTGTCCCTACAGGTAATTGGTGCAATCCTGGGGCATAGCCAGGCTCAAACAACTTTGAGATACGCGCATTTATTCGACGCCCCACTGCGTGACGCAGCCGAGCGCGTGTCGAAGGCGGTGACCGACGCCAGGCGCGCAGCTCCCAAGGTCGTGAAGCTGGGAAAAAATACGGTTGGTGAAAAATAAAGGAACGAATATTCGATGCCGCTTTTTAACCGGAGGTTATTTGTAACAGAGATGATTGTTAACAAAGATTATCTGTAAGAGCCAGAATTATGGCGTCTAAATAGCGTCTCTATGTCGTCCATTAACGGGACATTAACCGCAATCCCAAATAACAAGACTTGCCTAGATTTGCCAAAGCGCGTTATGTGAAGCACCTTCTGATGCCGGAAGGTGTTTCCAGATGTCGTTCGACGAGCCGCCCGTTGTGCCGGGCCGTACCCCGCTGCTCGCCGATTACTGGACCGAACAACAGCTCGGGGCGGAGATCAAGCGCCACCCGCGGACTTTGGCGCGGTGGCGTGACCGAGGCATTGGACCGCCGTTCACGCCACTCGGTAACTCGATTTTCTATCGGATTGACGCGGTTCGCAAATGGATGGCAGAGCAAGAGCGAAGCCCGGCCGATATAGCAGCAGCGCGCGAGCCTCGCGCACCCGGCCGCCCCAAGGTCCACCGCCTTCCTATTGGTTCGACGCCGCAGAAACGTCCAGGTCGTCCAAGGAAATATCCGCGTCCGGGAACATGAACTTGGTTGTTTTCGCTACTGCCGTGCCACGGCAGTCAGTCTTTATAGGGACAATTGTTTATGGCAAGTCTGATCGACAACGGCAACAATTTACCGTTGCCAGAGCGCCCAGCACTCGAAATCACCGCTTGCTGGGTTAATCCAAATTCATCCAGCAATCTACTAGCGAAAGTCACTGTAACGAATCACCGCTGGGGCCAGACGCTCGCCGACTGCAGCGTGGTGCGCACCAAGAATGATGGATATTTCGTATTCCCACCATCCGCGTTGATGATCGGCAAAGATGGCCTGGTCATTAAGGGTCAGGACGGTAAACCCCAATATAGACCCTGCGTCATCTGGACCAAGGATGCAGGACAGCGCTTCAGTGAAGCCGTCATTAAATTGCTGAGAGCGAGCCACCCCGAGCTGTTCGGGGGTCGGCAATGATTGCGGTCCTTCAGCGTGAGTCCTTCCAGACTTCGAGGTCCCTCGATTTTTGCAGCGCAAAGCAGCTAACCATCGAGACGGGTCATCCGCCGGAGGAGTGGCCTCTCGTCATATTAAAAGAACTGCTCGACAACGCGCTCGACGAAGCCGAAGAGGCGGGTGTTTCGCCGGAGATCACGGTCCACGTCCGAGTCGGTATGGGCGGCGGCTCAGACGCCATCGTCATGACTGACAATGGTCGCGGGATACCCCCGGAAGTCGTTGCCTCTATCCTCGACTATACGGTTCGCGTCAGTTCGAGGGAGGCCTACGTCTCCCCGACGCGCGGCGCACAAGGTAATGCACTGAAGACTATCCTCGCGATGCCGTTCGCGCTCGATGGCAACTCGGGCACTACGGTCGTTACTGGACAGGGCGTCGGACATAGCATCGCGTTTCGTGTCGATCGTCTCAGGCAGGAACCGGTTGTCGATCACCAGAGATGGCCCGACCCGACCACAAATGGAACACGAGTTGAGGTCAGCTGGCCGGATTCAGCAAGCTCAATCCTGGCAGGCACAAAAGCGCGTTTTTTACAAATTGCCGATGATTACGGCTGGATAAACCCGCACCTGCGCATCCGCGTTGCGTGGAACGGGGTGGTCGAGGTCGACCGCGAGCCGTCGGACCCGGCATGGCGAAAATGGCTCCCGTCCTATCCGACCTCCGCGCATTGGTATGACGGGCACAGGCTCGAGCGCTACATCGCCGCCCATGCCGCCCGCGATCGGGCGCTTGGTCGCAATCGCACGGTCCGCGAGTTCATCAGCGAGATCAGGGGATTTTCCGGCTCTGCCAAGCAAAAGCGGGCACTTAGTGAAACGGGGCTGGGTCGGGCGTCGATCGCATCGCTGTTTGGCCCTGACGGATCCCCGGATCGCCGCGCCATCGAGCAGCTACTTGCCTCACTAAAGAAGCACAGCAAGGCGGTCAAACCTCAAGCGCTTGGCGTGATCGGAAAGACCCATCTGCTCACCTGCCTCTCCGGCGCCGGCGCCCATCCCGACAGCGTTAAATACAAGCACGTTCTCGGCGTCGACGACGATGGGCTCCCCTGCGTACTTGAGACGGCGTTCGGCTATTGTCCCAATGGCATCGATCGGCGTCGGATCATTGCCGGCGCCAATTGGAGCGTCGGTCTCGGTAATCCGTTCCGCTCGTTCGGGCGGCACGGTGAGGGGCTGGAATCTATCCTTGCCGAACAGCGGGCCCGCCACGCCGAGCCGATAATCTTCATCGTGCACTTCGCCTG
>Ga0126381_100000307_pt1 | contig 54338 bp, 47 predicted proteins | sample PanSoiMetPlot_28_FD_96465 | JGI IMG/M metagenome (GOLD analysis project Ga0126381, IMG submission 96465) | Tropical forest soil microbial communities from Panama - MetaG Plot_28 | ecosystem: Environmental > Terrestrial > Soil > Tropical forest > Bulk soil | place: Panama | collected 2016-02-17 | reverse complement strand
TGTGGACGTACGATCCAGGCGTGCGCAGGTTCAGGCCGACGTTGAAAAAGAGGCCATCCCGCGCGTTGTGGGAGACAGTGCTATCGCTCAGGATGAGCTGCCCCGGTGACTGAGTGACCAATTGCGAGATGCCATTGCCGTTGTGCTCGAATTTCGATGACGTCACGCGCACGACACCGTCGCCGATCTGCAATCCTGAGTACTCGTTGTGCTCGAACACACTGTGGTCGATGCTCACCCGTGTCCCGCGGTTGTCAACGGCCAGGACCCCGTAAGCGTAGAAACCTCCGGTGCCCCGTCCGCCATAGCGGAAGTTGGTGTGGGAAAACCGCGAGTTTGTCCCGGCCTGGACGTTCACCCCTTCGTACTGACCGGGCGCGCCGTGACCGGCGGCGCCCTGGGTCGAAGTGAAGGTGATCGGCTTTGCCGCGGTGCCGATCGACTTGATCGTCCCGTTTATGAAGAATACAAGGGAGGAGGGGTCGTGGAACTCGACCGTGACGCCGGGTTCGATTGTTAGCGTAACGCCGGCGTCGACCGCCACGTCGGTGTCAAGTATGTATGGACTGCCCTTGGCCGTCCACGTCGTGTTCCTCGTGATATTTGACCTGACGTGAGTCAGGTGGGTGACGGCCTCGGCCCCGACGGCCGGACTGGGTGCGCTGTGATTGCCGCCCGCCACGATCGCCGTGGGCGGGGTGAGAAACAGGGCCGTGACCACGGCGACGGGCAGAGTTGCGCGGCGTGGCAGCCGCCTGATTGTGAGCATGACTTCCCCCAGGTTCTGCCTGCCGAGGCGGGCGTCCCGGACTTCGCCTGCACGCCAGGCATTGTGCATATCTACAGTGGCCAGGGGCTCTGTAGGTTTCGTGGAGTTCTGCTGGAGGTGCCGGCCAGCGCTAAACGCAGGACGGCTTAGTGCGGTATCTTTGCAGTATGCAGCGTTCCCTTGAGACGACGACGCCGGACATCTCCGGCGTCCGGCTGCTGCACTAGCAATCGCCCAGCCCTCCCGGAGTCAGACTCCGGGACTGTGTCGCGGCTGCCTGACTTCCGGGGCCAAAACCCTAGGGAGTACCCCGTGAATCATGAAGCTAGCCGCGACCACCGTGACATTAACCAGGATCTCCCGGTCTTTGCGACGGACCCGCTCGCCGGCGCAGGTCTGCCGCTATGGCTGCCTGATGGCGCGGTGATCCGCGAAGAGCTGCAGCGTCTCGCCAAGGATCTCGCGCGCGCTGACGGATGCGAGAGCGTCTACTCCCCGGTGCTCGGGAAGCGAGCGTTGTTCGAGCGCTCCGGCCACTGGGCGAAGTTCAGTGATGACATGTTCCCGCCGATGCCGGTGGGCGGCGACGAACTGGTGCTGCGGCCAGCCAACTGTCCGCATCACGCGCTGATCTACTCCTCGATGCAGCGGTCCTACCGGGATCTGCCGGTTCGGTTTAATGAACTCGCCGCGATGTTCCGGGCCGAGCGGTCCGGCGTCCTGTCGGGTCTGAGCCGGGTCCGGCAGATCAATCTGGACGACACTCATGTGTTCTGCCGGCCCGACCAGGTCGCCGCTGAGGCGGCCCGCGCGCTGCGTTCAGCGCTGCGTGCCCAGGAGATACTCGGGCTTCCCGTGGATTACGTACGGCTCTCGCGCCGCGACGACAGTCCCGCTTTTCTGGGCGGTCACGAGCAGTGGGAAGCCGCAGAGGCGGCACTGCGGGCAGCGGCTGAGGCTGTCGGCCTCGCCGGTCGCGGCCTCCGCCTGGTAGATGCCCCTGGTGAGGCGGCGTTCTACGGGCCCAAGCTCGACTTGCAGGTGCGAGACGGCCGCGGCCACGAAGAGAGCATCGCGACGGTGCAGCTGGACTTCAACCAGCCTGAGCGGTTCAATCTGACCTATGACGCCGCCGACGGCACCAGGGAACGGGTGGTAATGATCCACCGCGGCACTGTCGGCTCTATGGAGCGGGTGGTGGCGGCGCTGCTCGAGCATTATCAGGGCCGACTGCCGCTGTGGCTCGCTCCGGTACATGTGTGCGTGCTGCCTATCGGCACCGGGCACGATGCCGCTGCCCGCCGGCTCGTGGATGACTTGATCGCCGTGGGACTGCGGGCCCGTCTCGAAACAGCCGGATCGGTGGGCGCCCGGGTGCGCTCAAGCCGCCAGCGCCGTGACCACCTCATTGCCGTCGTCGGTGACGCTGAGGTCGTTGAGGAGAGTGTCCAGGTCACCGATGTCGCCGGCGGCTTCAGGGGCTCGGTGAAGGCAGCCGATTTCATCGGCCTGGTGCGGGGCGCCTATGAGAACCGGATGCCGCACGTCACATGGGAGCCGGCGTCCTGACGGGCCCGTTCCAGGCTTGGACTGTGGATGAGGTTAGCCATCCGCGGCTGCGGGTTTGATGCCGGTGACGATGCTGTTGTACCCGAAAGTCGGCTTGGTTTCGATCTGGCGGAACCCGGCCTCGGCCATCATTTCGGACAACTCCCGGCCCGAGTATTGCCCCCCGTCCGGACTCCATAGAAGCATGCCAGCGTTGTATCCGGCGGTTACAAGCGGTCCTGCCTTGTCGTCATCAAGCAGCGTTTCATGCACGACGATGCGGCCGCCCGCGGGCAGGCTTTCGAAGCTCTTGCGGCTCAGGAAGGCGCCCTGCTCGCGCGACCAGTCGTGGTAGATATTCGAGTAAAAATGCAGGTCGGCCTCCGGAAACGGGTCCTCGAAGATGTCGCCGGGTCGAGTTTCGATCCTGTCCTGCAGGCCTCCCTTGGCGATGAACTCCCCGGCGACGTCGCAGACCGGTGGGAGGTCCAGGACGATGGCCTGCAGGTGCGGCCATCGAGTGACCGCGCCGATCGCGTGCGCCCCCGACCCGCCTCCCACGTCGAGCATGCGCTGATAGCCGGAAAGCTCGATCGCCTCCGGCCAGGCGAGCCCGGGACCCACGCTGATGCTGTGCATGGCGCGAGTGAAGCCGCGCGCCATCTCGGCCTGTTCAGCGACCGACTGGAAGACGTGCTCACCCGGGGCGACCTGCAGTGCGTCGGTCAGTACCCCCCGTTCCATGCTGCTGAATGACAGGTTGCTGTCGGCGACGCCGATCAGCAGATCCCAGAAAAAGCCGAAGTACGTCGGGCTGGTCTCCAGCAGGTACTTCTCGGCGAGCGGGGTAAGCGAGTAACTCTGGCCGTCGACCCGCACGAACCCCTGTGCCGAAGATGCCGCGAGAATCGCCTGTGCCGGGCGCGGCTTGATGCTGAGCGCTGCGCAGACATCGGGAAGCGTCCGCGGCCCGCTGGCGAGCAGCGGGAACAGCTTCAGCTTGTGCGCGACCATGATCGCCGCATAGGCATAGATTCCGTTTCCAACGTCCATCAGCGGGCGGTCGTCCAAAAGATCCTGCATTGGCTCAGAAGAGCGTTCCATGAAGTCCCCCACCCTTTGTGCTCTTGTTGGTTATTCGTTAGCGAATCTCGGGCGTTCTTGACGAGTAATGATGCTTCTAGGAAGCCCTACCCAGGTGACGGGCGATTGGCCGCGCTGCCGAATTAAAGAACGTTTACGGTACCGAATGCCACCTGTCAAGACAGTGTTGCCGCGGTCGCCGTGTGGTCGCCGCGAGCTGAACAATGGGAGCCGAGAAAGATGGCCTCGTGCAGCACCGACCGAACGATTACGAATGGGACAACCTGTCGGATCGTGCGCGCTGTTCAGGGGCTGTTGTCAGGGCCGGTCAGGTTCCTCGCAGAGTCACGGATTCTGCTGGGATCCCTGCTGCCGGGACTGCTGCTGTTGCAGTATTTCCTGTTTCCGCTGCAGGACTTGCTGGCGCGTCCAGCGAATCCAGGCTTCGAATGCCGTGTTGAACTGGTCCATGGTTACGAAGTTCGCCTTGCTCATGTCGACCTTCGCCGTGCCGTTCAGCAGGTCTTGGATGTGCCCGTCACCGATCTTCCATACACCGATCCGGCTCGTTTGCCTTGTCACCAGCCCCATGGAGAGGGAGCGCTGCTTACTTATTTCGTTGGCTAGTTCGCCGGCATCGCCGGCCTCGGGTACGCCGGTCGCCTTCAGCAGCGGGGCCAGCAGGGCATCGATGGCGGCGCGTCCGTCCGCCAGCGCCCCGGTGGCATCCAGTAGGGTGCCGACCGAATTCTTGGCCAGCGCGAACCGCATGACCTCGACATATTTGGCGAGCAAGGCATTGATGGCGTCGTACACGTCCTGCACGGCCGTGTTCACATCGCTGGACGCGGTCGGCGTCCAGGTGTTGACGACCCGTTTCTGGTTGTCGTACCAGAAGGACCGCAGATTTACCTGGACGAACGCGAAGACCGCTGTTCCGTTCTTGCTGTCCGCCACGTTGCGGGCCGCGTCCGCTAGCTCGTCGAACTTCTCGATCAGCTTGGCCACGCCGAACACGGCGCGGTACTCCATCAGGTCGGCACTCGCGTTACGCCGCGGCGGTTGCACCTGCCCGCCCCGGTTGGCCCGGATACCGACTTGCTCGTGCTCGTCAAGGAACTGAGCCTCGGTCCAGTAGTAGTTGTTCTGAGTCAGATCCGAGCAGAACAGCCTCTCCAGGCGCCTGCGCCGGCCGCTCTCCGCGTGATCTTCTCCCACGACGTTCAGCCTGCCTGGGACCAATACGGGCGGAGGCTGCTGAGACTGGATCGACATGTGCGTTCCCTTTCGGTCGCCTAGCCCGCCGCGATGTCGTCGAGGACTTCTGACATGACTCTTATGCGCTCCTCGTCGGGTACGTCGGCGAGCTCAGGGTGTGCTTGCAGGGCGTCCCCGCCGACGGCGTCGACTTGCCCGGCCGCTACCCCAGCGCCGGCCGGCTGCGCTGCCTCCGGTCCGCCCTCGTCTGTGAGGGCATCCTCGATGAGGGATTCGATTTCCTCCGCTGATAGCTCAGCGTCGGCCGGCTGCGCCGTCTGCGGGGCCGCGATCGTGACGCCGTACTGGGCGAACGTGGTGATCCGCTCAGCGGCGGGCTGGGTGGCCAGGTAGCCGAGCAGCGCGGTCGCCGGTCCGCCCAGGCCTTGCTGGCCGGCGTGGTAGGCGAACCACTGCCGGAATTGGTCCCAGCAGGCGTCGGTGCCGTCCCATTGCGGACCGTTCTGGGTCAGGTACGCCTGCCACGCCTGCTCGTCGTACCCGGATCCGTCTCCGCCGACCGCCGTCTGCGGGGCCGCGATGGTGACGCCGTACTGGGCGAACGTGGTGATCCGTTCAGCGGCGGGCTGGGTGTCCAGGTAGCCGAGCAACGCGGTCGCCGGTCCGCCCAGGCCTTGCTGGCCGGCGTGGTAGGCGAACCACTGCCGGAACTGCTCCCAGCTGGCGTCGGTGCCGTCCCATTGCGGACCGTTCTGAGTCAAGAACGCCTGCCACGCCTGCTCGTCATAGGCAGGTGCGGCAGCACCGCCCCGCTGGGCGCCCGCGCCCTCCCCGGGGACGGCGTGCTGCAGGGCGATGGCGTACGCCATGGACTCGAGCTCGTCGCTGCCGAGGATCTTGTTGCGTTCGTCCTCTGGTGTCTGGTCCAGACGCTCCAGGAGATCTCGCACTACTGGGTCCTGGCTGGCATCTCGCAGCCCCAGCTGATGGAGGAAGGACTCTCGGCGTTCCTCCCACGGCTTGCCGGGATCGGCGTTGTAACCCTGTCTCATCTCCTCGAGAGGCTGGCGCATCGACCCCAGGACGTCATCGGGCATGGACATTGGCGGCTCCCCCGAACGTGTCATCATGCTCATTGCCGACCGCCACTCACCGTAGGAAGTGGCGGCTCCCGTAACTAGGTCAAAGACAGTGACGGCCCGCGCAGCAAACCTTGCGCTTCCGGGCATGTGGCCCATCGCCGCCCCGCGTCCGCCAGGCGGCGGACGTCATGGCGGCGACCGCCGGCTGCCTCGCGGTCGACTGCTGGGTGAGCGTGTCCGCCGAATCCGCGAACGCAACACGCCACGGACAAAGCAAAACGGCCCGCCTAGCCGCAAATCCGCAGCTAGCGGGCCATTTCCTTGGGGAGTGGCAGGTGTTGGGTTCGAACCAACGTAGGCTAAGCCGACGGTTTTACAGACCGCTCCCTTTGGCCACTCGGGCAACCTGCCGCGTGCCGCCGAGTGTGGCGGCAGAGAGAAGAATAGCGGACTACACGACCAGTCGCGACGTGGACCGTCCGGCAACCTCCCCCAACGTCCAGCTACTCCAGCGCGTCCGGCGTGACGACCTTCACCGTACCCGTCTAACCTGAGACCCATGCCTAGCGAGTCCAGCTTCGACATCGTCAGTAAGATCGACCACCAGGAAGCCGACAACGCGCTCAACCAGGCGGTCAAGGAGATCGGCACCCGGTTCGACTTTCGCGGGGTGGGCGCGTCCATCGCCTGGTCGGGCGATCACGGCGTCGACATCCGCGCCAACAGCGAGGAGCGCGCCAAGGCGGTCCTCGACGTATTCAAGGAAAAACTGGTCAAGCGCGGGGTTTCGCTCAAGCACCTCGACGCGGGCGATCCACGTCTGTCCGGCAAGGACTACCGCATCGCGGTCACCTTGAAGGAGGGGATCTCCCAGGAGAACGCGAAGAAGGTCTCCAAGATCATCCGTGACGAGGGGCCAAGCGGGGTCCGCGCGCAGGTCCAGGGCGAGGAACTCCGGGTCTCTTCGAAGAAGAAGGACGACCTGCAGGCCGTGATCAGCCTGCTGAAGTCCAAGGACTTCGACTTCGCGCTGCAGTTCATCAACTACAGGTGAACCCTCCCCAACGTCGCCGAAGGCACTAGCAGTTAGCGCGCTCGCAGTAGTCTGGGCGCGCGGTCGGATTCGGACGACATGGGAGTTTTGATGGCCTGGGAGGGCCCCGGTATCAGCGGCGAGTACGACACTGGCGCCTACCGGCGTGGGCCAGCCAGGACGAGCGGGTCGGGGTGGGCAGGGCTGGGGATCGCCGCGGCGGTGGTCGCCGTCATCATGGTGGCGATCACGGTGTGGATACTCCGTCTTGAGGCCAGCGTGGCGCAGGGGCAGTTGGTGACGAGCGTGGCGCCGCGGACGGCGGCGGCCGGAACCGGTGCGAGCGCAGCTGGCAGCACAGCGGCCGCGTTGCCCTCGCCGCTGGACCGCGTCGATCATGCCTGGGCGGCCAGGGCCGCGGCCGCGGCCGGAATCTCCGACCGGGCCTTCCTCGCGTACGCCTCGGCCGACCTGACCATCGAGGCAGAGCAGCCCGGCTGCGGCCTCGGCTGGAACACGCTGGCTGCCATCGGCACCGTGGAATCCGCCAATGGCACCTACGGCGGCGCGACCCTGCTCGCCAGCGGCTACACCAGCAAGCCGATCATCGGGGTGCCGCTCGACGGCGGCAAGTTCGGCGGGCAGACGGTGGCCGCGATCCCCGACACAGACAACGGCAGGCTGGACGGTGACACCCGCTGGGATCACGCGGTCGGCCCGTTCCAGTTCCTCCCGTCCACCTGGGCCAAATGGGGCGCCGACGGCAACGGCGACGGCATCGCCAGCCCCAATCAGATCGACGACGCGGCCCTGGCCGCGGCGAGGTATCTGTGCGCGTCAGGTACGGTAACCACCGCCGCGGGCTGGCGGGCGGCGGTGTTCTCTTACAACCACTCGAACGCCTATGTCAACGAGGTGGCCGTCATCGCCAACCGGTACGCCGCCGACGCGGGCTGACTTTCCTCAGCGCGGGTAGCCGGCCAGCGCCTCAAGCCGCCGCACCCGCTCGCCAGTGGGCGGGTGGGTGATGAACAGCCGCCCGAAGCCCGCGTAAGGGAACGGGTGGGCGATCATCATGTGGCTGGACGCGGCCAGCTGGCCGCGTGGCCGCAGCGGCAGCGCGGCGGCGGACATGTCGATCTTGCGCAGCGCGCTGGCCAGGGCCATGGGGTCGCCGGCCAGCAGCGCGCCCTGCGCGTCCGCGTGGTACTCCCGGCCGTCCGACACGGTCAGCTGCAACAGCAAGGCCGATAGCGGGCAGAACGAGACCAGTGACGCCAGCCCCGCGGACCAGGACGACACGATGATGTCGTGGCGAGACACGTGGGCCAGCTCGTGCGCGAGCACCGCGCGCAGTTCCTCGAGCGAGAGCAGCCGCAGCAGTCCTTCGGTGCAGCAGACCGCGGCCGAGCGGGCGCTGCAGCCGACCGTGAGAATGTTTGGCTGCATCGCGGGCGCGACGAAAAGCTGCGGAACCGGCAGCCTAGCGTCCCGGCAAAGCTCCCTGACAAGCCGGTAAAGATCCGGGCGCTCCACCTCGCTGACAGGACGTGCCCCCATGGCAGTTAGCACGATCCGTTCCGACTGAAAATAAATCACCCAGCCCAAGGCGAAGACGATAGCGGTAGCCGCCGCGAGTCCCGCCAGGCCAGACAACAGGAAGCCACCGGTCAGGGCGAGGCCGCAGAGCACGCCGGCCAGGACCACAGCGCGCAGTCCATAGGAATGCACGGTCCCTACCCCTCCTTCTCGCTATCCTGTTCAACTGCGACACATAGCCGTCGGGTTCCCATAGCAGCGCGAGCCTTACTATGGGACACGGTTAGAGATTTTTGATCTGCAATTCCCAGGATACTCAGGCGGAACGTGGCGTTCGCCACACGCGACTTGCCCAGCGAGCGCGCCGAGCGTTACCCGAAGCCGAGTAGAATTAAACCCTGTCCTACACTCACGCCCCCGGCCGTTGGGGTGGTGCTGCACAAAGGGGCGCCCGGCCGAGCGTGCTGAGGGAGGCTTTGCGCTGTGACCAAGCAGGTCCAGGAGCTCGACCACGTAATCATACGGTTCGCGGGTGACTCCGGTGACGGGATGCAACTCACCGGTGACAGGTTCACACAGGAGACCGCGGTCTTCGGGAACGACCTGTCCACGCTGCCGAACTTCCCAGCAGAGATCCGCGCGCCCGCCGGGACGCTCCCCGGTGTCAGCAGTTTTCAGCTGCATTTCGCGGACCATGACATCCTCACGCCAGGCGACGCGCCCGACGTGCTTGTCGCGATGAACCCGGCGGCTCTGAAGGCCAACCTGAAGGACCTGCCGCGCGGTGCGGACCTGATCGTCAACACCGACGAGTTCACCAAGCGCAACCTGGCCAAGGTGGGGTACGACAAGAACCCGCTCGAAGACGGGTCGCTGGACGCGTACAACCTGCACGCGGTGCCGCTGACCTCGCTCACCGTCAAGGCACTCGAGGACATCGAGATCACGCGCAAGGACGCGGAGCGCGCGAAGAACATGTTCGCGCTCGGCCTGCTCTCCTGGCTGTACGGCCGGCCCAAGGAGGGCACGCTCGCCTTCCTCGAGGCCAAGTTCGGCCGCAAGCCGGACATCATGAAGGCGAACGTGACCGCCTTCAACGCGGGCTGGAACTTCGGCGAGACCACCGAGGCGTTCTCGGTCCGGTACGAGGTCAGGCCAGCCCCGCTCAAGCGTGGCAAGTACCGCAACATCACGGGTAACACCGCCCTGGCATACGGCCTGATCGCGGCGGCGCACCTGGCCAAGCTGCCGCTGTTCCTCGGCTCATACCCGATCACGCCGGCCTCGGACATCTTGCACGAGCTCGCCAAGCACAAGAAGTTCGGCGTGCGCACGTTCCAGGCCGAGGACGAGATCGCGGCCGTGGGGGCCTCGCTGGGGGCATCGTTCGGCGGGTCGCTTGCCGTCACGTCCACGAGCGGGCCTGGCATGGCGCTCAAGGCCGAGACGGTAGGACTGGCGGTCTCCGTCGAGCTGCCACTGATCGTCTGTGACATCCAGCGCGCGGGCCCGTCTACCGGCATGCCCACCAAGACCGAGCAGACGGACCTGCTGATGGCGCTGTTCGGCCGCAACGGCGAGTCGCCGGTGCCCGTCGTCGCCGCGGGCAGCCCATCGGACTGCTTCCACACGGCGATCGAGGCGGCCCGGATCGCGATCACGTACCGCACCCCTGTCATCCTGCTCTCCGACGGATACCTGGCCAACGGGTCAGAGCCCTGGCTCATCCCAGACATCGACTCGCTGCCCGACCTGAGCGCCGAGTTCTCGTTCGCTACCGCGGCCGACGTGACCGACGGCGAGTTCGCGCCGTTCCTCCGCGACCCGGTGACGCTCGCGCGGCCGTGGGCCATCCCTGGCACCGCGGGCCTTGAGCACCGCATCGGCGGCATCGAGAAGGCCGACGGCTCCGGTGACATCTCCTACGACCCGGACAACCACGACCTCATGGTCCGCACCCGTCAGGCCAAGATCGACGGGATCGCGTCGTCCATCCCCCCGCTGTCGGTCGATGACCCGACCGGTGACGCGAAGGTCCTCGTGCTCGGCTGGGGCTCCACGTACGGCTCGATCGGTGCGGCCGTCCGGCGGGTGCGCAGGTCCGGACACCTGGTGGCCCGGGCCCACCTGCGGCACCTCAACCCATTCCCGGCCAACCTCGGCGAGGTGCTGCGCCGCTACGACAAGGTGCTGGTCCCCGAGATCAACCTGGGCCAGCTCGCGTTGCTGCTGCGTGGCCGCTTCGCGGTGGACGTGATCTCCTACAACCGGGTCCGCGGGCTGCCGTTCCGCGCCGCTGAACTGGCTGAGGCGATTGAGGAAGTGATCGCACATGCTTGAAAGTCATGATTCGCCGAACGGGGCGGGCCGCCTGTCGTCGCTCAAGCTCGTCCCGAAGGCGACCGGCCTGGCCACTAAGGATTTCAAGTCCGACCAGGAAGTCCGCTGGTGCCCCGGCTGCGGCGACTACGCGATCCTCGCCGCCTTCCAGTCGTTCCTGCCCGAGCTGGAGGTGCCGCGGGAGAACGTCGTCGTGGTCTCGGGCATCGGCTGCTCCTCCCGGCTGCCGTACTACGTCGACACGTTCGGCATGCACTCCATCCACGGCCGGGCGCCCGCGATCGCGACCGGGCTGGCCACCTCGCGGCCTGACCTGTCGGTCTGGGTGATCACCGGTGACGGGGACGCGCTGTCGATCGGCGGCAACCACCTGATCCACTCGCTGCGCCGCAACGTGAACATCAAGATCCTGCTGTTCAACAACCGGATCTACGGGCTGACCAAGGGTCAGTACTCGCCGACGTCCGAGCAGGGCAAGGTGACGAAGTCCACGCCGTTCGGGTCGCTCGACCACCCGTTCAACCCGGTGTCTCTCGCGCTGGGAGCGGAGGCGACCTTCGTGGCGCGGTCAGTGGACTCCGACCGCAAGCACCTGCAGTCAGTCCTGCGGGCGGCCGCCGACCACGAGGGCGCCGCCTTCATCGAGATCTTCCAGAACTGCCCGATCTTTAACGACGACGCGTTCGCCCCCATCAAGGAGGTCAGCGCGCCGGGACTGATCAAGCTGGCCGATGGCGAGCCGGTGCGGTTCGGGCCCGGTGGGTCGATGGCGCTCACCTACGGACAGTACGGGGCGCTGACTGCGGTGGAGGCCGACTCGGTCCCCGAGTCGGAGCTGGTCGTACACGACGTCACGCGGCAGGATCCGTCCTATGCGTTCGCCTTGTCGCGGCTGGACAGCAGCGACTTCTCGCACACCCCGATCGGCGTTTTCCGTTCCGTGGAGCGGCCGTCCTACGACACGCTGATGGCCGCCCAGATCGAGGCCGCCCGCGCGGGAGGCGAGGGCGACCTCGCCGCCCTGCTGGCCGGCAACGACACCTGGGAAGTCAACTAGCTCGCGGACGCAAGCCGGCCCGCGGCGGACAATGGCAGACATGTTCGTCGAGAGCCTGATGGTCGAGCACGGACTGATCGGCGACGCCGAGCGCGATCAATGGCCGTTCACGATCCCGTGTGTCGACGCACTCGCCCGCGACGGCATGCGCCTGACCCGCCCTGTCACCTTCCTGGTCGGGGAGAACGGGTCGGGCAAGTCCACCCTCGTCGAGGCGATAGCCGAGGCATTCGGACTTGACGCGAGGGGCGGGCGCGCCGGCCGCAAGTACGGCAACGACCGGGAAAAGACGCCGCTCGGGCAGGTGCTGCGGCTAGGACTGACCCGCGAGGGCCTGAAGATGCGCGGCGGGGCGCGCGCCAGGCGCAAGGGCTACTTCCTGCGCGCCGAGACCACATTCGGTTTCGCCGAGGTGGTGGGCGGGCTGCCTGGCTACTGGGAAGAGGACCTCAACCAGATCAGCCACGGCGAGGGTTTCCTGGTGATCTTCCAGAAGATGTTTCGTGAGCCCGGGCTCTACCTGATGGACGAGCCGGAGGCGGCGCTGTCCTTCACCTCATGCCTGCGGCTCATCGCGCTCATGCACGAGCTGGGCCAATCCGGCGCCCAGGTCATCTGCGCGACCCACTCACCGATCCTCGCCTCGACCCCGGACGCGGACATCGTCGAAGTCGGCGACTTCGGGTTCCGCCACGCGCAGTGGGGCGACCTCGCCATCGTGGACCACTGGAAGCGCTACCTGGCCGAGCCTGCCGGCTACCTGCGGCACTTCATCGACGGCTGACCGAGACCCCGGCGTTCGCGTCGCCGTCCCGGTACTGCCCGGGTGAGGTGCCGAACTCGCGCTTGAAGGCCTTGGACAGCGACGCGCTGGTTCCGTAGCCGGTTCTGCGGGCGATGGCCTCAACGCTGAGCCCGGTCGTCGTGAGGTACCAGGCCGCCTGGCCGAGCCTGATCTTGGCGAGGTACCGCATCGGGCTGTCGCCCGCGAGGGCCCGGAAACGGGCGGCGAACAGCGTGCGCGACATGCCGGCCCGGCCGGCCAGGTCCGCTAGGGTCCAGTCCACCGCGGGCCGGTCGCGCATCGCGGCCACTGCTTGCGCGATCGATGCGTCGGCCGCCTGCCGAGGCAGCAGCAGGCCGGCCTGCTGTGCGCCCACCAGGTAGGTGCGCAGCGCCTGCGACAAGAACACGTCGGACAGCTTGGCGAAGATCGCCTGCGCGCCAGGTGCGCTGTTGCCGGCCTCCTGGCGCATGAGCGCGAAGACGGGTTCAAGCCACGTGGTGATGTCAGCGGAGCGGGAATCCATCTGCAGCACCGTCGGCAGCACGCTGATCAGCGCCTCCGGCGCCGGCTGCTCGAGGACGAAACCGCCGCAGAGCAGCCTGGTGAGCTCGCCGGTGCCGCCGTACGTCAGCCGGGCGTCCGCGTCGAGGGGATGGCGCAGGACGATCAGATCCAGGCTGGTGGCCGGCGAGCCCGGCGCACCGGTCATGACATGCCGCTCGCCGCGCGGAAGGATGACCAGGTCCCCGGTGCGCAACTGGACAGGCGGCTCGTGCCCGGCGACGTCCAGCCAGCACGTGCCGGCGAGCACCAGGTGGAATTTGGCAACGCTCGCACCGTCAACCTCGAACCCCCATGGCTCGCGCAGTTCCGACAGGCAGTACACCGTGCTGCGCACCCGAAGCGAGGCGAGCAACTCAGTGACCGCGTCATGCGGCGCGGCGTTCAGCAGTTCCATGTGGCACGTCTCCGGCTGGTCTGCGTGGACGCCCGGACAAGCTTCCCGTCCTCCTGAACATAGCCACCGGCGATTGGCTAGCGCAATCATTGCCGTGACGAGACGTTGACTGAGATTCGAGGAGGGATTCCATGACTACGTACCTGATCAGCTACCTCGGCGCCGGCGGCCCGCCGCCGTCAGCCGAGGCTCGGGAGCAGATGATGGCCGCGTTCGGCGCCTGGGTCGCGAGCGTGGGTGAGCACATGGTCGACCCGGGCGCGCCGCTCGGCGCCTCGAAGACCGTGTCATCGGACGGCGTCAGCGACGGCGGCGCGGTCCAGATCGGCGGCTACTCGCTGATCAAGGCCGACGACCTGGACGCGGCCGTAGGCCTGGTCAAGAGCCACCCGTTCGTCGCCCGCGGCGGCTCGCTGCAAGTTAGCGAGTCGGTAGCCCCTTAAGCGGGGAGGATGCCGGCCTCACCCCCCAAGAGGGATGCCCGATCATCCGGGGCGGGCTTTGCTCGCTTTGACGGGTGGTTCGCGGTGGTCAACGGAGGCTGGCGATGGACTACAACCACGTGATCCAGCGGATCGGAGAGATCATCGATGGCGCCGGGGTTGCCGTCATCGCCGTCGGCGTTGTGATCGCGGCCGGTGCCGCGGCGGTCCGGCTCCGCCGTCACGAGTCCGGCACGTATAGCCGCTTCCGCCAGCAGCTTGGCCAGACCATCTTGCTGGGCCTGGAACTCCTGGTCGCAGCAGACATCGTCCGCACCGTCGCCACCGAGCCCACGTTCACCAGCGTCGCGGTGCTCGGCATCATCGTCCTGATCCGCACATTCCTGAGCTTCTCGCTGGAGGTGGAGCTGACAGGCCGCTGGCCGTGGCAAAGAACACCGCCGCATCCCCGCCTGAAATGCCAGGACCGCGGATCTGACAGATGACCCCAAAGACAGTGGATCGGCAGGCATGCCATAGGACGCCTGCCGATCCACTATGTTGGCCGAACCTTTCCGGGTCAGGCGGGGAGGATGCCGACGGGGCAGCTCACGCCCGTGGAGTGGTCGGGGCAGTAGCCGTTCGGCACCTTGTACAGGTACTGCTGGTGGTAGTCCTCGGCGAAGTAGAAGTCGCTGGCCGGTACGATCTCCGTCGTGATCGCGCCGTAGCCCGCCTCGGCGAGCTTCTTGCCGTACGCGGCCGCCGACTGCTCAGCGGCCTCGCGCTGCGCGTCGCTCTTGTAGAAGATCGCCGACCGGTACTGGGTGCCCATGTCGTTGCCCTGGCGCATGCCCTGCGTCGGGTCGTGCGACTCCCAGAAGACCTTGAACAGCTGCTCGTACGAGACCTTGGCCGGGTCGAACACCACCCGGACCGTTTCGGCGTGCCCGGTACGGCCGGTGCAGACCTCCTCGTAGGTCGGGTTGCGCGTGTACCCGCCCTCGTAGCCCACAGAGGTGCTGATCACGCCGGGCACCTGCCAGAATGTCCGCTCCTCACCCCAGAAGCAGCCCAGCGCGAACTCCGCGACCTCGCTGCCCTCGGGGTACGGCGGCCTGAGGGGAGTGCCGAGCACCGCGTGCCGCTCCGGCACGTCAAGCGGCGTCTCGCGACCTGGCAACGCCTCGTCCTCGGTGACCATCTGCGTCTTCCTGGACCCGAAAATGCTCATGCACGCCTCCTCCGGAACCGTTTCGCCCACCACAACCACCGTACGCGCCACCCTGTTCCGCGATCCCTCCGCCCGGTGCCCTCCTAGGCGACCTGCACCCCGCTCCGCCTCCTCCCGGGAGGCAACACCCGCCCCTGCCGTTCGCTTTACACAGGAAACGACCACTTCTGCGTCCGATTTGTCCCAGTATGGGAGTGCGTTTGCTGTGTAAAGTCCGCTGGAGCGCCCCGTGGTTGGCGGCCGGAGGATCCTCCACGATAAGTGCGACGCCACTCACGACGTGGTCGACGGGTCAGGCGGTGCGGGTGATTACGAAGTCGCAGAGGCCCTCGAAGGCGGCGCGCGCCGGGACGGCGGGAAGCTGGGCGATCAGGGCCCGCGCGTCAGAAATCCAGGTCCGCACCGTCTGCCTGGCCTCTTCCAGTGCGGGGGAGGTCCGCAGCAGGGACAGCGCCTCGGCGTGCAGCGCGGGGTCGGTGAGGTCCGCGTCTTGCAGCAACGATCGCAGCCGGATTCCCTCCGGGGTGGTGGCGGTGTCGCGCAGCGCGTAGAGCACCGGCAGCGTCCGCACCCCCTGCCGCAGGTCCGTTCCCGGCTCCTTGCCCGACTGCGCGGACGTGCTGGCCACGTCGAGCACGTCATCGGAAAGCTGCCAGGCGACGCCGATCCGCATGGACGCCTCGCCGATCAGGTCCGCCACCTCGTCGGGCGCGCCAGAGAACATCGCGCCGAAGCGTCCCGAGGTGGCGATCAGCGACCCCGTCTTGTTGGTGATCACGTGCATGTAGTGGTCAAGCGGGTCCGCTCCCGGCCGGACGCCGATCGTCTCCGATAGCTGGCCGTCCACGAGACGGCTGAACGTCTCGGCCTGGATCCTGATGGCTTCGGGCCCGAGGTCGGCGAGGATGCGGGACGCCCAGGCGAACAGGTAGTCGCCGGCCAGGATCGCGACCGAGTTCCCGAACATTGAGTTGGCCGACGGGTGGCCCCGCCGCATCGTCGCCTCGTCCATCACGTCGTCGTGGAACAGCGTCGCGAGGTGCGTCAATTCGATCGCGACGGCGGCGGGCACGACCCGCTTGTCCTTGCTGTCGCCGAACCGCGCGGCCAGCAGCACGAGCATGGCGCGGAACCGCTTGCCGCCAGCCTGCATCATGTGCCTGGACACCTCGGCGAACATCTCGTCTCCGCCGAAGGAGGTATCGCGCATCGCGGCTTCGACCACCGCCAGGTCTTCGGCCACCTCCGCGGAGAGCGCCGCGTTGGCGAAGTCGACGGGAACTGCGATGCTCACTCGAACTCCAAGGTCTTCATGTACTAACCCTGCGTACGGACACACCAGCATACGGAACACCCCGCTGGCGCGACATACCCGGGTCGGGTGAGCGCACTCGCGGGCCGTCAGCGGACGAACAGCTGAGTCGCAGCGTGATTAGCGAGGTTCAGGAGTGGCTGGGGCACGATGCCGAAAATGACCGTGGCAAGCGTGCCGACCGCCACGGCGGCGCCGGTGAACACGCTGGGCACGACGATCTCCGGCCCGTCCTCCACTGGGTCGCTGAAGAACATCAGCACGATGACGCGGACGTAGAAGAACGCCGCGATGGCGCTAGACACCACACCGATGATCACGAGCGGCGTAGCGCCGCCGGCTATAGCCGCCTGGAAGACCGCGAACTTCCCGGTGAACCCGCTGGTCAGCGGGATACCGGCGAACGCCAGCAGGAAAAGCGCGAAGATGCCGGCGACCAGCGGCGACCGCTTGCCCAGCCCTGCCCAGCGGGACAGGTGGTCGGCCTCGCCGCCCGGGTCGCGGATCAGCGTGATCACGGCGAACGCCCCGACGGTGGTCAGGCCGTAGACCGCGAGGTAGAACAGCGAACTGGACAGTCCCGCCACCGACGAGGAGATCACCGCGGTGAGGATGAACCCGGCGTGCGCGATCGAGGAGTAGGCGAGCAGCCGCTTGACGTCGGTCTGGGTGATGGCGATGACCGCGCCGACGATCATCGTCAGGACGGTCACAACCCAAAGCGCCGGGCGCCAGTCCCAGGTGAGGGCGCCGAACGCCACGTAGAACACCCGCAGCAGCGCCCCGAACGCCGACACCACCGTGCACGAGGCCATGAGCGCGGTGATGGGCGTGGGGGCGCCCTGGTACACGTCCGGCTTCCAGCTCTGGAACGGCACGGCGCCGATCTTGAACAGCAGCCCGACGCCGGTGAGCGCGATCCCGGCGAACAGCAGCGTGTCGCTGCCCGTGTTGGCTGTGACCGCCGCGGCGATCCCGGCGAGCGACACGGTGCCGGAGAACCCGTACAGCATCGCGACGCCGAACAGGAAGAACGCCGACGAGAAGGCGCCAAGCAGGAAGTACTTCATCGCAGCTTCGTGTGACAGCAGCCGACGCCGCCTGGCCAGGCCGCACAGCAGGTACAGCGGAAGCGACAGCACCTCGAGCGCCACGAACATCGTGAGCAGGTCGCTTGAGGCGGGGAAGAGCAACATGCCGCCGACGGCGAACAAGGTCAGCGGGTAGATCTCGGTGTGCACGAGGCCGGCCAGCAGCCCCTCCCGCTCCTCCGGTGACCCGGGGGTCGCGGCGGCCCGCCCGGCGAACTCGGACACGTCGTGAGAAGAGTCCGCGATGAGCAGCACGCTGACGAAGGCGAGCACGAGGATCGTGCCCTGGATGAACAGCGTCGGCCGGTCCACGGCGACCGCGCCCATCGCGGCGACATGGCCGGCGCTGCCGTGCGCGAACAGCGTCGACGACGCGGCGATCACGCACGTCCACACGAATGCGGCCGCAAGGCTGCCGAACGCGAGCAGCAGGTGCACGCTGCGCCGCAGTTCCCTGGGCACGAACGCCTCGACGAGCACGCCCACGATGGCCGCGCCGAACACCACCAGCATCGGCGCGAGCTGGCTGTATTCGATGTGCGGCGCCGGGATTGCGGGGGTCGTCGCTGCGGCGGCGGCAAGCGAGATCACGGCTGGTTTCCAATCTGGGCTGCGGGGACTGGGTGGGCGGGCACCGGGTCGGTGGACTGCACCTGGGACATCGTCGCCCTGACCGCGGGGTTGATCACGTCGAGCACCGGCTTCGGATAGACGCCCATCGCGATGATCAGCGCGGCCAGCGGCACCACCGCGAGCAGTTCGCGCGGCTTCAGGTCTGGCATCCCCGCGACTGAGTCGGCCACCGGCCCGTTCATCGCCCGCTGGTACATCCACAGGATGTAGATGGCCGCCAGGATGATGCCCGCGGTCGCGAAGGTCGCGGCCACCTTGTACCGGGAGAACGTCCCGGCGAGCACGAGGAACTCGCTGACGAACGTGGACAGTCCGGGCAGCGAGAGGCCGGCGAGACCGGACAGCAGGAACAGGCCCGCCAGCACCGGCGCGACACTCTGCACGCCGCCGTAGTCGGCGATCCTGTCCGAGCCGCGCCTGACGATGAGGAAGCCGGCAAGCAGGAACAACGCCCCGGTGGCGAACCCGTGGTTGACCATGTAGAGCGTCGCGCCGGACTGGCCCTGGGTGGTCAGGGCGAAGATGCCGAGCACGATGAAGCCGAAGTGGGAGATCGACGTGTAACCGATCAGCCGCTTCATCGACGTCTGGCCGATCGCGACGATCGCGCCGTAGAGCACGCTGATCACCGCGAGCGTCAAGATGAGCGGCGTGAAGTAGTGCGCGGCGGACGGGAAGAGCTCGAGGCAGTACCGGATCATGCCGAACGTGCCTACCTTGTCCATCACGCCGAGCATGAGGACCGCGGCACCGGGCTGCGCCGAGGAGGCGGCATCGGGCAGCCAGGTGTGGAACGGCCACAGCGGCGCCTTGATCGCGAAGGCGATGAAGAACCCGAGGAACAGCCACTTGGCGACCGTCGGCGACAAGGTGACGTGCACCAGGGTCGAGAACAGGAAGGTCCCGTGATGCCCGGTGGCGGCGGACTCGCCGGAGTACACGTAGAGCGCGATGACGGCGACCAGCATCAGCAGCCCGCCGAGCAGGCTGTAAAGCAGGAACTTCACCGCCGCGTACTGTCGCTGCCCGACGCCGAACGACCCGATCATGAAGTACATCGGGATCAGCATGGCCTCGAAGAACACGTAGAACAGGAAGACGTCGGTGGCGGCGAAGACGCCGATCATCATCGTCTCGAGGACGAGCATGAGGGCGAAGTACGTCTTGGCCGACCGCCTCGCGTCGTCCGCGTCGTGCCAGGACGCGAGGACCACGACCGGCATCAGCACCGCCGTCATGCCGATGAGCACCAGCGCGATGCCGTCCACGCCGACCGCGTAGTGCACGCCGAACTGCGGGATCCACGAGTACTGCTCGGTGAGCTGGAAGTCCGGGCCGCTGGTGTTGAACCTGGTCGCCATCACGATCACCCACACGAGGGTGGCGAGCGAGAAGCCCAGGGCCAGCGTCTTGACCAGGCGAGACCGCGCCTCAACGTCGCCAGGCGCGCTGTCTGGCGGCATCGGCGGGACGAGCGCGACGACTATCGCGCCCACTAGCGGGATGGCGCCCGCGACGGTCAGCCAGGGAAAGCCGTTCATTACAGCCTCACCACCAGAAGGCCGGCTACCAGCAGCACGGCGCCGAGGAGCATGGACAGCGCGTAAGAGCGCACGAATCCGGTCTGTATTCTGCGCAGCCGCCCGGACGACCCGCCGATGGTGGCTGCCGTCGTGTTCACCAGGCCGTCCACGCCGCGGCTGTCGAAGTACACAGAAAGCCTGGTCAGCCACTGACCCGGCCGCATGAGGACAGACTCGTTGAACGCGTCGCCGTACAGGTCCTTGCGGGCCGCGACGGTCACGAACGAACCGCGCGGCGCGGTCTCCGGCACCGGCACCCGCCCGTACACGGTCCAGGCGCCCGCGGCGGCGACGAGCACCAGAGCCAGCGCGATGATGCCAGGCCACGTGAAGAGGCCGTGCGGGACAGGCGGCACTCCGACGACGGGGGCCAGGAAGTCGACGAGCCGGTCGTTGACGATCAGGAACGCGCCCGCGCCGACCGAGCCGATCGCCAGCACGATCATCGGCCAGGTCATCACCGCCGGCGACTCGTGCGGGTGCACGTGCTCCTCCCAGCGCTTGGCGCCGGCGAAGGTCATCAGCACCATCCGGGTCATATAGAACGCCGTGATCCCGGCGCCGATGATCGCCGCGCCGCCGAGCAGCCACCCTGAGGTCCCGCCCGACTCCCACGCCGCGTCGATGATCGGATCCTTGGTGAAGAACCCGGAGAACGGCGGGATGCCGATGATCGCCAGGTAGGCGAGGCCGAACGTCACCGAGGTGATCGGCATCAGGCGCGCCAGGCCGCCGTAGCGCCGCATGTTTACCTCGTCGTCCATGCCGTGCATCACCGAACCCGCGCCGAGGAAGAGGCCGGCCTTGAAGAAGCCGTGCGCGAGCAGCTGGGCGATGGCGAACGCGTACCCGGCCGGGCCGAGGCCCGCGCCGAGCATCATGTAGCCGATCTGCGACATGGTCGAACCGGCCAGGGACTTCTTGATGTCATCCTTGGCGCAGGCGATGATCCCGCCGAACAGCAGCGTGACCGCGCCGACGATCGCGACCGCCATCCGCGCGTCAGCGGACTGCGCGAGGATCGGGTTGGAGCGGACCATCAGGTAGACACCGGCAGTGACCATCGTGGCGGCGTGGATCAGCGCCGAGACCGGCGTCGGGCCCTCCATCGCGTCAAGCAGCCAGGACTGCAGCGGGAGCTGGGCGGACTTGCCGCACGCGCCGAGCAGCAGCAGCAGCCCCAGAGCCAGGGCGACACCGCTGCCCCCCGACTTCGAGCCCGCGAACACGCCGTTGAACGTGAACGTCCCGAACTCGGCGAACATCAGCATGATCGCGAGCGACAGGCCGGCGTCGCCGACCCGGTTCGCGATGAACGCCTTCTTCGCGGCCACCGCCGCCGACGGCTTGAACTGCCAGAAGCCGATCAGCAGGTAGGAGGCGAGGCCCACACCCTCCCACCCGGCGTACAGGGCGAGGTAGTTGTCGGCGAGCACGAGCAGCAGCATCGCCGCGACGAACAGGTTCATGTAGCCGAAGAACCGCCGCCTGTCGCTGTCGTGCGACATGTAGCCGATCGAGTAGATGTGGATCAGCGAGCCGACCCCGGTGATCAGCAGCACGAAGCAAATCGACAGCGGGTCGATTAGCAGGCCGATGTTCGCCTGGAACCCGGCCACCGGGATCCAGGAGTACATGTGCAGGTCAATTTCGCGATTGCCGGAGTAGCCGATCAGCGTGAAGAACGCGATCACGCCGTAGACGAACGCCGCGAGGGGCATCGCCACGCCGAGCAGGTGCCCCCACTTGTCGGTGCGCCGGCCGCCGAGCAGCAGGACGGCCGCGCCGAAGACGGGGAACGCGAGCAGCAGCCATGAGGCACGGAGCACGCCGGTCGCCGCCAGTGTCGTCACGTGTCAATCCCCTCAGTACTTGAGCAGGTTCGCGTCGTCCACCGACGCGGACCTGCGGGCGCGGTAGATGGCCATCAGGATCGCGAGCCCGACAACGACTTCCGCCGCCGCGACGACCATCACGAAGAAGGCCACGACCTGCCCGTCCAGGTTTCCGTGCATACGCGCGAACGCGACGAATGCCAGGTTGCACGCGTTCAGCATGAGCTCAATGCACATGAAGATCACGATCGCGTTGCGCCGTATGAGCACGCCAACCCCGCCGATAACGAACAGGATGACGGCCAGGAAAACGTACGCTGCCGGGCTCACTGCTCATCCCTCCCTCGCGCGGCGGCCTCGATCTGCCGCTCGGCGTCGATCCGCTCCTCGGCGGCGAGATCCGAGGCCACACTTCGCTGCGGGTCGCGGCCAAGGTCCATGTCCCGCTGGGACACTGCCCTGGATACGGAACGGTCGGTGGTGCTTCCGTCAGGCAGCATTGCTGGCATGTCGACCGCATTGTGCAGGGCGTACACTCCTGGCGGCGGCTCGGGAGCCACCTGGCCGCTGGAGACCTTGCGCCTGGCGATATCCCGCTGGGTCGGCTTGGGCGCCGTCCGCTCGCGGTGCGCGAGCACCATCGCCCCGAGCGCGGCCGTGATCAGCAGGGCGCTGGTCGCCTCGAACGGGAACACGTACGTGGTGAAGATCAGCGTGGCCAGGCCAGTGAGGTTCCCCGTGCTGTTCGCCGCCGTTGGCACGTGCGCGGTGCCGATCGCCGCGTGCCCGACGCCCACGACAAGGAGCACGAGGAACGCCGCGCCGCCGATGCCCGCCCACACCCGCTGACCGCGGATGGTCTCTACGAGCGAGTCGGCGGAACTGACTCCGATCAGCATCATCACGAACAGGAACAGCATCAGCACGGCGCCGGTGTAGACGATGATCTGCACGGCGGCCAGGAACGGCGCGCCCTGCATCGCGTACATGAGCGCGAGCGAGAGCATGACGATCGCGAGCATCAGCGCGCAGTGCACGGCCTGCTTGACGCAGATCATGGTGATCGCGGCGCCGACCGCCAAGACAGCGAGGATCCAGAACGCGACCCTGCCGTATATCGGGTCCAAGTTAGTGCCGGCGCCGTGGGCGGCGGCCAGAACGTTAATCACCGCGCCACCTCGTCCTCGCCCGCGACGTGCTCGTCTGTCGCCGTGGCGTGCACGGCCGGGCCGGTCACGCCGCCCGGTCCGGCCATGCCAGGCGCCCGGCCGGTGGCGGAGATGCCTGCGCCGCCGAGCCGGTAGTAGTCCTTTTCGTCCTTGCCGAGCCGCATCGGGTGCGGCGGGGCCTCCATGTCTGGCAGCAGCGGCGCCAGCAGCTGCTCCTTGGTCCAGATGAGGCTTTCCCTGTTGTCGTCGGCGATCTCGTACTCGTTAGTCATGGTCAGCGCGCGGGTCGGGCAGGCCTCGATGCACAGCCCGCACAGGATGCAGCGCAGGTAGTTGATCTGGTAGACGTGCCCGTACCGCTCGCCTGGCGAGTAGCGCTCATCCGGCGTGTTGTCCCTGCCCTCGACGTAGATCGCGTCTGCTGGGCAGGCCCAGGCGCACAGCTCGCAGCCGATGCACTTCTCCAGCCCGTCCGGCCAGCGGTTGAGCTGGTGGTGGCCGTGGAACCGGGGGGCGGTGGCCCGCTTTTGCTCGGGGTACTGAACGGTGTCCACCTTCCGGAACATCTCACGGAAGGTGACCCCGAACCCCTTGACGGGGTTAAGGAAGTCAAGCACCGGTGACCTCTCTTTCTCCCCCGGGGGCCGACCCCCCGGTGACCCCCCGGCCGGTGGGACTCCCGTCCCCCCAGACCCCCCTGGCAAGGCCGTGGTAGTGCGGCAGGTCGAGCGGGGGCACGGGGAACCCCCGCACCGTGCCGCCCTCCGCCTCTTCCTCGTCGGGCTCCGCCTGTTCGTCGGGTGCCAGTTCGGCGGCGCGGCGCTGTGCGGCGTTGTCCCAGAACGTGACGAGCAACAGGATCAGCACGAGGACCAGGCCGCCGACCGCGTACACCGCGGGCGAGTGGCTGTCGTTGCGCCATGCCCGGATCGTCGCGATGAGCAGGATCCAGACGATGGAAAGCGGGATGAGGATCTTCCAGCCCAGCGCCATCAGCTGGTCGTAGCGGGTCCTCGGCAGCGTGCCGCGCAGCCAGACGTAGGCGAACAGCAAGATGAACACCTTGATGAGGAACCACAGCACCGGCCACCAGCCGCTGTTCGCGCCCGGGATCAGCGAGATCGGCCACGGGGCGCGCCAGCCGCCGAGGAACAGCGTGACCGCGACCGCGGAGACCGTGGTCATGTTGATGTACTCGGCGAGGAAGAACATGGCGAACTTCATCGACGAGTACTCGGTCATGTGGCCGGCCACGATCTCGCCCTCACCCTCGGGGAGGTCGAAAGGTATCCGGTTGGTCTCACCGACCATCGTGACCAGGTAGATGAGGAACGACACCGGCAGCAGCCACGCGTACCAGTAGTGCTGCTGCGCGGTGACGATGTCGGTAGTGGTGAGCGAGCCCGCGTACAGGAACACGGCGACGAACGCGAGGCCCATCGCGATCTCGTAGCTGATCACCTGCGCGGTCGAGCGCAGCGCGCCGAGCAGCGAGTACGGCGCGCGCGACGCCCAGCCCGCCAGCACGATGCCGTACACGCCGACCGAGCTCATGGCCAGCACGAGCAGCACCCCGATCGGCAGGTCGGCGACCTGTAGCGGCGTCTGGTGGTGGAAGATCGACACCACCGGGCCTCACGGGATGATCGCGAAACCGACGAACGAGGTCGCGGCCGCGATGACCGGGGCGACGAAGAACACCATCTTGTCCACCCCGGTGGGGACGATGTCCTCCTTCAGCGGCAGCTTGAGCGCGTCAGCGATCGGCTGCAGCAGCCCCCACGGCCCGGCCCGGTTCGGCCCGGACCTGTTCTGCATGTGGGCGATGACCCGGCGCTCGAACCAGATCATGAAGATGGTGGTCAGCAGCAGGAACGCGAAGACGATCACGACCTTCAGCAGCACCATCCACCAGATGAGCTGGTCGAAGTCGCTCGCCGTCGGGTCCGCAGCGAGCACTCCTGTCATTGGCCCCTCCTCAGGGTCACCCTGCTGCCGTGTCCGGCGCCGAGGTCGGCGCGGACCGCGCAGCCCGGTGAGTTGGCGGGAAGCCACACAACGCCGTCCGCCATCGGAACTACCTCCACCGGGACGGTTACCGACCCGGCGGCGGTCGCCACCGTCACCTTGTCGCCGTCCGCAAGGCCGGCCGCGGCGGCGGTCGCGGCAGATACCCTAGCCGCCGCCTCGCGCGCCGTGCCGGCCAGGTACGGCTCACCGTCCTGCATCCGCCCGCTGTCGAGCAGCTGATGCCACGTCGCCAGGCGGATCTCACCGTCCGCCGGCGCTGGCGAAGCGGCAGACGAAACGACCGCCGGCGGCATGGGACGTGCGCCGCGCCAACTGCCCAGCGCGGCGAGTTCGGTGCGGACGGCGCCCGCGTCGGGCAGTCCCAGGTGCACGTCCATCTCGTCCGCGATCGCGCCGAGCACGTACAGGTCGGTCCGGACGGAGGGCACGCTGAGCGCCGTCGCGAAGGATCCGCCGCGGCCCTCCCAGTTCACGAACGTGCCTGACTTCTCCGCGACCGCGGCCACAGGGAACACCACGTCGGCGCGGTCGGTCACCGCGCTCGCCCGCAACTCGAGGCTGACGATGAACGGGGTCGTCTCGAGCGCGCGCAGCGCGGCGGCAGGGTCCGGCAGGTCCGCGACGTCGACGCCGGCGATGACAAGCGCGCCGAGTTCGCCGCGCTCGGCGGCGGCGAGCAGCGCCCCGGTGTTGCGCCCAGGCGTCGAAGGCAGCGCGGCCTTCCGCCAGACGCGCGCGACCTCGGCGCGCGCCTGCGGGTCCCCGATCCACCTGCCGACAGGCAGCAAGCCGGGCATCGCGCCCGCCTCGACGGCGCCGCGCTCCCCGGCCCGCCGCGGAATCCAGGCGAGCTTCGCGCCGGACGCGTCGGCCAGCCGCACCGCGGCCGCCAGCGCGCCTGGCACTTCGGCGAGCCGTTCCCCGGCCAGGATGACCGCGCCGGGCGTCGCCAGGAGTTCGGCGGCCCGTTTGAAGCCGGGCTCGCTCGAGCCGCCCGCTGCGAGCAAGGTCAGCGCGGCCGGCTCACCGCCGGGCACCGTGGGCAGCAGCGTGCCGGACATCTTGGCGAGGCCTGGCGAGGGCAGCGCCGCTATCGAGTAGACCGCGAGCTTGCCCTTGCGCGCCGCCTTGCGCAGCCGCAGGAAGACGATCGGCGACTCATCTTCCGGCTCGAACCCGGCCAGCAGCACCGCCGGCGCCGCTTCCAGGTCGGCGTAGCTGACGTCGATGTCGCGTCCGGCGACCCGCGCGGCGAGGAACTGCTCCTCCTCCACCGAGTGCGGCCGGGCGCGCATGTCGATGTCGTTGGTGTTGAGCGCGAGCCGCGCGAACTTGGCGTAGGCGTAGGCGTCTTCGAGCGTGAGCCGGCCGCCGGTAAGGACGCCCGCGCCGCTCGGACCCGAGCCGGCCGCGTCACGCGCGGCGGCGAGACCGCGGGCCGCTGCCGCGAATGCGGCGGGCCAGGAGGCGGGGCGCAGCACCCCGTCGGCGTCGCGGACGAGCGGCGTGGTCAGCCGGTCAGACTGGGTGGCGTAGGTGAACGCCCAGCGGCCCTTGTCGCAGTTCCACTCCTCGTTGACCAATGGCTCGTCGCCGGCCAGGCGGCGCAGCACGCGGCCGCGCCTGTGGTCGGTGCGCTGCCGGCAGCCGGACGCGCAGTGCTCGCACACGCTCGGGGTCGAAACCAGGTCGAACGGGCGGGACCTGAAGCGGTAAGCGGCGCCGGTGAGCGCCCCGACCGGGCACACCTGCACCGCGTTGCCGGAGAAGTAGGAGTTGAACGGCCGGCCGTTGGCGGTGCCGATGTACTGGTCAGGACCGCGCTCCATGAACTCGATGAAATCGTCGCCGGCGATCTCCTCCGACGTCCGCACGCACCGCGTGCACGAGATGCAGCGCTCCCTGTCGAGCAGCACCTCGGTGGAGATCGCCACAGGCTTGTCGAACTCGCGCTTTTCCTCAAGGAACCGGGTCTCACCCTGGCCGTTGGACATGGCCTGGTTCTGCAGCGGGCATTCGCCGCCCTTGTCGCACATCGGGCAGTCGAGCGGGTGGTTGATCAGCAGCAGTTCCATCACCCCGCGCTGCGCCTTGTCGGCGACAGCGGAGGTCAGCTGCGTCTTGACCACCATGCCATCGGTGCACACAGTGGTGCACGAGGCGAGCGGCTTGCGCTGCCCCTCGACCTCTACCAGGCACTGCCTGCACGCGCCGATCGGGTCGAGAAGCGGGTGGTCGCAGAACCTCGGGATCTGAATGCCGATCATCTCGGCGGCCCGGATCACCAGGGTCCCCTTGGGAACGGCGATCTCGAATCCGTCGATGGTGACGGTCAGGGTGTCCGTGGTCGTCTGCACAGTCATCCGGTCACCGGCCTCCGTTTGCCCACACGGTGGAGGCAGCCGGGTCGAACGGGCAGCCGCCTTCCTTCTGGTGCTGCAGGATCTCGTCGCGGAAGTACTTGATGGCGGACATGATCGGCGCGGGCGCGGCGTCGCCGAGCGCGCAGAACGCCCGGCCGATGATGTTGTCGCCTACGTCGAGCAGCTTTTCAAGATCTTCTTCGGTGCCCTTGCCCTGCTCGAGTCGCTCGATCGTCCGCACCATCCAGTAGGTGCCCTCCCGGCAAGGCGTGCACTTCCCGCACGACTCGTGCTGGTAGAACTCCGTCCAGCGGAGCGCGGCGCGCAGCACGCAGGTGCTGTCGTCGAAGATCTGCAGCGCGCGCGTGCCGAGCAGCGATCCCGCGGCGGCCACGGACTCGAAGTCCAGCGGCATGTCCAGGTGCTCGTCGGTCAGGATCGGGGTGGACGATCCGCCAGGCGTCCAGAACTTCAGCCGGCGCCCGGCCCGGATGCCGCCCGCGATGTCGAGCAGTTCGCGCAGCGTGATACCGAGCGGCGCTTCGTACTGGCCGGGCTTCGTGACATGACCGGACAGCGAGAAAATGCCGTAGCCCTTGGACTTTTCCGTGCCCATGCCGGCGAACCACTCCGCGCCGTCGGTCATGATCGACGGCACGCTGGAGATCGACTCGACGTTGTTGATGACCGTTGGGCAGGCGTACAGGCCCTCGACGGCGGGGAACGGCGGCCGGTTTCGCGGCAGGCCGCGATACCCCTCAAGGGAGGTGAGCAGCGCCGTCTCCTCCCCGCAGATGTACGCGCCCGCGCCAGCGTGCACGATGACGTCGAGGTCGAAGCCTGAGCCGAGAATGTTCTTGCCGAGGTACCCCTTCTCGTACGCCTCGGCGACGGCGTACTGCAGCCGCCTGACGACGTGCAGCACCTCGCCGCGAACGTAGATGAACGCGTGCCCGGCGCGGATCGCGTAGCAGGTGATGATGGCGCCCTCGATCAGCGTGTGCGGGGTGGCCATCATCAGCGGGATGTCCTTGCAGGTCCCGGGCTCGGACTCGTCCGCGTTGACGGTGAGGTAGTGGGGCTTGCTGTCGCCCTGCGGGATGAAGGACCACTTCACCCCGGTGGGGAACCCGGCACCGCCCCGGCCGCGCAGCACGGAGTTCTTGACCGTGGCGATCACGTCGTCCGGGCTCATCGCCAGCGCCTTGCGCAGCGCCTGGTAACCCCCGGTCCGCTCGTATCCGGCCAGCGTGAACGAGTCCGGCTCGTCCCAGTGCGCGGTAAGCACCGGAGTGAGGGTTGCGGTCACTTCTTCGCTCCTGAGTTACCGGTAGGCTCCGGCGCGGTGCTAGCCCGGGGGGACGACCCCCCGGAACCCCCCGCCGACGCCTGCGGCGGAGGGGCAGACCACCCGTTCTCCTTGGCGATCTGAAGACCGACGAGGCTGGCGGGGCCGGCGGACGGGCCGTCGCCGGCCTGGCCGTCGCCGAATCCGGCGAGGATCCTGGACGCTTCCTTCCAGGTGCACAGCCGCCCTGGACCGCGGGTCGGCGTGACCTTGGTGCCCGCGCGCAGGTCGTCGACAAGCTGCCTGGCCGAGTCAGGGGTCATGTTGTCGAAGAACTCCCAGTTGACCATGATCACCGGGGCGTAGTCGCACGCCGCGTTGCACTCCACGCGGTCGAGACCGACCTTGCCGTCGTCCGTCATGATCGTGTGGTGGCCGTCGCCGTGGGCGTCGGCGCCGAGATGCGATGCCAGTTCGGCGTAGATCTGGTCGCCGCCCATGATGGCGCACAGCGTGTTCGTGCAGACGCCAACCTGGTACTCGGCCGCGGGGCTGCGCTTGTACATCGTGTAGAAGCTCGCCACGCCGACCACTTCGGTCTCGGTGCAATCGAGCATCTGCGCGCAGAACTTGATGCCGTCGTCAGAGACGTATCCCTCTTCGGACTGCACAAGGTGCAGCAGCGGCAGCAACGCGGACCGCGCCCGCGGGTACCGGCCGATGATCTCGGCGGCATCCGCTCGCAGCCGGGCCACTGTCTCGTCACTGAACGGCATTACCTGTCCACGCCTCCAATCACCGGGTCGATCGACGCGATCGCGGGGATCACGTCCGCGAGGTTGCCGCCCTCGCAAAGCACCGAGACGGCCTGCATGTGGTGGAACGAGGGGTCGCGCAGGTGAGCTCGGTACGGCCTCGTGCCGCCGTCGCTGACGACATGGCAGCCGAGCTCGCCCTTGGGCGACTCGATCGCCACGTACGCCTGGCCGGCTGGCACCCGGAACCCCTCGGTCACCAGCTTGAAGTGGTGGATCAGGCCCTCCATGGACTGGCCCATGATGTGCGCGATGTGCTCAGGCGACGGCCCCAGGCCGTCCGGGCCCAGCGACAGCCGGGCCGGCCAGCCGATCTTGGCGTCGGGGATCATCACCGGGTCGTTCGGGACGTGGCGTTCCGCCAGCCGGTCCACGCACTGCCTGACGAGCTTCAGCGACTCCTCGATCTCTTTGATCCGGATCAGGTACCGGCCGTAGGCGTCGCACGTGTCGGTGGTCTGCACCGCGAAGTCGTAGGTCTCGTAGCCGAGGTACGGCTGTGATTTGCGCAGGTCCCACGGCAGCCCGGTCGCCCGCAGCATCGGCCCGGTCACGCCGAGCGCCATGCAGCCCTCCAGGTCGAGGTAGGCGATGCCCCGCGTGCGCGCGACGAACACCGGGTTCGCGTCGATCAGGGTGCGCAGGTCGTGCACCCTCTCCGGCGCCATGCGCAGGAAGTCGCGGATCGCCTCGAGCCCGCCCGGCGGCATGTCCTGCGCCACACCCCCGGGACGGATGAACGCGTGATTCATCCGCAGGCCGGTGATCAGCTCGAACAGGTCAAGGACATTCTCACGCAGCCGCACGCCCTGCAGGAAGATCGTGGTCGCCCCGAGTTCAAGGCCGAACGGGCCGATCCCGCCCAGGTGTGAGGAGATCCGGTTCAGCTCGAGCAGGAGCACCCGGATGATCTGGGCCCGCTCCGGGATCTTGTCCTCGATGCCGAGCAGTCGCTCCACGGACAGGCAGTACGCCGCCTCGTTGTACATCGGCATCAGGTAGTCCGCACGGGTGATAAACGTGGTGCCCTGCGTCCAGGTGCGGTACTCCATGTTCTTTTCGATGCCCGTGTGCAGGTACCCGATGGAGGCCCTGGCCTCGCTGACCGTCTCGCCCTCCAGGGTCAGGATCAGCCGCAGCACGCCGTGCGTGGACGGGTGCTGAGGGCCCATGTTGACGACGATCTGCTCGTTCTCCGCCCGGTCTGTGTCGCCAGCCGAGACGATCTGGTCCCAGTCCTGACCGGCCACGTTGTAGACCCGGCCCTCCGCAGCTTCCTCGTCGGCGTCGGTGGCGCCAGGGGTCACGCGAGTGGTCATGAGTACGACCTCCGCTCGTCCGGCGGCGGCACCTTTGTGCCGCGGTATTCGACCGGGATCCCGCCGAGCGGGTAGTCCTTGCGCTGCGGGTGACCTAGCCAGTCGTCGGGCATCTCGATCCTGGTCAGCGCGGGGTGCCCGTCGAAGACGATCCCGAAGAAGTCCCAGGTTTCCCGCTCGTGCCAGTTGTTCGCCGGGTACACCCCGGTCAGCGTGGGGATGTGCGGGTCTGCGTCGGGCGCGCTGACCTCAAGCCTGATCCGGCGGTTGTGGGTGATCGAGAGCATGTGGTAAACCGCGTGCAGCTCACGGCCGATCTCATCCGGATAGTGCACGCCAGAAACCCCCGTGCAGATCTCGAACCGCAGCGCGGGGTCGTGCAGCAGCTTGTCCGCCACGTCGACGAGCTTGTCTCGGCGCACGTGGAAGGTGATCTCACCGCGGTCCACGACCACTCGCTCGATCGCGTCGGTAAAGCCGATCCCGTCCGCCTGCAGCGCGCCGCCGAGCGCCTCCGCCACCGCGTCGAAGTACCCGCCGTAGGGTGGCTCGGTCGAGAGCAGCGGCGGCGTATGGACCTGAAGCCGTCCGTACCCCGACGTGTCTCCGGTGGTACTCGCGCCGAACATGCCGGTGCGCACGACCGACGCGGTGAGCGCTTCCTCGCCGCGCCTCGCGGGCAGCCCGCCGTTCTCCTCGGCGGCCGCCTCGCCGGGAGTCTGGCTCACAGCTCACTCCCCATGTCGTTGATGCCGGCCGTGACGCGCAGCGGCTGCAGGTTCAGCCGGGCCTGCTCCAGTTCGGTGATTTCCTGGTCGCGGTCCGGGCCCAGCTTCATGTTCATGATCTTGTCGTGCAGCTTGAGGATGGCGTCCATCAGCATCTCCGGACGCGGCGGGCAGCCCGGCAGGTAGATGTCCACCGGCACGATGTGATCGACGCCTTGCACGATCGCGTAGTTGTTGAACATGCCGCCGCTGGACGCGCAGACACCCATGGAGATCACCCACTTGGGTTCGGGCATCTGGTCGTAGATCTGGCGGAGCACGGGCGCCATCTTCTGGCTGACCCGTCCGGCCACGATCATCAGGTCCGCCTCACGCGGCGTGGAGCCTGTTTTCTCCATGCCGAACCGGGCCAGGTCATGGCGCGGGCCGCCGGTCATCATCAGCTCGATCGCGCAGCATGCCAGGCCGAACGTGGCCGGCCATACCGAACGAGCGCGCGCCCACCCGGCTAGCTTCTCCACCGACGTCAGCAGGATGCCGCTCGGCAGCTTTTCCTCAAGGCCCATCAGTTAATCCCATTCCAGGCCGCCGCGCCGCCACACGTAGGCGTACGCGATCAGCACGGTGACGACGAACGCGACCATCTCGACGAGGCCGAAGGGCCCCAGCTTGCCGAAGGTCACGGCCCAGGGGTAAAGGAAGACGATCTCGATGTCGAAGATGATGAACAGCATCGCGGTCAGGTAGTACTTGACCGGGATCTTGCCGCCGCCAAGCGGAAGCGGTGTCGGCTCGATGCCGCACTCGTAGCTCTCGAGTTTCGCCTTGTTCCAGCGCTTGGGTCCCGCGATGGTTCCCATCACGACCGAGAACAACGCGAAGCCGAAGGCGAGCACGGCGAGCACGACGACCGGTATGTATGGCTTCACCGCAAATCCGCCCCCTCTCTGTGGTCTTTCATCCTAGGCATCGGCTCACCTGGTGTTCGGAGCGAGTCGGGCCATGCCGTTGATCAGGCGGTCGGCGGCATCGCCGCCCCGCGGATCGGTCAGGTTGGCCAGGAGCTTGAGCGCGAACCCCATCAGCGCGGGCCGTTTCATGCCGTGTTTCGCCGCGAAGCGCATGAACTGGGGACGCCCGATGAGCTGCACGAACGCCCGGCCAAGCGTGTAGTAGCCGCCATAGGCGTCCTGCAGCGCCCGCGGGTACCCGGCCAGCACGCGCTCGGTCTCCGCACGGGTCGACCGGGCGAGCGCCTGGGCGATCGTGCGCGCCAGGATCTCACCGGACTCCATCGCGTACGCGATGCCCTCGCCGTTGAACGGGTTCACCATGCCGCCCGCGTCGCCGGCCAGCAGGAGCCCGCGATAGTAGTGCGGGGTCCTGTTGAAGCCCATCGGCAGCGCCGCCCCGCGCACCGGCTCGGTGCGGTTCTCCTCGACAAAGCCCCACTCGTCGGGCATCGAATTGAGCCACCGCCGCAGCAGCGCCCGGTAGTCGGTGTTGCCGAACGCCGCGGACGTGTTCAGCAGCCCGAGCCCGACGTTGGAGGTGCCGTCGCCCATGCCGAAGATCCAGCCGTACCCGGGCAGCAGGCGGTCGCCGTCCCACAGGTCAAGCCAGGACTCCAGGTAGTCGTCGTCGTGCCGCGGCGACGTGTAGTAAGTGCGGACCGCCACGCCAAGGGGGCGGTCATCCCGCTTGCGCAGGCCCATCGCGACCGACAGGCGCGAGGAGTTGCCGTCGGCGGCCACGACGACACGGGCGCGGAAAGTCTGCTCGGGAGCCCCGGTCCGTTCCGAATCATGGTCCGGGCTCTGCTGGCCCGGGGGGACGACCCCCCGGAACCCCCCGTCCGGGCCGTGACGCGCGGTCACTCCGACGATCTTTCCCGCATCGTCGAGGACCGGGCCAGTCACCGTGACCCCCTCGAGCAGCTTGGCACCCGCGGCCTGCGCGCGGCGGGCCAGCGTCTCGTCGAGCGAGGAGCGGGAGCGCACCAGGCCGTAGCCGGGGTAACTGTCTAGCTCCGGCCATTCCATCTCGAGCCGCATGCCGTAGCCGATGACCCGCAGTCCCTTGTTGCGCAGCCAGCCAGACTCCGGGCCGACGTCGACCCCCATCGCGACGAGCGTCTTGACCGCGCGCGGGGTCAGCCCGTCGCCGCACACCTTTTCCCTGGGAAACCTGGCCTTCTCGATCAGCAGCACGTCAAGCCCGGCCTGCGCCAGGTAGTAAGCGGTGGTGGCGCCGGAAGGGCCGGCGCCGACGACGATGACGTCCGCGTCATCATCCCGCAGAAGTGCCGCCCGGCTGCCCGTCTGGTCCGGGCGCGCCGCGACGGAAACGTGCTCGGTCACGTGTCAGGTCCTGGGTTTCTTGTGAACTGCTTCACAAAATCTTTGCCATTAGTTTAATCCCCGCCCCCTCTGCGGCTTTTCGCGCCCCCGCCCTAGAAGGCGGGGAGAGCTTTCCTAGAGGTTCCGGGCGACGTGGATAGCCACCACGCCGAGGGTCAGGTCGCGCCACCGTACCGCCGACCATCCAGCGGCCCGGATCACGTTCGCTAGCTCCCGCTGCGCCGGCCAGTCGGTGATCGACTCGGCCAGGTATTCGTACGCCTCGGGGTTGCGCGCCGCGCGCCGGGCTATCGCTGGCAGGACGCCGGTCAGGTAACGCCGGTAAAGCATATCGAGGGGTCCCACGGTAATCCGGCTGAACTCGCACACCACGAGCCGGCCCCCCGGCCTTGTCACCCGCCGCATCTCGGCGAGCGCGCTTTGTGCCCCGTGAACGTTTCGCAGCCCGAAGGAGATCGTCACCGCGTCGAACGCACCGTCGCGGAACGGCAGGCGCAGCGCGTCTCCCGCCGCGAAGCTGACGTTGCCGCGTGTCTTGCCCTGCCCTGGATCTTTGGCCATGAGCCTGGCGCGGCCCGCGCGCAGCATGCCGAGCGAGAAGTCACAGGCCACGCAGTCGGCCCCGGATGCGGCGAACGTTACAGACGACGTGCCCGTGCCGGCCGCCAGGTCAAGCACGCGCTCGCCAGGGCGGGCCTGCAGGACGCGCTGCACGTGCCTGCGCCACAGCCGCACCTGCCCCCCGGACAACAGGTCGTTCATCAGGTCGTACCGGCCGGCCAGGGCGTCGAACATGGCCGCCACCTCAGCGGGCCGCTTGTCAAGATCAGCGCGCGTCATGCGTGACAGCCTCCCATCTACAACATGCTGGGGCGCCGCCAGGGTTCGCCTAGCACGTGCTCGGCGAGGAACGCGAAGACGGTCTCGTACCAGACCTTGGCGTTTCCGGGCGCGAGGATCCAGTGGTTCTCGTCGGGGAAGTAGAGGAACCTGGCGGGCACCTGGTACCTGTTCAGGTCCCACCAGAGCCGGAACGCCTCGGACACGGGCACCCGGTAGTCCCGGTTGCCGTGGATCACCAGCATCGGCGTCGAAATCTTCGCGACGTGCAGGTGGGGCGAGTTCTCCTCGTACATCCGCGGCATTGTCAGCGGGTCACCGAACTGCGGGTAGAACACGTGCGGCACGTCCGTGGTGGCGAACATCTGGTCAAGGGCCCACAGGCCCGCGTGGCTCACGATCGCCTTGAACCGGTCCGTGTGGCCCGCTATCCAGTTCGCCATGTAGCCGCCGTACGAGCCGCCCATCATGCCGGTCCTGTCCCCGTCGATGTCCTCGCGCCCGACCGCGGCGTCGGTCGCCGCCATAACGTCGAGGAACGGCCGCCGCCCCCACTCGTGGTAGCCGCGCCTGACGAAGTCGTTGCCGTAGCCGGTGGACAGCGCCGGGTCGGGCAGCAGCACCGCGTACCCCTTGGCGACCATCAGCCAGGGGTTCCACCGCCAGGACCAGTTGTTCCAGCTCGCCATCGGGCCGCCATGCACCCAGAGCAGAAGCGGCGCCCTCGTTTGCGCGGTCGCCGTTTCCGGTAGCGCCAGCCAGCCGCGCACCTGGTGGCCGTCGTCCGCCGTGGTGGTTATCTCCGTCAGTCGGCCCGGCAGGTTCAGTCGCCCGCCGGGGCTCGCCAGCGTCGTCACCTGGCCGGCGGCCAGGTCGATCCGGACCGGGGCCGGCGGCGAGTCCACCGCGCCGCGCAGCGCGAACAGCGCCGAGCCATCCGGTGACGGGCTCAGCTCGCTGTAGTAGCCGTCGTCGGCGGTGACGCGGGTGACCTCGCCGGTCCCGATGTCCGCGCGGAACACACGGTGCCTGCCGCCGTCATCCGCGGCGAAGAACACAGCGTGGCCCGCCGGCTCCCAGACCGGGCCGACCGGCCAGCGGTCCAGGTCAGGAGTCAGGTCACGGGCGCCTACACGCTGTGCGTCCGGTCCAGCCGGCACGAGGACGAGCGTGTAGTCGTGCGGTTCGAGTTCGGTGAGGTGGGTTCCGCGCACGCAGGCGAGGTAGCGTCCGTCGGGGGAGAAGGCGGGGCTCGCGTAGTTGAACTCAGGGTCGCTGAGCAGCACCGTCCGCTCGCCCGAGGCGAGGTCGACGAGCGCGAGTTCCTTGTGGGACTGCACGCCGTCCCGGTAGCGCCACCAGGTGATCGCGGCTCGCGTCCCGTCCGGGCTGAGCGCGAACGACGGCTCGAACAACGCCCGCGCCGCGTCCGGGGTCAGGTCACGAGTCACGTATTTGACCCCTTCGGCCGCCGCCTTGTGCTCTGTGTCCGGCGCGACGGCGAACAGCCGCAGGTCGGTCGGCCCGAGGTCGTAGTCCCAGTAACGGACCGGCACCGTCTCGTGCAAGATCGCGGTGACCCCGGCGTCCTTCCGCTCCTTACGCAGCCGCTCATCGTCGGACAGGACCGGCGAGACGACGACAATGGCATCGCTGCGCGTCGCGGTTTCCACCCCTGCCACACCGCCGACCGGCGCCGAAACGACCTCCGCCTCGCCGCCTTCGGCGGGCAGCAGCCACAGCGCCGCGACCGCCTCGCCGTCCTCGGTCCGCTGATCCGCGTTAGGGCGTTTGGAGGTGAACAGCAGCGACCCGCCGGACAGGAACCGGGGACTGCCCTCGCCCTCCGCGGACCTGGTCAGCCTGCGCGGCGGGCCACCCTCGGCGTCGATGCGCCAGATGCTCGTGACGTACTTCTTCTTGTCGGCGCTCAGCGTCTGCACGCTCGCCGCCAGCCACGTCCCGTCGGGTGAGAGACGCAGGCCTGTCATCCTCGGTATGGCCGCGTAGTCACTCAGGTCATGAAACGGGGTAATGGATTCACGCGAGACAGGCGAGGGCTCCGAAGACGGCATGATCCGGACAATATCCCGCCGTCATCGGCTCTGCTATCCCGCTCGCGACCCCTGCGGCGATCCGGCCCTCATGGCGCTGAACCTCCTCACCACACCAGCACCTCCTGTCGTCTTTGCACACTTTTTGACCACTTTGACGTCCGTTATAGACCGATTTGTCCACCCAAAAAGTGAGATAAGTTGCACTAGCGGGACGCTTGTGGCAGAAGAGTCGATCTCGCGCTCCGGCCCGATGGCGGAAGCCGCTCGCCCGCGGAACCTTCGTAGCGGCGCGCGCCGTTGACCGGACGTGGAGCAAGTCGCACGGATTGTTGACCATCGCGTCAGGGAACTGTTTCCAGGCGGTGCGGTGCTGCGGGCCGAGTTGCTGCGGGATGGCGACGATCCTGGCCGGCTGACCGTCCGGGTGTTCATCCCGGCAACGGACGATCTGGCCGCGTGGGCTGCCACGCACCAGGAGCGAATGGAAGAGCTGCGCGCCGAGCTGTCGCTTCGGCTGCCGTCGGCAAGGCTGCTTGAGTTCACCCCCGACGCGCCGGACGCGCCCGTGCTCAGCATGCCGGATGACGGCTCGCTTGCCACCGGGCAGCTTTCCAGCCGGGACATCGTGATCAAGGCGCTCGCGCTGCTGCGGGAGAACTACGTGTTCCCGGAGCTGGCCGAGCAGGTCGCCATCGGCGTTGAGACGCGGCTGGCGGCCGGGGAGTACGACAACCTGGACGAGATCACGCTCACAGAGCTCCTAACCGGGCACCTGCAAGAGGCCACTGGCGACAAGCATCTCCGGGTGCGACTCGGAGGAGGTCCCGGCCCGGACCGTCGCCGCGAAGGGGACAAGCCGGCGGACCGTCAGCCGGATCGGCAGAAGGTTCGGCAGATAGGCCGGCTGGATAATTTCGGGATCCACCGCGTCGAGCGCCTCGACGGCAACATCGGCTACCTCGACCTGCGCCGGGTGCCGGTGCCAGAGAACGCCGGGCCGGCGATCGCCGCGGCGATGGAGCTGGTCTCCGGGACATACGCGCTGATCATAGATCTGCGGCAGAACGGCGGCGGTTCCCCCGACGGGGTGGCGTTCTGGTGCAGCTACCTCCTCCCGGAAGAACCCGTCCACCTCAACGACATCTTCCACGCGGACACGGGAGAGATCAGGCAGTTCTGGTCCCTGCCGTACCTGCCGGGCAGCCGCTACCCGGACCGGCCGGTGTATGTGCTGATCAGCAGCCGTACTTTCTCGGGCGGCGAAGAGTTCTGTTACAACCTGCAAGCGCTGGGCCGCGCCGAACTGATCGGCGAGACGACCAGCGGTGGCGCCCACCCCACGCGGCCGTTCCCGATCAGCGCCGCGGTGAGCATCGCCGTCCCGTTCGCGCGTTCGATCAACCCGATCACCGGCACGAACTGGCAGGGCACTGGCGTAATCCCGGATACTCCGGCGCTGGCGGACGAGGCCTACCGTGTCGCGTACGAAAAGGCGCTCCGGCACGTCATAGAACTCGGCGACGTTCCACAGCCGATCGCCGGCGAGGCGCGCGATACGCTTTCCACCCTCACGGGGGGTGAAGCTAGCGAGCCTCGGTGATCATGAAAGTTCCAACGGTCGTGTTGGTCGCCTCGTCGATGAGGATCATGCCGCCGGTCAGCCGGTTACGCGCGTAGGCGTCGGCGAACACCGGCTGGGTCAGCCGCATGCGGATGCGGCCGATCTCGTTGAGTCCAAGCGACGTGGCGCTCTCGTCACGGTGCAAGGTGTTGACGTCGATCCGGTAGTGCAGATCGGTGACCATCCCCTTGACCGTCCGCGTCGTGTGCTTGACGACCAGCCGGGAGCGCGCCGCCAGCGCGCGGTCGGCGCTCATCCAGCACACCAGGCCCTCGACGTCTTGCGCGGCGGCGGGCCGGTTGTTCGGGCGGCAGATCAGGTCGCCGCGCGAAATGTCCACGTCGTCGTCGAGCAGCAGCGTCACCGACATGGGCGGGAAGGCTTCGGTGACGGGCTTGCCCGCCATCTCGATGGCGCGGATCCTCGTCGCGAACCCGGAGGGCATGTGCAGCACCTCGTCGCCGGGCTTGAGCACGCCGCCCGCCACCTGGCCCGCGTAACCGCGGTAGTCGTGCAGGTCCAGGTCGTTCGACGCGTGCGGCCTGATCACGTACTGGACGGGGAACCGCACGTCGATCAAGTTGCGGTCGGAGGCGATGTGCAGGTGCTCGAGGTGGTGCAGCAGGGAGGGCCCGTCGTACCAGGGCATGTTCGCCGACCGCTCGACCACGTTGTCGCCGTGCAGCGCCGAGATCGGGATGAACGTCAGGTCTGGGATCTCGAGCTTGGTCGCGAAGGCGGAGAAGTCGGCGCAGATCTGCTCGAAGACCTGCTGGTCGTAGCCGACCAGGTCCATCTTGTTCACCGCGAGCACCAGGTGCGGGACGCGCAGCAGCGTGGTGAGGAAAGCGTGCCGCCTGGACTGCTCGGTGAGCCCGTTCCGCGCGTCCACTAGGACGATGGCCAGGTCCGCGGTGGACGCGCCGGTAACCATGTTCCGGGTGTACTGGATGTGCCCCGGGGTGTCGGCGATGATGAACTTCCGCTTCGGCGTCGCGAAGTACCGGTACGCGACGTCGATCGTGATGCCCTGCTCCCGCTCGGCGCGCAGCCCGTCGGTGAGTAGCGCCAGGTTCGTGCCCTCCTCGCCGCGGTCACGCGACGTGCGCTCGACCGCCGCGAGCTGGTCTTCGAAGATCGCCTTCGAGTCGAAGAGCAGCCGGCCGATCAGCGTGGACTTGCCGTCGTCGACCGAGCCGGCGGTGGCGAACCGCAGAATGTCCATCTCAGAAGTACCCTTCCCGCTTGCGGTCTTCCATCGCGGCCTCGCTGGTCCTGTCGTCGGCGCGAGTCTGCCCCCGCTCGGTGATCCGGGTGGCGGCCACCTCCGTGATCACCTCCGCGACCGTCTTCGCGGTCGACTCCACCGCGCCGGTGCAGGTCATGTCGCCCACCGTCCGGTACCGGACGCTGGCGCTGAACAGCGGCTCGTCATCGCCACGCTGAACGAACGGGTGGTCGGCGAGCAGGATCCCGTCCCGTTCGAAGACCTGCCGCTCGTGCGCGTAGTAGATGGGCGGGATCTCCAGCTCCTCGCGCTCGATATACGCCCAGACGTCAAGCTCAGTCCAGTTGGACAGCGGGAACACACGGATGTGCTCGCCGCGCCTGATCCGCGTGTTGTAGAGGTTCCACAGCTCGGGCCGCTGGTTCTTCGGGTCCCACTGGCCGAACTCGTCGCGGAAGCTGAACACGCGCTCCTTAGCCCGCGCCTTCTCCTCGTCCCGCCGCGCGCCGCCGAACAGCGCGTCGAAGCGGTGCTCCTCGATGGCGTCAAGCAGCGTGGCGGTCTGCAGCCGGTTCCTGCTCGCCCACCGCCCGGTCTCCTCGGCCACGCGGCCGGAGTCGATCGACTCCTGCACGCTCGCGACGACCAGCCGGACCCCGACCTCTTCGACCCGGCGGTCCCGGAAGTCGAGCACCTCGGGGAAGTTATGCCCGGTGTCCACGTGCATGACGGGGAACGGAATGTTCGCGGGGCGGAACGCCTTCTCCGCCAGCGCGAGCATCACGATGGAGTCCTTGCCGCCCGAGAACAGCAGCGCCGGCCGCTCGAACTCGGCGGCGACCTCGCGCATGATGTGGATCGACTCGGCCTCGAGCACGTCTAGCTGGGACAACAGGTAATCAGATCGCATGCGTCGCTTCCCGGATCGCTTCCAGTAGCTGACCCGCGATCGCGGGCCGGCAAACTAGGATATCTGGCATCAGCGGGTCCGCCCGGTTATACGTGAGGTCGCTGCCGTCGATGCGGGAAGCGTGGTACCCAGCCGCCTGGGCGACCGCGACCGGCGCGGCGGTGTCCCACTCGAAAAACCCGCCCGCGTGGACGTACGCGTCGGTCTCCCCGCTCAGCACGGTCGCGACCTTCGCGCCGGCCGATCCACACGTCACAAGCTCGGCGTTCAGCAGGTCGGCGACGTCCCTGACAAGCTGCGGCGCGCGGCTGCGGCTCACCACCAGCTTGAGGGGCGCGGTGCCGGCCGTGGCCGGCGTCGCGGGCGGGCTGACGGTCGACAGGACCCGTCCCTGCGCGGGCAGTGCCACGGCGCCCGCGGTGAGCCCGCCGGCGGCTCGCTCCCACAGCGCCACGTGCACCGCCCAGTCCGTCCGGCCTTCCTCACCGAACTCCCTGGTCCCGTCCAGCGGATCGACGATCCACACCCGGTCGGCGGCCAGCCGCGCCTTGTCGTCCACGCCTTCCTCGGATAGCACCGCGTCGCCGGGACGGCCGGCCGCCAGTTTCTCGGCGAGACGCTGGTGCGACAGCAGGTCACCCGACTTGCGCAGACTGTCGGGGTCGCCGCCTTGGGCCCGCAGCCCGAGCAGCAGCTCGCCGGCGTGCTCGGCGAGATCCCTGGCGAACACGTGGTCGTCTGCCGTGGTCAAGCTCGGTCCTCCTAGGCGGGTTCGGCGTGGTAGGTGTTCTGAGCTTCCGTGAGGCCCTTGGTGATCAGAGCCTCCGTCGCGTCCGCGCAGCGATCCACGGCGAACGGAAGCTCCTTGCGCTCGGCCGGGCTGAAATCGCGCAGCACGAACGCCGCCGGGTCCATCCGGCCAGGCGGGCGGCCGATGCCGAAGCGGACGCGATAGTAATCCCGCGTGCCCAGCGCGGCGGTGATCGAACGCAGGCCGTTGTGGCCGTTGTCGCCGCCGCCGAGCTTAAGCCGCACGGCGGCGAACGGGATGTCGAGTTCGTCGTGCACGACGACCAATCGCTCGGCTTGAAGCTTGTAGAACCCCATGAGCGCGGCGACAGGCCCGCCGGACAGGTTCATGTACGACTGCGGCCTGGCCAGGGTCACCGGCTGGCCGGCCAGGCGGCCCTCGGCGATGTCGTTACGGGTCCGGTGCGCCTTGAAGCGCACGCCCATTCGCTCAGCCAGCAGGGCCAGCACCATATGGCCCGCGTTGTGCCTGTTGCCCTCGTACGCCGGCCCCGGGTTCCCGAGGCCAGCGATGATCCACCGTTCCGCAGTGCTGTCCCGCAAGCCGCCTGACTACTCTCCCTCGGCAGCGCGGCCGGCGTCGGGCGCGGGCGCCGGAGCCTCAGGCACCTCGGGCGCCTCCTCGGCCTCGGGCGCGGCCTCGCCAAGCTCGGCCTCGATCTGCTCCGCGGTCGGCGCCGCGAGCACGTGCAGCACCAGTGCCTCGGGGTCGCCCTGCAGGGTAGCGCCGGCCGGCAGCGCGAGGTCCTTGGCGTGCACCGCGGTGCCGATCTCCATGCCTTCGACATCCACGTCGACGCCGTTCGGGATCTGGGTGGCTTCCGCTTCCACCGCGATCTGCATCATCTGCTGGTTGAGCAGGCCGCCGGAGAACACCTCGCCGCTCACCCGGACCGGGATCTCGACGGTCACCTTCTCACCGCGGCGGACCTCGATCAGGTCCACGTGCTCGATAACGCCCCTGATCGGGTCGCGTTGCACCGCCTTGGGCAGCGCGAGCCCCGCCCGGCCGCCTAGGCCCTCGATGCGCAGCAGGGCGTTCGGGGTCTTCAGCGCCAGCATGAGCTCGTGCTCGGGCAGCGACAGGTGGCGTGCCTGCGAGCCGTGCCCGTACATGACAGCGGGCACGCGACCCTCACGGCGGGTACGGCGGGCTGCGCCCTTGCCGAACTCGGTGCGAAGTTCGGCTGCGATACGGACCTCAGGCACGGTCAGTCACTCCTCATGCGGATTTACGTGCGATGCGCCATGGAAGTCTAGCCGAGAAAAGACGTGCGTGCGGATGCGGGCCTGCCGCGCCCGCACGCACGACAGGTTAGGAGCGATTACCAGACCGCTCCCGACCTCAGCCCTACTCCTCCGGAGTGGTCTCGGTCGCCGGATAGATGGTCGTCTCCGGCTTGACCGGCGTCGCCGGATAGATCGTCGTGTCCGGCTTGGCCGGCGTCGCCGGATAGATGGTCGTCTCCGGGTTGGCCGTCGTCTCCGGGCCGGTCTCCGTCGCCGGATAGATGGTCGTCTCCGGGCTGGCCGTCGTCTCCGGTGATTCTTCGCTCATCGTTCCCCGTCCTTTCTCGCTGCCCCGAGTAACCCGGGGAACAGGTCTCTCCGCTCCCCGGGGGGTGTGGCGAATCTTTCCACCCGCAAGCGAGTCTACGGACTGTCTGTCCGCTATTCCGGCCGATGTCCGTTATCAGCAACTGATGGTGGCAATGAAGCTAATGCTTCCAGTGATGATTCTCAGGTAGGCAGCGATGCCAGCAACCTACCCACCTCAGTTGCCTCCCCGCTGTCATCGACCTGATCGAAAATCGCCAGTGCCAGCGTCCAGGATTCCCGCGCCTCGAAGAGGTCCCCGGCCTCCCGGTGCATCTGCCCGAGATGCGTGAGCGCTGTTGCTTCGCCGTGGAGATCTCCTGTCGCTCGGTGCTTGCGCACCGCTTCCATAAGACTGGCTTGCGCGTCCTCGAGACGGTTCAACCGCAAATAAACGCGGCCCAGATTATGCAAGGCGTGCCCTTCGCCCCATAGGTCGAATTCGCGCAGAATATCCCGCGCCTGCGCATAGCATTCCGCGGCCGCGTCCAGGTTCCCGAGCCCGAAGTAGACCTCGCCAAGATTGTTCAGCGCGCTGCCGCGCAGCGATGGCTGGTCCATCGTCTGCAACAGGTCCACGGCGCGCTGCATGTATTCCCTGGCGGCTTCACCTGGCCCCTGCATCGTGAGGTACAGGTCGCCCAGCACGATGGCAGTTTGCGCCTCTCCGATCGCGTCGCCCAGTTCCTGCCTGATGGCCAGGGCCTGCCTGAGGTGTCCGAAGGCTTCCTCATCACGAAGCCTGGCCAGCGCCCAGCCAAGCTGGTTGAGGATCCACGCCTCACCGGCCCGGTCCTTGGCCTTTCGCGCGTTTTCCAGGGCGACGCGGTGGGTGACCACGCAGTCCGCCCAGTTGTTCCGCCTGTTGAACGGGTGGAACAGCGTCGTCGGCAGCCGCCAGGCGACATCATGCACGCCTGCCGAGGCCGCCTGGCGGGTCGCGGCCACGACGTTGGCCCGCTCTTCGTCGTACCAGGCCAGCGCATCTTCCACGGTGAAGAACTCCAGCGGCGTCCCGAACTGCGGTGAGGCCTCACGTGGCACTTGGTAACGGCGCGGGGAGATCGTGTCGGCGACGGCTTCGGCGGTCGCGAGGTACCAGTGCAGCAATCGCCCGACCGCCTCCGCGCGCGCGGCGTCGGACTCTTCGGCCTGGGCGCGCTCGGTGGCGTAGAACCGGAGCAGGTCGTGGAATCGGTACCAGTCGGGCGCGGGCGACTCGACCAGGTTGGCGTCGATCAGCGTCTCCAGGGCATGAGCCACGTCGTCTTGCGGCTCGCCGAGCAGCGCGGCGGCGGCCGGGAGGCTGATCGACTGTCCCTGCCACAGGCCCAGTAGCCGGAACGCGCGCGCGGGATCGGTGCCCCGGCTAGCCGTCCGCAGGCTGTCGTAACTGACCTGGAAGCTCGCGCGGACGGCGAGGTCCCCGGTCTGAAGCTCATCAAGGCGCCGCCGCGTGTCACGCAGGCGACCCGCCAATGTGGCGATCTTCCATTGCTTGCGGGCTGCCAGGCGCGCGGCGCAGATCCGGACCGCGAGCGGCAGCCCGGCGCAGGCGACAAGCACCTCCGCCGTGGCGTCCGGCTCGGCGGCCGGCCGCTCGTCGCTAACGATCTGGGAGAAGAGCGTGAGCGCGTCGGCGTCGCCAAGAACGTTGAGGTCGACGAACCGGGTGCTGGCTAGGTCCGGTGTCCTGTTGCGTGTAGTCACGAGCACCGCGCAGGACGCGCTGCCCGGCAGCAGCGGCCGGACCTGGGCGGCGTCCCTGGCGTTGTCAAGCATCACCAGGATCCGGCGGCCGGTCAGCCACGTGCGGTACATCGCGGCGCGCTCGTCATCGCCGACCGGCACCCGGTCGCCGTCCACGCCAAGATCGCGGAGGAAGCGGGCGAGCACCTCGCCAGGCGCCGCAGGCTGCGAGGTAGCCCCGGACAGGTCCGCGTAAAGCTGGCCGTCCGGGAACTGCGCGCGCACCTGATGCGCGGCGTGCACCGCGAGCGTCGTCTTGCCCAGGCCAGCCGCGCCGGCTACCACGGCGATCCGTACCGCGCCCGGGCTCGTCGCCGTGCCTTCCCTGACGAGCATTTCGCACAGATGCCTGAGGGGAATCTCGCGGTCTGTGAAGTCCCCGATGTCGGCGGGAAGCTGCGTGGGTCCCGGGACCGGCGAGCGGACGGGCCCCTCGGCGGCCACCGCTGCGGGCGTGGCAGGCACTTCGCCGAACGTGCCAATCGAGATCGTGCCCTGCGGGTCGCCGAGCGGGATCTCCTCGGCTGTCTCGTCCGCGGCCGCCGCCTGCCGGTCGTCGGCCGGCGCCGCGGGTTCGGCGGGCGCCTGTGCCGTCTCGTCGGCGGCGGGTCGCGGCCGCGCGGGCGCGTCAGTCCGAGCGGGCCGCCGCCGCGGCCGGGCGGACGACGCGTCGGCCGCGAGCAGGCGGGCGTACATCTCCTGCAGTTCCGAACCCGGGTCGACGCCAAGCTCGTCGGAGATCACCTGCCTGGCGTGTGTGTACGTGTCCAGGGCCTCGGCGTGCCTGCCTGCCTCGTCGAGCGCGCGCATCAACAGCACCCACAGGCCCTCGCGGATCGGGTTCTCGGCGACAAGCCTGCGCAGCTCCGGTACGACCTGCGCGGACCGGCCGCATGCCAGGTCCGCCTCGATCCGCAATTCGGCGGCGGTGAGCCGAAGTTCCACCGCCCGTTCCGACTCCATAGTGATTTTGTCGGACTGCGGGACGTCCGCCATGAGCGGCCCTCGCCACAGCCCCAGCGCCTCGGTGAGCAGAGCGGCGGCGGTATCGGGGTCGGCGGCGGCGAGCGCGTTCCTGCCGTCCTCGACAAGCGACTCGAAGTCCTGCAGGTCAAGGTCCCCGGGTTCGACGCGGAGCATGTAGCCGGGGGCGCGGTAGACGAGCACCTTGCCCTCGGTGTCGCCGATCAGCCGCCGCAGCCGGTGTACGTAGATGCTGACCAGGTTGTTGGCCTTGGCGGGCGGGCCGTCGCCCCAGAGTTCGAGGATGAGGCTTTCCGTCGACACGAGCTGCCCGCGCCGCAGCAGCAGGCACGCGAGCAGCGACCGCCACTTGGCGGCACCGATGGCCGTCCAGCCTTCATCGGACCAGACCTCAAGCGGACCCATGATGCGAAAACGCATCAGGCCCGCCCGCCTGAATTCACGATCTCCTCCATCTCCGCGGATGAGACGTTGTCCGGCAACGCCGAAGTGCCCCGCCGAGAACCGTGGCCCGCGGGCAAATCTCCGGGCTGTTGTAGACCCACTTAATCACGACTCAAGCAAGCCGTAAATCGGACAAGCAATGATCTCACTCAGTTGCAGCAGGGTCATCGCGGACCGTGCATTGCGACACGGCACAGGGGTTGAGTGCGGCAGCAATTAAGCCTACGGCCTTCCGATGGGAAAACCGAGCTTAACTACGGCGCAAGGCCCGGCTGAGAAGCTCATTCCAGTGCCGAAGAGCTGAGGGGGCCGGGCCATGTGTCCCGCGCCATGATGGACGGTTTACCGGAGCGCCGTCCATCACGACACGGGACATGGCCAGGAGCTTGAAAGCTGGCGGCAGGGACCGCGGAGTGGACGGTCCCAGCACGTCGTGTGGCCCCCGTCCCGCCGAACCGGGGAATGGCGGGGCGGGCCGGCGACCCTGGTCCAGGCGTGGGCCACTCCTGGACCAGGGGCCGCCCCGAGCTGAGAATCTCAGCTCTGGCCGTCGAAGAGGCTCGTTACCGAGCCGTCGCTGAAAACTTCGTTGATAGCGCGCGCAAGCAGCGGCGCGATGGACAGCACCGTCAGCTTGTCGAACCGCTTTTCCGGAGCCACCGGCAGCGTGTTGGTGATGACCACCTCGCTGATCCGGGAGTTCTTCAAGATGTCGACCGCCGGGCCGGACAGCACGCCGTGGGTGGCGGCCACGATGACCCGCTCAGCGCCCTGCTCGAACAGTGCTTCCGCCGCCTTGGCGATCGTCCCGCCTGTGTCGATCATGTCGTCCACAAGAATGCATGTGCGGCCGGCCACCGCGCCGACCACCTCGAACACCTTGACCTGATTCGCCACGTCCGGATCGCGCCGCTTGTGAATGATCGCGAGCGGCGTGCCAAGCCGGTCGGTCCACCGTTCGCAGACCCGGACTCGCCCGGCGTCAGGCGCGACGACGGTCACGTTCCTAACGTTCAGCCTGCTCTCCAGGTATCCCGCCAGGATCGGCAGCGCGAACAGGTGGTCGACCGGGCCGTCGAAGAACCCCTGGATCTGCGCGGTGTGCAGGTCTACCGCCATCAGCCGGTCGGCGCCCGCGGTGGCGAAAAGGTCGGCGACGAGCCGCGCCGAGATCGGCTCCCTGCCGCGGCTCTTCTTGTCCTGCCGCGCGTAGCCGAAGAACGGCATCACCACGGTGATCCGCTTGGCCGATGCGCGCTTGAGCGCGTCGACCATGATCAGCTGCTCCATGATCCACTGGTTGATCGGCGCGGTGTGGCTCTGCAGCACGAACGCGTCGCTGCCGCGGACCGACTCAAGGAACCGGACCATGATCTCGCCGTTGGCGAAGTCATAAAGCCTGGCCGGCGCCACCTCGATCTCCAGGCAGTCGGCGACCTCGTCGGCAAGCTCAGGGTGAGATCGCCCGCCGAACAGCATCATCTTCTTCTGGCTGGGCGCCGTCATGCCGCTCACCTGGGTCAATCTCCTTCGCGCCGCACTGGCAACCGTCTATTCCATGGGCTCAGGTTGATCACCCTCTTGGTCCTGCGAATTTTCGGAACGGGCCCGGCGTGCTGCCTGGGCGGAACGTGTCCCTTCCCGGTTGCGCTCCACCCATCCCGCGGAGTTGTGCTGCCGGCCGCGCGCGATGCCGAGCGCGCCAGGCGGCACGTCCTCGGTGATCGTCGAGCCGGCCGCGGTGTAGGTGCCGTCGCCTACCGTAAGCGGCGCCACCAGCACGGTGTCGCTGCCGATGAACACGTCGGCGCCGACCGTGGTGTGGTGCTTGGCCACGCCGTCGTAGTTCGCGAAGATCGTTCCCGCGCCGATGTTGGTCCGCTCACCGATGTCCGCGTCCCCCACGTACGTGAGGTGCGGCACCTTCGCCCCGGCCCTGACCACCGAGTTCTTGAGTTCAACATGGGCCCCGATATGCGCGTCTCGCTCTACCTTGACACCCGGACGCAGATACGCGTAGGGGCCGACGGTGGCGCCGGGTCCGATCTCGGACTTGCGGCACACCGCGTGCAGCACCATGGCGTCCTCGCCGACCGAGGTGTCCTCGAGCAGGCAGCCCGGGCCCACCCGGGCTCCGCTGGCGATGGTGGTGTGTCCTTCCAGCTGGGTCTGCGGGCCGATCTCAGCGTCGCTTCCGATGGAAACTGTGACATCGACCCAGGTGGTTGCGGGGTCGGTGATCGTCACGCCGGCTCGCATCCAGTGCTCGAGAATCCGGTCGTTCAGCGCGCGCCGCGCGGCGGCCAGCTGGACCCTGTCGTTGATTCCCTGGATCTCCGCCGCGTCGGCCGCGAGCACGCTCCCGATCGCCTTGCCATCGCCGCGCAGGATCTCCACCACGTCGGTGAGATATTCCTGGTGCTGCGTGTTGTCGGTCGTCACCCGCTTGATGGCATCCGCGAGCGCCGCGCCTTCGAAGGCATAGCAGCCGGAGTTGTACTCGTCGATGGCGCGCTCAGCGGGGGTGGCGTCGCGTTCCTCGACGATTTTGAGGAACCGGCCGTCGGCGTCCCTGACGATCCGGCCGTAACCCGCGGAGTCGCCCCTGGCCGTGAGCACGGTGACGGAGTTGCCCGCCGCGCGGTGGCGGTCCGCGAGTTCGCGCAGGGTCTGCGCACGCAGCAGCGGCATGTCGGCGTAGGTGACCAGGACGGTACCGGGCAGGACGCCGATCGCCTCGGTGACCATGCGCACGGCGTGGCCAGTGCCGAGCTGCTCCTCCTGGACGACCACCCGCGCCTGCGGCTGCTGCCTGCCGACTTCCTCGCTGACCTGGTCTCTGCCGTGGCCGACCACGACCACGAGCCGTTCCGGGTCAAGCTCGCCAACGGTGGCCAGCGCGTGCCCGAGCATGGTCCGCCCGCACAGCGGGTGCAGCACCTTCGGGATACGCGACTTCATGCGCTTACCCTCGCCCGCGGCGAGGATGATGACTGCGGCCGGGCGACTCTCGCTCACGCGCAACGGTCTCCTCGGGTATCGCGCCGAACATTTTCCAGGGCAATCATCCCCGGCAACCCCACTGAGTGAAGCGACGTCAAATCTGTTAACCCGCTCCTCATCCGCAGGATACCGTCCCGTTGCCGAGACGGGGAGACAGGCGTGACACATGAGACGAATAGCCCCGTACTCGCCGGTCCCGCAATGGGTTAGCCTAGCCAGCCCTGCCGGGCTTGTCGGCTGGTTCCGCCGCATCCCTCGCCGTATCCGGGACAACTAGCTCGCTCGGTTCGATGCCGCTGCCCTCGGCTGCCACAGCCGCAAGCTCAGACCCGAGAGACTCGTGTGCGACGCGCGACGGCCTGGGGCTGCCCGTCAGCGCCGACGCGATGGCGGCGACCACGCACGCCGCGATGGCGAACCCGAAGGCGACGCCGATGCCGTCGTGGAACGGGCCGGTGATCAGGCTCGGGAAGAACTGCCGGCCGACGAGGAACGCGGCGTGCACTGGGGCAAGGCTGGACAGCAGGTGCCCGAGCAGCTGCTGCATCGGGTTGTAGCCGAGGAACGCGGCGAACAATACGCCGATCGGCGGCAGGTGCGAGATCGGCGTGGCGACGCTGGCCGGGACGCCCTGCGTGGTCAGCCCGCTGAACATGCTCGACGGCAGGGCGCTTGACAGGCCCGCGACCATCAGCGAGAAGAAGATGCCGATCGAGAGCACGGAAGCGGCGTTCATGAACGTCGCGATCATTCCGCCCGCCGCACCACGGGCGTTAGCGGGCACGGCGTTCATCATCTCGGCGCGGTTCGGCGATACGAACAGGCCGGTCCCGAGGCCGTTGACGAGGGTCAGCAGCGCGAATAGCCAGTAGTCGAAGTTCACCGGCAGGAATGCCAGGGCCAGGAAGCTCGCCGCGGTCAGCAACGCCCCGCCCACGGTGAACGCCTTGGGGCCGAACTTGTCCGACAGGATGCCAGACAGCGGCGCGGACAGCAGGAAGCCGACCGTCAGGGGCACGAGATAGATGCCGGCCCACAGCGGGGTCTGGCTGAAGCTGTAGCCGTGCAGCGGCAGCCAGATGCCCTGCAGCCAGATGATCAGCATGAACTGCATGCCGCCGCGGCTCACCGCCATCGCCAGGTTCGCGACGTTGCCGGCGGCGAATGCCCGGATCTTGAACAGCGAGATCCGGAAGAGCGGCTCGGCGACCTGTGTCTCGACGTAGACGAAGATCACCAGCAGCGCGATCCCGCCGAATATCGCGGTCAGCACCCATGGGTTCGTCCAGCCCATCGGGTGGCCGCCATAGGGCAGCAGGCCGTAGGTGATGCCGACGAGCACCGCGATCAGGCCGCAGCCGAACAGGATGTTCCCCCACCAGTCCATCCGCGCGTGCTTCCTGATGCCGATGTCGTGCAGCATGAAGTACGCCCAGACGGTGCCGAACACACCGATCGGCGCGGAGACGAGGAAGATCAGGTGCCAGTTCACCGGGGCGAGCGCGCCGCCGAGGACTAGGCCGATGAACGACCCGGAGATGGCCGCGATCGAGTTCAGGCCGAGGGCTGTGCCGCGCTGATTGGCGGGGAACGCGTCGGTGAGGATCGCGGTGGAGTTGGCGAACAGGAACGCGCCGCCGATCCCCTGCACCACCCGCCAGACGATCAGCCACAGCGCCGCCGCGACGCCGTGCATCCAGGTGACGGTGAGCATGACCGAGCCGACGCTGAACACCGCGAAGCCGATGTTGTACATCCGGACCCGGCCGAACATGTCGCCCAGGCGTCCGAACGAGACCACGAGCACCGCGGACACGACCATGAACCCCATGAACATCCACAGCAGGTAGCTCGTGTTGCCGGGGCTTAGCGGGTTCAGCCCGATCCCGCGGAAGACGTCGGGCAGCGCGATAAGCACGATGGACTGGTTGATCGCCGCCATCAGCACACCGAGCGTGGTGTTGGACAGCGCGATCCACTTGTAGTGCGGTCCAGGCACACGGCCAGCCCCCGCGGGCACGCCCGCCACCTCGGAATTAACCGTCATGGGCGGATAAGTCCCCCAGCTCCTGAGATTCTCAGCGGATAACTTGCTTGCCCTCAACTAACCATAACTCACGGGGTCGTCCACCGACGCGCGCGCCCCATCCTATCCAGCCATGCACTTATACGAATAAATATTCGTATATCGATGCTTGTCGAATACCGTCAAGCCCAATCAATTCCACAAGAAACCGTTTTCCGGCAACAAAGCCTGATATACCCGGAACACCCGCAGAGAGGAACGCGGTATGGCGCGAACCACACCAGGTGGCGGGACCGTCAGCAGCACGGCCGCAACCCAGTCTGCCCGCGGAAGCGCAAGTGGCTACGAGGCCGTCCGGGCCAGTCGGGACTTCTGGACACTCAGGCGGCGCTTCGGATCCTTTATAGTCCCGGCCTGCGCGCTGTTCATCAGCTGGTACTTCCTCTTCGTCATCCTCGCCGTGTTCGCGCCGGGTTTCATGCGGACCAGCGTGTTCGGCGCCGTGAACGTGGGGCTGTGCTTCGGCGCCGGGCAGTTCATCTCGACATTCGCGATCGCGGTCAGCTATCGCCGCTGGGCGCGGCGCAGGCTCGACCCGCTGACCGACAGGCTGCGGAACCGTCTGGAAGACGGGCGAAGACAGTGACCGGCACCGCCATCGTGTCCCAGGCGTCCGCCACCATCGGCACGCCGGCGGTGAACTTCATCATCTTCGCCTTCTTCGTGCTGCTAACCCTGGTTATCGCAGTCAGCGCGGCCGGGACCAACAGGTCCACCACGGACTACTACGCCGGCGGGCGGGCCTTCACCGGCTGGCAGAACGGCATCGCGATCGGCGGCGACTACCTGTCAGCCGCCTCATTCCTGGGCATCGCGGGCATCATCGCCATTTACGGCTACGACGGCTTCCTTTACTCGATCGGCTTCCTCGTCGGCTGGCTGCTCGTCCTGATGCTGATCTCCGAGCCGTTCAGGAACACCGGCCGGTACACGATGGCCGACGTCCTCGACCTGCGGCTGCGCGCCGTTCCCGTGCGCGCCGCCGCGGCGCTGTCCACTATGACCGTGAGCCTGTTCTACCTGATAGCCCAGATGGCCGGGGCAGGCGCGCTGGTCAGCCTGCTGCTCGGGGTGAGCAATTCCGCCGGCCAGGACGTCATCGTCACCGTGGTCGGCCTGCTGATGATCTTCTACGTGCTGGTCGGCGGGATGAAGGGCACCACCTGGGTGCAGATCGTCAAGGCGACGATCCTGATGGCCGGCGCGGCGGTGACGACCGTCTGGGTGCTGTCCCGGGCCGGGTTCAGCCTGCCCGGCTTGCTGCATCACGCCGCTGCCGCCAGCCCGGCAGGCAAGGCCGTGCTCGCACCGGGCCTGGAGTACGGAGTGAGCACCGCCACCAAGTTCGACTTCATCTCGCTGGCGCTAGCGCTCGTGCTCGGCACGGCAGGCCTGCCGCATGTCCTGATGCGGCTCTACACGGTGCCGAACGCGAGGGAGGCACGCCAGAGCGTGGTCTGGACGATCTGGGTGGTCGGCCTGTTCTACCTGTGCACGCTCGTGCTCGGCTTCGGCGCGATGTGGCTGGTGGGAGGCAAGCAGATCCTGGCCGCCCCGGGCAAGGGAGACTCCGCCGTGCCGCTGCTGGCCTTCAAGCTGGGCGGGACGCTGCTGCTCGGCATCGTGGCGGCCGTCGCATTCGCCACCATCCTCGCCGTGATGGCGGGCCTGACCATCACCGCGAGCGCGAGCTTCGCCCACGACGTCTACGCAGGGGTGCTGCGCCAGGGTGACGTCGATCCCGCGGATGAGGTCCGGGTGGCCCGGATCACCGCGGTTGTGATCGGAACCGTGGCGGTGGCAGGCGGGATCGCCGCGAAGCAGGTAGACGTCGCCTTCTTGGTCGGGCTTGCGTTCGCGATAGCCGCGTCGGCAAACCTGCCGTCGCTCCTTTTCTCACTGTTCTGGCCCCGGTTCACCGCGCGGGGCGCGCTGTGGAGCATCTATGGCGGGCTGATCACCGCGGTCGGGCTGATCATCTTCTCGCCGGTGATCTCCGGCCAGCCTGGCTCGTCGCTGATCAGCGATCCGCACGTCAACTTCGCGTTCTTCCCGCTGACCAACCCGGCGATCGTGTCCATTCCGCTGGCTTTCTTCCTCGGCTGGCTGGGCACGGTGACCGACAGGAATCCTCCCGACGCGGCACGGTATGCCCGGATGCAGGTGCGCGCCCTCACCGGGATAGGCGCCGAGCGGGGCGGTCGTAGCTAAGTAGGTGGTTGCGCGGGCGCGCGCGGCCTAGAGTATGGGGTGTTGGGAGGGCAGTCCCATGTCGAGTGACCTGACTAACGGCGCGACACCGCCACCGCAGCACCTGGCACTCGATCCTGCGGCGTGGCAGTTCGTCCGCCAGTCGGCCATCCGGCTATCCCGGAACCAGGACGCGTTCATCCGGCAGCTCTACGACGACTTCAAGGAGCTGGACCCGGACTCGGCGCAAACCCAGGCCCCCGACCTGCTCGTATTCTGCGAGCGGATGGTGCGGGCGCTGCTGTGGGTGGCGCTGACCGATCAGCCGCTTCGTGTCGTCGCCGACGAGTTGCGCCAGGTGGGCGCGCAAAACTGGTACGAGAGCGTGCCCGACTCGCACTACACCAGCCTCGCGCACGCGCTCGTCCAGACGGTGCATTACCTCGGCGGCAACGACTGGTCCGCCTCGACCGGCTCGGCGTGGATCAGCTACTTCATGTGGCTGCGGCCGCACCTGCTGGCCGGAGCCCAGCAGGCCGCCGCGCAGCAGGCCGCCTCGCGGCAACAGGCTGACAGGCACGCCGCCGCGCAGCGCGCCGTCGCCGAGCAGGAGGCCGCCCGGGTCGAGGCGCTGTCCCGTGACTCGCACGGCCACTCACACATGGTCGGCGACGTCAACCTCGAGACGGTCGCAAGCCTGCTCGATGACGATGACGACAAGGGCGTCAGCTACGGCCAGATCATGGTCTCGATGACCCGCCCGCGCCGCGACCCCCCGCGCCACGACTGACGGCCGCCATCGGCACCGTCGTGCTTACGGAAGCATCTGAGGGGCCGGTATCGTTGCCTTAGCGGCAGCGCATGCGGGTCGACGTCACTGTCACGCGCTGTGGCTACTGTCCGGCGTGGGGTAATTGGCAGCCCACAGTCCTTTGGAGTCTGTTGTTCTGGTTCGAGTCCAGGCGCCGGAACTTCTTCGATTTTGTTTGATTCTCTCGGCGAGCTTCCCCGCCGGGTTCAGCCTGAGGCCGCGGACTCGCATACTCCACGCCGCGCGGGGGCAGTGGGTCGCGGTCGGGGCAGCTAGCACGGCGCCGGGACTTTGAAGGCTGAGACGGGGTTGAGAGGTGTCTCAGATGGTGAGACGTGGCAAACCAGTGGCCACGGCCTTCTACCCTGTGATTCGCGAAGAATTCACTTCAGGGCCTTGTGCAACCTACGGT
>Ga0126381_100000306_pt1 | contig 54539 bp, 82 predicted proteins | sample PanSoiMetPlot_28_FD_96465 | JGI IMG/M metagenome (GOLD analysis project Ga0126381, IMG submission 96465) | Tropical forest soil microbial communities from Panama - MetaG Plot_28 | ecosystem: Environmental > Terrestrial > Soil > Tropical forest > Bulk soil | place: Panama | collected 2016-02-17 | reverse complement strand
GACGAACTTCGGCTCGGGCGCGAATTAAAGGGCATGGTTTCCCCGGAACTGTTTGAGACATCGCCTCAAGGTGAGCTTATACCACGCACACAACCCACGCCTGACCAACTGCAACTGGCGAAGCAGAAATATAACGACGCCATCAACTATCGCAGGGAGCTGGAACGGATTAACGCCGATGAACACAGTGAATTGTGGAAGCTGAGAGAAGAGCAATCGCGGTTACGGGAGGCCAGACCGCGAACACAGTATCAGCAATACACGCTGCCCGGCGGCGAGAACTACCGCGAGATCCTGATCAAATCTACGCCCGGCCCGTTGCTCGAGCCTCAGCGCGCATGGGAGCATACGACTCCGACCTTGAATATGTCTTCTCGTGGCGGTCCAATGGCGTCACAGCCAACAGATGTGTGGGAAACCGCAGTTGGTGGCGCTGGTGAAGGAGGCTATCACATTACCCGAATCCAGAAACCGAGCGGAGACGCGTATGCCGTTGACTCGTACGGCATCCCCGGCAAATACCTGTCCAATGCGCAGTTTGCATCACTCGAAGAAGCCAAGGCTGCGGTAGAAGCGGATCTTCTCAAAAGACCGTTAACAAGAGGGGCCATACGCCAAGAACCGGGGTATACCAGTCCCCACTTTGGCGCGGAAGGCGAGAACCTCATCGGCCATCTGCGGACAACCGATCGGACCACAGCTGGCGGCAACAAGATGCTGTTCCTCGAAGAAGCGCAGAGCGACTGGGGACAGCAAATAAGAGAGAAAGGCGCTGGCAAAATTAATCCTGAAGATCTGAAGGTCTCGTACAACGAAAGCCGGGGCGGTTGGGACATCGTTAACCCTCGGACTGGAGATAAAAGATTCTTCAGTGACGCCAGAAGAGACCCGCGTGCCTTCTACAGGAATTTAGATGAAGCTAAAAACGCGGCGGCGGAAGTTTTTTCCGAAGGCGCGGTGCCCGACATGCCGTTCAAGGGCGAGGCGTGGAAGAAACTCTTGCTGCGTCAGGGGATCAAAACGGCCGTGGAAGAAGGCAAGGATTCAATCGGCTGGACGACAGGCGCGCAGCAGGCCGAGCGCTACAATTTGGCCAAGCACGTCAGTGTAGTTCAACTAAAAGGGCGTGGAGACGGCACATTCGACATAGCAGTGGCCAGACCGAATCAGCTTCTAGAGACGCTTGCGGATGCCGTTCCGTATCGAAAATTGCCGGATTATATCGGGAAAGAATTAGCTTCAAGAGTGACTGATGAGAAGTCCGCAGAATACCATCGGTTTCGCGATCTCGATCTCCAGATCGGCGGGGAAGGGATGAAAGGCTTTTACGACAAGGAGCTGGTCAACATCGCCAACGACATCGGCAAGAAATACGGGGCGCGCGTGCAGGATGCGCAGTTGGGGCCGGGACGATGGCGCATGGAAGGCAAAATAGCCGACGCACCAAATGCTGCATGGGGATCTGCTGGAGACTTTGAGAAAGAGACGACTCGGGCCGAGATGCAGAGTTTGGTTGAAGAGTATCAGAAGCTCTATCCAACCCATCAATGGCGAGTTGTGCAGGCAGAGCCCGGCGAGACCGTCCACGAGCTGCCGATCACGCCGCAGATGCGCGACAGCGTGCAGACGAGCGGGCAGCCGATGTTCATGCCTGCCACAGGCGAGCGCGCCCAGTTATTCTATTCGCCTAACGAGACAGACTTGGATTTTGATCAGGCGCTGGTGGCATTGAGAAGCCCAAGGCAGACCTATGCCAACGACGTGGGCCGCAATATTGATGATGCACTCGGTTTAAACGCGGTCTACCACGACGCGATCGGCGACACCAAAACCTACGGCGCAGAGAACTCGGTGGTGAGCGAAATGTCGAACATCAAGGACATCGACGAACTGCGTTACGCTGCGGCGCTCAGGGGCAGAGACCTGAACCAGAAATCGGTGCTCGCGTTTCTTGAGCATGAGGGCGGCGAGCACACGCTTTATTCTCTCACCGTTCCAGAGCGCGATCTATCAAAGATCCGGACGCAACTCGATGACGCAGGGCTAGAATTTCGGACGCTGGTTCCACGCGAGGATGGGACGCGGGTGCAGATATTCAGCCGTGACCCCGAGGCCGATAAAAAAGCTTTACAAAAGTTTACGAATGTATACAATGAGAGCGGACATGACATCGAAATCCAGCACACCGAAGGGACAGGGGAGTTTGTCGGAGAAGCAGACACCCGCGAGGAAGCTCAGCGGAATTACGCCAAAATCATCCAAGATTACGAAGGGCGTTACCCGCTTCGTCCGCGTGGCCCCGCGCAAGGGCCACGGCCTGATTATTCCGGGCGCACGCGGGAAGTAACCGGTCAGCAGCAGCTCATGCCAGCGACTGGCATGACTGAGACCCCAAGCGAACTAAGGGAGAAGGCTTGGGCTGAGATCGCGCGATACCTGACCCCCGAACAGCTCGGAACGGTCGCTGACCGTTTTCGGGACAGGATCGTAGAGCCTTACCTGAAACTGGATTCGGACTTTGGCAGAAGCCTGCTCTACACGCAGAAAGGCGCGCTGGGCCGCAAATGGTATGGCGATTTTGTCGATTCAATCCACGCCATGCTGGGATCAGATCACCCAGATTATGCACGGGATCCAGAGAGATTCGCAGCGGTCATGGCCGCGCTTTCGCCCAACAGGTCGGTAGATGAAGATCTGCAACACGCCCTATCGGCTTGGGCCATGTGGGAAGAACAAGGCAGGCCGCAGGATAAAGCATCAATAGAAAATATCCTTCACGAGACCGTCCCGGTGGGAGCTTCCACAACGACGGAAGAACTCAGGTCGTCTCTTCCGGCATGGATCAACAACGCTCATCGCGCGTTTACTGCGGAAGATCCAACCGCGATCCGCCTCTCTGGGCCCAAGGTAAATGCGTTCTATCGCAACCTGATTGGCGACGTTCACGCGGTCACCGTGGACAGGCACATGGCGATTTTCGGGTATGGCTCCCCGAAGGTCGGCGCACGACGGGTAAAGATCGGCGGTGAACAGATGGGTATCGAGTCATTCATGAATCTAGCCATGCAGGCGCACATCCGAAAAGTGGCTGATGTTATGACTCGTATTTCAGGAGAAACGTGGACGCCAGCCGAGGTGCAGGCAGCGATCTGGACCTATCAACTTCCAGTTCAAGATCTGGCTGATAAGCTGGGAGTCACGGTTCAGGAATTTCTGGGAGCTGGCCGGGATGTGCCTCCGGAGTTGCTTAAAGCTACTCCTTCTGCTAAGCTATTTCAGAGTGAAAGAAGCCAAGCCACGATCAAACGCTTACAAGGCCTCCGTGAAAAAAATATTGGAGGTGCGGGGGAAGCGCGAGCAGGAGCTGGCGGCGAAAGCCAAGAGATTTCAGGAGAAACTGGCGAAGCTCAGCCCAGAAGAGGTGAAACGCCATTTCGCTCCGGTGGTATCGTCTACGCAGGAATAAGGGGCCACTCGGCCAATTTTCAGTTCCCTTGGGGCCAAGGGAATGGTAGTAAACCTATGAAAGGAATAAAGAACTATGCTTTTTGAAATCGCGATTCTTGAATCGCCAACTAAAAAAGAAGTGGAAGAAGAAGGGAAAACTGAGCGCCTCGTATTCGGCCCAAAGGCCGTGGTAGCTAATGATTCCCAGAGCGCAGCGATTGCTGCTGTTCTGGACAATGGGAAGATCGACGTTGATCGCGCTAGAATGAAAGTCTTAGTAAGACCTTTTGCCTAGCCGCCGATGCAAAGCCACCCGAGCGAAAACCTGATTACTGGGCAGTCCGGGGCATCGGTGGATCACTGGCAGCTACGAGCGAAGTTTTACAGAACTATCATGGGCCGACTTACACCACACTAGGAGCGCCGCATGGCGCAACGACTTACACTTCGCAAAGTTTAGGCTTAACGTAATAAGAAAGGAACAAAACCATGCTCGCAAACCCCGTATTCATTCTGGCCGTGATCGCGCTCGTGCTGGCGATCGTGTCTTACTGGCCCGGCGCGCCGACACTCGGCGTGGCCGTGATTTTGCTGTCGGTAGCGTTGCTGCTGATGGTAGCAAGACCGCACTAACCGTGCCCAAGAATTGCTCAAACCAACTTGGTAACATGAGCGGCAAAAGGGATAACGGGGATAACGCGGTTAGCAACAAGCAGATCGTTGCGCTGCGGAAAAAAATGTTAGATCGGCTCGATGTTTACAACATTTTCGCTGATCTAAGTCCCGAGCTGGAAAAGAAACTGGCGGCTGCAGCCGAGTATAGCGACTTCAGGCGGGTTGAAAACGAGAGGCAGCTTGAAGCGATTAAATCGGTGCTGGCCGGTTACATCCTCAACGAAGACGTAAGGGTTCATGGAACGGTTCCGGAGAGAAACGGCGGCGTCAGAGAAGTTGAAATGAGCCGGTTCGACGCCATGCTTAAAGCCGGTAACCTGTTCCTGAATGCGATGAACATGCAAAACAAGCTCTGGGGACTTTACGAAGCGCCAAGCCTGCCAGCTGGTGCCCCGGGGGCCGTGAACATCAAGAACGCTTCCATCATCGCCATACAGGAATTGCAGAGGATCGCAAAAAAAGAGAAGCTAGCTCTTCCAGAGAATGAATCACCAGCAACTGGTAACGGCTCACCAAATCCTGACGCACGAGCCGGAGTCGAGGGTTGAGTGCGTTAACTACATCTACGCGGAGTCCGGGTCTGGCACGCGAATAGCCGACCCGGATCTGGCGCTCAATTCGCTCCTGTTTTACGTCACCGCGCTGATCAGCGAGGGCGACCTGATCGGGGCGTCGCTCTTCCTTTGGGGGTCGACCGTCTTTGACGCCCGCCCAAAGAGCGTGAGCCGGATCTGGGAGGCGCTGGACAAGTTCCCAAAGCTTCTTTGTATGGGAGCCGGGGTGCAGGGGAAGACTTACACGCCAACGGTCAAATTTTTCCTGCGCTGGCTGGAAGATCCTGCCAATACCTCGATCAAGGTGGTCTCAACCACGGCCGGGCACGCCCGCTCCAATGCATTCGCGGGCTTTAAACGGTTGCACACCGAAGCGGCGATCACATTGCCGGGCATGTTGCGCTATGATTTCATAGGGCTCAACACCGACGCGCGATATGCTTCGATCGAGCAGGTCGCCATAAAACCCGGCGAGGATGGCCGGGCCGCGCTGCGCGGGTTTCATCCCATTCCTCGCAGAGTTCCACATCCAAAGTTTGGCGATCTATCAGTGGTAATAGCGATGCTGGACGAGTCAGACGACATTCCTTCTGGCGCGTGGACTGGCGTAGACAATATCGCGAGCGGCCAGACCCAGCAGCGGAACGTGACCGTTTACGCGGCTACCAATCCGATCAAGCCATCAAGCGAATTCGCCAAGCGGGCCGCGCCGCTGGAGGGCTGGGAAATCGTGGATGAGAACCACACCTTCGAGTGGGAAGGGCGAGAGGGATGGCACGTCATCAGGCTGGACGCGCGCCAGAGCGAGAATTACAAGGAGCGCCGGGAAGTTTTCCGGGGGTTGATGACATGGGAAGCGGCCAAGGGTTACGAAGCGAAGGGCGTCAATCATCCCGATTACCAGACTTTTGTTCTCGGGCTTTATCCGAAGCAGTCATCGATGTTTTACATCGTGCCGCCTTATCTCTTATCGGATATCGTGGGCACATATCATTTCGTGCGCACCCCGTTCGACGTCGCGGTGGAAGACCCGGCATTTGCCGAGGGCGGCGACAAGGCAGTTTTCACTTCGGCCCGTTATGGGCTGGTAGACGGCTGGACCGATGCCAAGGGAAATTTCCATGAGATGCCACGGCGCTGGTGTATACAGCTCGATCAACAGTTTCAGATGGAGAAAAAGAACACGCTCGAGATGGGCGAGGATGTGATCAATCTGTGCCGCAAACTGCATATCAGACCGGAGTGGTTTGGTGGTGACTGCACAGGGATGGGACACGGGCTTTTCGATTACCTTCTGAAGCGTTTCGGCGATGTTTTGGCGATCCAGTGGGGCGAGGCAGCCACCGAGACAAAGATCTTGGAGGAAGACACCGAGGTAGCTGCGGATCGTTACGACGGGCTGGTAAGCGAGATGTGGTTTGCTTTCGCCCGCTGGGTGGAATACGGCTATCTCAAGATCTCGCCGATGGTGCAGACGCGCGAACTTTTTCACGAGTTATCCACAAGGCTTTACCGGCAGTCGAGCAAGACAAAATCGCGGGCCAGCTCAAAAGGCGAATACAAAAGCGCTAACTCCGGGCGCAGCCCTGATTTCGCCGACAGCGCGATAATGATTGTTCACCTCGTGCGAATGCGCGGGCAGGACAGGGCCGCGATGCTCGAAGAACATCAGGAATATAAAGAGGAAAAAGCGATTGATATCTTCTCGCCTTTTGATGAATTCAGAACGAAACAAGGTGCTGGCGTGAGCACGCTGAACCAGATGGACTTGATCGATTTCGACCGCTTAAACGAATGAAAATTGAGAAGCTTTGCCCCAGATGCCACACAGTTAAACCGAGATCGGATTTCTACTTGGTGAAGCGCACCGGTCAGCTTAGTTCGTATTGCAAACCATGCCACGCAGCTTTTGGGAAAAGCAATCCCAACACGGCGCACACCAAGCGAAAATATCGTTACGGATTAAACAAGCTTCAATTTGAGGAGACCCTAAAATCGCAGTCTGATGCCTGCGCTATCTGCAGGCGGCCATTCTCTGACGAGTATCGTGATCGAATAACAGTGGATCACGCTCACAAATTTAATAGCGTCCGTGGTTTGTTATGCAACCATTGCAATTCTCTTATCGGATACGCTGAAGAAGATCCTCGCATTTTGGCGCGGGCAATAGAGTATCTCTTGTCATGGAATTACAGCCGACGCCAGTAATGACTGGAGTGTTTTGTCCGGGCGGTTGGCACTATGAAGAGGGCAAGATGATCATCGAGGACGCCATCTCTTACGAGGATCTTATTAACAGGCTGGCCGAATATCGTGCTGTAAATGGGTTACCACTGGGTGATCCGCAGGCCGATATCGATAATTACATCTGCACGACCTACCCGAACATGTGCGGACGCCAGCCAGCTCCGCAGGAGGAAGGCGTGGATCCCGTAGAACTGTCTTATGGCCAGCCGGTGCAAAAATCTTCGCGTGAGCGCGTCATGCAGTGGGCAGTCAATCGTATGCAGAAAGCCGGGCAAATCGAGTTCGTGGATGCCGAGGAAGCCGATCGGCGCGCGGCAATTTGCAACGCTTGCCCGAAGAAGATCCAATGGAACGAGCCCATTGAGGGTTGCCCGGGTTGTGCGGTCTATGTGGAAGAAGCTGAAGCGAAGCTGGTGAAGCTACGCGCTAACAAGTCTACAGCTTACGTTTTGAATCTTTACGGTCACTCGTGCGCGGTTGCTGGACATGATCTTGAAACAGCCTGCTGGCTGGAGGAGCCCGCGCTCAAACACCGTAAGAACTACAAAAAAAGCCAGTTCCCAACGCAGTGCTGGCTCAAGGAATTATGACAAATCCGCTTGTCCAATTTGGTTGGCACAAAGGCGAAGTCGATTTCCGTGTTTCAGCGGAAATCGGTAACCTAACTGTTAAAGAGATGAACGAACTTCGGGCGATGATCGTGGTTGGCATAGGAACGATGGAAGACATGTGGCGACGAGAGCAGCAACGCAAGTACCCTGCCGCACAAGCAAGGCCATGAGCAGAACACATGGATGGAAGCCGAAGCCGAAATTTACTTGCGGATTGAACGTTTCCGACGATGAGTGGCAACGGATCTTCGGAAAGAAAAATTTGAGCGGCGGCCCTGTTGCGGAATCTCGCGAAAGTGCTCATTCCGGCGGTCAGCGGGATATGGATTTGATCCAAAAGCCCGTGACCGCCCGCTCAAACTCCTTGACGGACCTAAGACAAAAGAGTAAAGCATCTAGCTGAGCGAAAATGGCCTTACGCCCTATGCCGCCTGCACAGCCAGCAGGCGGGGTATCGCCGCAGCAACAACCCACGATGCGCGATCAGTTCGTGGCGCACATTAACAGGCACGCATACATCCCGGTGTGGCTGCACCCGGACGTGGCCAAGGGCGTGATACAACATTTTGGGAGGGACGGCTCGGCGCTTGTTCACCCTCATCCCAACACCGGCCATCCTGCATACGCCACGGGCGGCATGGCCCAAGCCACTCCTCCTGTTCAAGCCGCCCCGGCTGCTAGGCCACCTGCGCCTGCGGCCGTTGCCATGGCTGGCAGGGCACCGCTGGCCGGGATGCCCGCTCGCGCCGCTCTGGGCGCGCCCGGTGATGCCGGGCAATCAATCTTTGGCGGAGGCGCACTTGGCGCTGGTGGCCCCACACAGCAAGCCCCGGTCCTTGCGCAGCGGGGGGCAATAATGGATGGCAGAGGCGGCGCTGGGCGAGTGCCCGGGCGGGACATGGGCAAGGATTCCGTTCACGCGATGTTGGAGCCCGGGGAACTGGTCGCCAACAAGAAGCAGCTTCGCGGTCTGCAGGTGAAACCGGGAAAGGCGCACCTGCTTCGGGACGATCAGAAAAAGGCGCTCAAACAGGCGCATAAAAAAGATGCCCGCTAAAAGTTCACAGCAAAGACGTTGGGCTTTTGGAGTGAAAGGCGAAGAGTGGGCCCGGGCTCACCATTTTGATACGCCCGGGAAACTGCCAAAGCGAGTCAGAAAGATGAGCAGTGGGGGCGCAGTGATAGGAAGTCCGAAGGATCATTCGACGTTTAAGCAGCTCGGAATCGGTAAATAAGGAGGAGAAGACATATGGCCGTATTAACGACAGCAGCAAGGAAGAAGCTCCCATCGAAATCATTCGCATTGCCCGGTAAAGGCGCAGGGCCGCATGGCAAAGGAGCTGGTAGCTATCCAATTCCAGACCGAAGTCACGCCAGAAATGCGCTGGCGAGAGTGTCGCAGCACGGGACAGCATCCGAAAAAGCGACGGTTCGCGCGAAAGTTCATGCGAAATACCCCGACATAGGAAAGAAACAGGTGGGCGGTGTTATTCCGCCGAGGAGATTCCCCGGTGCTGGGCCAGTGCTAGGCAGGCCAGCCGCGCGGTTACCCGGTAGGGCAGTTGCTCCGCGAGTTGGTCCGAGGATAGGCGGGGGCATTCCAGCGCGCATGCCCAGCGTTGCGCCAAGATATGGCTCATTGCCCATGAAAAGTGGCGGCGTGGTCAAGGCAAGTCATTCCGGCGATCAGGGACCAGCCGATATCGGGAAGAAATCAGACCACGGCGGGTTTGCCTCGCTTGGAATAGGCCGCAAGAAGTAAGGCTGGGAAGCGCGAAGCTGGTATGGCAGCAGATTTTACCAGCCTTGTAAGTTCACCGGGTTCGCCCGAGGTGAAGGGTACGGGTGTTAACGTTCCCAACATCGATAAGGAAACGCTGGAGGTCAGGAATCCAGCGATTCTGGATGGTGCCCAAGCTTGGTCTGTGTATGTAAGTTTAGAAACCAGCAACCGCAACCGCACCAGCGTAAACAGTGAGCTGGACGCGCGCTACTTCGGGAAACAGCCGCACGATAACGAAGCACTTAGATCGGCAAACCAAGGCTGGAGATCCAATTTCCCCACCTTGGCTATGGCTGGGATGGTGGACAAAGTTGTGGGCCGCCTCGTGGCTGTGGTAGACAACCTGCGCACCCTCACCAACAGCAAGTTGCGCTATGGCGAAGAGGCTGTGCGGGCGGACATGGAAGAAAAAACACGCAAATTTCAGGATGGCGTGACCCAGACCATACGTCGCTGGCGCGGGTGGCGGGCGCTGGTGACCTCCATCTGCAAGGAGATCGTCCTGATCGGATACGCCTGTCCCGCCAGCGTGGATCAGTTCGAGTGGCGGCCGCGTTTCTACCGTTCCGATAACGCCTTTCTGGCTGAGGGTAGCGCCCAATATCCCGAGAGCGTGCAGACCGCAGGATTCAAGCAATCGGTGCTGATCCACGAGCAGTTTGATTACATCAGCAAGATCCGCGACAAGGAAGGCGAGGTAAAGGAAAAGGAATCACGCGAGGTGGCCGAGGTGGCGGGCTGGAACGTGGATGCGGTGGTGGACGCACTGAACAATTCCATGCCTAAACAGCCTACCCGGGACGCCAACGCCAACGCCGCCCGGGTCTATCAGGACATGGCGCGCGAGGTCAATCTGGGGATGAGTTACCAGACCGGCAGCAAGGTCGTTGACTGGGCGATCCTCTTGGCGCAGGAGACCGATACCGGCAAGGTCAGCAAGTTCGTCATCAACCGGAACCAGTCGCACCAGACCCTTTTCCAGAAACACAGCCTGTTCGATTCGATGGCTGACTGCATCCATCCATTTACCTTGGAACCGGGCAACCTCGCCTACTACGGCTCGAAGGGGATGGGCCGCATGTTGGTTAACATTACCACGGCGATGGACGTGGCTGCCAATGACGCCGTCGACTCATTCCGGCTCTCGGGGCTAAAGACCCTTATCGCGGACGCCAAGGGCGGGATCAACGCCCAGATCAGGGTGACCAATCCGTTCGTGCAGGTAACCACGGACGCGCAGCTGGGGGAACAGAATTTCACGTTTAACTCCGAGAACTTCGTCCAGCTCTACAGCCAGCTCGGCAACATAGCGCAGCTCGCAGCTGGCCAATATCTGCCTAACCAGTTGTCACAGATCCAGCCGGGCAAGGAGCGTACCGCCACCGAGGAAACCATAGACCGGCAGCGCGAGATCGAGGCGCAGCAGGCTTTTGTGGCCCGGTTCTTGGGGCAGTTCTACGACATGATTTTCGCAATGCAGAAACGCCTGTGCGATCCGGACAGCCCGGACGAGGAGGCGCAGAAACTGCAGCGAATGCTGCTCAAAGAGGGCTTGACGCGAGAAGAGCTCGAGGAACTTCGATACACAGCAACTGTTGAAAGTATTCAGGATCTGGCCCAGATCGCGTGGCAACAGATCAGTTCTCTCTACATGATTTACAAAGGCAATCAGTTCGTGGATCAGGTCAAACTGCTCAAGAAAGATATCGCCGCGCGCAGTTCGCCACAAATCGCGGACGAGCTTGTGCTGCCGAACGCAGTCGATCCCACCAGCTTGGCCGAGAACCGTAACCAGCAACTGATCGAATCGGCCGTGATGCAGCTTGGCGATGCGATAGGAGTCAGCCCGCGTGACATGGACAGGGTGCATCTGGACGTGATCGAAATGCAGATCCAGCAGGCTATCCCCGGGGTAATGCAAAAGGCGCAGACGGGCGGGCCGGAGCTGGAAGGCATCCTCAACAATCTGCAGCTGGTGGCGGCCCACAGCGGGATGCATATCCAATCGTGGGAGATGAAATCTGGCAAGGAAGCGGCCATGCAGATCCAGCCTTACAAGATGAAGCAGCAGCAGTTTGTTAACCTGCTTAAACAGGCACAGGCCGAGCTGCAACGGTTGCGCACGAAGCAGGCAGCGGCACTGCAGCAGCAACAGGCACAGGCGGCGCAGGCCGCGCAAGGCCAGTTGCCGCAGGGGATCACGCCGGAAATGATGGCTGGCGCGCCGCCGGGGGTGCCGCCGCACATGCTCAAGATTGCAACAAGCTTGGATTACAAGAGCGCGCCTAACGATATCAAACGCCAAATCGAAGCGGCGGCAGGTTTCGCCCCCAGCAGGGAAGGAGGCAACGGGGCTACAGCGCCGGGTGCCATGCAAGGCCAGCCGCAGCCGGGCCCGCCTCAACCAGCAGTTGGATTCCGGCCGACGCCAGCTCCCGTTCCAGCGGGCGTATGAAAATGTTTGCACAGTTGCATAAGACGCCTATAGAAAAAGCCATGCCGTTTAGCTTGGAAATTGGGGAGCATACAAAACGGATGGCGCTGGACACGTTTATTAATAGCCAGCTAAAAAAGCGAGATGAGAAGTTAGCGGTTCATCCCGACTGGTCGAGAGAAAAATTGGAAGGTTACTTGCAAGGTTTGATCGACATGGCTCTGGATGTGAAGCTAAAATTAAAAGAGCTTGATGGCGGATGAACGGAACAGTTCGAGAGCGGTTTGAAGCGAAATTTATACCTGTTCCGTTTAGTGGTTGTTGGTTGTGGATTGGTAAGGCGTATCCCAGCGGTCGTAGGTAAACGGTTTGGAATCAATCAGAGGCACGTTGGTCGGATTAAGAATAAGGAAGTCTGGAAAGATATATGATGTCGACGGAAAACTGCGTCAGTTTACACGGGTTCCTTTTGGCAATTCCGTTAATAGAGAGTCTCCACGAAATGAAGCCTCCGTTGGACGGAAACACTTTGGAAGAGTCAGCATTATCTGCAAAGAGACGGCAGGGTTATGAGGAGGCTTTACGTAACCTTGTTACCCTAGCCAATCGCGGCACAACCGCTCCGATCCAGAGTTCCTTTGTCGACGTAACACTGCATGATCAGCGGGTGGTAACAGCTGAAGCATGAGATGAAAATGAGCACCGAACAGGAGGAGCAGGAAGCTGCCAAGGCAGCCGAGACCGATGCTTCTGCAATGGATGAGTTAATGAAGCAAACCCTCGACGTTAAACCGCCGGAGGAACCCGCTACGGAGCCAGCTGCGGAAGAGGCCCAGCCCGAGAAGAGAGAGGAGGAAGTAAAACCGTCTGCCGAGCAACCAGCCAAAGAGCCGGAGCAGAAGCCCGAGCCCGCAGAGGCCAAGGCCGAAGAGAAAGCACCCGAGGCGGATGAATTTGAGCAGGAACTTCAGAGCGCCAAATACGATTTGCCAGCCGGGAGCACAAAGAAGGCAAATGAGATAAACAAGATCCTGCGCCAACAGGCGCACGAACGGCATAAACTTTATCGCACTACCAGCTCGGAGAAAGAAGCTCTGGCCAAGGAGAACACGGATCTTAAAGCCCAGATCGAGGCCGCCGCTAAAGACCGGCAGGAATTGGATCGGCTCCGCCCGATTGTGGAGACCTTTGCCATAGAACGCGACCCGCGCGTCAACGCGCATTTCAACAACGAAATGGCCAAGATCGATCACCGCATCATGACGAACCTCGTCAATAACGGGCTCTCAAAGGAGACGGCTGATTACATCATGGGACATGGCGGCCCCTCCCATTTCAGCAAGGACACGGTCTCACAGGTTGAAGCCGAGTCCGAGTATCAGGGCGGGAAACCGGTGCAGATGAGCCACAAACAATTCTGGGAAGAGCGAGTGGCCAAACAACTCAGCGGAGAAGGGGCTGATTCGCTGCAGCTGGCCAAAGCCGACGAGCTGAGGTTGAAGGAATGGCGCGACGCGGAGCTCCAAGCCAAGCTCTCCAACCGGGAGCAATACTTTAAGAATCTGGAGGCTGAATCGGCCCGGAACGAAGAGGCATTTAAGGCCGAGTGCAGGAAGGAAATGGAGGCCCAACGGGCGGCTCTAGGCGATCTGGCGAAACCAAAAACTGTGCAGGCCAACGCCACCCCGGAACAGAAACAGAGGATCGAAAGCTTTAACGGACTGCTCAAAGAGGCCGAGGCAAAATTTGATTCCTCCTTTCTCGATACTTCGCCAAAGGCGCTGATCAGGAAAAATTTCGGTGCGCTTCTTCTGGATGCAATGCCGAAGCTTCTTGAAATGGCCTACGCGGAACGCGACGAATGGAAGGGGAAATACGAGGCGGTAGACAAAAAATGGAACGCGAGCTTGAAAGCGGCCAACACGTCCAATAGGGTCTCAGTACAACAGCAACCGACCAAACCATTGAGCGGGATCGAGCAGGAGCGAAACGATGGCCGCAGAATGGAAATGATGATGGAGAATTTGCCCGGATGAATGACCTAGATGGCAGAAAACTTTTCGTGGTTACCTTGGTTGACGAAAATTCGCCGGACGGCGCGCAACCACGAGTGATACATGTTCCGGCGTTTGTGGCGGACATAGCCACGGCCGCAAGGAGAGGTCAGGAATACGCGGACAATTTTGCCAACACGCCGGAGGGAAAAACCGCTCAGGTCAAGGACGCAAAGCTAAGGCTTCACTCGGTCACGGACGGTGGAAGGATACTAACTTAACATGAACACTGATCTTAAAACGCTGGTAAAGGCGACACTCAAAAGACATGGCCAGAACGCGGCCGCCCACTTTGGCGTGGCCGAGGGGACGCTGGCCCACTACAAACGAACCGGCAAATATCCCCTCTCTTTCGTGGAAAAGATCCTCGCCGAGCAGACAGAGGAACCGAAACCGGACGGGCCGATGCCGCCTCCGCCGCCGGAGGGACCGGTGCCCACGGCTGCGGTGGCCCCGCAGCCGGTAGCGACGCCGGTAGAGACAGAGTCGGCGGCCGTTACCCGGCGTATGGACGACGTGGTCAAGTATCTCCAAGGCACGGTCGACTTTTACATCAAGCAATTCGGTGCGCGCATCTTCGTTCTTGAAAAGGCCGTGGCCCAGCTCAGCGCCGGGCAATTGCGGGCGGCAGGTATGCCGAACCTTCTTCGTCCAGATGAGGGTGTGCCGATTGACCAGACCTTTACCACAAATCCGGCCGCCGGGCTGGGGCAGGGACCGCACCCGCAGATCGGAAACTCTCTTGACACCGGGATCGCGCCGACCAAGGAGATGGTAGACGCGCAGGCGCACATGACAATCATTGAAGGCGTGCCCGTGCCAAACGCGAAGGTGGCTGGCCCGGCCGGTTACGATCCCAATGTGCCAGCCTACGGCTACGGATGGAATACTCCTAGGCCGCCGCGCAAGTGAGCGAAACCGACACCAACGAGGGCCGTAAACGTCACCTGACCCGCACCCAGCGCAGGCTGGAGAAATACGAAGGCAAAGTGGCCTTGGCTGCGGAATGGGAGAACGTGGCTGGAGGCAAACGCTATTATCAAAAGCTGATGAACGAGGCGCAGAAATTAAGGGAAGCACTCATCGTGCAGGGGGTTCTGGGCGGCGATTACGATTTGTGATCCAGAAGTCTTTCTGCTTGACGAGTCCCGTCGGCGCGTGATTTATTAGCTTCAGCCAGACCTGATAGAGATCAGGTGAACTAGATCAGCAGTTTCATGGCGGCTGCTGGAGCGCAGTACTCGCGCGCGTCGAGGGGCCAGTGGGTTCCAAGGGGTTCCAGTCGGGAGGTTTTCATACCTCGTTAACCCTTAAATTTCAGAACCCTTAACGGAGAAATTCTATGGCATATCCTTCAGATATGATCACACCGTCGCAGGTAGTGGATCTGGCGAACAAGGATGCGAACAGGCTGGTCGGCCCGGTCGCAGAATTTGTTATTCGCCGGGAGCCCTACTCTAACACGGTCTCCGCAGGTACGCTCCCAAACGTGTCCACGCTGGTAAGAAGCGTGGTCGCAGAGCGCGCGTTACCAGCGGCTAGTCTGGCTCGACCGGTCTTCGTGCCAGATGAGCAAATTTGCGGACAAGCTGGCGGGACGACCCAAGTCGGCACGACCGAGTTCCAGTATCAGCTCAAAACGTTGCGCGAGCGCGGACCAAAGGTCTGCGTTAAAACAACGCGAACAGCTTGGGCCAGTTCTTACCCGGCTATCATTAACAGTTTGAAAGAGGCGATCAAGGAGGTCACAGGAGCGGATATTCGCGCCGCTTATCTCGACCAAGGTGGTTGCAAACTGGTCACCAATTCTAGCGCCGCTTTCAACCAAGCGTTCGCGGGCGATGTGAACGCGGTAGGCACACTGTTTCCGAATCAGATTCCTGATTCCCCGACCAGTTTTCGAGGCTTGGAATACACGGCTACCTACATGCGAGAAACGCTCCAGATTGATCCCTATGATGGCGAAGATGCAGAGGGAGGAATGCTCTGCATCGCATCTCAGGATTCGATCCAGCTCTTCCGCGACGAACTGGACATACGGGAAGACATCCGGGCGTTGACGACTGGTCGGTATGCGCTTGGTGAAAACACCATCACCGGTTACAAGTTCCAAGGCCCGTATCACGGCATTGGATTTGGGATCGATCCCCGGCCGTTGCGTTGCACCACCCTGAACACGCAGGTAGTGGGCGGCACGACATATTTGAACCCGGTGTTGCTCGAGCCATACGTGGCGGTTCAGGTCTCGACCGGATTCGCCGCGCGTCCCAACCCGGCATGGGTAGGGGCCACATACGAGTTCATGTTTCTGATCGGCAAAAACGGGTTCAGAAGGCTGACCCCGGAGAGCTATAAGATCCCGGGATTCGATTTCTCGGCTCCCATCAGCAACAACGGTCTCCAGTTCCGCCAGCTCGTAGATGCTGACGCGAATTTCTGGGGAGACTTTGGACAGCACATTTACGAAATCGCGAGAGCGTATAAGCCAGAACATCCGCACGCGATTTGCGCCATCTTGTATAAACGCCCGGCAGCCTCACTGGCATTGAGCCCGGCATAAGAAGGAGGTAAACAATTATGGCAAATCAAACTCAAAACTTAGAGGAATACACCGTTCCTGAGTTGAAAGCGATGGCGGATGAAAAGGGGATCGATGTCCCTTCACACGCGACCAAGGATGAGATCATCAAGGCGCTGGAAAAAGAGGCCAAAGGCGGGGCCAAAGCGGCCAAAGGCGGTTTCGACCGGCACAGCGAAGCGGAGTTAAGGGCGCTGGCGGATCAAAACGCGGTTCAATATCCTGCTGCTCCAACCAAGGAGGACTTCATCAAGGCTCTGGAGGAAGCCGGGGTAAATCCGCTGGCTCTCCCGGCTGGTGCGATCAATCCACTTCCGCTGTCCGGTATCGTGGCCGATACCTATGGTGAAGGTAAAGTCTACAAGATCGCGGCAACTGACATCGCCGGACTGGGTGCCAGCACAACTGGAAACCTGCTTCTGGACACTTATCCAGCGGGGGCAATCATCCAGTACGTTCGTGTCAAGAACACGGTGCAAGGGGCTGGAGTAACCACCTGCCCTGTTCAGGTCAATGACGGTACCAATACCTACGGTTCGGCGTTCGATATCTGCACCGCAGTATCGGCAACGAACTTGGTGACGGTTCAGTCTACGTCCGCCAACGTCCTGAGCTTCGCGGCACCGTCGCCGATCTATCTCGCCTTCACGGGATCGACCGGGGGCAACCTCGGCGCGCTCACGGCGGGAGCGGTCAGCGTGTGGATCAGATACGTCTTAATCGCATAGAACCCATAAACCCATAAAGCTGAAACTTGGGGAGGGTAAAACCTCCCCAAGCCAGCGCAACTAGGAAAATAAAATTATGGCAGCACCAATACCATACAGAGGAGCAATCAAACTTCAGCGTGACAGATGCTTCTCGGAGTTTCTAACAAAGACAGGCCAACCAACCGCGCTTCTGGCCAAGGCGCAAAGCAACCTCGGTCTGACCGGGGTATTGGGAGGGGGCAAGGTAGATGTAACCCTCACACAGGCGCAGATCCAAGGCATGTTTACCACACCAATCGTTCTGGTTGCGGCGACCAGCGGGCAGACCTATCTGCTCGACGATCCGGTGTTCTATCGATATACATTTGCAACGGCCGCTTACACAGGCGGCGGCAACATCGTGATCCAGTATCATACCGGCGCGGTGGCGGCAGCATCGGTTGTGCCAGCGGCGCAACTGGGCGCGGCCAGCACAGAAAACGTGGTGCAGACAGTAACCACAAATGTTGTGCCAACCATAGGAGACTCCATTGAAATCACCAACGCGACCGGCGCGTTTGCCGGTGGCGGTGGGACGCTCAGAGTGGTATTTCGTTACCTCATCATGTAGGAGGTGCTGCAAATTGAGAAAAGATCGAAGGGTTAATCTGTCGAGAATGGTGCCGATCACCACGAACACCACGACTACGCCGTTCACGAACACGGTCTATCTCACCGGGGCTGGTTATTACAGTGCGAATGCGGCAGGAAGCCTTACAATTCGAGATAAGTCCTCAACACCGATAGTAGTAGCCAACATTCCCACGCTTGCGGCAGGCACAACGAGCCTGATCAACCAACCGGGCGGAGTTCCGATGGCAGGCGGAATCGACATCATTACGGCAGCGACCACTGGGCCAGTGAATGTGTTTTTGAACTACGCGTTTGATTGATGCCGCACCGAACTACATCACCGGCCATGAAGCTGATCCCTTTGACGAAAGGATTGGCAGCGTATGCCAACTACTCAAAATGACGGACAGATCCTGTTTCGCTATTATGGCAACCTCCTCTCGCTATCGCAGGCCAGTGGAACAAGTGACGGTTACTTAAGCAGCGCAGACTGGAGTAGGTTTAATACTGCGGCCACCTCGGCCGTGTTCTCGGTCTTTGGCCGCGCCGGGACAGTAACAGCACTGGCTGGCGATTATGCAGCTTTCTATCCCTCTCTGACCGGTTCTTATGCTGACCCGGGATGGATCACTTCGTTAGCCCGCTCCAAAATCACGCCAGCGGTTGAGCCAGCGCTGGGTAATCCTTCCGTTGACGGCTATGTGCTGGCGAGCAGCGCGGCCGGGTTAAGGAGCTGGGTGCCGATGAGCGGGGGAACAGGCGGCGCTGTGAGCTCTGTCTTTACCCGGACAGGGGCGGTCATTGCGAACACAGGGGATTATTCGGCTTTTTATCCGCAGCTTTCCGGCTCCTATGCCAACCCGGGATGGATTACTTCTTTGGCTTGGAGCAAGATCACGGGCGCGCCAGCGTTTGTGACCTCGGCCGAGCCGCCGCTTGGCAATCCTGCCAGCGACGGGCAGGTGCTCTCATCCACCGCTGCGGGAGTGCGCAGCTGGATCACGCCGCCGACCGGCTTGGTCACAAGCGTATTTGGGCGTACTGGCGCGATAGTAGCCACCGCGAACGATTACAGTTTTACCCAGCTTTCAGGGGTGGCTGCGACCACACAGGGTGGCCTGCCAACCGGCGGGAGCGCCGGTCAAAGTCTGATCAAGAGTAGTACGACAAATTATGCCGCAAGCTGGGGTGCTGTGACCTTCTCTTCGGTCACTGGAGTGGTTTCCACTGGCCAAGGTGGGCTGCCAACCGGGGGAACCGCTGGCCAGACATTGACCAAAAATAGTGGCACCAATTATGACGCGAGTTGGGCCACCCCGGGTGGGGCAGGCACGATGCAGTTCTTTGGTTCCGGCAGCACCGGCACCTACACGCCGAGCGCAGGGACCAAAGTGATCTTTGTTGAGTGCTGGGGTGGTGGTGGCGGCGGCGGAGGATGCAGCGCTTCCACCGCTGGCAACGGTTCCTATGGTGGCGGTGGCGGCGGAGGTGGTTACGCGTCGTGGTATGGCGCGCCCGGAAGTTACAGTTATTCCGTTGGCCAAGGCGGCGGCGGGGCAGGCGGCGCTGGCGGCCCCGGAGGCAACACCACTTTTGGCGGTGTCACGGCTTTTGGTGGTACCGGTGGCAGCGCGGGAATTGCCAATGGCAACACTTACATTAACGGTGGAACCGCCACTGGCGGAGGTGCCACCGCAGGAAACATTTCCAACCTCGCTGGTTCACCCGGCCTTGGCGGCTGGCGCATCCCGGGGCCATACGGCTGGGGCGGCGAAGGCGGCGGAGCTCCCAAATGGGGTGGCGCAGGCGCGATGCAGAGAGCCAACGCGGCCGGGAATTCTGGCACGGCTTATGGAGCTGGCGGCGGTGGGGCAGCCTCTTCAAGTGGATCGCCTTCGGCCGCCGGGGGCTCTGGTTTTGGCGGCCTGATTATCGTCTGGGAATTTCACTAAATGAATGAAGTCCTGCCTCGTTTCAGTAGAAGCGTGGGTGACTACGCGGCCTACTATCTGCAAATTAACGGCAGCTATCCTGACCCGCCTTGGATTGAGTCCCTTTCATGGACAAAAATTATCGGCGCTCCGCCATTTGAACCGGCCCTTGGTAACCCGGACAGCGACGGGCAGGTGCTCTCATCGACCGCAGCTGGTGTCCGGTCGTGGATCACGCCCGCAGGTGGCGGCGGCACAGTCTCAAGCGTATTCACGCGCACAGGCGCAGTCGTCGCGGCCACAGGCGATTACACCGCAGCCCAAGTAACTAACGCGCTCAGTTCACTTGCCAGTTATGCTGATCCGGCATGGCTCACTTCATTGGCGTGGAGCAAAATTACTGGCGCACCGGCCACGGGTGTTTCGAGCGTATTCACGCGAACTGGCGCGATTGCCGCTGTGGCAGGCGATTACACGGCGGCACAAGTTACTAACGCGCTGGACTCGACACAGACCTACGCAAATCCAGCTTGGCTGACCGCGCTTGCGTGGACAAAGATCACGGGTGCGCCCGCGTTCATCACTGGCAATCAAACAATCACTCTCTCAGGCGATGTGACTGGCAGCGGCGCGACAGCGATCACGGCTACAATCGCAGCGGCAACACGCGCCAACTGGGATACCGCTTATAGCGACAGAATGAAGTGGGACGGTGGCGCTACCAGTTTGGTTGCGGCGACTGGGCGCACTTCGCTTGGTCTTGGAAGCATCGCTACGCACCCAACTACAGATTTTGAAACTGCTCTAGGCAATCCGTCCACTGATGGTTACATACTCAGTTCGACAAGCGCAGGCGTGCGCTCATGGGTTGTGCCGCCTTCTGCCCCGGTCGTTTCAGTATTCGCTCGCACAGGCGCGGTGGTGGCGGCGGCTAACGATTACAACTTTAATCAACTTGCAGGCGTGGCGGCTACCAGCCAAGGCGGATTGCCTACAGGCGGGACAGCTTCTCAGGTGTTATCCAAGAACAGCGGCACCAATTACGATGCTTCATGGGCGACATTGAGCGGTGCCACGTTGCAAACGGCCGTAACTAGCCCCGCCGGAACAACGTCCATAACTGGCGTGATGATGGGTCTGGGGCCGAGTTACGCGATTACACCTGTGAGAAGCGGCAAGGTTTTGTTGATGATCAGCGGCGGCATCAGGTCCAGTCAGGCTGGCGGATTTGCTGGGGCGCGGATATATTATGGAACTGGCACACCACCGGGTAACCAAGCCGTGCCAGCCGGGACGCCCGCTGGTGCGAATGCTGGTGCGCATTCCTCTAACGCAAATGAGGTATCGCCATTTACCTGTGTAGCACTTGTTACCGGGCTCACCTTAAACCAAGCGATCTGGTTCGATTTGAATCTGAGTTCCTCTGCGGGTACCTCGACGGCCAGTGTCGTTAGTGTTGCGGGAACAGCGTTTGAATTACCATGAGGCAATTAACTATGAAAACAAAACTCACAATTATCACTTCACTGGCATTGATTTTAGCATCCTGCGTTCCTCCACCTGCGCCACGCGTGATGATACCGCCGGAGCGCCTCGCCCCGTGGCAAGGCAACGTAGGAGTTCCGGGCGGTATCCCGCAACGCACGGTGATCTACAAAGATATCGTGCGGGATCTTGGCGCTGATCCAACGGGCGGCAGCGATGCAGGGCCAATCATTCAAAGCGCAATCAATAGTTGTCCGGCAAACCAAGTCGTTTACATGCCGTCCGGGACATTCAAGATCGCTACCGGAATCACGTTCCAAGACAAAAGCAACATTACTCTACGTGGCGCGGGGATGGGCAAAACCATTCTGAAAGTTGCTACGTCTGCTGTGCCACTTTTTATCCGGGGCGTTGAACCGTGGCCGCCACCGGCAAATTATGTTCCCATTACTTCAGGCGCTACCAAAGGCAGCAACACCATCACCGTGGGTGATACCTCGAGTTTTGCGCCCGATATGCTGATGCAGATCGTGCCGGACGGGATGCCCCAGTGGGGCAAAAGGTTGGGTGGCGCGTCTGACAGCCAAAATTCCTACTCGACAGGAATGGGCGGCGTTTTCAAATGCCGCAGCAAAACCGCGACTACGGTCACATTTGATCCGCCGCTGCCGTTTGATTTTACTCCGTATCGTCCGCTGGCGCTCTCCCACAACTCGCACACAGTGATGTTTACCGGGCTGGAAAGCTTCACCATGGATCAAAGTGGAGTTCCTACCACGTCGAATTTTCCCTCAATCCAGACAGCTTCATGCTGGGGTTGCTGGATGACTGACATTGAACTGACAGGTAATCCGGGGCGGCTGACGATTTTGGGCGGACTGGTGCGGTGCGAGTTTCGCAGACTTTATTTTCACCGGGTGGTTGAGCCGGGACCAAACAAAGAAGGCATGGACTTCATTGACAACGATTCGTATAATCTTGTCGAGGATTCCATCTTTACTCCCACAGCCACGCCGTTCTTCGGGGACGCTGGTGGTCACTGTATGGGGAATGTGGTGGGCTATAACTATATCGCAACGACGATGCCCGGCACTTCAGACATGACCTATAACCATGGCCCGCATAACATGATGAATCTTGTCGAGGGCAACGTGTTCCAAAACGCCTACAAGGACGACGGGTATTTCGGGAGCAGCAGTCACAACACGCTTTTCCGTAACTCCATTCCCGACCAGATTCTCTTAAAACATTTCAGCAATTATTACACGATCGTGGGCAACGTGCTTGGTGCTACGCCGCATCCGCAGGGCTACACGCGCACTTGGGATGCCGGGGAAGTCAACAGCTACTACAACACCCATGTGTTCCCGATCTTTGAACTCGGATTCCCCAACATCGGCAACTCCCAGTATAACGATACTTTCATCGATGCGACGAATCCGCCAGATTATCGGGGACTGCCCAACACGCTGGACGGCACCCAGCAACTTGATCGTAATGTGCGAGCCACCATCATCCGGCACGGCAATTATTCTTATGCTGACAATAAAATCATGTGGGACGACGCCATCTCTGATCACGCCATTCCAAACAGCTTGTACTTGACCGGAAAACCGTCGTGGTGGGACGCTGATCTGCCGTGGCCAGCAATCGGCCCAGACCTTAACCCGATGGTAGGGACGATCCCGGCGCAACGACGATACGAGCAGATGAGTGGTGGCGGGACACCTACACCAGCGCCGACAGTGACGCCGCCAGCGCCGACACCCGCGCCGACACCCGCGCCTACGGCTACCGCGACAGCGACAGCCACAGCCACAGCGACACCAGCGCCAACAGCAACGCCAAGACCGCCGTCACCAACGCCCACAGCGACAATCGCTCCATCGCCTAGTCCTACACCGGCACCGACCGCAACGCCAGCACCGCCGTCGGGATTTGTTGCATGGGGATACGGTGAAAAAGACAGGGGCAATCTGTTTTCTTACCTTAGCTGGAGCGGATCGGCTGCGGCAGGGTTTGATATTTATCGGGATGCAAAAAAGATCGCAGCGGTCTATGGCGCGAATGATTACACCGATGCGATGGGCAAGGGCGGTGGCAAACCGACTTATGTTTACAAGGTCTGCGAGCAAGGAACGCAGACTTGCACGGCTGAAGTGACGGTAAACTTTTAAGCCATGAGTGACCTCCTTCTTATTCTCACTCATCCACACGGGTTGGAACAGATTCCAATGTGGCCACAGCGTTTTTTCAACGTTGTATCAGCCGTTGTTACGTGGGCCTTGTTCTTGTTCGTTCAGCACTGGCGAGTGCATCCGGACGATTTCAGTTTCAAAGGCTGGTGGGACGCTGACCGTGGCCGGATCATTGCAGCCAGTGTCATCACGATTGCGATTGTAATACTGAAAGCGACCAGCAGTGATGTTGATCGTGTGTTGGAGTTTCTGGGATTCAAGGTCAGCAACACTTCTGGTGTCGCCTATGGCCTAGCAATCGCGGCGTTTCTCATGGGATTGAAGCCAAAAACTAAAGTTAAAATCGAAAACAGCAACGGGACATGAAATGTTTAAGGATCGCTCAACCATTGATATAGTAGTTATACTTTTGACATGCATAGTCGGAATCATTTTGCTTGCCGCCACGCTTGGAACCGTCATAGGGAAGGTGATGCACCCCGAGATGGACACTAGCAAAGGGTCGGAGATGATCGCCCAAATTGTCACTACGTTGGTGGGCGCACTTGTGGGATTTATCGGTGGCAGAGCAGCAGGCAGATTAGAAGAAGCGAACAATCAAAGGAAACCGAAAACAGGAGAACGACATGAACGAACGAGGTAAAGCGCATATCAAGGCTCATAAGCTGGAGGTCTTACTTGTCATAGGGAATGTCACAATTTATGCGACCGCGAAAGGTGACTATGTATGTTTTATATCTGATTTAGATGTGTGTAATGACGGTTCTGGGCCATCTCATGGTGATCCATCATATCAGTCACAAACGGCCTACTATAATAATGGCAAGTTTTTGAATGCGGATAAGGATTTTTATATCGTGATCCCGCCACAGGTGCGCTCAGGCGTCGACCCTGTGGTGATGGGTTGTCAGGCAAAGCTGACTCGGCTCGACACGATGGAGAGCAGCCCGGCAGTGACGGGAGAGATCGGCCCGGATGATAAGACTGGCGAAGCCGCATATTGCTTGGCCAAACTGATCAACCCGCAGATAACGCACAACAGTGGCGATAGCCGGTTGATCTATTTCTATGAACTTTGGCCGGGTAAGGCAGCGAATGTGGATGGCGTGAAGTATAAATTAGAGCCTTGTGGATGAAAGCTGTTTTGCCCGATTTTGAATCTGCATTCACGCCGGAACCATATTCTGGTTTGGCGTGACGGATCAGAGCATCTCGAACATAAGGTGTCGAAGGAATTGGAGAACTTAAACTCAAACCAGAATCGAGGTGAAATAGGATGGCGAAGAAAAAAATGAATGCGAAGAAGACCAAGAAAATGCTCAAGAAGAATGTAAAAGCCAAGGCCAAGAGTGGCAAGAAGAAAGCCAAGGCCGCGCCCGCAGCGGATTGAACGCTCAACGGGGCGGCTGAAGCCTAGTGGCATCTGCGCCACTGTCTGAGCTTGCGGATCGCGTAGGAGTCCGCGTCAATCTCGGAGAAGCGCCCCCGGGAGCCCCACACTACTCCGCGATTGTTCTTGCGGTGATATTGCCAGACGTGCCTCAGCTCGTGCGCCGCCAGATAGACGAGGCACTCGATCCGATCTGCAATGTAATAGCGGCGGCCTTTGAGCTGCCCGTATTGGTAGGTCTGGTGCTTGCGCGGATACATCCAGCACTGGTAACGCACTTCGCCGTTACGTTTGGCAGTGAAGATGACTCGTTGTTTGCCCACTCGCAGCAGGACTCGATTGCTCTGGGGGACGGCATGTCCTCCAATGTGCCAGTCCAGACGATTCTGGACGTCGACTCGCGTTCGCGTCAGGCCCGGCGGCATCACGAAGCGCAGCACTTCCATCACCTGCTCGCGCGGGATGTCGGTTGTGTTGGTGAGCCTCATTTGGCCCTCCTTGCTTTGTTGCGATCCGCCTTGGCCTTGCGCTTGGCCGCGAGGTGGCGCAGTGCCTCCCGCTGCATGAGATACCGATAGAGGTCGCTGGCGAAGATGAAGAAGCGCTGCTTGCGTTTCTTCTCCCGCAGGGCGACCGTCCCGTTCGGATAGATCTCAAAGATGAGATGAGGATTGACGCGATGCCCTACTCCGTTGTCGGTCACAGCGACACGGCGGTAGGGCTTGCGTTTTCTGGGTTGCTTGCATTCACAATCCCGGGCGACATCCAAGTTGTGGGGGCAACTTTCGTCTCTCGGATTGTGCCATTCTTTGACTTTGCCTATTTCACTTTGCATACAGTATTAGACAATTCTCGGTTTTTCGAATCGCTCGTTTCGCGCGATTTTGGGGCTTGCTAGGTAAATTCTCCCTCGTGAAAACTTTTTCAAAAAACTTTTGAACGCGATTTTCGCGCTTTCGCCGGAGACCGGTTTCGGATCGCTGATGCACAGCAATTAAGCACGAATTTTTCTGCTTGCCAGTCCGGCCCGGTGCATGAATTGTTCCTGAGGTTTTGGCGAATCGAGCAAGGAGGCGGGTTGGCATCACGCAGTGTCGCTCGTCTCCTTTTCTTTGACACCCCGGGCGTTTTGTCCGATTCTCCAAAGCGTGGCGATTCCAGCTGACGCACTCGCACGCTTGATCGGCGGAGGACGCTCGTCACCTCTGGGGCAGACGCCTTACGAGCAGTATCTGCAGTCGCTTCGAGCGGCTCAGGCAGGCACGACGCCTTCGAAAGAGCTTACCGTTATCCCGCAGCGCTTCCAAGGCGGCGGCACGGCCAAGCGGGAGCGCGACCGAAACAACAACTTCGATCCGCGTGTGGTGCCGATCATGCAGGCTTATCCGGAGCTGCCGGAGCAGAACCCCGATATGCCGATCACCGTTCCCACGTCGCATTATTATGAGCCGCTCTTGGGAAAAGAAGATTACTCGATGCTGGCAAAGCGCGGGGGGGTGGCCCGGTATCAGGCTGGTGTCGGCAGCGTGCCGCAAGGTGCCATCAGACCCGATGGCGACGGGATGGTGCATCAGATGCAGTATGGGCCAATCGTCGGCGAACATGGGCGTGACCAGCTGTATGGGCCGCTGGGGAAATTAAAGGATGATGATGTGGCTCTGTCTCGCGATATGGCTAAACATCTGGGAGTCAATTTTGGGGATAGATTTGCTTATCGCGGTCAAACTTTTCGCTGGGCAGATCATTCGTATTCACCAAAGCCCGGGAATCCAAACGTCAAGCAACCAACGCCGGGGTTGGCCATTGAATTCAGGACACCGATTCCGGGTGGGCAGGATTACGCGCACCCCAACGACTACGTGGAAGGCGGCACAGGTCGTCCCGGTGGACCCGGCTTCAGTGGATCGTTATTTGGAGGATTGCCTTTTAGCGGTTCTCCCGGCCAAGTAGAATCGCCCGGTTCTTTCAATGTAACTGAAACAGCGGGCACGCCTTCTTCCAATACGCTGGACATACAGCAGCCGTCGTCGTTTGATCTGAGCAATTTCGGCGGTGACACCTTTGGTAATTTCAATCCGTTCGGTGGCATTTCGGGTCTTGACCCGAGCGGTGACTATCCAAATCCCCCTTGGGGAACTGGAGCTGAAGCTGGAGGAGAAATCCTCTCGGCCGGTCTGAAATTCTATCAGGATGGGGGCGTGGCCATGGACGAGAACGATAACCCTTCGTGGATGCCTTCGCGCAGCGGCAACACCGGCTTGGAGGCGACCGCGCCGGACTATTATCAGGATGGGGGCGCGACCACAGACAACGTCGGCAAATACAACCTCCGCGAGCTGCAGCAGTATAGGCCGAGCCCGGCACAGCAGCAGAGGATGTATGAGTACATGATGGGCGCGTTAAGAGGCCAGCCAGCCTTGCCGCAGTGGCAATTACGCGCGCAATATCCCCAAAGTGTGCCCTCTACGGCCGGGATCACGGCAGCGGATGTGCGCCAAGACCCATACGGATTTCCGTTGACGATGTCTTCGATCTATCCGCGTGCTTATCTTCAAAATGTCGGGGAGCTACAAAAACTTGAGTATGAACCCAGCATAGCGGAGCGAGTGCAGGACATGGAGTTGGACAGACTTATAGAGATGGTCAGCCGCAAAGGCAATCTTCCTACCGAGAGACCGCAGTTGATAAATCCGGTTATGAAACCAGAACAACAGGCTCGGTTGTCGCATCGACCCGCGCCCGGGCAGGAATTCCAATTTCAGCAGGGCGGCGTGGTTTACCCGGGTGGCATCTCGGTGGATCAACAGACCGGCCTGCCTACCTTGGGCGCGCAGCAAGCTCCACAGCAACAGGCCAGCGCCATGGCCGGAGAACCTTCCAAGAAAAAGCAGTCTGCTCAACCGCAGCGGCCGCAGCGATACGAGTATGGACCGGATTTTTATTACAGCGAGCCTGCGTTCAAGAAAATGATGGAACAGCAGACTGCCACGCTCCAGCAAGGGATGAAGAGGGGAGGGATAATCGATTTCATGCGCCACCTAGCCAAGGGTGGGGTCATTGGGAAAGTGACTCCTGATCACGCATTGATGGCAGGGCTGGCTCTGGGATACGCGTTGACCCCAAAGCAGGCTGCACAACAGCTCAAGAATAGCGCGAACCTACTCCCGCCATGAACGCGGAATTCTCGCAGGCCAGCGAGAGTTTCAAGGCTGCAAATCCGCACATCTTCGCGCCGGGGACGCTGGGACAGGTGCTGCTTGAACCCGAGGAGAAACCGTCGCCGTCCAAGGAGGAAATCAAGAGCGAGCGAATTCTGCAGGGGCAGATCGTAAACATCCTGCGGCTCCGGAGCATCGAGGTCTGCTGGCACCGCACCGACACGCGCTCCGCCGCCACAGTAGGCTGGCCGGATCTCACTTTTGCCGTGAACGGTCAGGCAATTGCGTGGGAAGTGAAATTGCCCGGCGGAAAGCTGAGCAAGGATCAGGAGCGGGTCGCGGGCTTATTAATTCACCCGCCTAACAACTGGCAGTTTCGCATAATCCACAGCGTGGACGAGGCGCTCTCGGCGCTCAAAGTGCTGGGCTTTTTTATTTAGCACTTGTTCTTACTTTACGACGAACCATGTTCCTCCAAGCGCGTTGCAACAAGCGAAACAACCTTGGATCGTTTTCCTTTGCGTAACGCACAAGATTTAAAACGTCGAGCCTTTGCAGTGCATAGGTAAAGAGAGCGTCCAGTATGTCGCATATGGTCGCTTCACTTGGGAAATGTTTGGCGTTCTGAAACGCCCATTCCCAAGCAGCGATTTCAGCGTCGATCTTATTAACGTCCGTGGATTTCGCTGGTGGATGAATTAAGTGAGCGATTTCATGCAACATGCCAAAGTACCATTTCTCCTGCGGATTCTTAGCCCGCCGATCAATGCGAACGTAGGCGACGCCCCCGCACCAACGAAGCTTACTCTGAGCAGAGTATCCGGCAGGAAACTGCGAGCCGAGATGATCAGGACTCTTATTGAGAATCCTCTCTACTCGGTGAGTGGGTACGACGATATGATGCCGCTCCGTCAATTGCTTGATATGAGCCAAGTATTGTTTTCTCATGGTTCCAGCGGCTCGCGACATTCAGACATAGACAGCATCTGTCCAGCTTTGTTCAAACATTTTGAAATTTGTATACTTTTTTGTTGCACATGCACACCAGCCGTCTTATGCTGGCAGTTCTAACTTATGAAATTCAAATTAAAAAACATCAAACCAAACCCGTTCCGCCACATCGAACATTATCCGATCCAGAAGGAGAAGGTCGCGGCGCTGCGGGAATCAATTAAATCAACAAATTTCTGGGATAACATCGTCGCCCGCCAGCTCAACGGCACTGCCGAGATTGCTTACGGGCACCATCGCTTGGAAGCGTTACGCGCCGAATATGGCCCGAACCACGAAGTCGATTTTATCATCCGCGATCTCGATGACGCCACCATGATTCAAGTCATGGCGCGTGAGAACATGGAAGAGTGGGGCACATCGGCATGGGTGGAAATGGAAACCATCAGAGCCGTAGTCGAAGCATTTGCCGAAGGCAAGATCAAGCTGCCCAAGATCAAAGTTGGCGGGGAGGGCAGTATTGGTAAATTCCGATGCGCGCCCTCGTTTCAAAAGCGGACAAAGGACGCGTTTTCGCACTTAGAAAACGCGTACAACGCGCAGACGATTGCGGAGTTTATTGGCTGGGTTCAGCCGGGGACTGGCCAAGCGGACGGCAAGGTGCACGTAGCACTTAATGCGCTTGAATTGATCGAGAAAGGCATCCTTAACGAATCAGACTTCACTGGCCTAAATGGCAAGCAAGCCTTAACGCTGGTGACCGAAACTCAGCAAACCGAAAAATTCCGGGCAGCTGAGGAAAAAATGCATCGTGAGCGCGCCGAAAAGGCAGAAACCGAACACGTCCGTCGCTCTGAAACTGCGAAAGCGGAAAAGGCGAAGCGCGCGATCAAGGCCGATGCCAAGGCAGTCGGCAAAAAGATCAGTAAAGCAATTAAATCTGGAGAGATTGGCTATAAGGAAGCGAAAAAGGTAAAGCATGAGGTCATCGGGAAATCCAAAAAGGATGATCCCGAGATGAACAAGTTTGCTTACGCGCTTGCCAACGACGTCGACAAGTTGCTTTGCACGGACAAACTGGAAAAGGAACTCAAAGCCATCTGTGAAGCCAAAGACTATTTACTTGGCTCGGTTTCACGGAAGCTGATTTCTTCTCTGGAAAGATTGTCTACTCGGGCACTGAAATTCGCAGCCAAGCTGGGCGCTGACACGTCGTCGGCGCATTCGCAAAAGTTGTTAACGCGCTAATCACGCTTAGAAGGAAACAACTAAATGAAGCAATCATTTAGGTCACGGGTGCTGGAGGCTACCATGACGTTGCTGGCAGATGGTGCAGAGGCCATTACCGTAACTGAAATTGCGGCTGAAGGCAGGATCGCCAGCCATAGGCGAGCCGCTGTCCGTCAAACCTTGTCATGGGTGGCGCACGAATTAGCAGTCAAATATGAGATGCATGTTTGCACTGTTAACGGGTTATTCTTTGACAAGAGCGAACGCGACGACAGACTTGATCCCGAGAACGCAAAACGCTATCTGCCTTATGGCAAGGGCAGCCGTGTTTACGGCCTCAAAGTCTGCAGCGGCGACACCGACGCGATTTGGAAAGCGTCACAGGAATTTAATATCTACAACGGCTGTTCCAAAGCAGCTCGTCAGATGGAGAAGATCCGTGTCGCACTCGACGGTGGCGTTATTAAGCTGAAAAGCTGCGACGTTATGTTGTCAGGCGCTTCGGCAGAACTCAGGGATATAAGAGTCGGCAAACGACGTTTCGCCCTGATGAAGAACGGCACGGAATTATAACCATGGAGACTGCAAATGAAAGCAGTTAGCATGAAGCGGACAACCGTGGAGGTGGAACCCATCGTGCTCAAGGCGATCAAATTTATCGCCAAGAAACGCGGGCTCAAAACCAAGACAGTCTCAAACGCCCTGCTGCGCTGGGCCATCCCCTACGAGGGCGTGGTGTTCGAACAATTCCAGTCAACCAACCGAAAATAAGTCGGCGCGAGGGCACTCAAAACCTCGCGCCGAGTATGCTCTCAAATCCCAACTTAAAACAGCAAACAGAAGGAAAATACCAAATGAATAATGACAGGTCAATCGTAGTTAAACCGGAAGGCAAGTTCGAGTTTTCGCCAGCCTTGGAACAGCTGGCGGCCACCATTGCCAAATCCACAATCATTCCCAAAGAATTCCAGAACAACCCGGCCAACTGCCTGATCGCGCTGGAGCTGGCCAGCCGGATCGGGGCAGGTGTGCTGGCTACCATGCAGAGCCTTTATATTGTGCATGGCAAACCGGCTTGGAGCGGCCAGTTTATCATCGGTGCCATCAATAATACGAGGCGCTTTAGTCAGCTAAGGTTCCAGTTCAATACCGATAAGACAGAATGCTACGCCTACGCAGAGGACCGGGAAGGCAACGGTTTGATCGGGCCCACGGTCAGTATCGCGATGGCCAAGGCGCAGGGCTGGTACGCCAACAACAACAAATGGCGCGACATGAGTGAACTGATGTTGATGTATCGCAGCGGCACTTTCTTTGGCCGGGTCTTTTGCCCTGACATACTTCTGGGGATGCGTGAGCAATACGAGGTGCTCGAGGCCGAAGCCGTCGAGATCAAGGAACCAAAGATTCCCACCCATACCAAGGACATGATTGCCGAAACCGCTGTGAGGGGCGGCGGGGAATCCCGACCCGACACCACAGAACCTGCCGTCCCTCCCCCGGAACAGCAGCCAGTCTTTGAGGTGACAACTACCGCAACCAGAGCCAAAGGCGGCACCGGCGGTGCGGCTGCGGCGGCGACTGGCGTCGAGACGAAGCCTGAACCTGAGCCTAAGACGCGCAAAAAAAAACTCAGCCTAAAAAGCGAGCCAAAACAAAAGGCAGAGCCAGCCAGCGCAAGCTCTTCGAATAAGATCGGCCCCAACAGGGCGGAACTCAAAACGCGGCTGGCGGTGGGTAACTACAGCGAGGAAGAGTTCCTAGCACTGGCCAACTATCACGAGTGGCTGGGCAAGGGAAGACTCTGGGAAACGATGGATGCTGTTCCGGACGATATGTTCGCTGTCTTCCTGCTCCCAGATGAATGGACGACGGTAATGGAACAACTCGAAAAAACGATCGTGCGCAAGCCTGAGCCCAGTCCATTTGACCGGTGAGAGCCAGTTCTGCCTACGCACTGTCCCTCTGTCCGGGCAAGGCCCGACTTGAAAGGGGCCAGCCAGATATCCAGAGCGCAGAGGCGGCGCAGGGCACCCGGCTGGCTGGCTACCGGGCCAACAAGGAATGGGACAGGCGACTGCTGCCCCCGGCTGAGCAGGATCTGCTGCGCATCGCCGACAAGCTGGAACGCCAGATCTTTGAGATCATCGGGCTGGAAGGGGCTTACATCGAGAAGCGTGAGGTAGCGATGGAATGGGGAGACGGGCTCGTGACCGGGCATCCGGACCTGATCCGCATCTACACCGAGCTGGATACCAGTATTGTGATAGATGACAAGTTCGGTTGGACCCGAGTTCCGGCGGCCGACGTAAATTTGCAGCTGCGCTGCTACGCCATTATGGCACCGACAAAGATCGTTTACGCGGCCATCGCACAGCCTCGCCTGCAACTGAACGACCGGATCACCATCGCCAGATACGACGAGGAAGCTAAGGCTCAGGCCCGGGCACAGATCGTGGAGATTCTCCGGGCCAGTGAAGCCGAGGACGGGCCGCTTGTGCCGGGGGAGGAGCAATGCCGTTATTGTCTGGCCCGCTCTTTCTGCCCGGCGCTGCGTGAAGCCGTGACAAAGGCGCTGATACTTTTCGAGCAAGCAGCCTCGCCAGAGCTTTCCAAAGCTGCTAGCTTGGATCGGGTTGATGACCGCCTCGCGCAGGCGAGCGACAGCGATCTTGGCAGATTGTTTGCCGCCTGCGCACTGGCACGTCTGGTTTCGCCGCCGCTTGGGGATGAGATCCGCAGGCGAATCCAGAAAGGCGGCATGATGGAAGGCTGGGAACTGGGCAAGGAAGTGGAAGTGCGTACGATTCCAAGCGCTCGGCGGGCCATCTCGCTCCTTGTCTTAAACGGTGTTTTAACTAGGGAACAGATCTTGGAGCGCTGCGATCTCTCGATCGGCGAGGTCGAACAGGAATACCGCAAGCAGACTGGGAGCACGGCCAAAGCGGCAAAGGAAGAGATCAACCGGATTCTTGCGGACGCAATCGAGATTGAGAAACGCAAACCCAGAATCATTAGCCCAAGGTGATGGAACACGCTGCGCGTCGTAGGTATTTGAGTACGCAAATGAGTGAGCTTGTATTTGAGGTTGGGATCGGGTTATGGGGTCAGGTGAGAGATTACCTAAACCTGATCGCGCTGAGGTGTCCAAACGTGCGCTGGCATGAGTCGCGCGGCTGGATCGTGCGTACGTTCACAGTGGTAGGGCCAGCCACTGACATCCAAAACATAAGCTTTGATCTGCAACGCTGGATTTCTACCAACAAACTGGACAAATAACGATAGCCAAAAATGACGGTCACCCTTACCAGCCAAGAGTTATCCAAGTTCGCTTATGACTTGGGCAACTGGTATAACGAGATGACTTGTTACGTACTGACCAATATGGCGGCCAACCCCGATTTCGAGATGCGCCACTGGACTAAGGGCGGGGCAGAGGCGTTTCACAGATGGTGCAAACGTTTTCAAGAAGAACATCCCAAGCCAAGCTGGAAGGATTTGCTACCAGAATGACGATCCACCATTACATCCTGAAAGATGGCAAGGTGGTAATTGAACCTGACCCTATCACTTGGGCCATGTGGTTTGAGAAGGCTGAGGACCGCGTTGTTAAACAAGAATTTATCGGGGACAGCAAGGTAAGCACAGTATTCCTCGGGCTAGATCATAACTTCGAGCCCGATGGCCCGCCGATCCTTTGGGAGACAATGGTGTTTGACGGGAAATTGGACCGCGAAATGGATCGCTGCGCCGGGAACAGAGAGCAGGCCGAGGCGATGCACGCCCGGATGGCGCAGCGGGTGCGCGCGGCTGAGAAAATTTCTTCTGGAGAAGAAAACCAAATTAAAACTTGACTAGACAGCATTTGTGCATTTAGGGAGATATTAATGAACGCGAAACAGATGGCTCAACGGACGCTGGCGAAACTGATGCGCAAATGCCCTTATTGTGGGACCGCGTTTTTTCCGCAAACGCACAATCATAAATTCTGTTCGTACGACTGCCGCTGGAATAACGAGGCGGAATTACGGCAGCTATGCAAACAACAAGAAAGGAAACATGAGGACATTGAACGAAATAATCGAAGAGTTTATGGGCCAGCAAAGGCATCACTCCCGTGAGGAACTCGAATCGGCCTTGCGCGAAGTCTGTCAACTAGCCCATCGACAACGGGAACTGTTCGCGGCCGAAAAACAAGTGCTGGAACGGCGGCTTGAGAAGGCCAACCGCAAAGGTGAGGACTTAACTGTAAGCGGAATCTCAGCGGTAGGCGCGATGTGTCGTGAAAATGATGAGTTGAAGGAAACAATCGCAGACCTACGGCGGCAGCTTACCGAATGGCGCGACCTATGTCTTGCCTATCAGAAAGAAAAAATCGAACACGCGTTGTGGCGCGAGACTACATAATTAAACGCTTTCCCTCAGCCCACCACATCAAGATCAAGCGGTAGCGCCGGGAACCCCGACCAATGAACCTGCGAATCAAACTGATGCAATATCGTGGCTGGAACATTTACTTCTGTTTCTATGACTTCCAGTGGGAAGCCAGTCGAGGCTTGGAATTGTTCTGTGCCAAAACCCGCAAACAACTTATGCAGTTAATCGACTACAGAGAGTCAGCACAATGGAACCCAACATAACATGAAAAATGAAAAACAAATCGGCACCATGGTGGTGTCCACGAACCAAATGGAAACCATTCACACAGGCAGTGACGACACCCCGGTCGAACCCACTGGCTACATTTGCGTGCGTGGGCCGCGAATGACTAACAGGCCGCCGGACCACGAAGAAAACGAGCGCGAGCTTGCCGAGATTTTGTTCATGCGGCTGGCGCAAGAGATTTTCTATGACTCGCGCGAGCTGAGCGATCTAGAACGCGAGAACGCGATCGCGATCATTCTGCGCGCTCTGCGTCTGGCTTACCGGAGAGGACTTCAGGACCCTGCCGCCAAACATCGCGAGCAGCGATATGAGACCGAAAAACCATGTGTCCTGACCGACGACAACAAAATTTGAGACCAACAGAACAAAGTGGCTCACCGAGGCTAGTTATGGGTCCAACTCTTGGGTTGGTCCATTCCGACGGGAGTGGCAACTGATGTAGAGCGCTGAACACCAAAAACAAGGCGCAGGTTGAACAAAGCCAAACTGTTGGTCTCACCAAAACTATAACAATGGATACCATACAAAAAATATTCTTAATGGTTTATGTAACCCTTGCGCTTGGTGCAATCGCCGTGGCGCTACTCATATGAACGACGACAAACTAAAAGAGATTGCGAAGGATGCGGCGGTTAAAGCCGTGTTCGCGACTTACTACGACGACGAGGACGCTTATGTTATTGCGGAGCAAGAGGTAGAACCAATCATCACCCGCGCCTGCGAGGAGGCTCAAAATCTTGGCTGGCATGAGTGCAATGCTGAGGATTTACGATGGAAAGAGCGCATGGAGCAGCAGCTTGCCGAGGCGGAGCTAAATCGCAGGGCTTACGAGGATGAAATCACAAGGCTAAAAGAGCAGCTTGATGTTTTGACGCGAGAGAATGATAACCGTGACCAAGATGAGTTAGACTTCGCTAATTCGTCGGCGAAGGAAATTGCGGCGCAGATTGAAGCGCGTAAGCAAGCGCAGGCGGAAATCGCCGACCTACGGCGGCAGCTTGAGGAAGCTAAAGTGAAGCCCAAAGATTACTTCCCATTCGTGCCGAAGAATTGGCCATGAAAAGACACAATGTAGCACCTAGCGATTGCCCAAGGTGCGGTTATCGCATGGACAGCGCAACAGGTGTTGACAATGACGATGCGCCGGAACCGGGCTGCCCAACGATCTGCATTTGTTGCACGGCGCTCCTCATCTTTGATGACAACTTAAGCTTACGATTGCCAACCGAAGCAGAGTTCGACGAGCTAAGGTTTAACGATCAGATAGTGGCCGCCCAAAAAATGATACGAGAATCTCACAAATGAGTAACGACGAACTGAGAAAAATCGCGGAGCGAGCGACAAGAGAATGCTGGGAAAGCAGCGCCAGATCCTATAACACAATCATCCTCGGTGCCTTGGAGGAAGCTTATGTGCATGGCAAAGCCGAGTTTGCTGGTAAACTTACCGAAGCCCTGATCGACTTGGACAAAGCCGAGCAGACAATCGCCGATCTGCGGCGACAGCTTGAGGCGGCCAAAGACAACAGGGATCGAAAGGATTACTTCCCATTCACACCAAAGGACTGGCCGACATGACACTGCTCGTTCTGTTCTCAAAAACAGAGTGCCGTAATTGGATCTGTTTCCTCTGGATAATAGGCGGGCCAGCGTTGACATTCCTGCTGGGCTTTTTCATGCGCGACATGAAAAAATGAAGACCAAGGACATTGACCCGTGAAGATCGAATTTTGTGGTGGAAGTAAGGATGGCGCGGTCTTGGAAGTACACCAAATGGCCAATTGCATCCTGCGCTTCCCGATTAACGAAGTGTTCGGTGCCACGGTTCTTGAGCCCGGCGATCTAAAAGTTGAGTTATACGAGTATAAAGCGGACGGGAAATACCATTTCGTAGGATACAATTGAAGCAATGGATTGAGACTGGCCAGATCGAGCCATCTGAGCTGGAAGGGACCGTCACAGCGCGGTGCGGCTCTTCGGTGATGTTTGTCGCCTTTTCGCCTGTCACCGGCTGGCGCTGGATCTATCCCGGCGGGATGGAAGTAATCGCGGAGCCGCCCCTGCTCTTCCTCGAGCCCGGCTGGGCAAAAGCGCATCCCCGCAAAAGCGCGGTTGTCCGCACCGAAAAGCCCCGGGTGAGAAGGCGAAAAACCGAGCAGCTCCTCTTCGACCTGTAAAAAAAGGGGGCAAAAAATGGCCCCTTAGGAGATTTTCTCTTTGACAATAATGTCGACAACCACAGAAGGTGAGGAGTGCGTTTTTCTCAAGGATGCAACAACACTTTCACGCAATACTCCGTTCGACGGTCGGCTGAGATAAACGCACAAATTATCTGGCCTAATCGCCGTCATCTGACCGTCGTACAGAGCGTTGCTGGGTAAGGGCGATAGTGGGCCTGTTAAAGCTTAAGCCAGCGCCATCTACCGGCCCGACGCTGAGGCTTAAAGATTCCCAGCAGGAACCAAAACCCGAGCCACAGACGGCCCCGGAAATCGTCGCAGGCCCGAGCCGCGACCAGATCATTACCCAAAATCCAATTGCCGATTTTGTTCGCGCCCGTGGCCATCAACTGAAGCCTGATAGTAAAGGTTTCGCTACAGACGCCTGCCCGGTGGGCCGCCATGAAAAGCCCGGTCACAGGCCAGTCACTCTCTACAGTGAAGATCAATCGTGGTATTGCCACGATTGCCAAAGGGGCGGCAGTGTAATCGACTGGCTGATGTTGGAGCGCAACATTTCGGCTGGCGAAGCCATGCGCGACCTGAGCGCCGCCGCCCAGCCCAGCCGAATTGTCGCCACTTACGATTACAAAGACGAGGACGGCAAACTGCTGTTCCAGACCGTTCGCTACGAGCCGAAGAATTTCAAACAGCGGCATCCTGATGGAACAGGTGGTTGGATTTGGAACCTCAAAGATGTCCGGCGCGTCCTGTATCGTCTACCGCAACTCACGCAGGAGATCCGTAATGGACTCACCATTTTTCTGGGCGAAGGTGAGAAAGACGTGCACGCGCTGCTTGAGCACGGCTTCCCGGCGACCTGCAACCCAATGGGTGCCGGAAAATGGCTCGACGAATATTCGGCAACATTGCGTAACGCGGACGTCGTCATCATCGCGGACAAAGATAAAGACGGGCGCGCCCATGCGCAGCTCGTTGCTTCCAAGCTCTATAGTGTCGCGGCAGCGGTGCGCGTAATTGAGCTATCGGAAAAGGATGCCGCTGCGTTTTTCATTAAAGCCGGTACAGCAGAACAACTGCGCGCCATCGCCGAGGCGGCTCGACAGTGGACACCGCAAGCTGCGCTCGAAGAACAAGCAAGAGGATTTACGCAAGACCAGATTATCAGAGCCAAATATACTCAGTTCGCCCAGAGCATCATTAAGAAATGCCGCCTCGACACATTGGATCAAATTGAATCTTACGTCACGCGGCAGATAACAAAAATGCACGCGGCAAACGGGTATTTCCCGCACTTGCAGGATTGCGATGAATTTTATACTACCGAAGACCCCCCGCTGCCGCCGCTCGTGATTCATCACGTTCTGCATCAGGGCAGCAAGATGCTGCTGGGTGGCAATTCCAAAGGGCGTAAGACGTGGGCGCTAATGGATCTGGCAATCTCAGTCGCCTGCGGCGCTGACTGGTGGGGCTTTCATACCAGAAAAGGGCCGGTCTGTTACATCAATCTGGAGATCCAGCCGCAGTTCTACCGGATGCGATTCAAGAAGATTTGCGAGGTCAAAGGTGTTCAGCCAGACGCTGGCATGTTCTGGCACTGGCCGCTGCGCGGTCATGCGAAGCCGATGGATCAGTTAATCAAACAGGTAATGGAGTTTTTGCAGCGATATCATTTCGTGCTGGTAATAATCGATCCGATCTACAAAACTCTGCCGCCGTTTCGCGGAAGTGAGAACGATTCGGCGATGATTACCCAGCTCTTGAATGAGGTGGAACTCATCACGGTCGAAACTGGCGCAGCGGTTTTGTTTTGTTCGCACTTTTCGAAAGGCAATCAAGCTGACAAAGAAGCTATGGACAGAGTCAGCGGGAGTGGCGCATGGGCACGAGATCCTGATTCACTTTTAATGATGACGCCACATGAAGAATCCGACTGCTTCACGGTCGAAGGTGTTTTGCGCAATCTTGCTCCGCTCCATCCCTTTGTAGTTAAATGGGACTACCCGCTTTTCGTACGAGAAAGCCAAGCCGATCCCGATGCGCTGAAGCGAACGAAGAACTCAGGCCAATTCAATGCGAAATACAATCCTCAAATGATATTGGACGAGCTATCGGTTCAGACTGGAACGGACGTCACACCTCTGCGAAAAAAACTCGACAGACGATTTGGAATGAGCAAGGCGACGTTTTACAGATTGGTGCAGGAACTGATCAAATCAAACCAAATCAAACAGGTTGAAGAGGAGCTTTTTAAGGCATAGTCTCATGGCAGTCTCACGGGATCAGTCTCATGGATATGAGAAAGTCGGTAGTCTCACGAGTATCATGGGGTATTATATACCCCCATGATTTTACGCCATGAGACAGGCTACTCGTGAGCACTCCCGACAAGACGTATTCTCATGGCGCGCCGTGAGACCGAATTTATGGCGACTTTCAACACCGACGAATTCAGGGAAGATCCGAATCCGTTTTGGGTGCAGTTGCAGGGCAATTGTTTTTATTGCGGCGAAAAGCTTACCGGAAAACAATTCGTTTACTGGCAGGGTAATGACGAGAAGGCAACGCAGGTCTGGTTTCATCCGGCCTGCGCGCAACGGTTGGCGATGCATTTGATCAAAGATTTTTTAAGTATCGAACCACCGTGAGCGATCCATTAAGTGGTTGGGTGGCACTCCAATAGCCACAATGGCAGGGCGCACTCTACGATGATCGATGACCAACGCATCCACGAAACCGAGGAAGATCGGGCGCGCCAGTTTGAGATCCTCACCGTCTTTGCTGCTGCCACCGGATTTAGATTCATCCAAACGCACAGGCTTTGGCATTACGATGCGTGGATCTGGCGTCGCGGCCCTTATATTCGAACTGAAGTCAAATACCGTAGCCACATTTTTGGGAGCTACCCTGATTTCATCATCGACCAAAAAAAAATGGAAACTCTGGTTCCCGGTATGTTGATCGTCTCTTGGCTGGGCGACATCCGCTACGCCGAGATCTCTGAGCTGCCAAAGATTGTCGGCTGGGTGCAGCGCGCCGACCGGGCCGAAAATGCGGATCTTGTGTCTCACATTTCGCTAGCCGAATTCAAAAAACTATGACTGATCCATTCCGCAAGCCGTTGCGAATTTATGACACGCCAGCGAACAATGTTAAGCTAAACCAAAAACCGATTATGAATGCACCAACTCAAGAGACAGCCAGCGCAAGCGTCCAGACATCAGCACCGCCAGCCCAAACCCAAGTGCGAAACGACAAGCTGCAGGCCTTAGCGGAATATGCTATGACGCCGCCGCAAGAGAAAGCGCCTGCAGCAGCGGACTTGACCCAAATCGCGGCCGAGATCCTGAACGGGCTCTTGGCCAGCGGCGATTTCACGCAAGTGAAGTCTACCCGCAAAGCGACTGGTTACCCGGGCGAGCACGCGCTGGTCCGGCCGGAGGCGGTCAACACGGCGGTCGAGCTGGCGAAAGTACTGTTTTCGGTCACGGAAAATAAGTTGACCCCGATTGGAGCAGGCGATGCCTAACTAGTGTCGCCTGCTTTTTTTCTTGGGCTTGCTAAGCCGGGATTTTGCATGGGCGTGCATGGCCTCGATGAGTCGCTCCTTGGCTGCGATAGGCGGCGCTTAAGACGAGCGAGCTTGAATCACAGTGTTAATTGCTCAGCGCGACGTTCTCGCAGCGTGTGACGATCTTGTTCTTGTCAGAGAGAACGAGCCTGATGTCGCCATTCTTGCGCAGGACGAGCATCGCGCCCTCTTTCGAAATGGCAAGCACTCTGACCTTCTCTTCCGGCTCGCCGAGGCCCGCGACGATGTTCGTCGGGTTGATTCTTTCGCTGAACGTCACGCGGCACATCGAACAACCAGAATTGCCAGCCTACCCATTGGTATGGGACGACGGGCCGTAGCGATGTCCGTAGATCCGTGGACTATTGAAGTAATTAATGTAGCGCGCCAGACCGTGATTCCTGCGCGCAGGCGGCCCGCCAGCGCGTTTTTTCGGGAACCGGAACTGGAGGTAGCGGAAGAGCGCTTCAAGGGCTCTGGCGGTCAATATGTAAGCTTTTGACTTCTTCATATGGTTGGCAATTCTGGGACGGGCACACCAACATAGATTGGGCGTAATTGGGCCGCGTTGTATCGCGCATTCCGGCAATCCGCCGAGCAGTACTAAATGTCCGCAATGTTGGCAAGTGGATGATTGGAGTCTTTCTTGGCGCGGATAGAGTTTCATGAATGAGAGGCGAGGTTCAGGCGGATACGAAGTTTTTCCAGCTTTTTGTTTCATCTTTGGAATATGAACAGCCCGGGGCAGGATTCATCGGCAATCCACGGGACGGTTTTTCTGGCGAATTCGGCCAGCGGGATTCGAGCCTCCAGCACGAGTTTGAACCGCAGCCCGTTTGCGATGCCGAAAATTTCCAGCTGCTCAAAGGCGGGTGTGTTGTAGTAAAGCTCGGTATCGAAGCGCTCGGTGCCCTCGAACACGTCATAAACGAGGAGCTTGCCGCCGGGGCCGAGGTTGCCCAGCGCACTGAGCAGGGTCATGTCGATATTCACATGTCCCAGCAGATAAGCGACGACCACCAGATCAAATGGACGGCGCTCGCTGATGTAGGTCTCCGCATTGGCACAGACCCGGGTGGCTTGCTTGACCAGACAGCGGTTAAGCTGGGCCTGAGAAATATTGACCATCTCATATTCGACGATCTCGGGTCGCTGGTTTTGCCAGAGAGCTTCCATGCCGCCGACCCCACAGCCCAGCGAGAGTATCCGGCGGACTTTTCTCAGCGGATCGGCAAGATGGATCAATATCTCGGCGTGATCCTTTTCAGTGTCCGGCCATTGGTAAAGCTGGAAAATGGTGTGCCCGGCTTTCAGAAGCGCGTCGGTGACCAGAATCACGTTGGCCTCGCTACCGTAGAGCGGATGAGAGGCGAGGTTCATTCCCCGTCGCGGTCGATGTTGAGATCTTTTTTGAGCTGCTCCAAGAGCGCGGTAGCCTCTTCGCCGGGAATGCGTTCGCGGAAGGCGTCCACGGCCAGACCGTAATCGCGGGGATCACAGACCGAGCCGTCCGGGTCGCGGCGGTCGATGTAGGCGACAGCCACGTTTTCGCATTTCTCCTCGATCAAATAATTGATCATAGTTTCGACGTCCCGGGCCACCTGAATCCAGCCTTCGGTGGAATCGTCCACGGGGAAGGGGATAAAGGGCCGTGCCTTCTGGCGGTATAGTTCCTCGCTCATTACTTGAAACCAACCTGTGGCAGTGTGGCCGATGGCAATGGACTGGGGACCGGAACCCGGGTACGCGGAGCCTTCAAAATCTTGCGCAGCTGGGCTTCCTCGTTTTTCTTGGCTTGCTTGTAAGCCGCCCAGCGTTTACGCGCGTTCTGGCGCATCAGTTCCCGGCGCTTTTCGGTGCCTTTACCTGCTTGTCCCCCTTTGGCTCCAATTTTTTTGTACCAACGGCGAACCGCTTCTGGGATATCTTTTTTTGGCATGATTTTACTTAACACCAGCTGTCAAAATGTTTCCAGCTTTTGTTCATTTTGGGAACCAGCTGGCGATCTTGTAGCTGATGGCGGCGATGAGTGTCAGCGGCCAGATGAGAGAGCTCACAATGAGCGTCGACAGCTTGACGTCCTGCATGCTTTGCTTTTTATCGATTGTGGAGGAAAGCACGCCAAAGAAAACGGCGGCGAAACAGAGATAAGTCGCGGCCCAGATCAACAAAGTTTTCCAGTCCATTGCATTACGCTTCCTTTGTGGATATCATCATCGCTTCCACCATCAGACTCTCCAGTTGAGAACATTGGATGTTGGAAAGTATTTTCAGGCTGACGAACTGCCCTCTTCGCAGGGTGCTGGCTTTGACGCCCCGGGCGTGGAGCAACCAGAGGAGGCTGTCGGCGTATTTCTCCGGATCAATGTTCCGGCCCAGCTCGACGTTAAGCTCGTGCTTGATGGTCACGTTTGCCTCTCGGTTTTGACTTCATAGTCCTAAGAGTTTCACGAATGCGGCTCCGGCGGCGAATAACGCAGCTCCGGCGGTCATCCCCGTAAGAGCAAGCTGCCAAGGTGCCAGCCGAATCTCCTGTCGTTCGCGATCGCGATTAGCGAGCGCCTCGTCGATCTGCGCGAGCATCTGATCGATCTTGATCACTCTGCGGCGCTGCTCGATCTCGTACTCGTTGAGGTTTTTTGGTGCGAATAGTTTCATAGGAACATGTCGCGCAGGTAAGCGTTGAGATCTTTCTCGAGCCTATCACGCAGGGAGCGCAGAACCATCGTGGCGGTGTCGCTCTCGCCGTCGCGGTAATCCATTCGCCGGATCTCTGCTTTTTTGAGACGGTAACCGATCTGGCCGGGGGAAAGCTTGGTGTGTTTCAGAATACAACGCGTCGAAAAACCAAGGCTGCCTAAAAAGGCACACTCAAAATCATCTGCGACGTCGAAGAAATCGACTCGGCGCGGCTTGGTATTGTTGGTCTTCATCGCTCAGTTAAAGGTGGATTTGGTTTGCTCGCGTCGGGCTTTGATCTTGGCAGGGTCTGGGTATGGCTCGTAGCGGGAGTCCATAACTGTGACTGACAAAAAGCCGACAGAGTCAGAAGCAGAACCGGCACGCATCCAGTAATCTCCCGCGCGCCAATATGTCTCCGACTCGGCCTTCCCGTCGTACAGAAAATCGTAAGCCTGAATAAGCGGTTCGATTTCGTTCCGCGAAAATTCTTTCGTCTCTCGCCACTCGGGAACGAGATTCCAAGCAGCGATTTTCGTCCATGTTTCCTGCACCGCGCGGTTATCTACAAACTCGATCTCCACGCACCATTCGTTATGGAGAAAGGTCATGCTGTACACCTCGTTGCGATATGGACAGTCGGGAATGTCGCAATTATGTCCGACGGTTCGCAGCGGCGGGCCAAAGAAATGCGCTTTTTCCTGCTCCGGCGTGTCACCGAGGTGCGCAAAAGCGGTGGTCGCGAACATCAGCCCAAGCATTACAGCTCCGATGATGATCGGTAGTTTGAGCGCGGTGATTGTTCCCCGTAGAACTTTTGCGGCCAGCAGGATGGCCTTGGCTGCGTCGCCAAGCGGATTAGTCTCGGCTGGTGGCTGGGACTCCGGCAGCGGGCCGTTGCGACGCTTGGCGGCCCATGTGGCGTCGAAACGCTTGCGCTGTGACTCGCTCCATTTCCACTTCTTGCGTCGTTGTGGTTTCCAGCCGGGCTGGCGCAGTGCTCCCTTACTGTCCCGGCCTTCGGCGTAGTAACGTTCGCGCAGTTTGTGCTGATATTCGCGGCGCTTGGCCAGCCGCTCCTCGCGCGGTTGATCTTTCGACCGGCGGCCGGTGGTGCCTTTGAAGTTCTTGGTCGTGCTCCAGCCCGGGCCGTGGCTGCGGATCTTGTGCATCCTGAGCGAGCGCTCCCGGTCGAAGACCCGGTCGCACTGATTGCAATTGAATTTTTGAGTTTTAATCATATTTCCTTTCTGTATACGCTTAGACAAATGCTGTCAAGAGCGATTGCCGGTTAAACTTCATTGCAGCAAATTAGTCAGCGTGCCGCCGCAACGCAGACCTAAGTGTGGGTGGTCGCTGCCGCGTTTGGCACCGCGAACATGTTCCAGTTCGTGATGTAGCGCGGCTTCGATTTGCGCTGGCGACATTCGCCGCGTTTTGATTTTTACGTCCTTCGTGTCGTACGAGGTCACTCCGGCGATTTGCCCAAGAAATCCCGGCGTTTCATGGTCTTCGCAGAATTTTACGAAACGCACCGTATAGCCGTGAGCCTTGATTTCACGAATCCAGCGTTTAGCTGTTTTGGTCAGTTTCATGGGCTTTGTTTTAAACTTCTCTCTCGCAGTAGACGCAGATCTTGCGGCCTTCCTCGTAGTAGTAGTTGCCATGCCGACACGGGCTGCCGCCTTTGCCCCAGTGGCCGTAGCCTTGCAAGTGTTCGCCGCAAGTCATGCAGGTGGTCCCGTAATTGTCGCCCATCCTGCAGGTGTGCTGGCATGGGCTTTGTTTTTGGCGAACGACGGCGTCCTGTCGCTGCGACCTACTTACCTCAGCCGCAGAGAGGGTGTCACCGTCGTCGCCAAATTCCAATGGGCATTCCCCGGAGTGATCCTCGCCGCACACAGGGCAAGGATCTTGCTCCCCGTGCGGGTTGAAATTGTGTACGAGACCCAGCTCAGCTTCTTGCTCGCGTCTCATGGCTGGGCCTCCTTGTCTTTCATGATCGTGATGATGGCGGCGATCACGGCGAGGTCGTAGCGTTTTGAGAAGTCGCTGTTATCTCTCATTGCCTCCTCAAAAGTCTCATTTGGCTTAACGCCCCAGACGGTTTCAAGGACAGCTAATCTGGTCGCGCTCGAGCATGGGGCACTGTCCAAGACGCTCACGAATTCTTGGATGGTCTCATCGACCAGTTCCTGCGCCTCTTTGTGAATGGCCACTTTTTCTGTCTTTGGCAGCGCCTTAAACTTGTCGAATATTTCTTTGTTGTCTTGGATGATGTCCATAAAAAGTTACTCCAGTCTGAAGCCGTCCACCGCCAGCTGCTCGGCCAGCGAATAGGCGTATCGGTGCTCGACTACCAGCGCATCGCCCATCCACTGCGCGTCCTCTTGGACGTTCGCCTTCAGATGATTGAAAGCGATGTAGTTGAGCGGCGTGAAGAGGTAAATCGTGCCGTGATTCTCGACGCGATAGTCAGTCGTCGCGGCTTCGGCTTTAGTTTTGGTTTGGTTGGTCATATTTCCACTGGCTCGGGATGGAACCGTGCCAGCGGCGTGTATGATCAGTTGGGTGAGTTGATGCCGCAGTAGTTATCGAGGAGCCCGTGGAGCGCCAGCGTGCGATTGGGCAGCACGCCTAGCGAGCCCTTGAGGATCTCGGTGAAGTCATTGAAGAGGCTCCACACGGTGCGTGGCGCGAATTCCTCGTGTCTTGGATGCCGCCAATCTTTGAGGATGTGCGGGATTTGCGTTGCCGTGCAGGCACCGACATCGAGCGCGCGGATGATCAAGTCATGCGCGTTCTGGTCATCCAGCGCGTGGCCTTTGTAGGCGTCGATGCGCTGATCCTGACTATGCCAGTGTTGCTGGAGCTGGCCGATACCGCGCTGGACCACATACGGCATGTCGCGGTAAATGAAAACCGTGTGTTTGCGGAACACGCGCACCTCGCCCGAGAAGGAAAGGTTGTCGCAGACAAAGACCGACGCGCCAGCGACCATGCCAGCGGGAAAGCTTTTGTCATGGGAATTGCGCAGGCCCAGAATCCACGCGTAATCGTCGTGGGCCGCTCCGTTGGCCACTTGGTAGAGACCGAAGTAACGATCACCAGAATGTGTGAGCGAATGAGCTTCGCCGGTAATCTTGAGGCCGTTGTTGCGCAGGGCCAGCTCGACCTGATCGATCAACGCGGTGTGTGGAATTGGCACCCAAGTCGGTGTGCGTTCCGGGGTTTTGACCTCCGCCAGCGCCGCGCGTGGAACCGCGTGAGCGCCGCAATGAAGGATGAGTTTCTTTGAAATATCCTCCCGCACAGTATCGGGAGCCATTACTGCATTTTCGATGTTATCCATATATTGGGTAGTGTAGACAGCTGCTGTTTAATTTCGTTCGAAAGTTTCTTACGCCCTTCTCAATGCCCAGCGGTAGCCGCAGGTGAGGCCGCAAAAGAGGTTGTCCCCGTAGGTGCCGTAGAGCTTTGGGCTTCCGGCCTTGCGCCACCGGTACAGGCGCAGCTCGCGGTTGCAGTGCCTGCAGTGCGGTCGCTTCCCGGCAGGCATGGTCAGCGCGCTCTGGCGCTCGGCACGGTCGGCTTGACGCTCACGCGCGATCCTCGCCAGATACGCCTCGCCACTGGTCTCCGGCGCGCCCTCGCGCATGTTGCGAATGTGCTCTTGGAATGGGTCACTCATTGCTCTGCCTCCTCTGGCCGAAGGTAGATGGCGCGCAGCTGAGCCCACTTGTCAGAGAGCTTCGCTTCCAATCTTCTCATCTCAGCCCGGATCGGCGCTGCCGCCGCTTCTCGCTCAGGCTTGGCGACCAGATAGCCGCCCCGCGAAAGTTGGTCATTGAGATAATGCCGAATAAAGATGCCACGCGCCCGGCGATCCGGGGTGCCATCTTTCTTGATGTCGCTTTTGAAGTAGCCACGGTATCCATCGCCGTCGGTCTCCACGTAAGCGAAGCCGATCGCCTCGCCATGGCCCAATGTGATCGCTGTGATGTTTTCGACCTTCATTGCGCGGCCTCCCACTCATATGCCTGTGCCGTCTTGAGCATGTCGCCCCGAATCAGCATATCGGTCTCAAGCGCCGCCTTGCGCCGAATCTCCTGCGCGTTTTTTAGAAGCAATTTTCTGTGCTCGTTGCGCTCGTGTTCCCTGCGGCAGCGTTTGCAGTTGGTGGTTTTCTCGACTGGCACCCACGCGAACGGCCGCGTGAAGATCTCGCCGCTAATCAGGCACTTTACCATCCAGTGATTTGAGTGCTCGATGACCAGCTCGGCTGGGCTAAAACGGGGTAGTTTCTTGGCCGCTTCGGCTAGCGTCCGGTGACACCAATCGCAAGCAACGAGAGTGGCATCCTGCATGCGATAGCAGTTTGGACACTGAACTGTTTGACCTTCACGCGTGGGCCCGAGCCCGAGCCGCTCGGCGCGAGCTTGTCGTTCGACGCCTTCGACGCCTTGGATAATGTATTCGTAGGCGCACTTCTCAGCCTCGGCCTGACGGAGCGCCTCGCGCTCATCGACCGCAGCCGGTGATCCGCATGTGTAGCGGGGTTTAACGTTATAGTGGTAGTTTTTCATTTGGTTGATTTAGTTGGCTTGGGTTGTGGCGCTTTACGGAGCACGCACCGGTGGGCGCGTGGCCCACCGATGACGCTCCATTGCTTTCCGGTTTCCCGCAGCCGACAAATGGCGGCTATCCGGGCTCGAAATTCCTCGGTGGTCATTGGTTATCCGAAAGTTCTAGTAGTAGAGACATTCCATCCAGCCGCGTTGGTCGATTGGAAGACCTTTGGAGCGGAGCATATCCCACGCTTCGTGTTCGATGCGGTGGCGTTCGACCTTGTCAGCGTCCGACTCAGTCCAGATCCTGCTGTGGTAATCGATCGCGATCGAGCGACTGCAACCGATACGGTGCGCCGTCATGCCGGGAATGATCTTCTGCTCCGGGCCGAATGGATGGTAGCGGCCCTCGGTCCTGCCGAGGTCGTAACCGGCGGCTTTGAGTTCCTTGCGGATACGCTGGAGCGCCGACTTAACGGTGCCTTGGAATTTTTTGTCCTTCAGATGTGTTTGGTAGTTCATGTTACTTGGCCTCCTTGCCGTTGCTGACGGCCTTGCAGCGCGTCAATAGGGTTTGTTTGGTGCCCCGATACTCATCATGGGCCTTGACAGTGCCCTTGAGGGTCACGCGCTCGCCTTGGGCATAGCTCTGTGATCCAGTCTTCCAGATCAGCAGGTTGCCATCGGCGTCTTCAAAAGTGTTGATATAAAGCGTGCCGAACTGGGTATCGATCACCGGGCAGCGGACACAGGTCAGGTTCTCAAAGGTGGCGCGCTGGCCCACAGTGCCCACGTAAACGCGTTTGCCGTTGAGGGCGGCCTCCTGTGCCTTGCGGTCGATCTGACGCAGGAATTGGCCAATGTAGGCGGCCAGCCCGGCCTTCTGAGCGGGCACGTACTGGTAGTCGGCGAGGTTCTTAATTGTCGCGCCGAATTCGTCGGTGACTTCGGTCTGGGCCAAGCGGTCAATGGCGTTGTCGGCCGCGAGGTAGTCAGCCTCGGTGATGTCGTCGGTGTATTTTTTGCCGTCCTTAGCGTTGACCAATTCGGCGTCGGCATTGTTGCGAATCCGACGGCCAGCGATGCGGTGGGTGCCTTCGACCTCGATCTCGCCCGAGTATTGGTTCTTGACGTTGTTCTGCCAGCCCTGAGTGCGAAAGAGCATCTCGGCGTAGCCCACGCAATCGCGCACGGCTACGGTTGTGATCTGCCGGATACCGCCGCCGCCGTAGAAACCTTCCTCGTCGCCGCAAAGACTGCTAACTACGAGAGAGACGAATTCCAGCGCCCGCAGCGTATCCTCGCCGACGTAATCGCCAAAGCAGTTGCGGCCCAGCTGCAGGACGCGGCCGTCAGTCTTGTGCTTGACCACGTATGAAACGATGCGGGCCCGGCGGGTATGGCAATGATCGCAGTTCTGAGCGTCGGCCTGCTTCCACGCGTCCGCATCGGCATTGGTGCCGGTGATGATCGGCTCGCAGAATGCGCCCTCGTCGGTCGGGGTGATTTTGACGATCGGGGTCCACGGGCAATCAGCTGGCTCGTTAATCGAAACGCGGTATTGCTGGCAGTCGACTGGGAAGCTGCGCTCAGACTCATTGCCGTCCTCGTCCTTGGTGACGATGGTCTTGGTGCGAGTGACCTTGCCCAGATCCTCGATCTGGATGGGGGCCACACCGATGCGGGCGGCCTTTTTGTTGAGGCGTGCGATTTCGTGCAGGAACTCCCGCACCCGGCTAACGTAAACTTCTTTGGTAATCATACTGATAAGATAGACAGATGCTGTGCAGAAATGTTCAAAAGAAGGTTGCCGAGGCTGTGGATAGCCCGATACTCCCGGCGTGCATCGTAGTAAGACGCACCGTGGGACAGATACAAACCCCCGGTGCGATTTAGTGGCTGGACTCTCACAGCTTATCCGATCCGTTAAAGCTTTTCCCGCCTGAGCCAGTCGATGTTGACCATCATCTGGAGGCCACTCGCGGGAACCACGCAGGCGAGTTTCCTGCCGTCCGGCGAGCGCATCCAACCGCGATAGTTAACTTTGCTCTCGAAATCGACGTAGGGCGATTTAAGGATCAGGATCTCGCCGACTTGAAAATCTTGCTCGTTGGCAGAGCACTTCGGGCATTTCAAAGCTGAGTAAATGCGATGCTCGGTGCTAGGTTCTGTGTGATTGCAAGCGTATGTGATCATTATTTGACACCTAGCAGTATAGACAGATGCTGTCAAGAAAAGGTTCAATCACATGTTCCAGTTGCCGCTGCAGGCTTTTGGATCGCCGCGCTCGCCACGATCCAGCGCCGCCTTGATGTCGGCTAGGCTCGAGCCGTTCTTGAACGTGTGACCGATCTCCTGCTCGACTGCCACGTATTCCTTGAGCAGCTCGTAGTTGTGGCGGCCCGCGATGAGCAGCGCGTGTTTCGGAGCGAATATGCAGAAGCAGCAGGACAGGCGCGGCATCCCGAGGTCGTAGGCCTTGTGGTAAGGCACGCCAGACGCCCGGATCGAGGCCCAGACTTGCTGGCTCGACCAGCTGTGAATCGGCAGCCAGTCGTAAACGGTGCGGCTCTTGGTGGTCAGATCCTCGTTGATGCAAAATGGTGCTCGCTTGGCGCGGGCTGGGCTTTCATCGGCGCGAAAGCCCTTGACGTAGAGAATGTCGCCCTGCGCCTCGCGGTAAAGCGCGCGTGCGACCCGGTAGCCCGGGCCGCGTTTGAAATCTGATGTGCAGTAGCGGGTATTGGAGCTGGGCCAGCGGCCGCGATTGCGAACCGCGTCTAGGAACGAGAGTTCAGCGCCATCCTTGTTACGATACTTGCTGACTTCGAAGCGCAGGCCGTAGAACTCGGCTTGTTGCCTAGCCAATTCGAGCGTGCCAGCCCATTCCGACTTGCCGAGGCACTGGTGGGATACGACGATGTGCGAGCGCGGGAAGCCCTGAGCGTCAGCGGCGCGCACGACCGCTGTGAGAGCGGTTTGGGAATCTTTCCCGGCGGAGCTGTTGACGACGATCCAGCGGAAGCTTTTAAGGTTAACTGAGTAAATAGCGGACACGCATACATAGACAGCAGCTGTGTATGGATGTTCAATCGCCGCTCAATTATTTTTGCACGTTCAACCGAACGTATCTTGACGGCCGCGCTGTCCATGGATTAGGATCAAAGCCCGATGGCTCTGGAACGAAGCGCGCGGATCAAAGATCATCCCGAGCCGACCTATTCACCAGATCACAAGCCCGGGATGCAGGTGCCTCGCGGCGGAAGTTCGTGCTCGACTTGTCGCTATGTCACAAAGGATCTGCTCAACTGTTCCAACCGGCATTTTATCGCGTGGAACCGTTCACCCAAACTGCCTTATAGCGCTGACGAATACTGCAGTGATTGGTATGAACCAAAGAAGGGAACATTATCGCGGGAGCCTTAGCCAATCATGTTATACCAACTCGTCGCCGCCGATTCCCCAGTCCAACTCGAGAAATTCGTTAACAACGAACTCACTCACGGCTGGGAAGTTGTCGGCGGCGTTTGCTCTGTTGTAACTGAGAGCAATGAGATGCTGGCCTCTCCAAAGCATCATTTCATTCAGGCAATGATCCGCAGTGGTCCAGAGCCCAAACAACCGCCAATCTGAAGCGCCACCAACCAATCAGTAATGCGTAATAGGCACATCACTCCATTTTGGTGTTGGCTCTTCACCGGTCATATCATTGGAATCCCGTGGCAGGGATGGAAATATCTCTTCGCCGGAAAATGTCCAAGATGCGGTCACAGATGGAAGCTTTAATGAATAGGCGCAGCCGCAATCTTATCTTGATCGTTTTACTTGCCGCCCTCATCCTGCTCTTCGCATTCTGCGGTCGCACCATCATCGGTGGTAGCTTTTAGAAATCATCCGCGTGAGCACCACTGATGGAGCCATTCTTTTCTTTGCCTGCCTCTTGAGTTTCGCAGGCGGTTATCTCCTCGGCGCGCTCAGACTCTCGCGCTTTGTGCGGCGCGAATTAACCAAGGTCCACATCGAATTGGCTCAACACCGCCAAGGCCTCGATATGTTCATTTCCAAGCTCGGTAACGATCCGGACAATAAACATTGAAACTGACACCGCAAAAGAGCTCTAGCTGCGCTGGCCAATCTCCAATGCTCCTCTCTCATTCTTCAAATGTCCTCGCTCTCGGTTACAAAGATTCTCACGGCCATATCCAAGTTACCAATATCCTCTGCGCTAATTTTCCCGCTCTCTCCCAACACCAATTGGCTCAGCTCTCACGTAAGTTAGATGATTTCTTCTCCGGCTTCTCTGCTCCAAACCCAGCTCCTGCACAGCGCGATGAACCCGCGCGCGGGCTTAAATATGAGGTCGCCGGATCGAGCCCGGCCGCGAGAGGGCACGCAAGAAACGTAAGAACGATGCGCGCAAGTGAGACAAAATGCGCTATAGGCGTTGCGACTATGGGGTCAAAGAGCGAAAGTGAACATATGTCAAATGTATACACTTGGCGTAAATGCCTCAGGATCAGCGATATCCCACTTCACATTACTTTTATTGTCTGATGTTATCTCCGGATCGCGCGTCGCATCAGGCGTGAGTGAGACAAAAAGGCGCAAAGGAATGCTTTTTCCAAACCCTCCACGGGCAGGGGGCCACCCCCCACCCCCCGCTGGGGTCACCCCGCCTCGCCCACGCGCGCACTCAGTGTTGATATAGAAAAAAATCACAGAAAAGCTCCTTGCCAGAGATGGGAAGGAAGGGGTAAGGGTGAAAGGAAAGAGGAGAAGCAACAAGAAGGAAAAAAAAAGCAAAGGAAGGAAAGGAAGCAACATGGCAGCAATAGCAGTAACAATTAAAGGAACGATGTTAAGCAAATCGCCCAAGGGTGGGGAAGTTAGCCCGAGTGGACGACAAGACGTGGTGATATGTGGTCTACTGCATTTGACGGGGTTATATGTGGACGCGGATCCACCAGTGGTGGTGTTACCGCCGGATCCAGTTCCACCGGGGACACCAATATTCCCGATCTGGGGACCGCCGGGGAGCGAGTTTCCACCGATAGGAGGCTACCCGCCAGTAGCTGGGCATCCGTTGCCGCAACCGCCGGATCCGGCACCAAACCCGCCAGATGACGGGCTAGCAAAACCACCTCCGGCAGATGGCGGCTGGGGATATCATCCCGATTACGGCTGGGGATATTTTCCGGGTCCGGGGGAAGCAGGGCCGAAGAGGCGAGCTTGAGAGAGAGTTGTTGAAGTAAGATTGGAGGGGCGCAGCTTGCTTGGCAAGTGGGTTGCGCCTTTCTTTGCTTTTCAAGCTGTGGTGTGGGAAGTTGGGCTTATAGCACTAAATGTAGGGAAAAGGGGTTGCAAAGCTAGAGAATAAGTGATAAGAGGCGGGGCGGAATGAAACTTGGGAACCCGAGTGGATTTAACGGAGTGCCGCCGAGTCCGTATGGGAGTCCGCCGATCTATTTGCCCTTTACCGGGGTGCAAGCGCCGCTCGTGGCGCAGGTAAGCACGTTTAGTTCGAGCGCCGGGTATAATCATTTGTGGTATCCGTATGCGCGGGTAACGGAGGCTGGGTGGAATCAGGGGCTTTTGCCGGTGTTACCATTGCAAGGGGACATGTGGGCGGAATATCTGGATTACGCGTTACCGGCGGGGATACAGGATGTGATTATCCCCTTTGCGGTAGAAAAGATCAGCCCGGCGCTTCTGCTGATGGGGGCGATGATAATAAACTTGGTAGACGCCAGTCCCTTGAGCGGAGTGGCGTTCATAGTGGAGCACATGTCGACGAGTTTGATCGCGATACAGTTGAACTGTTTGTTGGACAGTGGGAACTACCGGTTTCAAGCGTTGGTGACAGTAGCACAGTAGAAAGAAACTAATATTTATGGGAAGGACGGCATTACTTGACGCGTTTTTGCAGAGTGACTTGGATGCGAACGGGTTTGTAATAAACAATCTTGGCAGCTCGGCTGGAGGGAATGTGACCAGTGTGGGTTTAACGATGCCTGCGAGCTTTGCCGTGAGCGGGAGTCCGATCACAGGGAGCGGGACGCTTGGGGTTTCATGGGGGACGACAGGGTTACCGTCTAATCTTGGGGCGTTGCCGCCCGGGGGAGGAGCTGGGCAATGGTTAGCGAAGGGGAGCGGGAGCGATTACGACACGCAGTGGGTGGGGGCTGGGGCGATAGACACGAGCGGACTGCAGCCGACAAAAGAGATTTACCTGACCAGCAGCGGGACATACACGCCGCCGCCGAATGTGACGGCGCTTTTTGTGGAATGTTATGGGGCAGGCGGGGGCAGTGGCGGGGCGTTGGGCGGCGCTCTTGCGGCGTCGGTTGGAGGCGCTGGAGCAGGAGGGGGTTACGCGTGTGTTTACATAACGACACCGGCGGCGAGTTATCCTTTTGTAGTTGGGGCTGGAGGTCTAGCTGGGGCCGGGGCACCGACGCCGGGGGCTGGGGGAAGTGGAGGGACGACCAGTTTTGGGAGCCCGGTAGTGGCCAGTGCCAGTGGCGGGGCTGGCGGGTTGGTTGGGCCAGCGGCGGATGTGACTTTATTCAATCAAAACGGTGTGACCAGCGGGACAGGGACAGTAGGAGACTTGAAATTAGCTGGCAACCGTGGGCTGCAGCCGATCCGCTACAGTGGAACCAGTGTGATGCGTGGGCGCGGCGGCTACGCGCCATTTCTTGGGGCTGGCGGGCCGGGGCCAGCGTTTATCTCTGCCGATGAAGCCGGGCAGGCCGGAGTTAATTACGGTGAAGGGGCAGGTGGTGGCACCAGTTTTGATTCTACTGCGGAAGGGGGCGCGGCAGGCGCT
>Ga0126381_100000305_pt1 | contig 54580 bp, 46 predicted proteins | sample PanSoiMetPlot_28_FD_96465 | JGI IMG/M metagenome (GOLD analysis project Ga0126381, IMG submission 96465) | Tropical forest soil microbial communities from Panama - MetaG Plot_28 | ecosystem: Environmental > Terrestrial > Soil > Tropical forest > Bulk soil | place: Panama | collected 2016-02-17 | reverse complement strand
GTCGTTGGATGGATCGTTGATCTCACCGCCAGCTATTGGGTCGCGTTCGAGTTGGGGGCGGCGTGTGTTTTCCTGGGCGCAATCGCAGCACTGGCGGTATCGCCGGCGGAGGGTGTCGAAGCTATCCCGGCCTCAGCGGTGCCGCTCACCCATTAGAAAGTGGCGCAGCGCGTGGCCGTTAGAGACGCTACCGGTTTTAGTGGCTGCCCGTATGCGATGCGCGGTGAAGCTGCTTGATGCTTTGCAGCATCCAATCGATGAAGGGAATCAGCAGCCGCACAACCGCAACTCATCTCGGGGGCCTTCTCACCATGCCGGATGCGACACTGGCTCCATTACACGAATAGCGATGAGGCTCCGGCATGCTCCACAGCACAACAAGTAGTTATATTTAGCCTTCCTGGAGTTTATTCGGAATAGCATGCGGATCTGCTACATCTTGTTGATAGTTTAATACCATTATTGCTTACTATTGGCTATTGCAATTAGTTAGCATTTGCACTATTTTTGAAGAGGCTGAATTTGGGACTTCTAGTTACATTTCGCAAGAATTTTAGATGATCCGTTAAATTTACCATCGAGCATGTAAAATTTCGCAAAAAGAAAGTGCTAAAAGCTAACGCTGTCGCATGAGGAGAGGACGAGGGCCGACGAAAGTAGCGATCAAGTCGCAGGCTGGTTGAACCTTGCGCAGGCGGTTGGCGCTCAAATTTCACAACGTCACAGTCAGGGAATCAGCTATGACCGTGCAACTGAATTTAATTCCTGAAGAAGCTCGGCGTCGCGCGCATGAGCTTTTGTCGCGATTGCGGGTTTCGCCGGAACTCATGGCGGAACTGATCGAGCACACGACCTCCGCAACGTTTCCCAAAGGCGAATCCATCTTCGTGCAAGGTTCGACCGCCAACGTCGGCTATTGGATCCTCTCCGGCCTGGTCAAGGTATTTTTCCCTCTCGCGGACGGTACCCGTGTGATCGCAAAAATTGCAGGGCCGGGCGAATTCGTTGGCGCCATCGATTGTATGGGAGCCGGCGGTCGTCGTGGACAAGCATTTGAAGCGCAGGCAATGACCAGGGCCACGGTCGCCATCTTCACGCGCGACCATGTGCTGGCGATGCTCAAGACCATGAGTCCCGCCAGTCTTGTTACCCTGCTCGAGGACGTCAACACGACCTGGTCGGAGGTTTTTTCCTCGTGCGCCAAGTTCCTGGGACTTTCCTTCCGCGACCGGCTTCAATGGGTCTTTCATTACCTGGCAGAGCGATATGGCGTACGCGATACGCGGGGAATTCTGTTGACACTGGAACTCTCTCACGAAGACCTCGCCGAGATGATTGCCAGCTCCCGGCCGATGGTGAGCCGCCTCATCGCAGAATTCGTGAAGCAGGGAGAGTTGGCGCACCAGGGAAAGCATTACATTCTGGTCAAACGCGCCGCCAGTTCCATTCAGCCTGTACCCCCGGCGTCGAAAGCATCGGCTCCCGTCAGCCGTGAACGTGTTGTCACCCGTCTTGAGCCGGTGGTGAAGCAAGCGCGCATGTGAACGCGCGCCTTCTTCTCGGTCAGCGAAAAGCGCTCCGGCTCCGGTGCAAACTGCGCCAAGAGCTGAGGTAACACCGCGCCGGGGCTGCGGCACATTCGCCTTAGCCCCGCAGCCGAGTTGGATTTTGTAGTGCCTGCTATTCCTCGTGATTGATGGCCGCGCTGGGGATTCTCAGGGCATGAAAAAGGGCCGCCGCGGCCAAGGTTAAAGGCTCAAAAGGGCGGGCGGCCCAGAAAGCTCTCTTAAATAAGTACTGTTTGATCTGCGCTCGCGCTTCGGTGGGTCAGCCGAACCGCAAGGGAGCGTGGCAAAACGCAAAGGCCATCCTGCGCGCTCTAATAGGTGCAGGGGAGCTTGTGGGCCAGCCGGCATACGGATGCGCTTGCAAACCTCCGCCTTTGATGGGAGCATTGGCCAGCGTAGAAGATGCCAAGAGTCTTTAATCGGCAGGCGGGTAAATTTTCACGCATCTGATTGAAGATAGGGAGTAAAGCAGATGCGAAGACGCACCCCTCCGCACCATACCATTGCCGCCGCCAGGCTCCGCCCCCTCGCCTTGTCAGCCTTGCTCTTGATGTTCGCCGCTGTCGGATGCAGTGGGGGAAGCTCGAGCGTCGTCGTCGTACCGACTGCCACCGCCAGTCCCACTTCGAGTCCTACCTTGAGTCCGAGTCCGACTCCCACTCCTCGGCCAATCGGCGCAAGCGCCTGTTCCGCACCCTCCTTTACCCCGCTTTCCAAGTGCATAACCGATTCCAAGAACGACGTGGTGATCGGCGGATCGTCGGCGCCAGCGGGCTGCCGCAACGTATTCGTTGACCAATCCTACTCCGTCCTTACGGGCAACCCGCTGGGCAGCATCACGATCAACAATGGCGGCCTGTTGGTGATTGCCGATCAAACCGCCGCCCCCGCTCCGATCGAAATCGACACCACGTCAATCGTAATTTCGGGACAGTTCGCGGTCGGCAACGCGGCGTGCCCGATCGGCACAACCAACGCCAACGATCACGTCACGATCAACTTCACCGGGGCGCGCGCATGCCCCTCGGGCAATTGCAGCGGCATGAATAAGGGAGTCTTTGTCGCGGCGGGTGGAGCGCTGAACCTTTACGGAGTCAAAGGCGTTCCGGCCCATGGCGGCGTGAGCTGGACCTATCTGGCGGCGCCGGCGGGACCGGGCAAGTATAGCGCCGCCAATGGAGTGCTCAGCCCGGTACCGACGAACGGCGCCACGACGCTGCAATTGGCAGACGATGTAACCAAGGGGACGGCGCGGTGGAGCGTCGGCGACTGGATTACCGTCGCCACCACCAGCTTCAGTCCGTACGAGACCGAATTCGTGCAAATCGCTAACGTATCACCCAATCCCGCTGGCGGCAGTCAGGTCATGTTGTCCCAATCGCTGCTTTACTACCATTTCGGCGGGCCCGATCCGGGGCCGCCGTCAGCCACCAACTTCAATGCCGGAAGCGCTACCAATTATGGCGTTGATGAACGCGCCGAGGTCGGACTGATCAGCCGCAACATCAAATTGACCGCCACCATCTCGTCTGACGCGGCGAGCATCCACTGGGGCGGTGAAATGATGGCGATGAAGGGGTTCGCCGCAGTCGCGATGCAGGGGGTGGAAATCGAGAAGTTCGGCAAGGATCAACTGGGCAGCTACCCGATTCATTTCCACAAGGTCGGCAGCCTCAGCGGGTTGGCCGCCGGGGACAAGCTGGTTGACGCGAACAGTATCCATCACAGCTATAACAAGTGCGTCACGATTCATTCGACCAGTGAGCTGACGATTCAGAATAACGTATGCGCGCGGGTGGTCGGCCACATTTTCTACCAGGAGATTGATCCCGGTGACGACCCGGGGGCGGACGAAGTCGATCAGGATCTGGACTACGAGCACAACCTGGGACTGGGTGCGATGAGCAATTCATTCGACATCCATAGCCAACCCGCGCTGCCGCGCTCCCTGTTGATCGGCAGTTACTGGTGGCCCGGCGACCAACTGGCGACCGACAAATACGGCTACGACGGCTTCAATATTGCGGACAGCGACGATCAGGGCAATTTCACCCACGGATCGTGCGCGACCTTCAATCCCACCTCGACGCCGGGTTACGCTTTCGACGGTTCGCTTAACATCGGGGCGCCGCCCGCGCCGACGTGTGGGGCGGGACAAATCTATTTCGAGCCGGCCAGCGGCTTCTGGATCATGAATCCGGGCACCAGGCTGGTGGGCAATTCAATCGGCGGATGCCAGGGTGTCGGGCGCGGCTACTGGTACGTGCCGCCCGAGAATCTAGCCGGTTATCCAATGTCGGTCACCAACCTGATTTTCGCTCCGGTGGGCGAATTCACGAACAACCGCGTCCATTCCTGCTATTCGGGTTTGTATGACGAAGAGGAATTCGGGGTTCAGTCCAACTCGCTGTTCCCCAACGATCCGAAGACTTCGGAGCCGATTATCGGCACCTTCAACGGGCTAACCGCGACCCGCAATCGCGACCGCGGCATCTGGATGCGTCCGAGTTGGTACACCGTCAACAATGCCCGCCTTGCGACCAACCGTGACAGCGTCACGCTGGTCAGCACCGGCGGCCTGGACGGCAACGTACCCGGTTTCTGGTCGCTGCTGGAAAATTCGGTAATCGTCGGGCGCAGCCAGAATAACGTCGATCGTTTTGGTCCCTGCCCGGCAGGGCTCAGCTTTCTCGGCCCCGGTTTCGGCTGCATCGACCAGACTCCCGTGCTCAGCTCCAACGTCACGCTCAGCACGCCCCCTGAAGGCGCGGATCAGATAGGTCTGGGCTATCCGACTCCGCATTGGAACTTCGCCGGCTTCATGATTTACGATGGACCCGTCCGGATCTTCGGCGACCGTTTCGTCAACTTCAACAAAGACATCACTCCGTTCCTGACGGCCGACGACAAGGCGTTTCTCGCCGCATATCAGGGTCCGCCGGTCACCCCGAAAGTACCGTTCGTTTACGAAGGGGATGCGGCGCTGGGATGGTTCCAGTCCAATCAAAGCAATTACCCGACCGCGACTTCGGTAAAAGGGTTGACTTGGGACAATGTCGACCTGCGCCATCAGGTGTACACCGACGACGTCAACCTGGGGCCGTTCAACGACGGCGACAAGAACACTTCGATCATGGACATCGACGGGTCGTTGACCGGTTTTTCGCTGGCCGATCCCATGGGAACCCTGCTCAGGAATCAGTTTCCCTTGTCGCTCAACAACGAACCTTTCAACGCCACTTCCAACGCGGTGGATGAATGTCTGGCCAGCGGCGCGCAAAACGCCGCCGCCGAAGGAAGGCCGACTTCGATCATATCGGCGGGTCCGGCCGCGACCCTGGAGTTCTCCCAGCTCTATCCCAATCCGGTGACTACGAAAAACCCCTTCCCCGGCGGCGACCATACCCAACTGGTGACCTTCACCCGGGATTCGTCCGACTTCGGCGTGCATCAGCCGATGACGCTGCACAGCCGCAACCAACTCGGAATCTGGGAGCCCAAGGTGATCAGCGGCTACGGTTACACCGTCAGCGCGGCCCCCGATCCGATGGACAACCAGGGTACGGGCATTGCCAACCGGATCGATATCGGAGTGGACGACGTTTTTATGGAGGATGTGAGCCCGTCCAATCCGTTCTACGTAAGAGTCGGCATCTGCTACACCAACACCGACGGAACCCATCCGCAGGACCCGACCAAATTCGCCATCACGCGCGGCTACAAATCGTATGGAGGCGGTAACGTCAACTTCAACGATTCGAAGTTCCAGCAATTCTTCAACCGGCTGCTCGATCGCTACAACAACGAGACCTGTTTCAATCTCGACTTCCAGAACCAGGGGAATCTCGATCCAGTCCACGGATGTCCCGCCGACGGCGTCACTCCGGTGCCCACTGGCGGTTGTCCGGCTCCATCGACTCAGTCCACCGATCAGAACGGAATGCCGGCCTGCATTTATCCGAAGACCACGTTGACGATGGCGACCTCGATTTTGAGTCTGATAAAGTCCGACGGTTCGCCGGACTTCACCAAGTATTTCTACGATCCCGCCAGCGGAATGCTCTTTTTGTACATCGGCCAGGATTCGCCCAACGCCTTCGGGCCGTCGCCGCTAGGCAGTTGCACCGGCGCCCCGACCGACGACCCGTCGTGCCCTGATGTTGCCGGGGGCGAGAGTTATTACGCGTGTCCGGCCCAAGGTTGCTCGACTGATGTGATCCTGTTGAATGACTCCACTTACGCACCGGGAGCATCCAATTGCTCGCCATACCCAACTTACATCCAGAGTCCGCCGGTAAACCAGAATCAACTGTCTTACGCGGGCACCAGCATCCCGGTGGTGCAGAAGCCGAATTTCAATCCGGTTAACCCAGCGTTTCCACACTACGAACCGGCCAAGGCGCCGGTGTGTCCGGTTACGAGTCCGCACGCGGCGCCGGCCGCGACTGCCGGGGGCGGCTGAACGGCGGGAGACTTACCATGCTACCGCATGAAAGTGCCGGCGCTTGCCGCACTTGGCGCCGGAAGCAACTCCGTGCCTTGCAAATGCAGTTTGACGCTGGCTGGGTGATGAGGTTAGAAGCCGCGGTATGACGCCTGAGCAACGCAAAGAATTGGTGCGAAAGATGTGGTCATCCTACATGAAGAAAGGCGCCGACGGACTCGAGGAGGCCCTGACCTGCCTGCGCGATGACGCAACCTGGACTATACCGGGCAGCCTTCCCACCTCCGGCAGCCGCCGGGGCAAAAAGCTGATCGCTGATCAGTTCTGGGAAATCCGGGAAGTCTTTCCGGATGGCTTCCATATCAAGTTCAATCATCTTCACGACACCGGCGAGGCAGTCATTGCCGAGATGACCATCTGGGGCGAGAATCGCAAAGGACTCAACTATTCCAACGAGTACTGCGTGGTGAATGAGGTCGAGGGGGATCTGATCTCGCACGTGCGTGTTTATGTCGATACCGCGAAAGCGGCGCCGATGTTCGAATAGCACCTGTCCCGGTTTTTGGTTTGTTATGGCGGGCGGAGCTGCACCTTTTCGGCGCCTCCGTGAAATCGGCGCATAGCGATGTGTTGCTGGACGGCCAAACAAATCGCTTCGCGTTGATCGCTTTGCCTCGCGCCTCTGGTCGCCCGAATCCGGATGACAGGCACGGTCGTTCAGACATTCTCGCCTCGTACTACGGGATGATCGCGACATGGATCGCGCTCTCGCCCGTTACCCGTCCTGCCAACAGGTCGATCGCATAAGCCGCGCGTTCCAACGGCACGTCGTGAGTATGCATTTTCTCAATCGGGTAACGGCCCGATTCGATAACACTGACCGCCAGCGCGTAGGAGCTGTAATCAACGCCGCGGGCGCCGAGGATTCTCAGCTCGCGGTTGACGATCTGATCAGAGAGTAGTTCCTTCACCGGGTTGGAGCCCTTGGCCCCCGCCAGGACCACCGTGCCACCGGGCCGCACGGCCTCGATCGCTTGAACCACGGTGCCGGGGTCGAAAGAAGCGACATCCACCGCCACGTCCACCAGCTCACCGCCGGTGATATCGCGTACCGCCGCCACCGGATCCCCATGCGAGACGTCGATTGTATGGGTGGCGCCAAACTCGCGCGCCAACGCCAGCTTGGCGCGGTCGCGAGCCAGTCCCGTCACGGCAATCATGCTGGCGCCGGCTTCGCGAGCGGCGATCACGCTGGCCAGTCCGCGTTGGCCCGGACCGAGGATCAAAACCTTGTCGCCGATTGAAGTCCCCGGCATTTGCACCGCCCAGCGAATCCCGGCTGCAAGCGGATTGAACAGCACAGCGATTGGCGCCGCGATGCGGGTCGAAACCTTGTGCACGACGCTGCGCGGGGCCAGACGCATATGAGTCGCGTACCCGCCCCACAAGGCGGGAGGTATCTCCAGCGGTGTGATGCCGTAAGAGGTGGAACCGGGCGCGCTGCACAACCGATGGCTGCCCGACAGGCAGTAGCGACAGGCACCGCACGCAACCTTGGGCTCAACCGCGACCCGGTCGCCTTCGCGCACGCCCCAGCGCCGCTCGGCATCCGGCCCGATTCGCTCGATAATGCCAATCGGCTCATGGCCGGGGATCAGCGGCAGCTTAAGACTGGGAAACGCGCCGTCGTAAAGCTCGTAATCAGTGCCGCAAATTCCGCACGCCTCGACGCGCAGCAGAGCGTCGTCGCGGCCGATCTCGGGAATTTCGAGTTCGCGCAGTTCAAGCTTCCTGGGCGCCGTTTGAACCATCGCGCGACTGATCGCCATCGCTGTACACTCCCTCAGGGCAAAAGCCCGCTGCTGCGCCTAGCCCAACATCGAGCCGCCGTCGATCTGGAACGTCGAGCCGGTCGCATAGGACGAATCATCGCTGGCCAAAAACAAAGCGACGCGCGCGATCTCCTCCGGAGCGGCGGCGCGTCCTATCGCGGCGACGTTTGCGAAGACCTGACTGGGCGTCGCGCCATGACGTTCGGCCAGCCGCTCGAGCATCGGAGTTTCCACCGCGCCGGGACAGATACAGTTCACGCGAATGTTGTAACGAGCGTATTCGAGGGCCGCCACTTTGGTCAGGGCCACAACTCCGGCTTTGGCCGCACAGTAAGCGGCGCCGCCTTTCTGCGCGACCGTCGCCGCCATCGAAGCCGTATTGATGATCGAACCGCCGCGCTGGATCATGTGCGGGAGTGCGGCCTTCATGCCGAGGAACACGCCTCTTAAGTTGACCGCGATTACGCGATCGAAGGCCTCGTTGCTGAATTGCGCCAGGAAAGCGGCTTCGCCCTCGATACCCGCGTTGTTGTAGAGCACGTCAAGCCGGCCGAAGCGAGCGATAGTCTGCGCCACCATGGCTTCGGCGTCGCCGGCGTTGGAGACGTCGGCATGCAAACCGAAACTCTTACCCCCTTGCGTCGCGATCTGGCGCGCGGTCTCGTTAGCCGCGGCCTCGTTGAGGTCAACTGCGGCAACCGCCGCGCCCTCAGCCGCGAATATAGATGATGCTGTCCTGCCCATACCCGAGCCGGCGCCGGTTATCAGCGCCACTTTGCCTGCCAGTTTCATGATTTATTTCCTCTCGCGACGAGTCCGCGCCTAACCCGATATGGAGCGAGGCAACTATCCGCGCTGTCAGGAGAAGCTGCCGGTGGTCCAGCCGCCGTCGATAATGAAGGGACGCGCGGCTGCGAAGGCAGCGTCGTCACTAGCCAGGAAGAGCGCCACCTTCGCGATCTCTTCAGGGCGCGCGGGTCTGCCTAACGGCGACGCAACAAACATCTGGCCTGACGCTGTGGCCGCGGCGCCAGTGGTACGCTGGTAAAAAGGCGTATCGACAGGGCCGGGCAAAATACAGTTGATGCGGATATTATCACGCGCGTACATCACACCGGTTGTTCGGGTCAGTGCAATCAGGCCGGCCTTGGAGACCGCATAGCCGGGAGGGCCGGGAATCGCGGTGATCGCAGCGATCGAAGAAACGTTGATCACCACGCCGGAGCGCCGCTTGACCATGTGGGGAATCGTATAGTGCATGGCAAGAAAGGCACCGCGCAGGTTGACCGCGAGCACGTGGTCGAAGTTCTCCACGCTCAGTGCGTCCGCCTTGATGTCTCCCTCGATGCCGGCGTTGTTGTAGAGCACGTCGATTTGACCGAAGCGCTCAAGCGTTGCGGCGACCATCGCCGCGCAGTCCTGGTCTTGTGAAACGTCCGCCCGCAAGGCGATGCTTCTGCCTTCGAGCCCCGCAATCTCCGCCGCGGTCTGCCTTGCGGCGCCTTCGTCGATGTCCACGGCTGCTATCGCGGCGCCCTCGTTTGCAAACAGCATTGCCACGGCCTTGCCTTGACCGGAGCCAGCGCCAGTGATCAAGGCCACTTTGTTTGCCGGCTTCATCGTTTGCCTCTCGCACTCTCCATCGAGGTCAAGACCATTTCGCTATCGGTCGACCGCGTCTTCCTCATTTGCACCGGCCCGCGACGAGAACGGTCTGAACGGGCAGTTTCCGCCGGCAGATCATGCCAACTTAGCCAGCGCTTTGCCATCCGATGGGGGAGCGGCGGCTTGACGCCAGGCTCATTATCAGACTAGGAGTCGCGTGATTGGAAAGACAAAAGGTCAAATGAGCCGACCATTCGCTTTTATGGGAGGAAATACCAATGAGTGCTGCCGCAGTGGCCGCGGGTTTGGAGCGCATCGGGCACAAATGGGGCTGGTTTCTCGCCTTGGGTATCCTACTGATCGTTCTGGGCTTCGTCGCGCTGGGCGACACGGTTGCAGTCAGCGTCATCTCGATGATCTTTTTCGGTTGGCTCCTGATTTTCAGCGCGATCCTGCATGTGGTCCACTGGTTTCGCGGCAGTGGCCAGAGCTTCTTCCTGGATCTGCTTGGTTTCATCTTCGATCTGGTTGTTGGGATTATCCTGCTGACGAATCCGGCTGTGGGAGCAATAGCTCTGACCCTGGTGCTGGCGGTTTTCTTTCTCGTTGGCGGCCTGATGCGGATATTTGCTTGCCTGAGCCTGGATACGCCGCATCGGTTCTGGCCAATTCTTAGCGGAATAGTCTCGGTGGTGCTCGGTGTGCTGCTGTGGATTCACTGGCCGGCATCGGGGCTGTTCTTTATCGGCCTCGCGATCGGCATCGAGTTGATCTTCCGCGGCTGGGCGTGGGTGATGCTGGCTTTGCGGGTGCGAACGTTCGCTCACGCCTGAGATCCACGGCGTGCCTATGATCGGTTTACAACGATAGTTTAGGCGCGCCTCTACAACAGTGACGCACGGTGAAGACCGTCCAGGCGGTATCGAAACAGTGTGGCCGACGTCCACGTTATCCGAATCTTGCGCATAGGATCCCTGCCTACGGCCATCGATCGGTCGGAATCTTGTTGAATCGTAACCGGAGTCTTGTTGAATCGTAAGATGAAGCGCCGACTAATCGCTCTTATGGATCGGATCGATCCACATTATTGTCTGCGGTTCTGCTGCCGGTTCGATGTCGAGGTTGACCACCACTGATTCGCTGTCGCTGCGGACCAGCACGCATTCCAGGGGTTCGTTGGGCGAAGCGTTGATCTCCTGGTGCGGAACCCAGGCCGGAACATAAATGAAGTCGCCAGGGCCGGCCTCATCCTGGTATTCGAGACGCTCGCCCCATCGCATGCGCGCACGGCCGCGAAGAACGTAGATGACGCTCTCCAATGCTCCATGATGATGGGCGCCGGTCCTCGCGTCGGGGAGCACCTTAACCGTACCGGCCCAAATCTTTTGCGCTCCGACCCGAGCGTGGTCGATTGCCGCGGCGCGGGTCATCCCGGGCGTTTGCGGGGTGTTCCTATCCAGGGAGTCCGCCCGGATTACTTTGACGCCGTGCGCCTTCCAGTCGATCGCTCCGGAATCGGGCATGACCAACACCTTCGGGTTAGATTCTTTATGACCAAGTGCGAGAATTTTCCTCCCGGAGTTTGATATCTTCAAGCGACCCGAACTTCGCAAGAAGCGGTGATCATTCGGGCAAGGGAGACGCGGTTTCGGTCCCGTCGTCGTGACCTGCATCGGCCGCCCGGCTTGGCGAGGCTGCCGGGCATTGAACAAGCGGCTGCGATTCTGCTACGTGCAAACGAAGGCGGGGAATCCGCGAAGGACGCCGCGGCAGGCCGGTGGGATCTAGAAAAAGGAGGCGCAACCATGCATTTGATGTACTTTACCGAACAACCGATGTCGACCTATCCGCCCGCCGAAGGCGATCGATACGGTTATACCGCTTTGCTGTTCCCGAATAAGTTCTTCGATCCGATTTCGGGCAGCCGCCTCTACAATGAGCGGCTCGAAGAGTACCGCTACGTCGAGGAGTGCGGCTGGGACGGCATCATGCTCAACGAGCATCATAACGCGCCGTTTTGCATGCAGGCCAAGTGCAATATCTTCGCCACCGCTATCGCAGCCACGACCAAGCGGGTCAAGATTGTGCTGTTGGGCAATCCCCTGCCGGTGGCCGACAATCCGATCCGGCTGGCAGAAGAGCTGGCGATGATCGATCTGCTGTCCAAGGGCCGCCTGGTCCCAGGTATCGTGCGGGGCGGTGGCGTTGAGGCATTCGCCAGCAACACCAATCCCGCCTACAATCGTGAACGCTTCGAGGAGGCCCACGATCTGATCATCAAGACCTGGACGAAGCCGGGACCTTGGCGATGGGAGGGCAACCACTATCAGTTCCGGGTCGTCAATCCCTGGGTGATTCCGATGCAGAAACCGCATCCGCGCATTTGGGTGCCGGGCGTGTCCAGCCGCGAGACCGTCGTATGGTGCGCCGAACACGGCTATCCGTATATCGGACTTAATCTGCCCACTGACATGGCCAAGCAAGTCTGTACCCTCTACGACGAAACGGCCAGCCAGCATGGCTACGAGGGCGGTTCGCCCTATCGCGGCGCGTTGCTGCAGGTGCGGGTCGATGAAACCGAAGAGAAGGCACTGAAAAACGCCCGTCAGTTCATGTGGATGCAGGGCGAGTTTACCGGACTGACCCATCCCGTGTGGGCCGCGCCTTCCGGCTACCTCGGTGAATGGGCGCGCCGCCCCATGGCCGAACTGCGTGCGGGCTACCGCAGCAAACAGCGCCGCAGCGGCGACAATCGCTCTGATTTCGAGGCGCGTATCGCCAACGGCACCTTGATTGCCGGAACGCCCAAGCAGGTAATCGACAAATTGCGCATCCGGCTGGAGGAAACCCGCTGCTCGATTCTGTCCTTATGGGGCAACGATGGAGGCATCGATCATAAGGATTCGCTCAGCTTCATCCGCCTGATGGGTCAAGAGGTGCTGCCCGCGCTGCGCGAAATCGCCAAGTCCCTGGATCTGGGCGACCCCTTCGATATTCCGGTAAGCCGCCAGTATGCCGATACCAAATGGGAGATTCCGCAAGAGCGCGCTTTAGGCGCGTAGCTTCAGGAAGGACGCCCGGCGCCTGCCGCCTGTTTAGGTAGTAAGGCTCCCTGGCCGACTGGGAACAGTCAGTTGGTTGCTTGAAGTTTATAGTCACCCTTACCCACGACTGAATGTCGCGGAGGGAGCGAAGTTGCCCGCAGGCGCAGGCTGGGAGCGACCTCCGGGCGAGGGTGCAAAAACGCTCCGGGTAAAGCGTTTCGTACATCAAACTGCGATTTTCGTGCTGAACCGCGACTTTTGTCGCGTCCGCAAAATTGATCATTTCCGGGAAAGAAGTGACTTCCGGCGGATCAGTTGCCGGCTCGGAGGTGTCATCAGAAAACTGAACAGCAGCGGTGGCGGCACCGCTGACCGTGCCTGGAGGGTCGAAGCGTATGCCTGAAGAAACAGGTGGCGGCGGAAATCAAAGGGACGAGTACATCAATCGGCGTCTGGATCGGATCGAGCAAAGGATGGCGTCGGAAGAACGATGGTGGCGGGGCGGCTTGATTGCAGCTTTGGTTTTCATCGCTATCGCGATTCTTGTTGCGGGCCATCACCATCGTCACCGTCCACCGTTCCCTCCCTGGATCGCTTACTGGGCAGCTGGTCGAGTCCCTCCACCCCCGCCATGGGGTTGGACCCCTCCAGGTCCATACGGAGGTTACGGCTGGGCTCCCCGTGAAGGGCGTCCGCCAGCGCCAGAGACACCTAATAGGTAGATCGATTCGCCGCGGGCTCGCGATCAGAGTTTAAGAATATTCCTCACCGTCTTATCCGCGGCAAGCCGATCCCCTGGTGGCGGCGTTGGTTAGGCACAATGCTATGCGGGCTGCGGATGTGTGCGGTGACGTATAACAGGCGAGAGAGCAATAGGCTGAACATCGCTCGCATCCCGGCGCGGATTTCCCGCCTATATCAGAGCGAGGCCCGGGCATGAGCCTGGGCCTCGCATCTTCCTGCAGGGCCGTTCAACCGGTCCCCGCGGCATTTGTCATATCCACGAAGCGGTTGACACAACGACCGGCTATTAGTGGATACCGAAGAAGAGGTTTATGCCCTCCGACGGTGGTTGTGGTTGCGGTGCGTAGTAGTAGGACGGCTCAGGCTCATAGTAGTAGTTGGACGGTGGCACATAATAATTGTTTACCGGCGGCGAGGCATAGACGCGGCCGCGGCCATACCAATCGTCGTCGTGGTGATGACGGTGATGATGCCTGTCGTGATCGTGATGAGGATCGGCAAGCGCAGGCATGGCAATCGCCACTGCAAGTATCAGAAAAAGCGTAGATGCAAATGCTATTTTAAGAATTCTACAAAGCATGGTGAACCCTTTCATCCCCAAGGGACTTCGGACGAATTGAAATTCATAAGCGGTCCGTAGTCTCCCGGGTGATTTCAGCTGGCCTTCTTCTCTGCTGCTGTCCGAACCCGGTTCTGGAACATGGCATCAGCGGTTTTCTTTTGGGAATCCGACATGCTGTCATAGAGAGCCTGGAAGGCGGGAATAAAATTAGCCATCCCGGCCTCATGCGCCTGGATTACCTCTTGATACGATTTGACCGCATCAACAGCCGTCATATCTCCGGCGCTCTCGGCCCTTTGCTTTTCCAGGTTATACATCGCGTTCGCGTTATCCCGCATGACCTGGACCAGGTTGTCCCACTGGGTCTGCTGGGCGGCTGTGATGTGAAGCTTGTTGTGCAATTCCTTGATGCGTGCCTCAACATGGCTTGACATTGAGGGCGCCGCCTCGGTTGTCGCCGACTCCGTCGTCGCCGGTCCGGAGGCCAAGGATCCGGAATCGCCGGCTGCGATGGCTAGAGAACCTGGGAGCGCGATCGAGCCGAGCAGAACGGCCGTCGCAATCGTGCGGGTAGCTGATTTTGTGCGGGAAAACATGATTCCTCCTGTTTAACAGCGGTGAACTTGTACACGCCGCCGTGAACAGAAGCAAATTGCGAGCCATCTCAAAGGCACGATCAATTGCAGTCGTTACGCGGGATCTTTGAAGGTAGGAAAGATTTACCGTGAAAGATCGCTCTGGCGGTCTAGCCTTTCAGATTCGTTAATACAGGCCCCCGAGGCTGCCGGCCGAACGAATCGGAAACAAAGTTCTTGAAGCCCCTATGATCCCAACTAATGGAACAATTGGACTTTTTCCGACACTGCGCTATGGCGATGATCGCGGGTTCCCGAAGGTCGGGGCGAGGTTCATCGTGATCTCGGAGGTGGAGCGATCGCTGCACGAATGACTACGGCCAATGAAAAGCATAATTCATGCTTTTCTTCTTGAGCCCTGACTGCCATGTTGGAAAAATGTTTACCGGAAAGATTGAGGACATCGAGTGGATGGCTGCGCTCCTTTTGCAGAGAGCGCGCGGTGTGTAGATTTGGATCTGGCAGCGCCCTATAAGCGCAGCGAAATCTGGCAATTAGATGGCAACGCATCCCGGATCGCCCGACTTCCTGAAGGACCCAACCGCTCACAAGCTCCGTGCGGGCGAACTCGAGGCCATTTTCCTTCCTGCTCACGGAATGCTCGGCGCTTCGCTTCGTCACAAGGGTGTGGAGATACTCGGACGCGTGGAGGACCTTCAAGCCGCCGCGGCCAGCGGAAGCACCGCCGGAATTCCTTTTCTCCATCCGTGGGCGAACCGGCTTGCCGAGCCGCGGTATCGTGTGCTGGGCAAGGAGGTTGTGCTTGATGTGTCATCGCCACTGCTCCATCTCGACGAGCATAGGCTTCCAATGCACGGTGTGCCGTGGTCTTTGCTCCGATGGTTAGTGACCGAGGCGAGGCAGGATTTTGTGGCCGCTCGGCTTGAGTGGTCAGCCAGCGATCTTCTCGCGGTCTTTCCTTTTCGCCACCATATTGAAATGTCGGTGACGATTCATCCCGACGGACTCACCCTGACAACAGTGTTGGCCGCCGGCTCTGATGGTCCAGTCCCGGTGAGCTTCGGCTACCATCCGTATCTCATGCTGCCAGGGCTTTCGCGCACAAACTGGCGGTTGGAACTACCCGCAATGCGGAAGCTCGTACTCGACAGCCACGGGATCCCGACGGGTGATGAGGAACCCTTTGGAGGATTCAACGGACGACTCGGCGAAAGCAGTTTCGATGATGGCTTTGCTCTGGCGGGGGAGCGGGCATCATTCTCAGTCGCTGGAGCGGAACGCAAGATCACGGTGGATTTGCTCGAGGGCTATCGTTACGCGCAGGTCTTTGCGCCCAAGGACAAGAATTATTTGGCACTCGAGCCGATGACTGCGCCGACCAGCGTTCTGACCAGCAACCGCGGGCTCCAAGCCGTAAGCGCGGGCGAGCGATTCCAGGCGTCGTTCAGAATCCGTATCGATTGAGCTCGGTGACCCTCACCGACTTGAGGATTGCCAATTCCTAATCGGGCCGAATGGCTCGATAATGGGAGTATAGGAGTACGGCCAATGCTCAGCTGCTCATTGTCGAAATATCATTAAACTCAACGCGATGATGCCAAGAATCGAGATCAGGGCCGCCACGATAACTGCCAGTGAGCGCGGGCGCCCTTCATACTGTGCTCCCAGCCTCCGGATGTTCTGCCTATATTCCACGGTGGCCAACGCCAGCGAAGCCAGACCGATGCTCACCAGTAATAGCCCGAACTGACGTGAACCAATAAGATGGTTTCCCTCGCTTCCTTGCCGGACGATTTCAAAGAATTTGTAAACGCTGAAGCCGAAGGTTATGAGTGAAGTGGCAGTCCTGACCCAGGCAAGCATGGTTCGCTCATAGGCAACCCACGTGCGGTCGAAGGCAAGCTTTGTCGAGAGATCAAGTCCGGGTCCGCCATGGGCCATCTGGTCCGCCATCTGAATCCTCATTTTTCCTGGCGCGTGGCGACGGCCAGGCACCTAGCAGGCCCGGAGCGCGGCGTGCAGCGCAACGGGTTTCAATTTCGGCGCTCGACTGAGCTAATCTTCGCGGACCGGTCTGAACCGTTGGCCATCCCGGGGCGTTCGAAAAATAGCCTCCACATCGCGCCTTCACCCATGCGCCGGCCGATCTCGGAGAACGAGAAGTAGAGGGCAAATACGATGCTTATTCCTAGTACCCATGCAAGCACCCGATAGTGGTTCGCATGGTCGATTAAGTATCCAATTGCCCCGCCAAAGCTGTGAACCTTGTGTAGCGCCTCCACGAACCGCTCCAGATAACCTAGCAGCAGACAAACGGCTCCGTATAAAAGCGTTTTCACCGTCACCGCGACAATCCGCCGATAACGCTCAAGACTGCGCGCCAGCGGCGTTTCGTCAAGCACCAGCGCCGCCTTGGCGGCAATCAGAGCGCCCACGACGGAAGTGGAGAGAACTGCCGCCTCGATCGAGAATTGCGCGAGCGCCAGCTTGATCAGCGAGATCAGGAGCACGAACCCGGTCAGAAAAAAAAGGAATATGGGCCAGGCCGCGGTGAATTCTCTGTGTAAGAATCGTCCTACTCCGGCGACCCTGTGTGACAATGTAGCAGCCATACTTATTCCTGATTTGAAGTTAGCTGACCTTTAAGGCGCCCAATGCCTTCTTAATGACTGCCAAGGTTCGAGGTGCCGATGTCATCCCCCAGATAACGGCGATGTTCGGAGTTTTGCCGTTTGCCACTGGTCCTCTCCCTTCCGGTTCAATCCTCGAACCTTGAGCGGCACCGCCGGCCAAGCGTTCGCTGAGATCGCAGCCGCGGAGTTTACTTTGCTCGGCGCACAGTGAACGCAATCTGCCCGCGGTCTGATCGGGCAGTCAAAGCGCAAGTGGCCGGACACTCAATCCGAATCTTGCGCCACCGCCCCCTTATCGTTTCCGGTTAATTCGGCCAAACCGGAACTTAGCTCTTGCGATGTTCCGCTGCAATATCGCTAATGCAGTGGAAACGCCAAAACCGAAGGCGGGGGTGTTGGCCCTCTTCTCCAATACCACTTACCCCCAGCCTTGCCGGCTCGCTCAACGAGGGCAAAATTCGGTATGCTCACAGCATGGCTCAGGCGGTTCGCAAGGCCTTTGCGGCCGACGCCGATACCTATGATCGCGCGCGCCGCAAACTGGTTCCGTGCTTCGACGATTTCTATCGCGCCGCGTTTGAGCTGATACCGTTTGCATCCAATGATCGTTTCGAGGTTCTCGATCTCGGCGCCGGCACCGGGCTGTTGTCCGCAATGATCGCCCAGGCGTTCCCAAAGGCGCAGCTCACCTTGTTCGACCTCACACCCGAGATGCTCGCGGTTGCGCGGCAGCGGCTCAAGCCGCTGGGCAAACGCGTGAAATTCGTGACGGCGGACTTTGCCGCCGCCAGGCCTTCGAAGTCCTATGACGCGGTCGTCTCAGCCCTGGCGATCCATCATCTGCCCGACAGCGGCAAACGCCATCTTTTCTCCGACATTTTCAAATACCTGACGCCGGGCGGCATCTTTATCGACGCCGACCAGGTTGCCGGCGAAACCGCTGCCATCGAGCATCGCTCGCGCCAACTGTGGATCAAACGAGCGCGCGAGCTGAAGGTCAAAGAGCGCGACCTCAATGCGGCGCTTGAACGGATGAAACAGGACCTGCCGGCCACCGTCGGCCAACAGCTCGCCTGGATCCGCGAGTCCGGATTCATCGAGGTCTCGTGCACCTACCGCAATCTGATTTTTGCGGTGCTCTCAGGCGTGAAGCCCGGTGCCGCGCCGCAAACCCCTTCGGGCGCGAAGGCCACGTAACTGCTCTGAATTCAAGTCGAATCCTCAAAGCAGGTGAACGTTGCGTACTGCAGAGCAACCGATTTAGCTGCCTGTCGTGATAATAAATTTTCCGGCTAAGATTGCACGTCGCTCGCCGGTGCTGCGCTGGCAAAGCCATCAGGTTTTAGTTCCGCTTCATGCTCCAAACTGATGCCGGCCGTACGAGCGAAATGCCGGCGAGGTCGCCCGCGCCACTCCATAAGTTCCAGTTCCTTTAATCGGCCACGGATGAGGTTGACGCTTTTTCGACATCTGGCACGGCCCGTCAACCGCTGATTGCGAAAAGTCGTACCCGCGAAGCGGGATCGCCACCTCCAGCACGTTGCCGCTGGCCGATCATCACGCGGGCGATCGTTACTTTCAGCCGTTGTGCGAACAGGAAACGAATTGCGCGGAGCGGGCGCGCCAGCCCGCCGGGCGCTTGGAATCGCATCATGGATGTCAGCGCGATTGGAGTAGATGATGACGTGGACGGTTTCCAAGCCGCGGGCCGATCGTCGCGGCCTCGCGTTCGCGGATCAGGATCGCTTTGGTCGTTACGCGTTCCAGACTGCGCCAAGCGTGCAGCCTGGTTTCCGTCGGAGCAGGCCACACCGGCGCGCCCCGCGCGCTCGAACCGGTGCTTCAAATGCTGCCGCCCTCGTTCTGTTGGATTTAGGTGCTGCGTGCTCCCCTGCGGCGCGTCTTTCTGCGCACCGGCGCTCGTGGCTCGCGCCAGGACCGCACACCGATACATCGGCACAAAGTGCAGCGCGTGATTTTCACTGCCTGAGTCCCCCCTTCAGGCCAGAAATGTCAAGGTAGAAAACTAGCGCAAAAGTCCATCTTTGCGCAAGTATGATGACTTAGAATTATCGCGGGTCAAAACAAGCCGAAATTATTTGGCAGAGCCGACCTCACGGTCCGCCTGGCATTCCCACATATAAGCCCAGAGCAGGAGCCTGCGGCGCCGCTCGCGCCGGATAATCTTTTGTGCGCGGTCGAAAGAATTCAACGCGGTCGCTATGCGGGCTTCTCGCGCCTCGACGCAGGAGGCCGCCGAGTTGAAGGAGGCGACGAGATACCAGCGCGCCATCGGCGCCCCAGCGTCGATTGGTGGTACGTACCCGACCCCCATCGGCGGCGCCAACAAAACCCAGGTCAACAGCACTGCGGCGATATAACCTGGCCGCTGTCGAAACACAGGAAAGCCCACTCCCCCTCCGATCGATGGGAGTGTACCGGCTCGCACTGCCGCTAGTACATAGCTACAGGGGCAAGGAGATTTCAGCCGGACCCTTGGCCATCAAAAAACCGTCCTGGTTTTTCATCTCCAGGTCGATCGTGACGATACCTTTTTCGCTCGCCTGATCGGCCTGCTTTTTGGTTACCTTGCCGGTCAGATAGGTGACATCGCCCACGAAGGCCGGAAAGATGTAGCGGGCATTGCAATGCCGCACCATCCCCAGCTCACCGGCCCAATTGCTCAGGTAGTCGAGCACCCACGCTCCCATCGAGGCGCCGTAGCCATAACCACGCGGCACACCGATTAATTGCGCGTACTGCTGATGGACATGGCCGCGCGAGGCGCCGTAATAAAGGCCGTCGCTGTAAGCCGGATCGATCATGCCTTTGCGCGCGTCACGGGTCATTTCGGGCAGCCATCCGGCGTCCGCGGTGGTGCTAAGAAACTGCGTATCGGGAGCGTTCGATCCCCAGACTGTGAATATGTAGGAACGCCACTCGGTGGTGAAGGTCTGAATCGTATGCGGTCCGATTGGGCGGCGCGGAAGCTCCTCGTTGTCCTTCACATCTTTGAAGGTCCGTCGTACATGGTTGCCGAAGGTTGAATAATAAGCGAATTTTTCGTCCTCAACCTTCTGCAATTTGTCGACTGTCCATTGCGGCTCCCGGGACTGTTCACCGAAGGAGTCCATTTTGCGGGCGTTGTCCGCACGATAGCGAATCGAAGTGGACCGCTGCTTGGCGACAAAATCTCCGTGCTGATTTACGTAGGTGGTGTCGCCACGGGAAAACATCGTCGGTCCGGCAAACTTGGTATGAGTGACCCTGTAGTCAACCAGCATCCGGTCGCACCGGATCTTGTCGCCGGGCCGGATGCGCGGTCCGTAAAACCACCATTCATCGCCGCCAAAGAGCATGTGCGAGCCGGGCACGTGGCCCTGAATGGCAGGCTGTGCGCCGTGTCCCACGGTACAGCAGACCGTGAAGGACTGGGGCGCGACGATTCCACCCAATGCGCTCCGCGCCGCGTAGTCTTCGTCGTAATACAGCGGGTTGGGATTCTGCATTCCCTGCGCCCAGCGCCGAATGTCAGTAATGGTGATCGGCTCCTTTAACTGCGTACCCGCCAAAGGCACACCGATCCACTTGTCTACGTCCGCGGTGTCCATCGTGGAGAGGTCCAGGTCCGGCGTTTTCGATGCCATCTGCGTTGCTCCTCGGATGTGATTTGCCAGGCGGCTGGCTGACGCTTCAGCAATCGTCCCAGCTCTCCTGGGCGTATAGCACAGTTTCTTCTTAGGCCGGAACCGCGCCCGGCGCCGGCGCCGCGGGGAGCGGCCATTTGCCCATGAGCAGGTCTGATGCTAAGAGCACAAGGAGCAAGAGCACCATCGGAGGCGGCAAATGATAAGCAGGCTTGATCACGTAAATATCGTGACGAAGAACATCGAGGAAACCATCCGCTTTTATACCGAGGTGCTGGGCATGAAGAACGCCCCGCTGCCGGGCGGGATGATCTCCGCCAAGAACGCTTTTATCTGCGACGACGACGGCAACGCGGTGCTCCATATCCAGGGAGTGGACCCCGAGCACCCACAGCCGACCTTTGACAGCATCCGCCAGCGGCTGGGTAATCTACGCGGCTCTATCAAGCTGTCGGATCTCGATGGCAGTGCTGCAATCGAGCATGTGGCCTTCGCGTGTCAGGACTACGACGCCGTACGCGACAGGCTGAACCGTCAGGGCCTGGAGATGCGCTTTAACGAGGTCCCGCAGATGAGCCTGCGGCAGATTTTCGTCAACGATCCCAACGGTATCACGCTCGAACTGAACTTCCGCAACGCCTGATGCGCCACCAGCCAATCGCCTGAGACCCACTACGGCGCTTGTCGGAGTCGGCCTGAATGCAACTGCCGCCAGGCGCCGGCTTGACGCCGGAAACCACCCTCTCTTGCATATTAGAAGTTATTCATGCAAGTAATTGGTTAGATCTAAGAAGGGGGTTGGTAGGCGGATGAAGAAGAAAAAGGCAGCAAGTCCTTCTCCACTTGCGGACGAAATCATGACGGTTACCACGCTCGCGCGATATCTCCGATGTCACCCTTCGACGATTTACCGGCTGCTCAAACACAAAGAGGTTCCCGCTTTCAAAATCGGCAGCGACTGGCGCTTCAGGAAGACCGCCATCGACCAATGGATAAAGAACCGGACTTAGGTCGAACGCAATCAGCCTGACCGGCGCAAACGCAAACTGCTTGCGGAAGCAGCCTCGGTTCCTTTGTACTCTCTAACCATGACTGAGCCCGATCAGTGCGCGGCTGCCGATTCTGCGGCGGCGGGAAGAAGTCTCGCCCAAGGTCTAAGCGGCGCGCTCATTGTAGAACCGATGATGCCCAGCAGGGTGCTGTTGGCGTGCGCTTTGGAGATTCGATCCGCGATTGATCGGATGATTTCGATCCGTAACTGGTTGGCCTGCGATTTTGCGTTAGAGAGAGGATCTGCCTGGGAGGCGAAATAGGCGATAGCGGCCTTCTTACCCCCGGCATCCCTGATAGCGTCCGACCTGCCTACTGAAGCGATAACCTGCTCAATCGATCGGGACAAATCGTTCACCAGAGACTGCCGCAACGAGTTCCCGGCTGTCTGAGAATTCAACATAGACATCTCGATCTCCAGTGTTTCGGCGCTTTCAATCACACCGTCCTGAAAGGTCTTGTCGCCGGTCGACAAAAAAGCATGTTGATCGACCCCGAGATGATTCAAGGCCTCCAATATGACACCGAGCTGTCCGGTGAGCTTGAACCCTTCGTTGAAGGACTGGTTTACCCAGGCCAGACTCTGCTCGTATCTGCGCGCCAGCGACATCACGCCCCAAAGGAGCAGCAGTGCCACACCGAGCATGAGGGACACTCCTCGATATTCTTCGGAGATGTCATTTGCTGCCGGCTGCTCCTCGCCGGGCAGCGTCAGGTTGTAACTCAGTTCGGCGCGCCTCAGCCTGAAAACCGGGTCCATGGAGCCGCCAGAAGCGGCAGCCGCGTTCATCATCGGCTCCGCCGGAGTTACAGCCCTGCGGCGCCCGCCGCTGGTTAGTGGTAGAGTTAAGTATCCGCAATCGAATTGACCAGAATTCATCGCGTATTCTCCTGACTCTCCGCCGTATACATACATACAGCGTGTATGTAACCAACGGGCGATATGTCAGTCAAGGGCCTGCGGCGAGCCGGCGTCCGGGGCAAATTTGGAAGTATTTATGGACATTTTCCAGCCACTGGGAACGTCCGGCAGGGCGTCAGGCCGGGACCAAATGCCAGCGGGCGGGATGGACCGCGAAGCGGCAGCAGTGAGCCGTGGGCAGGTCTCTCAAGAGAAGACTCATCTGATACCCTAATTTGCTCTGACTCTGGTCTTATTCGGGCTATTGCATCACAGGCACAAACTGTTTAAGTTGTCTTTTAAACATACGGTTAAGAGAGGAGCATAACAAAGTGACGATCGGCCAAAATTTCGCCACTGTCATTCGCAAACGGAGGCGTCAGCTGGACCTTACCCAGGAAGAAGTCGCAAACCGGGTCGGCACGTCTATCGGCTATATCACGCTACTTGAAACCGGCAGGCGCCACCCGTCGGAAAAAGTTCTCACCAAGCTTGCGGACGTGCTGGGCCTGGACGCGCGCGACTTGTTCTTCTGCGCCAACCCGCAGACCGAGCAGTTGGTTTCCCAACCAGCCAAATCGGGCGAGCCGGGGGTATGGGAGGAATTTCGTCAGGACGAGCATATGCGCAAAATTCACGGCATCACCGACCAGGAGATGAAAACCCTGTCGCAAGTGGCGCTGATGGGTGAAGTGCGTTCTGCGCGCGATTTCGTTTTCATCCTGCATACCATCAGGCACGCCCTGGCCAAGTAAGCGCGGCACGTTCCACCAATCGGTAGCACCCGCATGAAACCTGCAGAAAGACCCGCTAAGTTACGGCGGGCTCGGCAAGCATGGTGCGATTGGCAATGCAGGGCCGAGGCATGTTAATCGTCCGGATTGCTCTTCCGCTGTCTTGAATCCAGTCAGGTTACGAAGCTCATTGGTCCTCGATTCCCAGTTTCGGGGCTTGGTGTCTTAGCCGGCGCCAGGCCCCGATAGTTCTGTCCGGCGCTCGCGATTTTCAGCAAGCCCCTTTTCCGGGGCCTTGGCCCAAAAACGATTCAATATTCCAGTACTGTGAACTCAGGGAAAGTTCACTGTTTTTCGTAAAATCGTCTTGCGTGCTATTGGAGGTAGTTAGTAAAAAGCAACTAACGGAGCTAAAAAATCCGGCCGAGGTTCGGCGGCCAGAGCCGCCCGGCGCTTTTGGCGCAAGTGGCGTGCGACCGAAAGAAGAGGTAAACAGCCTTGGAAATCAGCGTATTTTACGAGCTGGAGACTTCGGATCCTTCCCCCGCGTCGGTGCGGCGCATCTACAAGGAATGCGTGGAGCAAGTGCAGCTTGCCGACAGTCTGGGTTACCGCGCGGTGTGGTTCACGGAGCATCATTTCCTGGAGCGGTTTTCCTACAGCTCGGCCCCGGAGGAGATGCTGGCTTTTCTGGCCGCCAAAACCAAGCGCATCCGGTTGGGCCACGGCATCGTGCTCCTGCCGTTTAACATCAACCATCCGCTGCGCGTGGCCGAGCGTATCGCCGTGCTCGACAACCTGTCCGATGGGCGCGTGGAATTCGGCGGCGGCCGCGCCATCTGTGAATCCGAACTGTCCGCCTTTCATGTCGATCCGGACCTGACCCGGCCGCAATGGGAGGAAACCCTGGCGATGCTGCCCCGGATGTGGACGGAGGAGAAGTTCAAGTGGGAGGGCGCAGACAAACTGATCCAGGTGCCGGAACGGGCGGTTTTGCCCAAACCGGTTCAGCAGCCACATCCGCCGATGTCGGTTGCCTGCACCCAGGCTTCAACGGTGGAATTCGCAGCCGAGCACGGTCTGGGAGTGCTTGGATTCGGAATCAGCGAGGCGAACTCCAACGAGTACGTGCGGACGTACCGCGAAAAGATCCGCAGTGCCAAGCCGATCGGCAAGTTCGTCAACAACCATTTTTCAGTCCTGCGGATGGCGCTGTGCTCGCCCAGCGACCGCGAAGCCCTCGACCTGCAGGGCGCCAACATGAAGATGGACACCCGTCAGACGCGCGATCTGTTCGCTCCCTGGATCGACGGCAAGCCCCCGGCCAGCTACAAGACAATCATTGATAACTTTGTGAAGACTTTCGACCAGATCGACCAGGTTCCGCTCGAGGACGTGGTCAAGTTCGGCGGTGCCTGTATCGGCGATCCCGCACGCTGTATCGATTCGCTTCAGTTCCTGGAGGACGCGGGGGTGGACGAAGTGATGCTCTTCATGCAGCTCTACACCACGCCGCACGATCAGATCATGCGTTCGATCGATCTGTTCGCAAACAAGGTGCTGCCCAAGATCAGGACGTCCTCGGCCAATCGCGAACGGAGCGCTTCAGCCGGTTCCTGACCAGTCCCGCCTGGAGAGCCGGTGCTCGTGAGCATCGTCCTGTCTCCGTGGCGCATCACCGGCAAGTTGAAGACCTTCTTCCGCGTGAAGCGAATTGCGCCAGCCTGATTCGCTACTCCGCCTACTGGCAGCCTGGCTCCCCCGTCGGCCTAGGAAGCCACTCTTTCCGTCAAAGGCGTGACCATTGAGAAACGGACATTAAAACTACCCAAATTTTAGGAACTATCCACCGCCGGACATCGCCGATCGGCAGGCCGGAGGAGCAAGTTGTAAACTAACCTCGAGACGTAATAAATGACTGTAGAATTGTCCTATACCGCGTTTCCAAGTCCGTGTTAAAAGCTGCCATAGAGTATCATCCAGGCGAGCTTATGCAGCTTTCATCGCATTTGTTCTTCCCTCCTTTCCGGCTGGATCTCACCGCTCAACAGCTCTGGCACGGCGACGAATTGATTCCCCTCCGACGCAAGCCGTTCGCGGTTTTGCGCTACCTGGCGGAGCATCCCGAACGCCTGGTCACACAGGACGAATTGCGCCAGGCGGTGTGGCCCGACATCCATGTAAGCGAGGCTATCCTGCGCGTGCACATCCGCGAGATCCGGGCGGCGTTGGAAGATAACGCCGATGCGCCCCGGCTGATTGCGACGATTCCCCGGCGCGGCTATCGCTTTCTGGCTCCGGTGGAGCGCGCGATTGGGGTTCCTGACCACAACTTGGAGCAATCGGCGGCGCTTGCCTATCGCCAACCAATACTGATCGGCCGAAACCCCGAACTGTTGCAGCTCAACAAGTGGCTCGCAGAGGCGTCCGGCGGCGCCAGCCAAATCGTCCTCGTGGGCGGCGAGCCGGGAATCGGCAAAAGCAGCCTGATTAACGCCTTTCTGCTGCAGGCCGCAGCCGAGAACGAGCTCTGGATAGGGCGCGGTCAGTGCGTCGATCATCAAGGATCGAGCGAACCGTACCTGCCGATGCTGGATATGCTCGGATGGCTTTGCAATTCGTCCGACGGCGCGCGAGCGGTCGAAGTCTTACGCCGCCACGCCCCGACCTGGCTGGCGCAGATGCCGGGAGTCATAAGCGAAACGGAGTTCGAGGCGCTCCAGCTCCGGGTCAGGGGCGTGGGACAGGAGCGAATGTTGCGCGAGATGGCGGAGGCGGTCGAGAAGATGGGCGCCAGACGAGCCATGGTGCTGGTACTCGAGGACCTGCATTGGAGCGATCCTTCGACGTTGGCCTGGCTGGATTTCTTCGCGCGCCGCGGCCGGACGGCGCGGGTGATGCTAATTGGGACTTTTCGACCTGTGGCATCGCTCGCCGCGCTCCATCCGCTTCGTGTAATCGCGGGGGAATTGCTCGGCAGATATTGCCACGAACTGGCCCTGCGTCCGCTTAACTCTGCAGAGGTGGCGGATTACGTCGCCCACCGTATCGCGGTTGACGCTGACCATCGAGCCGGGCTCTCTGAAATCGGGCGCGCGATCCAAAAACGCACCGAGGGCAATCCGCTATTCGTCGTCAACGTCGTCGACACCCTGTTGTCCAGTCTCAGCAGCGACTCGTCGCCGGCGCAGTCGGTGGTCGAGTTGCGCACCATGGTCGCTGCCTCTGACCAAATCGTTCCGGACACCATTGAAGAAACCATCATCCAACACTTCACGCAGTTGAATGCGTGCGAGCAACCGCTGGTCGAAGTCGCCAGCATCGCGGGAACCGAATTCTCCGCTGCCGCAGTGGCCGCCGGCGCCCAGATACCGCTGGGCGAGGTCGAGGAGGTCTGCTCGGCGCTGGCAAATCGTCTGTCGTTCCTGCAGGCGGCAGGCGATGGTGAATGGCCCGACGCGACCGTGGCGGCGAGGTTTCGCTTTCGCCATTCACTGTATCGCGAAGTCATTTACGGGCGGGTTACCGCCTCGCGCCGCGCCCAGTCGCATCGGCGCATCGGAGAACGCCTGCAAGCCGCTTGCGGAGAGAGCGCGAGCGACATGGCGGCGGAACTCGCCTGGCATTTCGAGCAGGGTCGCGACAACGATCGAGCGCTACACTACCGGGAAGTTGCGGCACAACGCGCATGGCAGCGTGCCGTCCTGCAGGAAGCGTATGAACATCTGACGGCGGCGCTTAGAATTGCGGCCCGGCTGCCTCAGGGCCCGCTACGGACCCAACATGAGCTGCAACTGAACGTGGCATTGGCGGCGGCTTTGCAGAACTCACAGGGATGGGGCGTGCCGGAAGTCGAACGAACCTACGCGGTGGTGGAGAAACTCTGCGAAGGGCTCGACGATCCGCATCAGCTCTTTCTGGCGCGAATGGGTTTGTGGGGGTTCGCCGTGGGCCGGGGAAACTGGCAACGGGCTCATTCTCTGGCCGAGCTGAATTTGCAACTGGCCGACAGCGTCGGTGAATCGGGAATGCTGGCCAGGTCGCGGCGCGGCGCCGGACACGGGCTTTTCTTTCTGGGCCGCTTCGACCAGGCTCGAACCTACCTCGAGCAGGCGGTCGCGCTCGACGCTAATGCACAGCATCAGCCCAGGACTGTGCTATATGTGCGGCGGGTTGCCGTTGATGCGGCGATTGTACTTTCGTGGGCGCGTGAGATAACCGGGTATTCCGATCAAGCCGTCGCCGCGATGCGTCTTGCGTTGAGCCTGGCAGAGGAGGAGTCGCATGTCCCGGACCTCACCTCCGCGACTTGTTTCGCCGCGCTCTTTCACTGGATCCGCGCCGATTGGCCGGCGCTTGAAATCTGGGCGCGGCGATGCGTCGCCTTGTCGAGCGAGAATGCGGTGCCGTTCATCCACGCGCTGGGTACCCATTTACAGGGCGTTGCAATAGCCGAACAGGGTCAGCCGGAGCAGGGCCTGACCCTTATACGCAAAGGAATTGCTGCTTGTCAGGCATTGGGCACCCTGTCCGCCACCAGCGCAACGCACTTGGGCTTGGCCCGCGCATGTCAGATGGCGGGAAAGATTCCGGAGGCATTCGAGGCCCTGAACCATGCCTTCGAATTCATCAAAACCAACGCCGAGCATGCCTGGGAAGCGGAAGTCCATCGGGCCCGGGGTGAGTTGATCCTCGATCGGCGAAATTCCCCTCGGCGTTCCTCCAAGGTCAAGCGCGAGCAGGAAGCGGAGAGCTGCTTTCTTACCGCGATCGACGTCGCACGCAATCAGGGGGCCAGAAAATGGGAGCTGCGCGCGACAACCAGCCTGTGTGCGCTGTGGCGTGATCAAGCCGTCAAGCGCAAAGAGGCACGCGATCGTTTAGCCAAGGCGTGCGAAGGAATTAGCGAAGGCGCCGGGTGTGCGGACGTGCAGGCGGCACGCCTTCTGATATCGGAACTGTCAACATCGATATAGTCATTCGATTAAATCACACGGGAGGCCTGGGACGCTGGAATCAAACGTGTACCTGCACGCGCCGTCCGTCAGACGTTCACCCCGCTGGGGCTTGGCTTCCAGCAGTTCCCGTTTATGCTGGAACGCAGTGCTAGCTCGTTGAGAAAAGTGATCTGGACCCAGGCAGCAGGCCGATGCCGGCGGGGTCAACTGCCGCCAGCGCCTGGATGCACCCTCCTTATCTCACCCGCCACGTAGGCGACGAGTTCTCGCGCGAACTCGTTTTGGATCTTTGATGTCGGAGCGGCCGGCGGGGCCGCCAGGAACTGCATTACCAGAAAGTCACCGCCATCGCCCGGTTTGATAGCTGCGAAGGCGAAACCGCGCTGCTCCAGTTCGCCGCAGACCTGCGCAGCTTGTGGCTGCCCCACCGGCAGTTCAAGACTTACCACGGCAGCGTCGGAGAGGTCGCAAAGCGACGTACAGCTCTGTGCGGCGGCATCCGCAGTGCGATAGCCAGCCTCCCTGATCTGAATCAGACCTTGACGCAGATCGGGTAAGTATGTTGCGTCCAATTGGCCTGGCCGAAGTGGACTATAGTTTTCTGCCCACTCGATTTCGCGTCCAAGCCCTTGATAGATCCGCTCAATCATCGGCTGGTGGCGGCCTTGAATACTGACCAGGGCCCTCGGTGGCGGCACCAGATATTTGAAGTATAATAGCCACGGAGCGCAGCCTTCCTTCGCCGGCGCCGGCAAACCCTCGAACATTATACCAGTAGCTTGGCAGCCGGACCGCTCATAGAGTTTCTGGCGTACCTCGTCGTCGACAGCAGCGTGGTAGGACAAGCCAAGCAGCCCCGCGCTGAGTGCTTCGCGCTCGAGCAGGCCGCCCATGCGCTCCACCAAATCGAGGCCGTTTAACTCAGGCAGCACCATCGACTCGCCTGACTCGGCAATTCGCTCCAAACCGGGCCTGGTCAGTGCGCTGTAACCAACGATGCGATGCGCGCCGTCCACGGCGACCGCCGAAATCAACGCGCCGCTTTCGTTGAGTGCCAGCAACTGTTCGGGATCATCCAAATTCTTGTGGCCGCCGCCGGCGCTCATTCGTTGCTCGAAGCCCGAAAATGCGGCGGCGTCCTGCCCCATCAGACGCCGAATCCGGTATGCATCCCCAGACTCTCTCACGTCCGGCCTCATTTGTGGCGTTCCTGAAATGAGAGGGCCGGAGCTGCACTCTCCGGCCCTGCAGTGTCGTTGCGGTTAGACTCGGTTGCCTTTTTACCGAGGGGCGATCATCAGATTGCCGAATCCAAATTGCCAGGTCGGCAGATAGATCTGGACCAGGGTGTTTTCGGCGTCATCGACGTAGGCGAAGCTCAGCGGCACCAGGGGATCGGCGTTTTGCTGTATCGCGATGTTGAAGGCTGCGCCATTTTGGGAATCGATTGAATAGTTTGCAACGAACACTCCCGGCGGGGTCGTATGAGCATTTGGTGTGAATTCGATTAGTTCGCTGGGCTTGGTTGGGTTCGAGCCGAATCCATCACTCTGGGCGCTAACCAGATCGCCGTTGGGAAGCAGCGCCAGGCCAAGCGGACCATGCAAATTTCCATTGTCGGCGTAAACCAGCGTTCCCAGAGTTACCGGAGCTGTAAGAGTATCCGCATTAGCCACAGCATAGATTCTGTCAAACGAGAGTGAGACGTAAAGGATATGGTTTTGCTCGCTGTAAGCAAGGCCGGAGGGCCCAAGCAGGTTCATGGTGGCGTTATTGATGTGCGGATAGCCAGTGGCGATCTTGGTTATGGAATCGACGTGAAACGAAGGACTGGTTGTTACATTGATGCGGATGACGGTGCCGTTGAGGACATTGGCAACCCACACTTTGGCACTTGTTATATCATCGTCGACCGCCATTCCCCAGGGTCCGTCCAGAAGGCTTGGAGATGTTATCGTCGTCACGAGACGGCCATTGGAATCGAGGACGGTGATCGGACCTCCTACAGCGCCGGGAAAGTTACTGGGTATCGGGACGGTAATGGACCCAATTAGAACGAATCCCGCCTTCAGAATGCCCATTGCGGCCGTCAACCCCGGCGTAGACGTAAGCCTGGCAAAAAGAGCCTTGGTGCGGTCCTGACGAATATTGATGATCGTCGTACCCTGCCCCTGGTTGTTGGCCTTGTCGTTGAAATTGGCGACCAGGATGTTCCCCGGTTGGACCGTGGTGTCCGGGAAGCCAGCGGGCACGTACACAACCCCGTATGGATTCTGATCGCCGTTGCCCGGATTGGTCGAGACCTGGAGCGGCAGGAGGGGCAAACCCCACGCCGTGCTTCCGACCGACACCATCAGGAACAATACCGCCATCGCAGTCCAGGGCAATCTCCTGATTCCACAGGCTGTGCCTGGCGGTTGCGAACCGATCGCGTTTCCTACGCTTTTACGGTTGAACATGACTTTCCCTCCATCGGCGTTGAAAATTTGCAAGCCAGCTCTACGAACCCGAAACCACTAACGTATGTTTCCGAACGCAGGCGAGATTATTCGCGGCGAGCGTTAACTACTACGCGCGTATCGTAAAATTACCGTAAAAGGTCCGTATATTTTTCTTTTGCTATTTGGACTGAAGCAAAGCAGGTCGGTCAGCTTGCCCTCGCCCGCGGCTGATTGAGCGAGGGAACGGACAACTTCTTTAAGCGACGATTAGGCGCTCTCTCACTGAGCAGGGAGAGCGTATGAGGTAAGGTTTTTGCCCTGGACTCCAGCCGCCTTACGCTGGCGTTGCCGGTCCCTGGACGAATACCAGAGCCGTTACTAAGACGACAAAGTTGAAGGATCGAGCAAGTCCGCGTTGCCGACCGGTTGGTGCTGGCGCCCATTAAGATGGACGCTGCCGGGTGCGCGCGTGAATGGATCCTCGAGCCCCAGCTCCTTGCCGATCCCGCGCAGTTCGGGCAGCACTTCCGTTCCGATGAGCCGCACGCACGTACGCCGGTCCTGCAGCGGAAGCGGCCCATCCAGCCAGAAGGAAAAGATTCCCGGCCGCAACACTTCCAGTATGTGACGCAGCTTTTTTACCACGGTCTTGGGCGAGCCCGACACGACCTGACCCTGCTTGTGCCATTCGTCGTAGCTGGCATAAAGGGCGCGCTTGAGTTCGCGCACTTCCTCGTCGTTGGCGGGGTCGCGCTGGAAGGGTGAGCTGGGGAGATTGGGATTGGCCGCCTGGGAGGCAAGCCGTCGCGTAGCGTCTTTGGAGTTGTACCCAGGGGGGAACATCCATTCGGGCCGTGCGAAATGGGAGAAGCCGCCACCGAACATGAAGCATTTGCCTAGTTCGTAGGCCTTTTCGTCAGTCTCGGCTACCACCACCGGTTGCAGGTAGCCGAAGTTTTCCGGACCGGCCTGATAACCCTTCTCGGCCGCTGTCTTGGCGTAAACGTTGAACAACTCCAAAGTCGGCTTGAGCATCGTGGCCAGCGCGATGTAGGGGTAGCCGTGCTGTGCGGCCCAGATCACGGTCTCGACGCTGATCAGTCCGGGAATCCAGATCGGCGGATGAGGCTTTTGCAGCGGCAGCACCCACGGATTGATGAATCGGTAGTGGAAATGCTTGCCCTCCCATCTAAAGGGTCCGGGACGTGTCCAAATAGCCAGGATTAGGTCGTGAGCTTCGTCGAAGTACTCGCGGTTGAAGGCCGGGTTGGCGTTGTTGAATAGCTGCTCGCTGCCGGCGCCACGGATGAAACCTGACACCAGCCGGCCACCCGAAATCATGTCGATCATCGACAGCTCTTCGGCCAGGCGCAGCGGATTGGCCACCACCGGCGTGGGATTACCCAGTAGTGTGATCTTCACATGCTTGGTTACGCGCGCCAGGATCGACGCCTCGACATCCATGACCGCGCCCATGCAAAAGGGCGTTCCATGATGCTCGTTGAGCATCACCGCGTCGAAGCCCAACTCATCGCAGAGGACCTTCTCGTCGATGTATTCGTTGAGCAGTTGGGCGCCCTTGGCGGGGTCGAAGAGTTTGTTGGGGACGCCGAAGAAGCTGCGCAGCTTGAAGATTTCCTCTTCCGGCACCGCGTGATAAGCCCGCTCGGTAAAAAACATCAACAGCATTGCATTACCCCTCGTTGTCCCGCCGGCTCGGCCGCAGCGCCGCGCTGCCGATCAATCGAGAAAGTCCATTACTGCGCGGATAAATTCGTCGGACTTCTCGATCATCGGCATATGCCCGCAATGGTCGAATTCAACCAGCCGCGAGCCGGCAATCTTGTCGCGATAAAGTTGGCCGGCGGCAAGCGGCACCACGTTGTCCTGCCGCCCCCATACGATCAATGTCGGCAGACCTGTGACGTTGTCGAGCAGATGAGACATGCTCTGGGTGAACATGTAGGGTTTCCACGCGATTCGCGCGGTCGCCGCCCGCGCGTCCTCAAAGGCTTCCCATTGCGTCGCCGCCTGCTGCGCGGTCTGTTCCGGACTGCCGCCATAGATAGTAGCGAACTCGGGCGTGTGTTCCGGGTCGTGCACGTTTCGGCCCAGGAATCTGCGCGCAGTCACCGTGTACATGTCCATGATCTCGCCCTGGGGCGGCCGCAGTCCGGCTGCGCCGACGAGAATCATCTTGTGCAGTTGCGCGCTGTTGGCAGCCGCCATCTCAGCCGCAATCCATCCTCCCAGCGAAAAACCAGCCAGGTCCACCGGCGCCAGGCCTTGCTCGCGGACGAAGCGTGTATAGAAAGCGGCCAGGTCGCGCATGTCCATGATCCAGTCGGCCGCCTGCGACCGGCCAAACCCGGGGTGGAGCGGAACCAGGAGGGTGCGCTTGCGCGCCAGCTCGGTGTGCCACTTGCACCAACCTTCAAATCCCAACTCGCCGTGCAGATAAAGCAGAGGCCTCCCCTGCCCGCCCTTGAGCACGCAAAGCTCGGTCTCACCAACCCGAACCTTTTCTTCAGTCCAATCTTCCGCCATTGGGCAAGTGTCCTAAACGTCGGTTCGGCTTGTCAAACGCGAAGTGCCCCATTTGCGGGACAAGGCCTAAATCAAACCGGCTACCCTGATTCCGGTAATCGCGGCGATTGCGCCGCCGGCCATGCTGCCCACCAGGTAAGTTGCGGCGAGCAGCATCTCGCCGTCCTGAAGCAGCCGGATCGCTTCCCACTCATAGGTCGAAAAGGTCGAGTACCCGCCGATAAATCCAACCGCGATAAAGAGCCGCCAGTAAGGGTTCAAACCAGCCCTTTCCTGCGCCAATGCGAGAAGGAACCCGATGATGAAACTTGCGCTGAGATTGATCACGAGCGTGCCATAAGGAAACGACACGCCAAGGCGCTCGGCGATCCAACTACCGACCAGATATCGCGCCACCGACCCAAACGCACCGCCCAGCGCCACAAGCAAAACTGCCAACGACTCTCTCCTGATTCGCGCCGCCGATTCAGCCCAGCAGGCTGCGCATCATCTCGGTGCGCCCGACGATTCCCACCACATGTCCATCAGCATCCACTACCGGCAGCCGCTTGGTTCGCGTCTCCGCCGACGTGACCAGGGCACTCGCCACCGGCATCTCTTCGCGTACCGTGATCGGGTTTCGCGTCATCAGATCCTTTGCCGAGCGGCCCCGCAGCTTCTGGATATGCTGGCGCGCGGAAGCGCTGATCTTCTCAATCGGCACCTTGGATACCAGGAGTTCGATCAGACCCGGCCAGTTTTCGCGGCTGACCCTGGAAATAAGGTCCGAGTCCGCGATCACGCCGACTACACGCCGCTGGTCGTCCAGCACTACCACTCGCTTGTGGGAAGATGAGACCAGGAGGTGAAAGATTTCCTCCAGGGTCGCGGATTCGTGAACAGTTGGAACGTCGCGCGTCATTACGTCCGCAACCTTCCCCGGAATGCCGGCCGGATGGGCCTCCGGATGCCACTCCGGAAGGTGGACGGCGGCAATGGTGTTGAGTATATCGAGGCGGCCCAGGATGCCGGCCAGTTTTCCCTCCTTATCCACCACCGGCAGGCGTTTTAATTGCTTTTCCACCATCAGCTTCGCGGCCTTTCCCAAAACCATCTCCGGCGGGACCGTAACCACTTCGCGCGTCATCACTTCGGATACCTTGCGGCCGGGCTCCTTGAGTTGCTTATGCAGCTCGTTTACAAAGTCGGAGTCTGCCGCCTTCTTCAAGCTAAGTGTCACATTGATACCGCCGCGCGTGAGGAGGTCGTTGTCGCTGACCATCCCGACAACCTTGTTGTCATCGTCAACCACGGGAACGGCGGTAAAATCCTTGTCCAGCAGCAGTTGGACGACCTCCGTTACAGGGCTGCCGGGATGAACCGTGACGACCTCACGGCGCATCACCTCAGACACCTTGACGTCGGGCAGACCGTCCTTGAAGGGCGCACCGGATTGAACCACCTCGACCTCGGCAACCGTGATCAGCGCGTTGGGGGCCAATTCTCTCACCGACTTGATGATCCGGTCGATCCGGTCCGGGCGATCCACGATCATGATCACGATGGGAAGATCCATCGAGAGCTGAAGAATCGCGGAGGTATGGATCACGCTCGATGCGCCAAACCCCGCGATGCCACGGACTGCGGTTGCTCCGCTGCATCCTTCGCGGCGAAGCATCTCCAACAATGCCCCGTAAAGTGCCTGATGATGGTAGAGGTCCGTCTCGCCGAAAAAGATTGTGAGCTGTTTGGCCCGTCCGGTGAACATGACTCAGTGGCCTCCGGAGCCGGGTTTCGCCCTCATCTTGACGCTGTTCTCATTATTGACTTTCCATTTCATATGACATTCTCATTGTATTGCTCAAGTGCGCCTGTGTGGCGTTGGGTACGCGAAGTTTGTATTCGAACACGGAATATTACACTCGTCAAAGACGAAAGCAGGCAAAGTCAGCCAGAACACTCAAAGGCGCCGCAATGGCAGGAGCCAAAAGCACGTGGCAAAAGCTGCACTCTGCGGACCACCTGGTGGCAGGGCTTTACCATATAACGATGGTGCTGCTCGGCGCTATGCTGGTGACCGGTCTCGGCGGATGCGCGCTCGCGGCTCTCCCCGTTTTGGTCGGCGCGGGAGAGAGCGCAGCCTCGTTGGTCGCAAATGGGGCGCTAAGTGCGGTCGCGGCCACGCATAAGGGATCCGGGCAGTCCGATGACACGGAGCATTCGGATGAAGACCAGATGGAGCGCGAGGAGCGCTGCTCGCAGCTTGAACTCCACGTTCCCGGGGTAATTGAGTTGCGCCAGGGCCCCGCCGGCAGACCCGAATATCGTGAGCTGCACGTCGGCGGTCCGCTTGACAAGCCGCAATGGATGCCGATTGCCGACAAAGACACCACCCCCGATGGCTGGCGCCCGGCGATCAATTTTCTACAGATGGATTTCACGCCGCCGCTTGGAGCCCTGCCCACCTCCGGCAGCGATTATCTTGCCTATCGTCCAGTGCAAACCCAAACGTCCGCATCGGAGATCGAAGTCGTTCCTCTGAATGTAAACTTCGGCAAGACCGAAGGCACTTTTCGCTGGCACGGCGAGTTGTACCGCTATGCGCTGGCTCAGACGCTGCCCTGTTTTGCACCTCCCAAACCCCAGCCACAATAGGCGAGCGGCCCCGCCAGACCAGCCTCCGAGCGCGACTCCATGAATAGTGCCAAAGATTATCTATCTGATACTCTTCGTGACTGTTCGCGGGGGCCCAATGTTTCCCCGTATGAGATCGTATCGCCGTTGGGCTTTATGCTTGAGTAGAGCATCCGCACCATTTCAATCCGCTTCAGCCCATATTGAAGCACATGCGGGGTAGGCAAAGGATAATGCCGGAAAAACCTTCGCCGGTGCTGGCACGGCCGGCGCCCTTCTGTTAGCCATCGTTGCAGCACCCTTCAACAAAGGAGCCGCCATTGGCAACACAGGGTTCCGCCTGGTACGTGGACTTTTTCCGCGACGACTACCTCAACGTCTACAATCATTTGTTCACCACCGAGCGAGCGGAAAAGGAAGTGGCTTTTGCCGAGCTGGCACTTGAACTCAAGGCCGGAGCGCGCATTCTCGACCTCTGTTGCGGGCAAGGCCGGCATTCCGTGCTGTTCGCCAGGCACGGCTTCCAGGTAACCGGTCTCGATCTGAATCCTGCCTACCTCGACCTTACGCAGCGCTCGGCTGGGGCGGCCAATGTTAGCGTGAAAACGATCGAGGCGGACATGCGCGAGATCCCGTTTCAGGATCATTTCGATGCTGTCGTGAACATGTACTCTTCGTTCGGCTATCTCGAATCCGAAGCCGACGACCTGCGAGTTCTGGAATCAGCCTCAAAGGCAATCAGGTCCGGCGGCCGCCTGCTGTTGGACATGTTGAACCGGGAATGGGCGGTCGCCAACTATATCCAGAACGACTGGCATTCCGGCCGCGATGGAACGCTCTACCTTGAACACCGGGATTTGAATCTCGCCAGCAGCCGTATGCATGTGACATTCACTATTGTCGAACCCGACGGGCAGCGTCGCGAGTCCGTGGGACACCATATACGTCTTTACACGCTCACTGAAACTACACGCTTGTTGCAACGGGTCGGCTTGAATTTGACCGGGGTTTTTGGTGGATTCGATGGCGAGCCCTACGCGATCGGCACGCGGCGGATGATTGTTTTGGCTCAAAAAGGGCCATAAACCGAGTGAAGCTGCCTGGTTTGCGCGTCCGAATCATGGTTTTGCTGAGCGCCAGCGATCCGAATCGTAAGCCGGCTCGATTGTTCCGTTGAGCAATCGGAAGTGTCGGGAATACGAGGAGAGGTATGGACAAAATTGCAGTCCTGGCGAGTGGTGGCTTGGACAGCTCTGTATTAATCGCGGACCAGGCACGCAACGCTGAAGTTTTTCCGATCTATGTTCAGTTTGGCCTGGCCTGGGAAGCAACCGAGTGTCGAACTCTCCAGTCGTTTATCGCAGCGCTTAAGGCTCCCGGTGTGATGCCTCTCACGATCCTTTCGGTTCCTATCGGAGCCATGTATGGAGACCATTGGAGCATGACCGGCAATGGGATACCTGGACTGGAAGAGCCCGACAGCTCCGTGTTCCTGCCCGGCCGCAACATCCTGCTAATCGGATTGGCCGCCGTCTGGTGCAGCACGCACGGCGTGTCGCGCATCGCGATCGGCTCGCTGGGCGGCAATCCTTTCCCCGATGCGACGCCCGGCTTCTTTCGTGATTTTGCACGCATCCTGAGTACCGGGCTGAGTCATCCGGTGCGAGTGGAAGCACCGTTTCGCGATCTGCACAAGAGCGCACTCATCCAGCGCTTCCGTGACCTGCCGCTGGAGCTGACCTTGACCTGCATGGCGCCCGACGGCGGTAGGCATTGCGGGCACTGCAACAAGTGCGGCGAGCGTAAACTTGCTTTCCAGCAGGCCGGCGTGCCGGATCACACCGTTTATTCGTCGCCTCTTTAAAACAAATTCGGCGATATGCGCTTCCGCGTAAAATGGCAATACCGGCTCGTAGTTTTGGTGCTGCTTCAAGTGATGGCGCTTGGCGCGTGCAGTCCTAGTCCAACCAGCCCCGCCTCCGGCTTTCGGGTCGCTTTGCTCACGCCCGGTCCGGTCAGCGACGGCGGCTGGAATGCCGCCGCTTACTCCGGACTCCAACTGATCAAGACGAGGCTCGGCGCCGAAACCGCGTTGGTGCAGACCACGTCGCCAGCGGATTTTGAGGACTCGTTCCGGGATTTTGCTTCGCGCGGATTCAATATCATCTTCGCTCACGGATTTGAGTATACTGACACAGCAGTCAGCGTAGCGCGGGATTTTCCGAATACTTACTTCGTGGTCAGTTCCGGCGGAGCGTCGTCGCACAACGTGGCGTCGTTGACCTTCGATTTCGATCAGGCGACTTACATCGAAGGCATAATCGCCGCCGGTGTTTCCAAAACCGGGATAGCCGGCGCGATCGGCGGAGTGGAATTACCTTCGATCAAGGCAACTTTCGACGGGTTCAAGCGAGGGTTTCTTTCGGCACGGCCCAATGGACGCATGCTGGTCAGCTTCACCGGCAACTTCAACGACGTCGGGGCTGCAAAGGAAGCCACGCTGGCGCAAATCGGGCAAGGCGCCGATGTGTTTATCCATAACGCCGACGCTGCCGGCCTGGGAGTCTTTCTGGCGGCCGGCCAGGCGCATGCCTTCGCTTTCGGAGCGTTTAACAATCAGAACGAGGTCGCCCCCGAGGTCGTTCTGGCCAGCGCCATCACCTCCATCCCGATGGCCTTTCTCAAGATCGCAAGCGAGGTCAAAGGCCACCGCTTTCATCCGGCGATGCTGGTATTCGGAATGAAAGACGGGATGGTGGAGGTCGTCCTCAATCCCAAGCTGCAGTCCCGCATCCCGGCCGAGTCACTAGCGCGCGCCCGCAAGGCAGAACAGGAATTTAGAACGGGATCGGCGTTGGCCTCCGTCCCTTAAGTTTCCCAAGCCTCACATTTGTACGCTTGGCGTCAATCCGCCGCCCACGATTCCTTCGATCGTTGCACAGGCTTCCGCAACGGCCTCGTCCTCGTTGCCGGCAGCGCCAATGATCCCAACCTTGCGGCCGCTATCGACCAAGCGCCAGAACCAGGCGCCGGAGCTGGTCCACAACTCGATTCCGAAGCCTCGATGCTGCTGACGCTTCGAAGTTGTCATGGCTCTTACGCCCAGGGTCCCGCCCATTCATTCTCGACTGGAGGTCGCGGCGGGGCGGTTTGTTCAGGAGATGGCCCGGCGAGATTTACCACCAGCTCTCGGCCGGAAGCGCTTGGTAGATGGATCAGCCTCTCTGTATGTGCGGTCCGCCCAAGAGCTGACGCTCGCTGCCGTGCAGCCCAATAGCGGAAGTCCCAAATGTACCGATTCGCCGCCATGAGGATAGCCGTGACTACGATTCCCACAATCCCGACGCAGCCGATGGCATCAACGTCACCATTGGTCTTCTCCGTTTCGATCTTTTACGTCGCTTTCACTTCCCGCTAACCATCTATATGACGAATCAACGATTCTTCGCGTGACCCAAAGCAAGCCTCATACCGTTGCAGAACCCTTTGTCAGGCACTCAAATCCGAAGAGTTTTCTGATGCCGGAATTACTTGATGCAGTTCCGTGGTTGCGTCCGGAGGACTGCAGTGTCCACTCGCCCCTTCAGAAATCCATCGCGACTGCTGAACTCTTGGATTTTCATTTCTAGTCGATCCGCGCAGCCGTGAATCGACAGCCCGCGCTGGAACGATCGAAAGCGGCAGCGTTTTACTGACCTACACCGTGTATCTTACATACAAGGTGTATGTCAGTCAAGAATGAGTTCGCGATTCTGCAGCCCTTGTGTACCAAGCAAGGTGGGGGCACTGTTTCATTTTTCTGTAACAATCCTATCGTATCCTTTGGAAGTTATTTGGCCGCCATGGCTGCGAATTGTCTCCACTGCGGTGAGTTCTGCGAAGCGGACGTGCCAGGACAGCGTTCCGGCCGCAATTCGCTGCATTTTTCCGGTAGATGTGGGGTTTGCGGCAGCTCGGTTCATTGGCACCAGACTCTGATCGGCGGAGCCGGCGACGAGCCCATTCTTGGCCCTCCGCGGCCGTGTCCATCGCGGTGTAAGCTTCATAAGCCTGACGCTTTGCCACCGTCGCGACTGTGACAGGAGCCCCAGTCATGGTGAGACCCCTGGCGCTCGCGATCAGCCTTCTGCTGACGGTAAGCCGCGTGAGTATCACGTTTGGTGCGGATTCTCGCGACGTTAGACCACGGCTTGGACGGGTACACATGGATATATCGTGTTCGCCCTCGGTATCCAGGGAGTTTGATACCGGCATCGCCCTGCTTCACAATTTTTGGTATCAACCTGCTCTCTTTGCATTCGAACAGGTCATTCGAGCTGATCCCGCATGCGCCATCGCCTATTGGGGAGCCGCGATGACCTACAACCATCCATTCTGGGACGCGCCAACGCAGTCTGATGAGGACAGAGCCTGGTCGCTGGTGCAAAGTGGAATGAAGGCAAAAGAGAAGTCGCCGCGTGAACAGCTCTACCTGGACGCGGTTGCGGCTCTTTACCGCGACGGCGGTGCGGGCGGGAGGTCCGTCCGTAACAATGCGTATAAGAATGCGATGGCGGCCGCCTATGCCAGGTATCCGGACGACGAGACCAAGCTGTTTTACGCGCTGTCGATTATTGGCACGATCGAGGAGGGCAGCAGATGGACTTCCGAGCAGGCGCTGGCGGCCAACTTGATCGAGCAGGTTTATGCCGTTGAGCCGCACAACCCCGGCGCGCTGCACTACATGATTCATGCCTACGACGATCCGGTCCACGCGGCGCAAGGCCTGAAGGCCGCTCGCGCTTACGCCGCGGCTGCGCCCGCCGTCCCGCACGCGTTGCACATGCCTTCGCACATTTTTACCCGGCTGGGATACTGGCGGGAGTCGGCCGCAACCAACGAGAAAGCTTGGCGGGTCTCCGAATCCGACGTAAAGGAGGAAGGTCTGTCAGGGGCCTACCGCGATTTCCACTCGCTCAACTATCTTGAGTATGCGTACCTCCAGATGGGACGCTACCGGGACGCCAAGCGTGTCACCGAGATATTCGCCGCGGAATATCAAACGCTGCCCGCCAAAATTACGGCGCCTGACACGCCTGACCTGGAGGTGCGTCATCTGCGCGGACGGACGATCTACGCACTCCCGGACCGGGTAGTCTATGGCTACTTCGATACTCTCGCGCGCTACATCATGGAAACCGGCGAATGGCAGCTCTCTTCCGCCCTCCCCTCACTTCCGCACTCGCGGGATTTTGCCGCGATGAGATTGCTGGTCGAAGCCAGCGCGGCCGCGCAACGAAAAGACGGGCCTGCCGCGCGCGCCGCCGCCGACCGTATCAGGGCCTTGTCCAGTGAACCGGGGCAGCGGCCGCTGGCGCAAGAGGTATTGACCATCGAGGCGAAGGAAGCCGCTGCTCAAGCGGACCTGATCGGCGGCGACCCGAACGGCGCGATCGCGATGATGGATGACGCTGTCACGATCGAGGATTCGATCTATGCTCTCTCGCAGCCGCCATTCCCTCCCATTCCGGCGCATGAACAATATGGCACGATGCTGCTAAAAATGAACCGCCCGGCCCACGCCCGAGTGCAGTTTGCCGAGTGCTTGAAGCGAACCCCGGGACGACCCAAGTCCATTTACGGGCTGGCGCGATCAGCCCAGGAGGTGGGCGATAATTCAACGGCAGCCAGGCAATACAGAAATTTCCTGCAAGTGTGGGCAACTGCCGATCAGAACCTGCCGGAAATCGGCGCGGCCCGACGATTCCTGGCTTCGGCTCACGGCAAGCCGACGCAGTAATCAGGCCGCGCGGTTGCGACGGGAGAAATTCGCGTTACGAGCGACGTTAAGGAACTCCCTCCCAGCATCAGACCAATGAGGAACAGCCGAAGGTTTACCATGGCTACAGCGGTGCATCTTCGCGCCGACGAGTGATATTTCTTCAATCCATACCAATGACGGCTCGATCAGGAGATACCCATGACGCCAGCTTCGGGAATCGTCGATAGACCCAGCAATTACTCGGTAAACGAGGCGGTCGAAAGGCTCAAGAAGACCTTGGAAGCAAAGGGCGTCACGCTGTTCGCGTTGATCGACCACAGTGCGGAAGCTGAAAGGGCGGGACTGAAAATGCCGCCCACCAAGCTGTTAATATTTGGAAGTCCGAAGGCCGGCACTCCCCTGATGCTGGCTGCTCCCAGCTCAGCCATCGATCTCCCGCTGAAGATTCTGATTTGGGAAGACCACGACAGGAAAGTTTGGATTTCCTACAGCAGCCCGGAATATCTGCAGGCGCGCCACGCTATACCGCAGGGCTTACTGCAAAATATCGCAGTAGTAGAGACACTGGCGGCCAGTGTATCCGAGTAGTGGCCGACCAGGGGCCAGCCCTCGGCCTAATTCCGGCGCACCTTGCGGAACGGGCCGGCGTCGAAGCGCGGTTCCTTGGGTAACTCGAGGACACGCTCGGCAATGATGTTGCGCTGGATCTCGTCGGTGCCGCCGGCAATCGAGGTGGCGGGCACAGATACCAGGATCTCAGCTATGACCCCGGCGCGCGGGCTCTCCGCGCTGGTCAGCATCGCCGCGGTCCCGGTAATCAGCGTATGAACATGTGCAGCGGACCGCGCGACGTGGCTGGCCGCCAGCTTACCGAGCGAACCCTCCGGACCCTGCGGACGTCCTTGACGCTGTACGGCACGCGCGCGACGCGAGGTCCACTCCGCAGAGTTTGCCAGGGTCATGAGCTTGGCAATCTCCTGGCGCACCTGAGGATCCTGATCCGCGCCGGTTTCCCTGGCGCGTTCGATCACAAGATCGACGCGGCCCGCGCGCTGCGGATACCACTTGTACGGCTCCATCACGGTTGTGATTTCCGCCCGCTCCTCCTCATAGATCCGTCCTTCGCGCTGACGGCGCCTGGGTGAACTGGTTCCATCGGCGAAGCGCCGCTCGTGAGCAAGAGTCGTGACAGCGACCTGCCAGCCGTTGCCTACACTCGAGACCAGATGCTCAGACGGAACTTTCGCGTCCGTGAAGAAGACCTGGTTGAACGACGCGTAGCCATTCATCTGCCGCAGCGGTTTCACCTCGACGCCCGGCTGCTTCAAATCGAGGATGAAGTAAGACAGCCCATCATGCTTGGGGGCGTCCCAATCCGTGCGGGCCAGCAACGTGCCGTATTTGGCGTGATGTGCGCTCGTAGTCCAAACCTTCTGCCCGTTGATTATCCACTCCTTGCCGTCGAACTCCGCCCGCGTCGTTGCGCCCGCCAGATCCGAGCCGCTGCCCGGTTCGCTGAATAGTTGGCACCAGGTGTCTTCGCCGGTGATGATGCGGCGCAGGAACTTTTGCTTTTGGAAGTCGGTCCCATGCTCGAGCAGCGTGGCCGCCGCGAGCCGTCCGATTCCCCCTTTCAAAACTCCCACCGCGCCCAACGCGGCGAATTCCTCGTCCACCACGCGCACCAAGCCCCCCGGCAGGCCGCGGCCGTGCCATTCCCGGGGCCATTGCGGCATGCCCCAGCCGGAATCCGCAAGCTTGTTGCGCCACTCCACCAGGGACATATCCGGGTCCCAGTTAGCTTTGAGCCAAGCCCGCACCTCGGCTCGCACCTCGGCTTCGCTGATCTGACTCATCAAACCCTCCAACGCTGCATCAAGAGCTCGCGATGGTAGCCCGGCTGGCCGAGGAACACCTCGGAGCTTTTGGCGCGCTTGAACCACAGATGCGTGTCGTTATCCCAGGTGAAGCCGATGCCGCCGTGGATCTGAATGCATTCGGCTGCGGTCCGCATGTACGTGTCTGACGCCGCCGCCTTGGCCATGCAGGCAAGCGCCGGCCATTCCGGGTCATCCACCGCGGCGGCCTGTGCGGAATAGTAGGCGGCGGATTTGGCCAGCTCCACGTCCAGCAGCATGTCGGCAAGCTTATGCTTGATGGCCTGAAACGATCCGATGGTGCGTCCGAATTGAACCCGCATCTTGGCGTAGTTTACCGCCGAATCGAGCAAAGCCTGGGCGCCCCCGACCATCTCGTTGGCCAGCGCGACCGCCGCCTGATCGAGCGTGCGGGTGACCGCTTTCACACCGTCATCCGGCACTCCCAACAGCTCCGCATGCACCCCTTGAAAATCGATACGCGCGAGCTTGCGCGTGGCATCCATGGACTTCAGCAGGCGCCGCTCCACGCCGCGAGTGTTGGCCGGGAGGGTGAAGAGCGCCAGGCCCCTGCCGCCGCTGTCCGCGGGCGTCCGCGCGGCGACGACCAGCAGGTCGGCGATGTGTCCGTCCACAACGTAGCTTTTGACTCCATTAAGCAGATAGCCGTCCGCGACCGCGGTTGCGCCGAGATCGATCGCGCGCGGATCCCAGTCACCGTTGAGTTCGGTAATCGCAAGCGCCGCCAGCCGCGCGCCGCTGGCGATGTCGGGCAGCAAGGCTTCTTTCTGCGCGTCGGTTCCGGCGTTGAGTATGGCGTTGGCCGCCAGCACCGCCGTGGAGAAATAGGGCGCGCACAATAACGCGCGGCCCAGCTCCTCCATCACGATCCCGAGCTCCACCATGCCAAAGCCCGCGCCGCCGTAGTCTTGCGGCAGATGGATCCCGGGCAGCGCGAGGTCGTTGCTCAGTTGGCGCCACACCGCAGGATCGTAGCCGTCGGCGGTCTCCATCAGGCGCCGAACCTCAGTCGGCGGCGATTTATCATCCAGGAACCGGCGCAGCGTGGCGCGAAATTGCTCCTGCTCCTCTGAGAAGGCGAACTGAATGCGCCGCGACGATCCCGATGTCGATTCGGTTGATCTGCTCATCATCGTGCAAAGTATTACGCAGCCGGTTTAAAGTCCTCTTTTTTTACGATAAGCCGTCGATGACTCGCGCAAAGATTTCGGCCACCCGATCGGGCATGCAAAGGAATGGCGAGTGATCGCTCTCCAACTCCACGCTGTGGGTCGCACGCTCCGCCATACGGCGCTGCCATCTGAGTTCAATCGCTTTGTCATCAGTGCACAGCACATAGGTTGAAGGGATTTCCTTCCATCCGGCTCGCGTCAGCCGTTGCGAGACCGCCTTGGTGCCCATGTACGTGTGCAGCTTGCTTGACGCCCAGGCGGCAATGGGGGAAGTGCAGCGATTGAAGAACAGTTCGCTCGCCCGGCTCTTGTCCAGGATCGCGATTGCCTCGCCGTCTTGGGTCATCTTGATCCAATCCGCCGCCGGCATTCTGATTTCTTTCCAGACTTCACCCACGTCGAACATGACGGTGGCGATCATCACCAGGTGCTTGATATTGGCGCTGCCTGCCGAGGCTTCGGTAACCAGGTTGCCTCCATAAGAATGGCCGGCCAGCACAACCGGAGCATGAATGGAATCGGTGAGCTGGCGAACGGCTTTGGCGTCGGCGTAGAAATCGGTCAGACCCTGCGCCTGCTCTCCACCGCTCTTCAGATCAATGGCGTGAGTCTTTATTCCCTTCTGGCCAAGAAGCTCGCGCAGCGGCTCCCAACACCATGCCCCATGCCACGCTCCATGAACCAACACCACTTCAGGTTTTGCCGCCATTTCCGCGAGCTCCGCAAACAGTCGACTTTCGGAAGATGCCTATCACAACTGAACCTTCAGTTTCATCGAGCGATCGCACGTGCCCTTGCGCGCCATGCGCCGGCTAGCAGCGGCGCGGTTCGACCACGAAGTCATCCAAATCGGTGGCACGCGTCTTGTCATAAAATGTGGCGTTCCTGTAAGGCGAGTTCACCACGACCCTGCCGCGCTGGTTGCGATAATAGGTTTCAACGCCGGGCTGGGTCCAGACCATTGCGCCGTGAGCTTCGTCAACTTGCTGATTGTAGGCATCGTGCACGTCCGGCCGGCATTCGACCGCTCCAATCTTCCGATCGAGCATCTGCCGCATCAGATCCATGATGTAGCGCATCTGCATTTCGATAACGAACATGATGCTGCCGCCATGGCCCGGTTGCAGGTTGGGCCCATACAGGCAAAAGAAGTTCGGAAACCCGGGAATGACCGTCCCCAGGTAGGCTCGCGCATTGTCATCGTCCCAGACTTCCCGCAAGCTGCGTCCCGAGCGGCCTCGCACGTCGAAACTGCTGAGGAATCTGATGACGTCGAAGCCGGTAGCCACCACCAAGATATCAGCGGGATACTCCAGGCCGTCCCTGGTGACGATTTTATCGGGCAGGATTTCGACGATCGGATCTGAAACGAGTTTTACGCGTTCGTTTCGCAACATCCGGTACCAGCCGTTGTCCAGCAGCATGCGTTTTCCGAACGGCGGATACTTCGGAATGACCTGGTCGAGCAGCTCGGTCTTGTCGCCGATCTCCGAGACGATGTATCGCGTAAAGAAGGCCCGATGTGAGTCGTTGGCCGCATTCAACGATCGCTCGGCCTCCGGCCAGGCAGGATCTTTTTGCAGGGCCGGGTGCAGCCGGTCGCCAAAAGTCCACCCCAGGCGCAGCCGATACCACAACCGGTACAGGGGCACTTCTCGCAGCAGGAAACGCAGCGGTTCCGGGATGAGCCGGCGGAATTGCGGATTAGGCGCTACCCAATGCGAGGAGCGCTGGAAGATTGTAAGCAAAGCCACGGTGTTTTGAATCTCGGGACCGATCTGCATCGCGCTCGCGCCATTGCCGATTATCGCCACTTTCTTGCCTGCCAGATCGAGATCGTCAGGCCACTGCGCGCTGTGAAAGCACGGCCCCGCGAAGCGATCCAGTCCCTTGATGTCGGGCATCTTGATCGGGTTGAAGATGCCGACCGCGCTGATCAAGATGTTGGCCTTGAGAATCCGCTGCGCACCGTCACCCTCCTGGATCTCAACCAGCCAGTACTGCGTCTCCTCGTCATACTCGGCTGATTTGACATTGGTTCCGAAACGGATATGTGAACGCAGCCCGAACTTGTCGGCAACGTATTCGAGGTAGGCGTGGAGTTCGTCGCGCAGCGCGAAATACATCGACCAGTCATACGGGGCGAAGGAATACGAGTAGAGATGGTTGGGCGTATCGACACCGGCGCCGGGATACTTGTTGTCCCACCAGGTCCCTCCCACGGTCGTGCTTTTTTCCACGATGGTGAAGGGAACATTCGCTTTCTGAAGATTGATCGCCGCGCATAATCCCGACACGCCGGCGCCGACAATCAGCACCTCAAATCCTTCCGGTACGGGAAACTTTTCAGCCGTTTCGACGGACTCCGGAAAAAGCTCCGCGGCGATGATTGAGTCGTATTCGTCCGGGACCTTCTCCGCCATAGTCCGGCTCAGCATCTTGAGCCGCAATTCCGCGGAAGGTTGGGGAATTGCGACCGGGCGGCCCGCCCGCCAATCCAATATGGCCTTGAGCGCCGCCGTGCGCACCTGGGCCTGGATCGGCTCCGGAAGCCCGCCCGTGTCGTTGTCATTCATACCCCGGCCGCGCACCGGCCGGTACGGTTCCTCCAACCAGCGGAGCTCTCCGGTCATCTGCACCAACATCATCAGCAGTGTCGGGATGTTCGCAATCGCAACCGCTTCCGCGAAGCGCTGCTCTTCCCCTTGGCCGCTGGCACCGTTCACCTCAGGCATGATCCTTCTCCAATCCGTGTCGTTCCCGCACATTTCTTATCTCCTCTCCCTGACCAGGGAGAGGGTTAGGTGGGGTACTGCTTACTTCCAATAAGGCGCCGCGTCGCAAGCGGCGCGTAGTTGCGACGTCGCTACGAAGCGTGCTGGCGCCGCCAGGCTTCCAGGGGCTCCACCGATCCCACCGACTCCGGCTTGCCCGAGGACGGCAGCGGCCGCGACCCCGGCTTGACTTCGAAGGCCGAAGTGAGGCCCAGCTCCTTGCCGAACTCGCGCAGAGCGGGCGCCACTTCCGAAGCGATCAGCTTGAGATTATTCACCCGGTGCTTGCCCTCGATCGGCCCGTCGTTCTGCCACAGCAGCAGAGCGCCCGGACGCAATACTTCCATCACCACGCGCAGCTTGGGAATTACGGTGGTGGGTGTGCCGCAGACGATCCCGAAAACCCGTTCCACCTCGGGCAGCGCACTCAACATGGCCTTGCGCGTGGCGTCGACGTCCACGGCTTTTTTTTGCCAGACCCTCGAACGGGTATCCACTTGTGCGCTGGAGACCCCTTCCCGGCCGGGAGCAACCGCCCCGGCATTGAATGGACTGGCGCTGACGGATCGCGTCCGATCGGTGAACTGGGTCGCCATCCGGCGCGTGGCGAGCTTGGAATTGTACCCCGGCGGAAAAGCATGTTCGGGCCGTGAGAACAGGCTATAACCGACACCGGCGCCGCCGTACACGTCGAACTTGGCAATCTCGCGGGCTTTTTCCTCCGTCTCGGCCACAAACACTTTCTGCATATAGCCGAAGTTTTCAGGTCCGACCTGGTAGCCTTCGGTGGCTGCCACGTCCCGGTACATGTCCCACAGCTCCACCGTGGGTTCCAGGTAGGTAGCCAGCGCGACGTAGGGGTAGCGCATCTTCGCGCACCACTCGGCGGTTTCCGGACTGAGCACACCCGGAATCCAGATGGGCGGATGGGGCTTTTGCATCGGCACCGGCCAGGGATCGACGAACCGATAATGAAAATGCTTGCCCTCGTAGCGGAAGGGGCCGGGCTGGGTCCAGGCCTTGATGACAAAATCGTGGGCCTCGGTGAACAGCTCGCGGTTGTAGGCGGGATTGGCATTGTTCGCGAACTGCTCGCTGCCCGCACCTCGAACCCATCCCGGCACCAGCCGGCCGCCGGAAATCACGTCGATCATCGCCAGCTCTTCGGCCAACCGCAGAGGATTCCCCAACGGCAGGGGATTACCCAACAGAACGATTTTTATCTTCTTGGTAATCCGCGCCAGGATCGAAGCCTCGACATCCATCACCGAGCCCATGCAAAAGGGCGTCCCATGATGCTCGTTGAGGGCCACACCGTCGAAACCCAGCTCCTCGCACAGCACCTTTTCGTCCAGGTACTCGTTATACAAGTCGTGGCCTTTGGCGGGATCGAAATAGCTGTTCGGTGTTCCGAAGAAGCCCCGGCTGATGATTTGCTCATCGGGGAAATAGCGATATGGGCGTTCAGTGAAATAACCTAAATGCATGGCGGCTTCTCCTGGAGAGCGTGGTTATCGAGGATTGGAATTTTCTTTTTCAAGCGCCAAGCTCATATTCGCACCGCCGCCCGGCTTTTCGCAAACGCTGGGTGCAATCGTTTGCCGAGGAATACAAAGGCAAAACTCAACCAGATACCGCGCTCGAGACCGGAGACCCGATTGCCTCCGCTCCGATGGGAGAGGCCGGCGCACAGCGCCCACAGAGGGTCCTGGGCGTCCGTCTTGGCGCCAGGCATCGAGATTCTGAGACGGGGCTCTGACAAATGGTGCTGCGCCTGGAGTTCTCTACAATTGAGACGTTCATAGGCGCCTTCGGGAGAGAACGCCCGCATTGCTGCCGGAAACGAATTAGGAAGCGCAGGGCCGACGGGGGACCAGGGCAGCTCCACCGCCAAAAAATGCTATTCTGGCGGCGCGTGAAATACATCAGGCTGGGACAAACCGGAATGAAGGTCTCGCGCATCTGCTTCGGATGCATGAGCTACGGCAGCAAGACCTGGATGCCGTGGATCATCGAGGCAGACGAGGCCCGCGCGTACTTTGCGCGGGTCATTGAGGCGGGGATCAACTTCTTCGATACCTCCAACAACTATTCGCTTGGCGAGAGCGAACGGATCACCGGCCGCTACCTCAAAGAGATGGGTCGGCGGAACGAACTGGTCGTCGCCACCAAGGTGTTCGGCACCATGGGCCCGGGTCCCAATCAGGGCGGGCTTAGCCGCAAGCACATTATTGGTTCGTGCGAGGATTCGCTGCGACGGCTGGGGATGGATTACATCGACTTGTACCAGATCCATCGATGGGACTATGACGTGCCGATCGAAGAGACGCTGGGGGCGCTCGACGAATTGGTCCGCGCCGGCAAAGTGCGCTATCTCGGCGCCAGCAGCATGGCGGCCTGGCAGTTCTCCAAGGCGATTCATTTGGCGCGCGCCGCGGGCCTGCATCGGTTCGTATCGATGCAGAATTACTACAACCTGCTCTATCGCGAGGAAGAACGCGAGATGATTCCACTGTGCGTTGATGAAGGCGTCGGTCTGATTCCATGGAGCCCGCTGGCCGGCGGCACGCTGGCGCGCGGCAGCTTCCAGACCACCACCGTGCGATCGACGGCCATGCAACCGAGACAATCGGGAGACGCCGACCGGCAGATCATCGACGCGGTGGCGAGGATAGCCGCGGCCCGCGGCGTCGCACCCGCCCAGGTGGCATTGTCGTGGGTGATAAGCGCTCCCGGCGTCACCGCCCCGATTGTCGGGGCCACCAAGCTCAGTCAGATAGAAGATGCACTGAAGGCGCTCGACCTGACGTTGACCGACGAGGAAAAGAGCGCGTTGGAGGCGCCTTACAAACCGCGCAAGATCGTGGGCCATCCCCACCCCAGCGCCGCGCGAATGGCCAGAGCCTCGTGATTATCTATGAGTGGCGCCAGGGCGGCTTCCAGACCTTCATGCTTTTCTATCGGCCGACGGGCGGGGCTTTGTTTCCTTAAGGTCGATGCCGAAACCGCCAAGCTCGCCGCAATCGACTGGAAGTGACTACGCGACCGCAGGCTTCCAGGCTTGAGCGAAGCCGCGCGGTCAAAAGGACAGAACCAGGTGAAGCTGTGGTCTTCATTCGAGCAACGCGGCCATCTTGAACCCCGCGCGATAGACGGTGCTGGACAATGCGATTCGGGGATGGGTCGCCGCATTTTTGGACCCGGCATGCAACAGCAGCGGATGGGTCAGGAAGGCATCTCCGGGCTCGCCCGTCATCTCGACCACACGTAACTCGACGCCATCGGCGACGAAGCTTTTTCTCATGAAAGCTTCGACGCGATTAAGGCTCTCGTCGAGAGTGCAGAGCGACCTCATCCAGTCGTAGGTGCGAATTAGCGCCGTCCGTGCGTCGGCGGATCGCATCCGCGCCACTCCATCTTTCGAGACGAGATTCTGGATGGCCCGGTGAGAGCTTGCGACAAACACGGTGCCTCCTGAACACGGTTCAAGTTTCGCCAGGCATACGAAGATGCGGACGATAGAGAGCTCTTTCATCTCGGACGAAGCCGGGTAGTCGAGATGCCACGCCCGATGCGGAACGGTCCATTGGTCGTGTGAGTTGGGAAAGGTCGCGAGCAACGAACCCCAACGCTCCGGCGGCTGCCAATTTCCAGACCCGAACAAGTCGTCCAGGGCGGAGCGTATCGCCGGGCTGCCGATTTCAGGGAAGGTCTCGGACTTTGGCAGATGATGGGTTCCGAGCAGGGATTGCCCCTTCCACGTAACCGGCGATTCGCGTCGTAAGCCGTAGCGCTTCTCCAGCGCCCGCCACACGCGATTACACATCGCTTCCGCGTCGGCACGAGCGATCGCGCCGGGAAGCCGCACGATGCCCCGATCCTCGAATTCATCTCGCTGCGCAATGGTAAACATGGTGACTCCGCACGGCGCGAGTCTTCGCGGCTAAAGTACTTGGCGTGTTTTGCCGCGTCGCTCTGTCGTGTTTTCGAAGCGACAAACGTCAACGAGGTCAGCGGCGACCTTGAAAAAATGCCGGCGTGGCGAGATGGTGCCACGAGCGGTTCAAGGACGCCTCCCCATCTCGATGACATTGTAAGCGTCGAGGACGTAGCTGGGATCATCGGCAAGCCCCGGCGCTGGATCCTTAGGAACGCGGCGATTCTAGCTTTGTGACACACATTTCGTGCAAGCATTACGTCCGTTCAAAGGTCGCCTTGAAGCGTTGGCAGGCACGCGACCGCGCTTGCCTAAGGGACAATGAAAGGCCGAGGCCTCACCGCTGTCAACGCCGATTGAATTCCGATCTGTCGTCGCGGATGGTCGCCGAATGAAAGTGACACACCTTTGGCGCTCCTGACCAGGGGAGTGCGAGGGGAACCTTCCCTCTCGCCGCTGCGTACAAATGCTCGGAACAGTCATTTCGGTCGATGGGCTTGATCGCCGCGAAGCCGTCGATTCAAATTGCTCTGCAAACTCTCGAGTGCCTCTGAGTGCGAAGGTCTCGTAGAATCACCGCGGTGCTTTGACTCGGTCAATCGAGGATCGTTCGGTAAGGAGCCGTATGAACTTTCGTCCGAAGGCCCGGAAGCTGCCTGGCGCTTTCGCCGCCGCCACGTTTTCGGCGCCGGCGCTGACTCTCTACGCAAACGCTCGGACTCCTGCGCTTGCATCCTGGAACGACGGGCCAGCGAAACAGGCGATCGCTTCTTTCATCAAAGAAGTGACAGACACGTCCGGTACCAAATACGTCGAGCCCCTGGATCGCATTGCCACCTTCGATCAAGATGGCACCCTTTGGGTCGAACATCCCTTGTATACTCAGGCCACGTTTGCGATAGCCCGTGCGCGCGATCTCGCCCCCCAGCATCCCGAATGGCAACAACGCGATCCGTTCAAAGCGGTTCTCGCGAACGACCTTGCGGCGATGGCCAAGTTCTCGGAATCGGACTGGGAAATTATCCTCGCAGCGACCCACGCCGGAATGACGACCGAAGCGTTCCAGCAGCTTGTAAAGCAATGGTTGGCAACGGCCAGAGATCCGAGATTTCATCAGCTTTCCACGGCCCTCGTTTACCAGCCGATGCTTGAGGTCATGGATTACGTGCGCGCCAATGGATTCAAGACCTACATCGTCACCGGTGGCGGTCAAGAGTTCGTGCGAGTATATAGCCAAAGTGTTTATGGTATCCCGCCCGAGCAGGTCGTGGGATCGAGCATCCTGACCAAATACGAGCACCAGGACGGCAAACCGGTACTGATGCGCGAGCCGAAAGTGTTCTTCGTCGACGACAATGCCGGAAAGCCCGTCGGGATCAACCTGTTTATCGGCAAACGGCCCTACGCGGCGTTTGGTAACTCGCTCGGCGACAGCCAGATGCTGGAGTGGGCCCAGGCGGGCGACGGCGCACGGTTAACGATGTTGGTCTTGCATGATAATCCCGCACGCGAGTACGCATACGGTCCCGCCACTGGCCTGCCGGACACCAAAGTTGGTACGTTCACGCAGGCGCTGCACGATCAGGCAAAGTCCAAGGGCTGGAACCTCATCAGCATGAAAAATGACTGGAAGCGAATTTTCACTTTTGACAAATGAAGCCATTTTGCAGACGCTCCCGTTCGGGGTTTTTTCACCCTGACTAATCACCGGAGGATTACTTGAACATATACGCGAAGGTTCTCACTTCAGTCGGTATGTCGTTGGCGGCGCTCCTGAGCCTTACGGGTGCGTCCAACGCGCAGCAAACCCCTGTCACAGCCATAGACATTGCGCTGGAGCCGGATGCCACGATGGTGCAGCACGCGGAAGCTGTGAACGCGCGCCTGCGCTCGGTTTTCCCTAAGGGGTTTTCCCTCGACGCCACGCATCATCCCCATATCACAATGTTGCAGCGTTTCGTCCGCACGGCGGACCTCGTGAAGATTTATGCTGCCGCCAGCAAAGTCTTGAAAAGCTACAATGTTACCAGTTTTAAATTGAAGGCCTACAAATACTACTATCTTACCGACCCATCGCTGCCGGGCTTGGGCTTGTCGGGCATTGTCGTGGAGACCACTCCCGAATTGATCAAGTTGCAACAGGATTTGATTACCGCCGTGGCGCCTTACACGGTGCAAACCGGAACCGCTGCCGCGTTCGTCACCACTCCCGCTGCCCCCGATATCAATGAAGCAACTATTCACTACATCGAGGTATATGTGCCCGAGCATTCCGGCGTGCATTTAGAGCTTCATGTTACCACCGGGCTTGGCCCGATAGACTACCTGAACAAAATGCTCGCCGAACCCTTCGAGGATTTCACCTTCTCCGCGTCTGGAGCATCTGTTTTTCATCTCGGTAACTATGGAACGGCCCAGGCAAGACTCAAGGAATTGGACGTAAAGTGAGTCTTTTCAGTCAAGATTCCCGATCTGAGATAGAAAGGCATTCAGATTTCCCTCAGCGCATGGTGTTGGCCCCGGTTTGCACTACGGGCCTGCGCCGGGCCCTAAGGTAGCAGGCCGCGAGCAGTAGGGGTTACGGTTCTGTTTGCGATGCTTCCAGCGGCGGATTAGCGCATTGCCGCAGGCAAGGTTGGAGCACCAGACCTGACAGCGCAGCGCTGTTGGTTGGCTTCGCCCATCGCGCGGCGGGCTTTTCCGGTGGGGGCAAGTACCTTGGCCACGCTGGTGTGGCTTTCGGCGAACGCGGGAGCGATGGCGTACAGGGAGGAGCCGGCCTCATACATCGACACGATTGAGGCCTCATCCACGGACTTGCGGTGCCTGCTCAGCATCTGGAGCTTTAGAGATATCTCCCACGCTGACGGTTGGCTCTCCGCCCTGCGCCTCGATCAGCCTGGCTGTCTATTGAAGCAGTTTTGCTTTTGAGACCATTGAGCACGATCTTCGCGCCTTCCCTGGCAAAAATGCAGGCACACTGTTAACAGCGCGGTTCGTCGCATTTAGGGGCCCCCTTGCAGCACGAGGACCCAGTCGCTGTCGCCGGCGGAATTATTCCCGGTCGGCGTAAAGACGTGAGTGCCGGTATTGGGAAACGTACCGATAGCGGTGAACGC
>Ga0126381_100000304_pt1 | contig 54597 bp, 69 predicted proteins | sample PanSoiMetPlot_28_FD_96465 | JGI IMG/M metagenome (GOLD analysis project Ga0126381, IMG submission 96465) | Tropical forest soil microbial communities from Panama - MetaG Plot_28 | ecosystem: Environmental > Terrestrial > Soil > Tropical forest > Bulk soil | place: Panama | collected 2016-02-17 | reverse complement strand
GCAGCGAGGAGCAGAACTCCTCGCTGGAAAAGTGATAAACCTTCTGGAAGGGTTCAACAGCTGCTGCTGTCCCAATATAGTGATGAAGGCGGCGAGCGCCCTACGGGCTCCTTCCCTTTTGGAAGGGGAAGAACAAGTCCAAGCAGGCGAGGCCTGAAGACTTGGCAAGGGGACTACTTGCACCACGTATCCACGAGTCCTCACTAGGGTTGCAATAGAGCGACCAGCACCTTGGCATTGCTTCACAAGGCAGGCAGGTCTAAGGCAGGCAGGTCATTAGAAGGATTGCATTATGTTTCCTCCTCGGTGATAGGATTGGGTTGGTGTAAAGGAGTCGGTCTTAAAGACCGCATAAAAGAGACGACTTCGAGGTTAGGGCGCTTGCGTTGCTCCCATTCTTCTGGGTTGGTGGAGGGTTTAGACCCTGCATTTATCTCTACTAGAACGCCATCTGGGGTAAGAAGGACACAAGCATCAAGCTCGTCTTTCCAGCGACGAAGTAGAATGGCTCCTGTGTTTTTAAGGGTTGAGATTACAAAGGACTTTACAGGCTCCTCTTTCCAGGCAAGAGGGTATTTCTCATCAAGCCAGAGCTGAGGAGCTTTAATGTGTATTGTCTTACCAGTGTCATTGTCTGTTACTATAACAGTATCTGGCATGATATCTACGACAACATGACACTTATCCGGTCTAAGGTTCTCCGCTAGATCGGAGGCTAACCATGCACATGACCAAGCCTCACAAGAGAGTGGGTGATTAGGATACAGGTCACAGCCCTTATGAGAGCGAGAGAACCTACACCACACTCCCTTCGGTTTATTAATCTCATATACAGAGACCACTTTACAACACAGCGTGCAGCTACCACACACTCTATCAGGAATAGTGCGGGTATTATGTGCAGCCAACACTTCTAATAGATGCATCTTCTTGCTCATCAGGCTTGGTCCTCTTCACTGGAGTGGCTCGCCCTTATTGGGTGGCTCGCTCCTTTTGGTACTCTCTTTGCTAGGTGGCTGGGATGGATCAATCAAGGCGGCAGACTTGCCAAGTCCCATCTGGCTGCTCAATCCGAAACCACGAATGTTCATAGAAAAAGAGCTTTTCATCTCGAAGATGAGCTTTGAAAAGGAGACGGTTTGGCGGATCTCCTGGATACTTGAGATTAAGATCATCAAGAAGGATGAAGCCGTCGAATGGAGTCCAGCCACCACCATGCCCATAGTTGCGATCAATCTGTTGGGCTGCAAGAAGTGGGTTATCCACATCGAGGAAGGTGGGGATGTATCCGAGCATTTCGAAAGTAGCCTGTGGGTGCACCTGCTCCCAGATGATACCGTTGAACCAATGTGCCATTACTGTCCTCCGTTAAATCAAGGGCCTCATTCAGAAGGAGATTGGGCCATTGATCTCCCTCCATTCGCGGTGTGAGGTGTCATCTTCAGGCATGTGCTGCCGAAGGAAGTTTGAAAAATTAGGCTCTGCAAGTACGCAGTCATGATCAGAGCAATCATCCACTGTGCAGCCGTTGCATATCTGTTCAGCCATGTTACGGATGTAATCCTCCATGGCTTCGGCCTCGGTGTTGCCGTATCCATATATGCCTGTATCATTCTCAGCATTGATATAAGAGACATAGCGATATATGCCTCCTTGGCCTGGCGTTAGATTGACAGGTCCTCCTGCGTGATTTTCCCAAACCTGTATATGGTTTTGAGGGGCCGTTTTAGGGTCCATTCGTGTGCTCCTTCTCTCTTGCTGTGCCTTGCGCTGTGCTTTGCACCTCGCTGTGCTTTGCACTGTGCCTTGCATTATATCAAAATTTGATGTGTGTGTCAACAAGGATGTTTGGAGTGTATAAATAAATATATGAGAATGTACCCAAGGACTACATATCCTTGGATACATGCCCACCTTTTGATGGTCAAACCATGCAGACGAGTAGTTTATAGATGACTATGACAAACACCAGTATTATCACTCCCACTCCTATCTGTTTCCGCTCTTGTTTAGTTGGTTGTCGATGGCCTCCTTGATGGCCTCCTTGATGGCCTCCTCTATTCTTCATAGATGGTGGTCACTTCATCAGTCTCATATTCAAGATCCCACTCAATATTGGGTGGTGTGGCCCACCCTGGCTGGGATATCAAGGCATCTGCCTTTTCTGAGGCTTCATCTTCATCCTTAGCCGAGATAGACAGTTTGGTGGTTTGGACAGTTGTGCGTTCGATGGTGACTTCAAACTGAGGCACTTCTCTTCTCCTAATCTGGGATGCGGAAGGATATCCAATCGCCTTTGACAAGTAGGGGCTTTCTCATTGGATGGATGTTCTTGATGTACTCCTCTGCTTGAGCTTGGGTTGGGAAGATACGCTTTGTTGCCAGGCAGTAATGTGAATGCTCTGGATCGACCCCATCCAAGCATATTATTATAAAGGTAGCGGTAGCTTGGGTTTTCTTGGGTGTGGTATTGTAGGGGCCTCGACGAGGCCCCTCTTTATTTGAATAGGGAATGGGTGGTTTCTTAGACATGCTTTCTTCCTATATTTTATTTGAAGGAATGAGACGCGAAGAGGCGCAAAGCGGCTCAGGAATGAGAGAAGAGGCTATTGCGCTCTCGGTCCCAGAGTTTGGTGACAAGGGCCTTATGCTCCTTCCAATCCTGCCATGCTTGATCTGCATCCTCGGCGATCGCCGGATCAGAATAACGCCGCATGCGGGATAAGAGGCGGATAGTCACATTGATAGTCCGCTCGATAGAGGCGATGCGGAGTGCCTCCTTCTCAGAGTCGGTTAGGTTATAGGCCATTGTGGTCTCCTTTACGTGTCGCTCCGGGCATGTAGGCCATCGAAAGCGGCGCCTTGCGGCGCCGCATTGCATGAAGAGACTGAGCGAAGGCTCATATGCCCAACTCAGATAGATCAAGATCGATTTGCAGGTCTTGCATCTCGTGCTTGGGTGTGGAGGATGACTTGATGCGCTTGTCGGCTGATGGTATGATGCGGACCTTGACTGACCCGTCTCCCATAGTAAATGGGTGGGTAGCGGCGCGGCGTTGCTCTCGGAGAATGGCTCGGGCGCGGTTATGTGCACGGCGGTCTGTGGCAAGACCCATTGTGTGTGCGAGGCACCAGATGCATGTGTCTGGTTGCAGGTTTTGGACGGATAAGATAATCCCGTTTACAGGATCAGCTTGTTCCAGGTGCTTCTCCCAATGGGTCACTTGGGATTGAGTTGGTGCGCCGTCTGTGCCGATTGTGGACTGAGAGCGGTGCAATTGGGCTGCCAGGATGCGTCTGATGGACTCGAAAGAGTCAACCAGAATATGACGGCGACCCCCATTAAAAGGGATCTCCGCCACGATTTGACCTTCCGGGTTCATTGTGAGGGTTAGTTGAACAACGCGGCTCATGAGACGGACTCCGGATATTCTCGAGACAGGATCGTGTCTATGACGTACTTTCGGTTCATCTCAACGAACTGTTCTGGTTCGTTTATGAAGTCCATGAGTTGAACATTCTTCATTTGCCCAAGTTCATGCCTTCTTTCTTCTCTGGTTTTCTTTCTGGGCTGGTTACGAGTGCGTGTCATGATCAGCCCTCCACTTTCTCATACTTGTTGGTTGATGCATTGTGCTGGTAGCATTGTCCGCGGCCTGTGCCGAGTCCAATGCCATACTCATAGAAACAGGATGGGCAGACGTTGGCACAGGTTCCAAGACCTAGGAAGGCATCGTAGAATTGGGTGGTGATGGGAGTCTTGCAAAGATCGCAGTGGGTAGGCGGATTAGCGTAGGTTTTCATGGACTCCAAACCTTTCTGACTAGAGGAAGTGACGAGTTTTTCTTCTTATCTTATCATAATTTTGGTGGGCGTGTCAATAAGGGATTTCCGAGTTTAGGATTTAGTACGGTATGGCAGGTATGCAAAACTCGTATAGCTTTGGAGTATGCATACCTGCTTACCATGCAACTTAGTTTTGGCTTGGAATTGGTGGAGTATCTAATATTATTCTTATTGCTTCCATTTCGTTTCGACAGTCTATTATCCGTTTGATCAATGCATCAGGATCATCTCTAGGACCATAGAAGCCGCTATCTAGATAGCGATCGATCTCTGCTACTGCTTCAAATAGAACATCGCTTATCATTTGTTTTCTCCTTTAGATTGGGGCGCGGTGTGGTTGAGAGTTTAGGCTGTCTATTGCCTCTTGTAATATTAGGATTATATCTGGTAGGAATGTTTCTTTGTGTCCTCTATACCACGCTGTTGAATATGTGATCTCTAGATTGCTGTCTTGTATTCTTATGATTGGTCCATGTTTTGGGCTGCTTTGATAGTGAGTGAAGTTTATATGCACTTGCTTTCTCCTTTTACATGTTCCATTCGGAGCCTGATGGTGGCAGGATGGGTTCATCAGGATCTATTGTGGGTATGGCGTCTCCTTCTTCCTTACGATTAGATCTAAGGCTTGCAATTACCTCCTCTGCGGTTGGTTGTCTCTCCTGTGGATTTGATTGCCGGATCAATTCAGGTGCTCCTTCCTCCCACACTCTAGTTTTGTTAGCTGGGCATACAAGTCCCTTGCCTTCCAATGGGCACCAAGCTACCTCTGGTTCATTACCACATCCACGGATGCAGGGTTGCGTATTATCGAATTTACCTCGTGCTCTCCACTTAGCACGCTCTGCTCTATATATCTCTTCTTTCTCTTTCTCCTCTATTGTTAAGAGAGGGATGGCGCGGTATTCGCGAACATGCGGTGAGTTCTCTGGTTGACTGAGCTTATCAGTCTCATAGAGAGATTTAGGGATATGCATACGTCGATTACTAGGTGGAGGCATGTCTCCATCAGCGCGGCGGCGTTCGCGGAGTTCTCTCATCTTCTGTGCTGCATTTGCATTGCGTGCAGAGTGAGTCGAGTACCACTGCAGTTCATGCATGATTATGTGGTGAGTTTCATTGAAAGACTCGAAGAAGCGAGACTCATCAATGGTTATCCCATACGAGCCTTCAATGAATGTTTTCATGCGGCCTGTGGCTTTGAATGCATCGAGCGCCGCATTGATCAGTGCGATAACCCTTCGTTGCTGTATTGGCATGGCCTGGCTCCTAATGTTATGTATAACGTTATCTTTATATTGCCCCCATATGTTATCATGGTTGGGTGGTAATGTCAATGGGCATGGTGGGAGTATGTTGCTCCTAGTAGGTTAGCCTATGTACTGTATCCCCTCCCTACTCCCCCTCTATAGTAGTAGTAGTAAAAAAAAAAAAAAAAAAAAAGACTAAGAGTCCGCGAGTATATCTCTAATCCTACTAGAGACTAACGTACTGCAAGATAGGCAATGACAATAACATATGGGGGCAATATAAATATAACATAAATATAACATTAGCTACCAGCCCCCATTGGTACCACCCTGCATCATTGGCACCTGCCTCCTATTGGTACCACTTGGTACCACCTCGAGTATGTTCACGATTTGTTCCAAGAGTGGGCACAAAAAAAGAGCCCCCCGAAGGGGGCTCAAACTAGAGCGCTCGATTGCCTTTCCGCAGGTATTCACCGTCAGGCGGGTATTCACGAGGCCCTTGATAGACAGTCTGCGGCTTGATTGAGACGGTTAGGGCATCCGACTTTTTGTTGTTGGCGAACGCGGTGAGCATATCGCTGACCACGAGCACGCTGTCGGATTTGTCATCGTTGCCGATGTAGGTAACGTTGAGGGTGATACGCATGGTAGACTCCAAACCGGGGTTTGACCATCAAAAGGTGTGGCGGGGCCACAATGGCCCCGCCAACTCCAGATTAGGCAGCAGGCTGTTCAGGCTGCGGCGCTGCCATCATCGCAGCGAGCATTGCATCGACTCCGCCGGTTTCGGCGTTGGCGAGAGCTTCTGCACGCTTGCGAGCGCGTTCATCGATCGCTTCCTGTGCGAGTTGACGGATGCGGTTTCCGCCTTGTTCGGTGGAGTCCGCGGTGATCATTGCGCCGACCATCTCTCCAATGGTTTTGCCATTGATCGAGTTTTTCGATGCGAAGGATGCATCGTATTTGGAGGGCAGACCGTGGTCGGGCTTCTGCGAGGCCACGATGGCAATGATCTTGTCGTACATGAGCTGCTGCATTTCTGCAGTCAGATCATCGACGACTGGCGCGGTGGACGATGACCGCATGGTGCCCCAGGTGCCGTCGAGCCATTCGCCACGCTTGCGCATGCGGAAGTCATGCATGTGCTTTGCCATGTCGAATGATGCGAGGCTGCCTTCTTTCTTCGCCTTCTCGTAGGCCATCTTCGCGTTTGAGATCGCCTCGTTGGAGACAACGTGTTGATACGAACGCTGGACGGCGCGGGTGATTACGCCTTCATCGAGTCCCCAAAGGTTATCGATGTCGTAATCGGCGAAGGTGACGCCAGGCGGCAAGGTTTTGAACTCGGATGACGCCTTGCGTGAGAACTGACGCCAGGTGAGAGCGACCTTGGTCTTCAGAGTGTTTGCAGTGATAGGCATGCTAGTTTTACTCCTTTGAGATTGCATGTTAGGCTTGTGTGCCGATGCGCGGGGTTGCAGTTGACCCAACATGTTGCCATGTGAGTATGCGTGAGTACCGGCGCATTATTCTACTTTGGCCGTGTGACGCATTGTGTTGCGCGACCGTTTGGGCTAAGGCCCCGTTGGACTGGGTTACAACCAACCAACAATAGGAATATAGGGATACTCGGTGCTTATGACCACACACAATATTGCATGGCAGGTATGCAAGGACTGCACGAGTAGATGCAGCTCGTGGTTGTATGGCATGCACGGGTAGGTTGTGGTTGAGTAGAGAGAGATGTACTCGCGCGTAGGGTGTTGATTGCTACCGCTGCGCGAGCTCGAGGGGCCGGGCACCCGGCCAAGGATGGGACCCGCAACCTCGTGGGGGGGTAGGGGGGGACTACCTACCTCTCGTAACCTTACCAGAACCTACTCCCACCATCTCCTTCCCTTCCTCCTCTCCTCCCCCTCATCTCTTCTCCCCTTCCTCCAATTTTTTTCCCCCCCTTTTTTTCTCCAATTTTTTCTACTCATCTCTATGTGTATGCCACACCCCCATCATTCCCCCGAGTTGACACGTCCCATATTGACCTATTTCCCACTCCGGTACATAATAATGGAGCCAGCATCTTTTTCTTTTTGTGGTGTACTCTGTGGAAGATATTCGTGGCTCTGTTAGGCTTGGCGGGGTTGGCGGAGGATCTGACCCGTTGCATCCATCGGAAGAGGATGCTGGCCCCCAATCTCTGCCTTATAGGAATTGGGAAGGGCAGCCACCACCTGCGCCGCCTGGTACTCTTGAATTGCCTCGTGATGCTTATTTTGAACCACCAGCCTCTCCATGTCCACCGGAATTGGAGGGGCTGTCTGCTGAAATATTGCATCCTTCTCTTAGACCGGCTAGAGGTGGTAGGAAACCCAGGAAAAAGCAGGTGGTTTGGGAAGTTATTAGGTCCCTTACTCTCGATGATATAACCCTCTTGAATACTACCCTGCCTGCCCCAAGGCAAACCCTGACACAGATACGGCATTCACACCACCAATTAGCCCAACTGCTCGCCGAGGGGCGGCAACAATCGGAAGCGGCGCTGCTTACTGGGTATTCCCCGACCTATGTGTCGATTTTGAAGGATGACCCTACATTCCAGGAACTCATTGCGTATTATGCTTCGCAGACGGAGATGGTGTTTGTAGATGTTCTTGAACGTATGAAGTCCCTGGGGTTATCAACACTGGATGAATTGCAAGCCCGTTTGGAAGCTGATCCCTCCGATTTTAGCAATCGAGAATTGATGGAACAGGTTGAGTTGATGCTGGTTAAACCGATGGTGGCTACCAGAGGTGGGATTTTACCGGGCTCGTCTTCAGGGGCTTCTGTTGCAACAGGTGGGGTGCAGGTTAATGTGAATTTTATTGGGCATGCTTCTCCGCAGCCGCAGCCACCTGATTTGCAAACGAACCGCCCTTCTTCAACTCAAGTTATTGAAGGCGATTATGCTTCGATCCCTGATGATGATTTGAGGGGGAAGGATGGAAGGTTTAAATGAGGAGGTTTAAGAAATGAGTACACCCCCGCCTTCTTCATCTCCACAAGGCGGCGCTGCCGGAGGGCAACATGGTGTTATTGGGCAAGCATTGGATCTTTCGAAGTCATTGCTTTCGACCTTGCCCCCGGCTTTTTTATTGCTTGTGTTGATTAATGTAGCGTTTGTTGGGATGTTGATGTGGTTTCTCAGTGCTAATCAGGATAGAAGGGCGGATATGATTGATAAGTTGATTGATCGGTGTATGGAGATAGCACTGCATGCAACACCTTCACCGCTGCGTTGAAGGGGAACTACGCATGGCTGCGGCTATGCGAGATCGCCCTGATTATATCCCGCTCTCCAAGCCGAAGGGGGTGAGGGCACTCGGCCTTCGTTTTGAGAGAAGATTGCATAAGGCTTTGCCGGGGTCGATACATGGGCAATGGTGGGAGTTTGAAGATACACAAGGGTATGGTGTTTGCCAGACTGATTTGATTTATCCTTTTCATTTGGTTCCAGGCCCTGCAACTGTAGCGGTTATTGAGGTGAAGTATACATTGGTCCCTGGGGCGCATTCTAAGCTTTCTTCTCTTTACATGCCGATTGTAAGTAAGGCGTTGGGTTGCAGAGTGGCAGGGATTGTGATCGTTAAGAACCTTGATCCTCGATTTCGACGGGGTAGGATATTTACTTCTATTCAATCTGCTACTGATGCGGCCTTAGCCACCGGGTATCCCTCCTTGATACAATGGGCCGGGCAGTCTCTCGTTTCTTCTTTGGGAAAGGCAGCATGATGGCAAAGGGTATGGGGTTTAAAGCTGCCGCGGCCTCTGTTGCAAAGAGACAAGGGGTTTCTGAGGAGGCAGCGGACCGGATCATTGCGGCGGGGGCTAGGAATGCAAGCCCTGCAGCTAAGAAGAAGAACCCTAATCTTAAGAAGGTGAAAGGAAAGGCGAAATGACCAAGCGGGCCACGAAGTGCCCGCTGCTACTTATAGGTCACTCTGTATAACCAGACCGACCAAGGGGTAGCAAGCCGGATGAAAGGAGGGCTGGATGAAGACCGTTGAAAGAGGCAGGTATGGCCCCTGGGAGCCGATGCAAGGGGCAAGGGGTAGAGCAGAGGCAATCCAGAAAGAGAATAGTGTCGCCCAGTCCGCTGATAAGAGGAATGCCTCTTATAGGAAGGCAATCCGAAACCCCTCAAAGGTGAAGCCGGAACAGATGAGAAGGGCAAGGAATGCGGCAAGACGGGGGCTGACTATGGGGAGTAATCCAGATACTCCTGATAGAAGCAGCCCGTTTTAGCCCGTTTTGATGAGGGAGATCTCTTGGGCTTTCTTGGGAAATGAGGGAGATCTCTTGGGGTTCAGGGCCTCGTTGAAAAGGATGTAAGGAGAGGTTTGATGGCTCATAAAAAAACACTGGTGGTTGATTTTGATGGAGTGCTGCATTCGTATAGCTCGGGGTGGGGTGGGCATGAAGTTGTACTTGATCCGCCGGTGGAGGGAGCTATTCCTTTTCTTTATGATGCGCTCAAGGTTTTTAAGGTGGCGATTTTTTCATCTCGGTCTTCAAGTCCAGGTGGGATTGCTGCGATGCAAGCTTGGGTGGAGGCTCATGCGAAGCCATTTATGTTCGATTATGGGCAGCCCTGGTGGTTGCAGTTAGAATGGCCCGTGCATAAACCCGCGGCGCATCTCTCTATTGATGATAGGGCGATTACTTTTAACGGGGAATGGCCGGATCTCGCTGAATTGGTTGAGTTTAAGCCTTGGTTTCAACTGCCCAAGGCGTCATCACTTAGGAGAGCAGTTGAGTTTCTTGCAACTGAAGGGAATGGAGGGTAGGATGGATAGCGGAAGTTCAAAGCCCTGGGGGCATACTGCGGCTCGGACCCCGGCGATTAATCAGCATCAACCGAGTGTGGGGCAGACATCGCTGTCTGGAGCGATTGAACATTTCCATGATGAGCATCCTTTCCATGTGCAAGGGGAGAGGTTGCAGAATAAAGCGGAGGCGGGGATACATCATCCTGTGCATCAGCCGGTGTATGGGGGAAGGATGAAGAGGAGGTAATCCTTCGCTGACTCGCGATTGGGGTTTGATGGTCAAAAGGTGTGTTGGTTGCGGGTAGGAGAGAGTCATGGGGAAGGTAAGGGCTCCGGTAAGGGCTCCGGTAAGGGCTCTAAGGTCTTTGTCGAGGATGCTTGCGACAACGGCGATGGGGCTTGCGCTGACTCCATGGCCTCTCTTGCCCCCCTTTCCCTCCTTGTCCCCCTTGTTTATATTGCCTGCGAAGGGGCAGAATTTAGGGAATATTCCTCCGAATACGTTGGTAGGGAACCCAGGGCCTAGTGCAGGGCCTGCGGTTCCTTTACCTGCTCCGACACTTTCACAAATTCAGTTGGCGGTTACCAGGGTGCCGTATGGCACCCTAAATCAACATTTTAGCGCGGAGTTCCCAAACGGGGTTTGGCAGGATGGACCGGCGGTGCATACGCCGGGGACAGCACAAGCGTCTTTGTTGTATACAGCGACGGGTTTCCCTTGTTCTTTGAATAGTGGGGCGGGGGATGGAGGGTGGCAGGTAAAATCGCTTGATAATGGGTGCTGGGAAGCGTCTTTCCCGTCGGAGGGGGTGAAGCCTGAATATTATGGGTGGACTACTGCTGTTGCGAATGCTCAATCTATCCTCTTCAAGATTGATACGGCGATGATGGCAGTGGACTGGCCATTATCAGTTGCAAGAAGGATTATTTTGCCACCAAAGTTGAGTACTTTTGATAGCGGGCCTGCTAATCCGACGCTGCAAGGAGGGGTGAAAGCGATTGGCTGTGTGACGGCAGGGCAATGTGAGATTGCTGGTGCAGCGGGGATGACGCATTCTAATAATGTGTTGACTTATAACCCGCAAATTCATCCGAATGCAGATGGGACATATGGCGGGCTCAGGATTGATAATGTTAAGTTTACAGGGCCTTCGTATGTTCAGGTCGGGACTTTTGTTGCTCCGAATTGCGGGGCACTTCTCCTTGTTGAGACGAAATCCCCGACTAATATTCAGATTGAACGGGTGGATATGCATGGGGTTAGTGCGGTGGGGTGTGATAATCAGTTCACGTTTCTTCAGTTGAAGGATAGTATTCTTGAATTTGATCAGTTGGATGATGCGTATCATTCGGCTTGGGGGTTCACGGCCTCTGGGGTTGGGCTTGATAACCATCCTATTCCAAATGTATCGAATGTGCAGGTGACTGTACAATCATGTAGGAATACCGGGTATTATTGCGGGAATTGGGCTGTTGGTCCAAGCGATGTTTCTAATCCATTTGTGCAGCCGTCGCAGCTTACTGTTAAGATGACATGCGTTGGAACCGGGTTTATATTCTCGAAGGGGTGTATTGATGTCACCTCGCCACAGCAGGATAAGATGGATGTTGATGTTATCTGTTATAATGTGAGCTTTTGTGCAGAGAATAAACATACAGCGGATCGCCCAAACTCCCTGCCGAATACATTCAAGCAGAGAAGGGTTAGGGTGTTTGATGGGGATACGGTGGATACAGGGCTGCCAAGTGCTATTATTGCGTATGAGAATGATGTAACACCGCTGTCTGTGTCTTCTACAACGCATGGTACGAATATATTGACTGTGGCGACAGCAGGGATTACAGTTGGTAATCTTATAACCGGCTCGGATATCCCGATTAATACGTTTGTAGCATCGATTGATGGGAGTCATACGTTTCTGACTATGAGTCAGGCGGCAACGGGGAGTTCAACGGATACCCGCACGTTTAGTGGGGTGTCAAGTGGGCCTGATTTCACGGCTAATGTAGTGGCTGATATTACATCGAGTTGGGCTATGCCACGGAACTGGGCACCTGGGATTAATCAATTCAAGGGGGATACGTTTACAACGGGTGGGAATACTTATATTGTTATTAAGGCGGGGTTGTCAGATCCTGCTAATCCACCAACGGGGACTGTTTTGAATACGGGGTATGCAGATGGTTCGTCTATTGTGGAATTTTTGAAGGCAACTTCTTATATTTCTCAATTTAAGTATTGTGTGCAGATCGAGGCAGTGTCGAATTTTGAGATAACTTGTCATGATATTGGGGTGAGTGGTGGAGCGGCGCTAATCCCACAGGGGTCATCGGATAACACGATCGCGCGAGGTATTCTTAATATTTACGGATGGCATAGGACCTCTTGTGTGACTGATAGTGTTTCCACGGAGTTTGGGGCAATAAGCGGATTTATTGATCGCCTGACATTGAATGGGGATTGTCATGTTGGTGGGCTTAACGGATGGACTCCTGAAAGCCTGCATAATGGTGATGTTATATTGCCTGGGCCAACCAATAATATAGGTAGGTGGCTTTTCCAGGCGACGACAGGTGGTCTGTCTGGTAGCACTGAACCGACTTGGCCGACCACAGTAGGTTTGACTGTGACCGATGGTACGATTGTCTGGACTAATAGAGGGCAATATAACCCGAACCCGCCTCTTTATTTAGGGGCAGTTGGGGCTGGTGGGACGTTCAATACTATAACCGGGATGCGGGTGAATGGGAGTTGGGATGGGAATACAAGTGGGATATTTGGGGCGCTTCGCACGAAAGGGAGCCCGGCAGGTGTAGACATAACTTTCATGCCGAGTACAAGACTATCTGGATATGCCGCCGCTCTTTATTTGGCAGGGCCGGATCAGATTACTATGGAAGGTGGAGCGCTAGCAATAATAGGTGGGGCTTCGGCAGATGGCCCGATTACAGGGGCATCAGGGTCAGCGACAACAGCCGTGGTGACTGCAACTGCCCCGGTGGCGGTGGAGAATAGTAATTTAGCACATTCGGGGACTCTTTTTAATTTTCCTGGGGCAAGTGCTTCGATTGTTGGGCCGTTTGTAGTGACACCAGCGCAAGCGACGTTACCGACCTCTAGTACCCATTGCAGCCTTGGGGATATGATGTATTCAACGGATGGACAACATTTGTTCATTTGTCAGACTCCAAGTCAGCCAACGGGGCCAGCGGTATGGGCACAGGCGTATTAGAAATTACTTGGGCATTGCTCGGGAATTGCTCAGGTATGATCTTTGACCATCAAAAGGTGGGTGTTATGCGGGGAAAGATGAGGTTGCTGGCATCGACGGCTGTCGGGTTAGCGCTGGTTCCGTGGCCGCATGTGGGGTTTGGGCAGAATTTCGGGAATATCCCTCCTGGATATGTGATTGGGAACCCGACAGCGGCGAAGGCTCCAGCAAGACCGATACCAGGGCCATCGGTGATGAGCACGGCGGATTTGGGGGATAGGAATGTTAGTGATGCAGGAGGGTTGTCTGTTTGGAGGATTGATGTTCCAAGCTTGTATATGCCAGTGAACTCTGCTTGTACGGTTGGCGGGGCGGGAGGGGATGGTGGGTTTCAGATCGCGAGTGCTGATGGGAAATGCTGGCAGTTAGTGCCACCGCCGGATTATGTTGATCCGAGGATATGGGGGCAGATAGGTACGGTTGATGACACGGCGCTGTGGCAGAAGATTGATACGGCTATGGGGTCTGCAGCATGGCCTGTGCAGAGTGCGAAGGTGGCATTTGTCCCTCCAGGTTTTAGCCCAATTAATGACTGGCATGATACGAATGTGTCTTTCAAGGGGGTGTTGGATCAAAGCTTCCTTGGGTGCGCCTCGACTTGTTCGTCTTCTAGCCCGGCGGTTTGGTATGTTGGGAAAGGACCGTTCTCGGTGGAGGATGTAGGGTTTAAGAACCCGATGTTTTCTTTCACTAACCCAGCGCAGCCAATTGGAGCATGGGGTCTTCTTATTGAAGGGCCGGGGACAAGTGGGGTTGGGCCTTTTCAACAGGTTAGTAAGGTTACACTGAGGAATGTACATGCTCAGGGTGGGTTTGATGGAGTTGGAGTTTATAACACAGCGCAGCTGGAGGTGCATGGGTTTCGTGGAGATAGGCAATTTGGTTGGGGATTAATCATCTCGGCGCAGAATGTAGGGACTAATTTACCGAATACGGTGATGGAGCGGATTAATGTTGATGATGTTGACTGTACAATGCCTGGGGATTATTGTGTGAGTGTGCCAATTGGCCCGTTTAGTTCAACAGGGCCGTCAACGGGGTATGCTGCTTTACAGAGCTTGGAGTGGCGGTTCACGCATATGAGGGCGAGGGGGTGTGGGTTCTTTGATGCGAAGTTCTGTTATGATTTCACGGGGACTAATTTCGGGCAGGGGGTTTTTGAGGCGTCTGCGTATAATGCGTTTAGTGGAGGGATGGAATTTAAGAATACAATACAGGCCACGGCATCGGTGCCTGGGGAGTATAGTAATACTAATATAAGGATGAATTATTCCTCTTCTTATGATAGCGGGATTGGGGTTGCACTGGAACATGAGAACCAGGTGCAAGATAGGAATGCGGATACAATGCATTCTATCTTTGCAAAGAGCGAGGTGCAATGGAAGGCTCCGGCAACATGCCAAAGAGTCTTCTTGTACATACCAGGTGATGTCTGTACGCTGAATGGGAACACGTATATCACGCCAAGTGGCGGGTTGACAGCCTCATCTGGTGGACCATCAGGGCAGGGAGATTACCCGCATGTAGCGAGTAGGCCATCAGGGCCACTCACCACGCAGATTGGTGTGATTGCTGGGGTTGACGGGAACGCGGCTTGCACAGGGGATGAATGGGCGAGTGGGGATGGATGCGGGGTTGTTTGGTGGTATTTGCAAGGGACTCCGGCGGTGGCGGTGCAAGCGAGGGCACCGAGCACTACTTATTTTGCCTCTGATTATGTGACTGCGAATGGGAATGTGTATATAGCGCAATTGGGAGGGACAACAGGGGGAGGAGGTGGGCCTAGTTGTGTGAGTGGAACATGCCCGGCTGATGGGAGTGTGATTTGGACATTTGTGAGGGTTGGGACAACTATGGCATGGCCGAGTAGTTTAACGGGTGGATCGATTGCTGCGATGAATGGAGTGGATTTTGATATTAGGGTGCAAGGGACAGCGTATGGACTGGAACTTATTGAGAGGGGTGGTGCTGATGCAACCTTGAGGAACGCGAATATCAAGGTGCAGGGACAGGTTTCAACAAGTTGTGTAATTGACTCACCACCTGTAGGATCGTATGGAGAGCTTTACGGGGTGGTAGATCATATAGTGCTGGATGGGGACTGTGACGCGGGGTATAGAGGGAATATGGGGTCGAATGCATTGAGTTTAGGGAGTGGTAATGGGACTACTTACACGGTTATGAGTAATAGTGTTTTGAAAGGGAGATGGAAATCGGAGAATGGGATTGCACTTGAGACTATTAACGATCCGAATGCGACCTTGGGATTGACCTTGGCGAGTGATGCGCAGCTTATTGGAGGGAATGGGGGGATATTCCTGCAAGGGAAAACGAACTTAGGAATTAGTCCTGGAGCACAGATTGCATCGGGGAATAGCGGCTTTTACACGATTGAGGCGAGTGGGGCTAATGCAACGGGGCAGGTCACCTCGAACGGAGAGATATTCGCGGTGTCAGGGATTAGTCCTAGTTCAAGTAGCTTCCTGGGAAGCGGGAATGCGAGTGGGGCTAATATTACGTTCAATTTGCCGAAGGTGACAAGGGGGACTGCGACTGCAAACCCCAACACGATTAACGCAAGTTGTAATTGGGGTGATGCCTTCAACGCGCTACCGAGTAGCGGGAACTTGGGGTATTGGACTTGCACAACTCCAGGGACACCAGGGGTTTGGACCTTGCACTGATAGGGTTTTTTTGACCATCAAAAGGTGGGTGGGTGACATGACACCAGGAGCATTCTTAGATAGAATTATTGACCCAGGCCTCGAGGTGCTTGCGTGGTTAGGCGGCCCTGAGGTAAATGGGATTGCAAAGGTTATGTTGCTTGCGATTGCGCAGCAAGAGAGTGGGAGAGGACTGGAAGCCAGATATCAAGGGTCTCCGGGAAATGTACCGGGGCCAGCGAGGGGATGGTGGCAGTTTGAACAAGGTGGGGGTGTGGCTGGGGTGATGGCACATAGGGCCACGAAAGATTTGGCTCATAAGGCGTGCGATCACTTCAGTGTGGTGAAGCACAATGCGGCGGTGTGGCGGGCCTTGGAGGGGCATGATTTGCTGGCTGCTTGCTTCGCTCGCCTCCTTCTCTATAGCGATCCAATGGCACTTCCAACCACAGAGGAGGCAGGATGGGCATTTTATCTGAGGAACTGGAGACCTGGGAAGCCACATGCGAGTGCATGGCCTAGGAATTGGATGAATGCTTCACAAGCCGTAAATGGAGAATGAAATGGGAATGCATGAAGAGGACAAGAACGATCCTTTCTCATTCGGCGGGTTCATTGAGGAGCAAGCCAAGGCCGAGCAAGAAAGACAAGACCAAGAAGAGCAAGCAAGGACTGAGCAAGCCGAGAGAGGGACCCTGGGGGAGGAAGAGAGGGCTTGGCACGAAGCTCATATACCCCCGAAGATTAATAGGCTCGTGAATGATGCGGAGGCAAGGCGTTTTGCGGATCAAGAGGCTGTTGCACGGGTTGCAAGACGGGATGCGGCGCAGAGGAATCTTGCCCTTTCTAATTGGAAGGGGATGCAAGAGAGGGGACATAATAGACAGATGATGATGTGTGTGCTGGATATTGTGGCACGCCGGATTAGGGAGGGATTGTGTAATGCAGGGATAGGTGTCGTGGAGGTGCAGCCGAATAAGATGGTACAGGTCCCTGCGCGACATTTCCATATTGATTTCCAGCTTGAGGACCTGAGGAACACTGATTTGCCGAAGATCCTGTCAGACAAGTTCTTAGACCTTCTGCTGGCAGAGAACCCTAATAGGGTGCATATGTTTTGCTACCGACTCGAGCTGCCTAGAAGTGTGGAGTTCGCCGGGCACTATGAATGTGACGGCCTCGTTATGCGGGCTGTTTGCGATTATGATATAAGGATTGACAAGCGGGTGGTCCGCCTAGACCTCATGCATTCTAATGCGGATGAGGAGCATGTGAAGCTCCTTGCCCTGCCAACCTCGAAGGTTACTCATTAAGGAGAGATGAAATGGCTGATGCTCCGAGCTACACGAATGGGTCCTGGGGGAGACCAGACCCATCCCGCCTGAATGACACAGCGGCCCTTGTAAGGAAGGGTACTTATCCCGAGACCCTACGGACATGGGTGTATGATGGGTGTAAACCCTGTGAGACCCCAATGATCGCGGAGAACACGTTTAATAGGGGGAAGGCACCGGATGTCTGTATTGGAGGGCAGTACGGGGCTGGAATGGGGATGGTTGCAAGGCCGCCTGCTCCGAAGCAGAGGAATGGAAGCCCGGATAGGAATGTGAGTGTGCCGGGGAACGAAAGCTCATTGGGCGGCGGGGTAGCTGAGGTGGGGAAGAGCGGCGGGATGAATAAATGGGGGAGATAATGACAGCTTGGGAGAACTACCCTAATGAGTATCTCGATTGTGCGGTGACATCACCGGACTGAATGAGGCTGGTTATGGTTCAAGACTTCTTGACACTTCTATATTTGAGAGAAAATTAGGGTAATCGAGGTGCGAGGTGGTTATGCTGCCTACAGTCTCCACACGAAGCGACGCACCTCTCGCGCTGCATCAAAGGGAGCGAGTCTTGGAGATGCCCAGAGATGTAAAAAAGCAACGCCGCGTTGTGCAGTGCTGCGCTGGTCAGGGTGGCCCGAAGTTTGCAATGCAAATACTGGGGCCAAGGCTCCATATTTCCCACCCGCTGAGAAATGGAGTCTCCACTCCTGAGTTTAGGAGACCGAACCAAGTGAGGGCTTCATGCAAGTAGATGCGGATTTCCCAGCGCCTTTTCAGATATTGTTTCAACCTCGAAGGTATAAGGTGCTGTATGGTGGTCGAGGTGGAGGGAGATCCTGGGCATGTGCTAGAGCCCTACTTCTTAAGGCGACGCAGCAACCGCTTCGAGTGCTATGTGCCAGAGAACTTCAGAATTCTATAAGTGACTCTGTGCATAGACTCCTTGCAGACCAAATTGCTGGATTAGGATTAGAGACCTTTTATGAGGTGCAGAATGCTCGTATCCTTGGTAAGAATGGCTCTTCCTTTTCCTTTGAGGGCATTAAGAATAATATAACTAAGATTAAGTCATATGAGGGTATTGATGTATGTTGGGTGGAAGAGGCGCATAAGGTTAGTAGGAACTCATGGGGAATACTTATTCCAACGATAAGAAAGGAAGAGTCTGAAATTTGGATGACCTTCAATCCAGAGCTTGAGACTGATTATACATATATGAGGTTTGTGAAAGAGGCAGATGAAGCAAATAGCCTTGTAATCAAGACTACTTGGAGAGATAATCCCTTCTTTCCTGATGTGCTGATGAGGGAGATGGAGGCTGAGAAAGCTAGGGACTATGATAGCTATTTGAATATTTGGGAGGGCTTTTGTCGACAGGTGCTTGAAGGGGCGGTGTATGCGAAGGAGCTTAGGAGGGCGCAGGAAGAAGGGCGGATATGTAATGTGCCCTGGGTGCGGGATGCCCCTGTCGATTGCTTCTTTGATTTGGGAAGAGCGGATGCCACAGCAATCTGGTTTGCGCAGAGGGTGGCGATGCAATATAGGATCATTGATTTCTATAGTGCGACGGGGGAGGATATTATCCATTATATTAAGTACCTCCAGAGAAGGGAATATATTTATGGAACTTTGTGGCTGCCACATGATGCCTACGCAAAACAGCTTGGCACAAAGAGAAGCATACAAGAGATTGTTAGGAGTCATGGTTTCAAGACAGAGAGGGTGCCCAAACTGAGCCCGACGGATGGTATCAATGCAGCAAGACTTATCTTCCCCAATTGCTACTTCGATGAGGATAGGTGTGAGGAGGGTATCCAGGCCCTACGACACTACAGGTATCGGGTCGTCGATGGACAATATAGTAATGAACCTCTTCATGACTGGGCAAGCGACGCTGCTGATGCGTTTCGATACCTCGCAGTGGCGTTTAGAGATAGGAAGCCCAATATTGCTAGCGCTGTATTAGATAGGTTGACAGCACTAGCAGAGCAAGTGAAAGGGAATAAACAGAAGGAAATGGAAGAATGGGCTGGTGGAGGAAGGCAGTCTATTGAAAGAGGCACGAGCTGGATGAGGTGAGGCACGAGCTAGATGAGGTAGTAATATGGCTGATCTGGTTCAACAAGGGCGGCAGCAATTTCTGGATATGAATGGAGACCCGCTTGCGAGTGGGTTTGTTTATTTCTATGCGCCGGGGACAAGTACACCGAAGACCACTTGGGTTGAACCAACTGGGAGTGTAATGAATACCAACCCGGTTGTGCTAGATCAAGCGGGTAGAGCTGTTATTTGGGGTGAGGGAGAGTATAGGCAGGTTGTAACAGATCAGTTTGGGAATATTCAGTGGGATACGGTTACGATTGCTGGTTTTAATGGGGTTATTAATGGACCGCTAACTGTTAATGGAGCGGTGACGGTTAATGGGAACTCGAATTTTAATGGTACTACTACTTTTAATGGGAATACGGGGACTATAGGGAATGACCAGGTTAGTGGTAATTTGATTGTTGGTGGAACTACAAATCTGCATGATTTGAATGTGACTGCTGGAGCTACTATTAATGGCGGTGCTGTTATCGCTGGAGGAGGGAGTTGGGCAGGTACGCCTATTTTTACTAATGGGCTTAATCTTCCTAATGATGTTTGTATCTCTTGGCAGGCTCCTGGTAGTGGAGCGCATGAGTGTATGATTTTCTTGGATAGTTCTAATACGCTTAATATTGGAGGGAATGCGGGGGAAGTATTATTCACCGCGACTAATGGATTGTTTGTTGAAAATGGAGGGGTGAGTGTACAGACGGGTAATGGAGCTTCATCTAATTTTAATGATACGACTGTTCACGGGAATTTGGATGTAACAGGTGGGGCTAATATAACTGGTAATGAGACTGTTGGCGGGAATTTGACGGTTGCAGGTACTATTAACGGTATTACGATAGGTGGAGGTGGAGGCGGAGGAGGGCCAAATCAATTTGGAACGAGGTTCTTTAATGATGCTTCGGTTATTGGAGGAAGTGTAGGAAGTCCTGCGGTGCCATCGCCTAGTCCTAGTGGGACTGTTGTTACCTTGGGGAGTAATGATTTTTATTTGGTCTGGCAACCGATTGTTGATGTGACTGCAAATAATAATTATGCGGTGACAGTGCAATTGCCAACAAGCCCTGCTAATGGATTTACCATTTGGTTTAGGCTGTTTGAAAACCAAGGGCCGAACGATAACACGGCTACTATGGATATATTACCTGGTGGTGGTGGACAGATTGATGGGAATAGTAGGTTTAGAGCGGGGGCAAATACGCAGCCGGCAGATGGAAGCACACCTTGGTCATTTGCTGATGGATTGGTTGTACATACAGGCTCGAACCAATGGTATTCGTATGTTTCAAGGAGTACGCTCTAAGAAGCTTTTCTAAGAAGCTTGGAGGCTTAAGAAATGCGTGGGCAGGGGTCGCCTGATCAGACGGTTGCAGCGCTACGAAGTTTAGGTAGCATGGATATTATGGAGGAGATGCGGGATAGGTTCCGCGCTTGCTCTGAATGGGAGGCTACTTATAGAAGGAAGTTCTTAGAGGATTTGAAGTTTGCGGAGGCAGATGCATATAATGGGTATCAATGGCCGGATTCGATAAGGCGAATGAGAGATTTGAGTGATAAGCCTTGCTTGACGTTGAATGTGGTGAGGCAGCATAATTTGAAGATTATTAATGATATGAGGAAGAGTAAGGAGAGCTGTAAGATATTGGGGATGGGGAATGGAGCTACACAGGAGTCTGCGGAGATTGTTAAGCAGCTTATTAGACATATTGAGTATAACTCGAAGGCTCAAAGGAATGCGTATACGCCGGCTAGAGGCTTCCAGGTCAAGGGTGGTATTGGGTGGTGGAGAATTGTTACGGATTACGAGTCCAATGATAGTTTTGATCAGGAAATCTATATCAAAGGAGTGCCAGACCCACTGAGTGTCTTTATGGACCCTGACTGCCAAGAGGCAGATTGTTCGGATGCTAGGTACGCTTTTATTTTCTCTTTTATGCCTCGTGAATTGATTGAGGCCCTCGTGCCTGATTATCCTTGGCAATTAGGGGCTCCAAGGATGCCTATTGGCATTGCACCGGGGGAGAGCTTCTTTATTGAGAAAGATCATTGGTTAGTGGCTGAATATTTTCGTAAGGTGCCAGTGCAAGATCAGCTCATTTCATTTATGACTCCTATGCAAGAAAGGGTGACGGTTAGGAAGAGTAGGATACCTGATGAGATTGCAAGTCAGCTGAAGGAGGATGAGAGGACATTGGTGCGGAATGTGGTGGACCAGCAGATTGAATGGAAGCTTGTGGTGGGAGATGAGATTGTTGATGAGACGATCTGGCCAGGGAAGTATATCCCACTCATTCGGGTCCTGGGAGAGGAAAGTGTTATTGAGGGCATTCTTGACAGGAAGGGGCATACGCGAGCACTCACGGATGCCCAAAGAATGTTTAATTATAATGCGAGTGCGAGTGTTGAATTCGGGGCTTTGCAGACGAAGAGCCCTTGGTTAGCAGCTGCTGCAGCTATTGAAGGATTAGAGGGGCTTTGGAACACGGCGAACACTGAAAACCATAGTGTGCTTGTCTGGAAGCATGTTGACGATGATAACGCTGAGGCGGTTATTCCCCCTCCACAAAAGATTGAGCCGCCAAGTGCCTCTCCAGCCTTTGAGACAGGGATGGATACGGCATTCAAGCAGATGATGATGACAAGTGGGCAATGGGCTAATCAACAAGGGCAGATGGGGAATGAGAGGACGGGGAGCGCGATTAAGGAGAGGCTGCAGGAAGGAGAGAGTGCAACTTATCATTTCACGGATAACTATGAAGATGCACTGGTTTATACATATCAGCAAATCATTGATCTTATTCCGAAGGTTTATGATACGAGACGAGTAAAGCATATTATGGCTGATGATGGTGTGGAGATGGAGATTGAACTTGACCCAGGAGCACAGCAGCCGTATATGCAACAGCTGGATAGAGAGAATAGAATTATACGCAGAGTCCTCAATCCTACAATGGGTACGTATGAGGTCGCGGCAAGTATTGGTCCCAATATCGAGTCGAAGAGACAAGAAGCGGTGGAGGACCTTACTCAGATACTTACCGAGGCTCCTGCTCTCACTGCTATTATTGGAGATATCCTGCTTCGTAATATGGATTTTGATGATGCTCAAGAAGCTGCAATGCGGCTTAGGAGGATGGTGCCGCCACAAGCTATGGGGCAGGGTCCGAGTCAAAATGAGCAACAATTGATGCAGCAAGTACAAGCTTTGCAACAGAATTTGGCAAAGGCCCTGGAACAGCATGGGAAGGATGCAATTAAGCTTGAGGGTAAGGACCAGATGCGGGATATTGATGTGTATGAGGCGGAGACGGATAGGATTAAGGCGTTGAGCCAGATTGTGACTGCAAGTGATCCTGAGAGCATGCGGCCTATTATTGAACAGTTGGTGAGTGATGCCCTCGAGACTAATTTGATGCCGATTTTGAAGGCGAATATAGGGCAAGACCAAAGTGGGCAAAGCATGATTGCAGAGACAACTCCTGGTGCGGGCACACCTCCAATGGAAGGAGCGAGGCAAGCGTCGGATGGAGAGTGGTATATCCTTGATCCGACTAGAAGGACAAGGTATCTAAGGATTGGGCCACTGGCTCAGGAGAGAACGCCTCCAGGGGCAGCAAGAGCAGGGTCATAGGAGGGCAAGATGGCTGGAGGTGGGAATGAATTGGTGCCTGGTGGGTATCAATACGAGTTTGACCCGGCAAATTTGGGTGTGAGTCCAGACCTGGCCTTTGATCCGACTACTGATAGAGGGTATGGAAGCATTTATAGGGGAAGTTATAACCCGCTTAATCCAATAGGTTGGACCTTTACACCACCATCAGTATCACAGGATGCAGGGCAGGCTTCTGCAAGTGCGGCTGTGTCAGACCCTTTTCCTAACTCCTCGGATTTCTATTCACCTGGTTCTAGGCAGATGACACCGGAACAGCTTCAGCGTTATAATGCGACTGTGGCTGCATGGCAAGCAAGAAATCCAAGTGGAACAAGTGTGCCGCAGGTGCAAGGAGAAGGGCAACCAGCACCAGACCCTAATAAGAATGCTTTAGCTCCGCCTACAGGCACAGGGCAGAATGTATTGGCTCCTCCAGTGGCCCCTTATGTTCCTTATACAGGACCACATCCAGATATTTATAACCATTCTATGTATTATGGAGTTGATCCGGAGTTAGCATTGACGACTGCAAGGATTGAAAGTAATTTTGGGCAAGATAAGGATAGACCTGGAAGTCAATATAAGGGGGTATTTCAGTTGGGGGATAATGAGTGGGCAAGTATGGGAGGTACAGAGGCAAACAGGTATGATCGTGCAACTCAAGTGAATTTGGGGACAGCATTACTTGCACGGAGGCAGCAACAACTTGCTGATAGACTTGGAAGGACTCCAAGCAATTATGAGATATATTTGGCTCATAATCAAGGGGTGGCAGGTGCGGCTGCATTGATTAATAATCCTAATATGACAGCGAAGGAAGCCTTGATGAGTGTGGGAGTGGGTTCAAATTTGGCTGAGAGGAGTATTGCTGGCAATGGAGGGCAGAAGTTTGTTAATGCACCAGCATCGGAGTATGTGAAGTTTTGGAATGATACCTACAATCATTTTAAAGGGCAGATTGGAGATACACCTGAGAATGTAGTAGCGCAAGTAACTCCCAGGATTGGAACGGGAGCTAAATCAGGTGGGGCTGGTGGAGGTACTGGAGTAAGTCTGCCTCCTGTCAATGTAGGAGCGCAAGCAGGTCCTGCGAGCCCGGTTGGGCCGCTGCCAGTGCCACCACCGCCAATGGCTGATCCAACGGGGCCTGCAGGGGATCAAGCGTTCTTGAGAAGGGCGCTGATATTGAGTGTACTGGGGAATATAATGAAAGGGGTGAAGTTTACTCCTGTAGATTATGATCCGTTTAAGGTGGCGGAGGCAGGAACGCCACCTCCAGTTAATTATAATCCTTCATTGGGAATTGGAGGTGTGGGGACAAGTTTACAACCTAATAGGTTAATGGAGTCTCCTTTGTCACCTATTAGAATGCAGCCGGTAAATGCGAGGCTGCCAGAGCAGGTAGAGAGGATTAGTAGAGGGACTGGTGGGAGTGGAAGTTTGCCGATAAGTCCTTATGAGGTGTTGATGTGAGTGGAAGCCCTGATAATTTGCTTAGCCCTGGAATGTTTGTGGAGCCTGATCCAAGCAATCCACAAGCGGCCTCGGTATTAGGAAGCCAGGTTTTGGGAAGGGGATTTGTTAATTTACTTTGGAGAGGGGCGAAGGGGCTGGCAGGTGATGCCTGGGATTTAGTGAGTACGCCAGGTCAGATTTTGGAAGGAAGTAAGACTCCTTATCCGGGCTACGATAATAGTATTGACCCAGCAGGTTATGCTGCGAGGTTGGCTGGGTATGGAATGGGAGTTGGTTCTGCGCTTGTACCGGAGACGAGTGCAGGGATATTTGGTGGGTCGCTTGCGAAGACTGCAAGGCTTTTTCCAGAAGATTTGAATACGCCGATTAGTGGAAGTAAGACATTGGCTGATGCTATGACTATGCAGATGGGTGGGGCTGGTAGAGATGAGATATTTGATAATACTGGATGGTTTCAAGGAGCTGATGGTGGTTGGAGGTTTACTATAAGTGATGAAGGGGCCAAATTGAAGCTAGGGAATATGGATATTATGCCTTCGAGTGGAGATAATAGTAAGGACTGGTATGGGCCAAAGAGGTTAGGTTGGAATAATCCTCCTCAGACAGTTGGAGATATGATAGATCATCCAGAGTTGTTTAAGGCATATCCTGACTTGGCTGATATTAGGGTGAGACCACAATACTTCAATGAGATTGGAAATCAGAATGGGAGTTATGATTTGATAAAGAATGAATTGAGTTTGGCAAAGAGAACTCCTGAGCAATTGAAGAGTACATTATTGCATGAGTTGCAGCATGCAGTGCAGGCTAGAGAGAATTTTGCAAGGGGTGGCAATCCTGATGAATTCTTGAGTCCAACCTATCATACGGAGCTGAAAGATATATATGAGATGGAAGATGATTTGAGGAATACTATTAAGGTAATGGGGTCGGAACCTTATCATGTGCAACAGGTTCATGGATTTGGTTACTATGATAAGCCTAATACATTTGGGATGACGCCTGAGCATTTAGAGGCGGTTAATAATTTGCCTCCTGAGTTGATAAATGATTATAAAGATACGCTGGAATTGAAGGGCATTTATGAGAAAGAAGGAAGGGATGCTTATGAGCATTATTTGAAGTTGGCTGGAGAAGCAGAGGCCAGAATTGTTCAGGCACAGAATGCAGCAGGGATATGGAACGAGCGTCCTTGGATGATACCTGATTTTAGGGATTACGGTTTTGATGATAAGGCAAATTGGGGGCCTAATATTCCATTTGAGATGCAGACTGTTTGGCCTCAGGATAGGCCAATCAAACCGGGTGGAGGACTGGTGCCATGAACGAGAGTAGAACAGGACAACGAGTGTGTCATGCGAAGGTTATGGAGGTTGCGAAGGCTGCTGCTGGAGAGCTTTATGAGAGCATAATGAGCAATGATATAATGTTTAAAGCTTGGAAGAAGCAGAACCCAGGCAAGAATGCAAAGCAGCTTGAGAAGGCATTCATTGATAAGAATTGGGGTTCATGCTTGGATTTTGCTAGGGCTACGCTGACCATTATGTTGACAAAGGATGATATTCCTGAGGCTATGAAAGACGAGATTATGCTAATATTAGAGCAGGATCAGTCAATTAGGAATAGAAGGGTTGGCAAGGCTCCATTTGGACCAATCCATTAACCCACCATTTCGCCGAATTGGTATGACACCACTTGACATACACACAGGTTTGTGCCAGGCTACTCGTTGGCATTAATCGCGGGGGCGCGACATGGCAGGATCACAAGGACAGGGCGAGGGATCAGTACCGGGCCAAGGCGGTGCTGGTGGAATGCAGGAGCCGGAGCAACAGTCGCAGACCCCTCAGGGTAGTCCTTCGGCTGCTGATCAAACACCTCCTGGCCCCCAGGGAGGTCCGGCTCCTGCACCCTCTGATGGTCAGGCTGGTGGGCAGACGAGTGGAGAAGGAAGCCAAGGCGGACAGCAACAGCAAGAACCACCTCGGGTTGATTGGAGAGATCGGCGAATTGGTGAACTGACTGCAAGAGGCAGAGAATTAAGGGCTGAGAATGAGAGATTGAAGGCGCAGTTGGCAGGTGAGCAAGCTCCTAATGGGCAGCAAGCTGCCCGGGCTCCCAATGGGCAGTTTCAACAGCCTGCTGGGTATCAAGGGCCGCCTGATCAAGCAACTATTAATCAGCAGATTGAGGAAAGGGCTCATATCCTTGCCGCTAATCAAGAGTTTACAAGACGATGCAATGAAGTAGCAGAGGTTGGTAGAAGGACTTATAACGATTTTGATAGTGCGGTTGGGAGGCTGGTTGGGCTGGTTGACTCGAATGATCCGCAGGGAGTGCAGGCTTATAATGGCTTCTTGAATGCGGCGCTGGAAACAGGGGAAGCAAGCAAGATCATTCATGCCCTGGGCAATGACCTCAATGAAGCGTCAAGGATACTTAGTCTCAATCCAACACGGATGGTGGTTGAGCTGACAAGGATGGCAGCGAGGCCGGTTCAGGCGTTGAGTCATGCTCCAAGGCCTATTAATCCGGCTGCAAGCAGTGGGCAAAATCAGAGGACTAGTTTGAGCCCGGATGATCCAGGTTCGGATCAGTTGAGTACTGAAGAATGGATGAAAAGTAGAAACGAGCAGGTTATTGCTCGAGGTATTAGATGATAGGCTTCCCGCAGGCTTGAATGCGGTGTGAGTCCCAGTCCTCCTGATGACTGGTGTTTGGCACTCGGGGCTTGCCCGATGTTCACCCTCCGACGGTTGCAAAGTCGGGAATTGATGCAACCGTTCAACATTGGAGGCTAGGGTGCCAAACCAACTTCTTACCATCAATATGATCACTCGGGAAGCAGTTCGGCTGTGGAAGAACAGCAATGCATTCCTTCAAAATGTGGATATGCAGTATGACGACAGCTTTGCTGTCACAGGGGCCAAAATCGGGTCGAGTCTGCGTATTCGGCTCCCCAACGATTTCACCGTTACGACTGGACCTGCACTTAATGTGCAGGATACTGCAGAGCAGTCCACAACCCTTGTCCTTGCCACCCAGAAGCATGTGGATGTGGCATTTAGCCTTGCCGACAGGACCATGGCATTGGATGATTATAGTCGTCGTATTCTTGCTCCTATGGTTAATAATTTGGCTGGCCAGGTTGCTGTTGACCTGATTGGCGGTGGTGAAGGCGGGATTTGTAATATCACTGCTAATCTGGATGCAAGCAGTAATGTTATTGCACCGATTGCAAGTACGTACTTGCGGGCGGGAGCGACTCTGAGAAACAACTCGAGCCCTGTGGCGAACTGGAAGATTGTGAACAGCCCGGATACGGAAGCGAGTGTTGTTTCTAGCCTGAGTGGGTTGTTGAACCCAGCGCCGGAGATCTCAAGGCAATATGTGACTGGGCGCATGTATGATGCACTGGGCTTTATTTGGATGGCTGATCAGACCGTGATCACTCATACCAATGGAGCACTGGCGCAAGGAAGCGCGACGGTCAATGGAGGCGGGCAAACAGGTTTGAGTTTGACGGTGAATGCGCTTGCCAATGGGCTTAATATGGGGGATATCATTACTATTGGTGGGGTGCATGCTGTTAATAGGGTCACGAAGCAAAGTTATGGAAGGCTTCGGTCCTTTGCAGTGACAGCGAATGTCCCTGCTGGTGCGACAAGCATTCCGATCTATCCAGCGATTGTGCCGCAGCTGGCACCGGGTATTCCGCAGCAATATCAAACTGTTGATGTGAGCCCAGCGAACAATGCCCCGGTTAATCCAGCTCTGGGGCTAGCGGCTTCAACTCAATACACGAAGAATTTTGCTTATGCCCCAGAAGCAGTCACCTTGGCCACAGCCGATCTGGAAATGCCAAGGAATGTCCATGAAGCTGCACGAGAAGAGTTCGATGGCGTGTCCATGCGAATGGTCACCGACTACTTTATCGGAACAGACCAGCTCATAACACGATTGGATGTGCTGTATGGATATTTGTGGATAAGGCCCGAGTGGGCTTGTATAGTGGCTGATCAGGTATACCAGTAATTGATTGGGGGTTGACATGGGAAATATAGTGTGATATAATAAACGTCTTCAGATGGAGGCGTAAATGGCAGACATCACGCGCACGCTCGGTGATTGGATACACGATTACTTGGAATATAATCCATATAACGGAGAGTTTCTTTGGAAAACCTCCGGACATGGACATTATGCAGGCGATCGTGCTGGTTCGATTTATGCTAATGGATATAGGTATATCCAGTTAGAGGGACTCGATTATCGAGCTGCGCGTCTTGCCTGGTTTATGGTAAATGGTGACGATCCAGCTTATTTTGTGGACCACATAAACAAAATAAGAGGTGATGATAGAATAGAGAATCTACGTCTTGCAACAAACAGTTTAAATCAGGCAAATGCTTGGTGGTCGACCAACACTTCTGGGTTTAAAGGTGTGACCTGGCAGAAATCTCGAGGTCAATGGGCTGCTAAGATAACTGTAAATGGTAAGGACAAATTCTTAGGGCGATTTGCAACTCGAGTAGAAGCTGCCAAAGCGTATCGGAACGCGGCGGTTGAAGCATGGGGTGAATTTGCTGATTATATGACCGATGCAGAAATCGAGGCACTAGATAAGGCTTTGACCAATGCAGGAAGATGATCAATTCAACCTAGGCTACTTCGACAATCCCGTTGATGCGGCATTAGCATATGATCGTGCAATGCTTATCATTGACCCTAACATCCCACGAGAGGAACTAAACTTTGATCCTTCTAAAAGTGAGCATGTAACTTTTACTCCGGAGGTTTTGAGACAGATACATGCTATCCGAGACGGAAGAGGTTGGATCAGCTAGATTTTGGAATTTTGACCATCAAAGGGTGTGTGTTCCCCAAGTGCGGTGAGAGTACCAATTTTATAGAGGAAATAGTATGAATTGGAGGCAGCGAATATTGAAGGATTGGCCCCACCACCTTCAAAATCAGCATAAGTGCTTGACAGCGTTGAAGCAGGTTGAGGAGGCCCTAATTATTTTGAATAGCTTGGGTCATCCTCTGCATGTAGAAGAAGGGTATGAAGCGCCACCACAGCCGGAATGGCCTCAGGTCTGGTTCCATATTTATCAGGGGGCAAAGGACTTTCATTGTGAGGAGGATGTGAAAGAGGCGGGGCCTGATTGGTATCCGACTATGGAAGAGGCGAGATATGCTGCGGGGCTCACGAAACAAAATCAAAGAGGCGGAATTTTTACTCGAACGCTACCAGCAGTACCAATCCAGAACACGCTTGAGGCGATTGCTGAAAGGGTTACGAGAGAAGAAGAGGATAGAGCAAGAGAGATTGTCAAAAGACAATTTATTGAAGAAACAAGAAGGGAATATGCTGCAAGAAACGGAGCCTGGGGAAGCATAGCTGCGGAGAAGAGGAATGCTAGGGAGATTTGAAGGGAAATCTAGTGCTCCATGGGAAGAGGTGTTTCATACTGATCTGGGTATGATGGAGAGGACATCTGTACCAGGTGGTTGGATTTATAGAAACTGGATTTTTCATTCCAGTGATGCTTCGGTGCCTCAAATAAGTTTGGTATTTGTTCCGACAGCTGCTCCGATACCCCCAAGTTTGATTGATACGCCTTATGTGAGTGGCAATGGGAAGGTTGGAGAGACACTTGCTTGTACACAAGGGAATTGGGATAATGAGCCGACCAGTTATGCTTATCAATGGCGGGCTGGTGGGAATGCAATCAATGGAGCGACAGGTAGTACTTATTTGTTGAGTAATAGTGAGAGTAATAAGGCGGTGGATTGTATTGTGACGGCGACAAATGCAGCGGGTAGTGTAACTGCTCCACCAAGTAATGCTATACAGGTGGCAAACCTCGAAGTTGGTGCGACGAGCCAGAGAAGATAGGTATAGATAGAAGGAGAGTAAGATGGCCAATTCAAGGAAGACCAGGTTCACCATCTACGATGTGATGGAGAGTCAGGGGGTGTTTGATGACAACCCCGCGAATGCTTATAGCCCTATGTATAAAGGGCCGCAGGAATACCCGAAGATGATGTATCATCCAGAGGGTAGAGAGAGAGTGACTCAAAGAGCAGAGATTATTGCGACTCCAATGGGGCCAGAACGAGTGGGAGAGCAGAAAGAACTGGTCATGCGTGTTGCAAATGACCGGGATGAAGAGATTGCATTGCGGGAGGCTGGATGGCATGATCATCCCGCGAAGGCAATGCAAGCAGCTGGTAAGGAGATGCCACAGGTTGTTGCCCTCAATAGAGAGGCAGACTTGCAAGCACAGATCGATAGGTTGCAGAGGGAATTGGCCTTGGCCAAGGCGGCTCCAAAGCCACCGCCGGATGAGGATGCTAAGTTCGAGCCCAGGAGGCCATCTATTCAGATTGAGACGGCTGCATAGGGCTGCATAGGGCTGCAAAGCATGTCTTATCTGGAACCACAAAATACGACTATGGGGGACATCTGTAAGGCGTCTTTGAAGGAGTGCGGGGCGATTGGTGTAGGCCAAACGCCTCTCGCCGAAGATATCAATGATGCTTGGGCTAGATTACAATGGATGCTGATGCAATGGGAGAGGAAGAGATGGTTGGTGTATTATTTGGTTACTATTAGTAAGGTTAGCACTGGCGCTCCTTATTACACTGTTGGTCCTGGGGGTGATTTTGATACTGGTCCAAAGAGTATGCGGCCAGCAAGGCTGAGTAGTTGCTTTGTTAGGCAGTTGGGGAGCGCGCCTGGACCGAACTTGGAGAGCATTTGGGATAGTGGGGCAAGTGTTTGGGATGGTGGAGCTTCAAGGTGGGACTTGCAGCCAGGGCCATCTGGTAATCAGATTGATTATTGGTTGGAGATCTTGGATAGCAAGGAGGATTATAATAGAATTACCTTGAAGAGTTTGATGGCTGGACCGGGTGAGGCAGCGTTCTTGGATACGCAATGGCCTCAGAGTTTGCTATATGTCTGGCCACTTCCGCAGCCTTTTATTTATGAAATTCATGCAACATTCTATGCACAGTTGCAGGTGCAGTTCTTGACACCATCTGATTTGATTGAGTTGCCTTGGGAATATTACAATGCACTGATGATAAATTTAGCTATTAGGTTGAGGCCAAAATATAGATTGGGGACTTACCCTGGGGACCCATTGCCTGGGATGGCAAAGGATAGTTTGGCTGTGCTACGGAGTGGGAATGCACAGATCACACGGCTTAGAATGCCCAATAGTATTCGGAGGAGAGGGCTTTACAATATCTTCTCAGATCGGCCTTATTAGGCCCTCATATGGGAGAGTGAGATGGTAGCAGGACCTGGTGCTCCAAATCCTTCGGGCATTCCTGGCTTTAATGCTCAGTTTGGTATCATTGCTCATGCTGGTGGCGGCAATGCCAACGCTACGCAGTTGAATGCATGGCTGAATACTATCGTGACAGTGACATCGGCGAATGATAGCGTGATGTTGCCTCCTGGGTACTCTGGCGCGATCATCTATGTTATCAATCATGGAGCCAATGCATGTCAGGTGTTTGGGTTCCAGAGCACGGCACCAGGCGATGCTGTTACGGATACAATTGCCCCGAGTAATAGCGCGACTCAGGGGACTGCAGGGGTGAGTCTTCCCAGCTTGGCAGTTGGTATATTCTTCTGCATGGTTGGGCAAGGTGGTCCAACCAATGGTATCACTCCGGCGCAATGGCAGTTCAAAGCTCTGACCTGATTGAAGGTCCTTGTTATTTCGAGAACAGTTGCAAAGCAGCTGGGGAGAGTATGATGGACGCTTCTTCGCCTCCGCAAATCTTGCTTGATATTGCTCCTTCACTGAAGACACCGGGATTTCGGCTGATTGATGCAGAGGAGGTTTATCAGCTTTTCCGAAGCTTGTTGGGTGCCAATACAAGTATTACAGCGTTGGGAACAAATCAGGCAACTGCCGCTGTACTTGGCTATCCAAATGTAGATGTGTTCACTACGGTTGCTGCTGGTACAGGAGCATTGCTCCCACAAGGGTTGCCAGGACAACAAAAGACCGAGGTTAATATGGGAGCGAGTGCTCTGACTCTCTATGGGAATGGAGCAGATCAGATTATTCCGCTTAATTCAACGACACCAGCTGCATCGTTGAGTGTGCCTGCAGGGCAGATTGCCAGGTTGGTCTGTGTGAGTAGGACTTTCAACCCGACAGTTGCAACATGGAAGGTTGTTTCTCTAGGTTAGCCTAGGGAGGTGGGAGTACCAATGTCTGGATGAGCAATCATGACCTATCCCTTCAATCCTGATATTGATTTAGACTTTGTAAATGGAGTCTATAGTGGGGTTGTTGGCCCTCCAACTTCCTTCTTGACTACAACTAGAGCTGGAACAGCTTATGCTGTTGATGCTAGCGGTAATTGGGCAAGCTTTGCTGCAAACACGCCCCGCATTACCAATCTGGGATTGCTGGTTGAGGAGGCACGCACCAATTCAATAAGAAACAACTCAATGCAAGGAGCGGTTGTTGGCACACCAGGGACTCTGCCAACAAATTGGTCTATTGGTCTTGCAGGTTTGAGTCAGCAGGTTGTTGGTATTGGAACGGTCAATGGAATTGACTACATTGATTTGAGGTTATTTGGAACTACTGCGTCTACTAGTGGATACATTGCATTATTTGAGAATACAAGTGCTATCGCTGCTGCTCAGAATGATGTATGGACGGAGAGCGTGTTCTTGGGAGTCTCTGGAGGCTCTCTTAGTAATATAACGTCGGTGCAATTAGATCAGGTTTCAATTCCTGGAAATGCGGATCAGAATGGTCCAAACATACTTTCTCAAATTAGTTCTGCTTTCGCCCGATTTAGTCTTACTATTACTCAGACTTTAGTAGGGCTAACTAACCTCCAACCTAGACTGAAGTTCCAATGCAATAATGGAGCTGCAGTTGATGTTACGTGGAGGGTTGGTTGGCCGCAGATGGAGAAGGGAGGTTGGGCTACAAGCCCAATTAGGACTACTAGTGCAGCTGTGATCAGAGCTATTGATAATATTGTTCTTACTACTCCACCTACTTACGGAAACAATATTACACTTGTGAATACTGCGATTTATTTTGGCCCACCTAATGCTGCTGCAACACAGGTTCCACTTACTATAGATGATAGTACTAGTAACAATAGGATGGGGGCAGAAAGGGCTGGTGTTGGTCGTTATGCATTCTTCTCTACTGCTGCCAGTGTAGTTACTTTTAATAGCACTTCATTTGTTATGAATATTAATACACCTTATACTATTGGAATATCTAATACTAATATGAATGGTGGGCAGCAAGTTGGTTCAGTAAATGGTATTGAGGGTGGATATACTTTTGGTGCTTTTCCTGCTGGGCTGTCAAGGACTATTATTGGAAGCTCGTTTAATGCTGGAGCCCTTAATGGATTGGTTCAGCATGTGGGTATTTGGGCTAATGTTGCACTCAATTCATTACAGCAGAAAATTGTAGGTGGATTTGTTCCACAGTCCTTTGTTGGACCGACTTCTCAGAGGCCAATTTATGTGCAGAACACTTTAACTGGGCAAATAAGAGGGTATAGTAGTACAACAGACTTGTATGCAGGAGGGAGCAATTTTGCGTTTATTGGATTTGACCCTGGGATTTATGAGATTGGAAACTTTTCTGGAGGGGCTATCTCCATTGCAATTGGCTCAAATCTTTATAGTTTGCCTAATAATACCATTGAAACTTATACTGTGCATCCGGATATTGGTCCTAGTTTGAGGTGGCAACAATATCCCTGGATAGGAAGGAACCAGTTGTGAGTTTCCCTTTCAGTCCTGATATTGATCTCGATTTTGTTAATGGGGTCTATACAGGGGTCGTTGGGGCTCCGTCAAGTTTCTTGACCACTACAAGGGCAAATGCAGGATCGACTGATTTACTATTTAATGCTGCTCCTGGGGCAGCTTATAATACTTTTGCAGCGAATGTGCCGAGAATAACTCCTGGTAAGGGATTGCTTGCTGAAGAGTCTAAGATTAATAGATTACTGAATAGTAATGCACCAGTTACTCAGACGACAGCGATTTTGTCCACTGGTGCGTATGTACTTTGGGTGAATGGAACAGGAAGTGCTACAAGTTCGGCTGGAACAGCGACGGGGACTGGTTTTGGAGTTGCGACTAATGGTAATCCTAATTTCTTTACCCTAACAGGAAGTGGCACTGTTGTTGTGACAGTGGCTGGTAGTTTGAATGCTTTTCAATTGGAAGCGGGAACATATCCTACCTCTTTAATCATTAATGCTGGGTCAGTGATAACAAGGAATGTAGATGGTATTGTTCTTACTACTCCACCTGTATTTGGTACGGCTTATTCTATTGCAGCTAATGTATTCTTTAATATGCCTGTTGGATATAATCAGACACAATACCCTGGTGAGCTTGATGACGGGACCGCTAATAATAGGGTTGCAACTTTACGCAATCCTAATAGTTCCATTGGGGCTATGTTTACTGTGAGCGGAGGAGTGCAGACTTCTATTAGTAACTTTGGAAGGATTTATAGCCAAGGGTTTAATCAATTCGCTATTTCATGTACAGCTGGAGTACAATTTGGTTCAACTAATGGGCTTGTGATTATTAATCAGGCAACAGGTTCATTGCCTATTGGAATTAACACTGTACGTCTTGGGGCTACAGCTGGTCCTACAGCTCCGTTAGATGGGTATATTCAAGAATTTGCTGTCTGGGCTACAGTGGCACTCAATTCCCTTCAAACGCAGATTGCAGCAGGATTTGTTCCACAAGTCTTCCCATCTCCTACTTCTCAGAGGCCGATTTTTGTTCGGAATGTCTTAACCAGGAAGATTAGAGGGTATAATAATACAACAGACCTATATGGGGGTGGAAGCTTCTTCACTTTTGCTGGATTTGATCCAGGCATTTATGAAATTGGAAACTTCTCAGGCGGAGCTATCTCCGTGCTTGTTGGCAGCACCACTTATAGTGTGGCTGATCAAAGCTTTGCAACCTTCAATGTGCATCCAGAGATTGGAATGGGACTGAGGAATGTAGGAAGGGCCTAATCATGACAAGTGCAATTGATCCTACTGTCCCTGTTTTTGGCAATCCAACAACAGCCTCAGTCAGACAGAATTTCCTGATTGCCAAGAATGAGATTACAAATCTGCAAAGGCCACAGCCTGTTTCCTTTATTGGTTCAGGTATCATCTCTATTCCAACTGATCAAGATGTCATTGTCTTCGTGCAGAATACAAGTGGAGGTCCTGTCTTTATTAGCCTTCCAAATGGGCTAGTCATTAATCAACAAGTCCTTATCAAGGATGCCTTTGGCAATGCAGGAACCGAGAACATTACAATTGTCCCTCTAACATCAATTGACGGTAATCCCAATTATCAGCTTGTGTCTAATTTTGCCTCGGTCTGGTTGATTTGGATGGGCTCTATTTGGGGGACTATCTGATGGCAAAGTCTGGAAATGGAGGGAAGGTGAAGGCGGGGGTGCATGCTCATGAGAGAAATATGCATCCAGGCAAGCCTCTTACACCTATGCCTTCTTCCGTTAGTAAAGCTAGCAGAAGAAAGCCTAATAAGAAAGCAAGCAAATAATGAGGTTGGCGCTTATAGGTGGAAGCTACACTACCCGAAGCATCATTGCCTCGGCACAGAGATGTATTAATTATTACTCAGAAGTTAATCCAAAAGGGGCTCTTGTCCCCACCACTCATTACCAAAGACCAGGCCTAGACAAGCTCTTTCAAGTTGGGAATGGCCCAATAAGAGGTCTCTTTCGGGCCTCGAATACAGTGGGCTATGTTGTCTCAGGTAATCAAGCCTTTATTATTAATGGGGATAGTAGTACGACGCTTTTGGGCTCTCTTGAGACATCAAGTGGTCCTGTTTCTATAGCTGATAATGGTAATAATCTGGTTGTGGTTGATGGTACGACTCAGGGTTGGACAACTACTTTGGGTAATACAGATTGGGGGCCAGTTGTTGATCCGACAGGCCTTTTTCAAGGAGCTGATCAGATAAGATATATTGACGGGTATCTGGTTTGGAATATGCCAGGCACAGTTAATTTTGGTTCAAGCCTTTATCAAGAGCTTGTATTCGATCCCCTCTTCTTTGCAGGGAAGGTCTCTTATCCTGATAAGCTTAAGTCCATCTTTGTGAATAGGAGAGAGATATTCTTGCTAGGAGATGTGAAGTCAGAGATATGGTATAACGCTGGTGGGACAACAGAGAGCCCATTTGCATTCCAAGGATTACCAGGCACCTATATTGAAAATGGAATTGCAGCACCTTTCTCCATCGCTAATCATGATATCACAGTCTTCTGGCTCTCACGCAACTTGCAAGGGGAGGGAGTCGTTCTCTCATTTAGGGGCTACTTTGCCACTCGTATATCCAATCATGCGTTGGAGGAAGCAATCAGGCAGATGCAGAAGACGGTGGGTATATCTGATGCTCTGGGCTTCACTTACCAGATGGATGGCCACCTATTCTACATGTTGACCTTCCCTCGCGGAAACCAGACCTGGGTCTATGATGCTTCAGTGACCGATCCAACAGCGGCGTGGCACCAAGAATGCTGGACACATCCAAGCAGGGGAAGCCTCGATCGTAGTCGTATCAATTGCATTGCATTCATAAATGGACAGCTTATGGCAGGAGATTGGGAGAATAATACAATTTATAGCCTTGATATGGATAAATATACTGATACGGTTATTGCTGATCCAGGTGGGGCTTTTATTGAATGTCCTCTTGTATGTATTAGGAGTTTTCCTCATATCGGCGCTGCTAGGATGGCAGGTGGGCAGGGTATGGTAGAAGTTGATGGTAGGAGGCTTCAATTCGCTGCATTCCGGGCTGACATGGAATGTGGGACCGCCCCTCTTGATATAAATGGGAAGCCTGCTGTTGTTTCTTTACGATGGAGTGATGATAGAGGGCGCACCTTTGGGAATGATATCTTGCAGAATGCTGGAGCACCTGGTGAATTCCTGACTCAGCCTCAATGGCTGGGGATGGGTATTGCTCGTGATCGGGTCTTTGAGTTAAGCCATAATATTGCAGGACCAGCAGCTCTCAATGGGGCTTGGGTTGATGCAGAAGTGCTGGGGACATAGGAGGCACTATGGCACCGCCGCCATTTCCATCTCCTGCAAATCCAGCCAATTGGAATGCAGTTCCTTCTTATAACTCCATGATTATGGACCCTAAGACAGGGACATTAGGTATTCCTTGGAATAACTTTCTTACCTTTATGGCCTCCAGGGCAGCTTATACAACTCAAATAAATACCGGGCTTAATCAGACACAGAACAGCCTTTCTAGTACGCAGGGTGATGTGGCAACCTTGCAAGGGCAGACAGGTACTTTGCAAGGACAGGTAACGACCTTGGAGACTGAGGTTGCTTCCCTTACAGGTCAAGTTGCTGCTCTCACTGCTTCATTGACTGCCCTTCAAAGCCAGGTAACGAGTCTCCAAGGCGAGGTGGTGGGGTTATTGGCTAAGACTAATGATGCTAGGTTCCTGGCAGGTAGCAATCAGACAGCAACAGCGCCGGGTATGTTAGGGCTTGGAATACCCTTCACCTCGAATAATAAGAGAGTCACTTTTGCTTTGAATGCTAGTGTGAGTGGAGGGACAGGTAATGTTGTTGTAAGGTTTGGATCAGGATCACCTCCAGCACATGGAACTGGGGCTGTTGGTACGGTTGTCTCGGTTGTATCAGTCATAGCTGGTGCAGAGGGTTTGTCTTTGTCTGGTCTCATTACAGGTCTCACTCCTGGTGCTGCCTATTGGATTGATTTGGAGGTGCAATCGGTTGTTGGCTCTATGGCATTCAATGATAATGCAGTGCTGATCTTGGGTGCACTGGATGCAGGTTAGGAGGTCCTATGCCATTCATTGTTTATGCCCTGCCTCGAAGCCGCACTGCATGGCTTGCCAACCTCTTGAATTATCCTTTCACGAGCCCACTTCAACCTGTGGCTCATGATGTTGCCCCGCTTTGCAAATCTGTTGAAGGCTTTATTAAGGCATACAAGGAAGAAGGAATGTGGGGCTCTGTTGAGATTGGAGGGATGATTGGATGGCAAGTTATTAGGAAGGAGATGCCAGAGTTGAAGACGGTGGTGCTTAGGAGGCCACTTCAAGAGGTTTACAACTCCATAACTATGATGGGATACCAGGGTAATTTAACCTATTTGGCTGAATACAATGCCATGCTTGATTTGATTGCAGAGCAGCCAGATGTTTATTCTATTAACAGTTCTGACTTGGATGCTCCTGTTGTTGGGAAGTGGTTATTTGAGTACCTTCTCGAGCTTGAATTTGATTTTGATTGGTGGTATAAGCTCTCCCAAGTAAATATTCAGGTCAACATGGCTGAGGTTGAAGATGTCAGGGAAGAGGCCAATTCTAGGTATACGCTCTATCAAGAGGACGTGCTAAAGAGGATGGAGGGCTTGAAGAATTGTCTGCATTAGAAATTAGATTTGAGAGGATTGTTGATAGCTGGAGGGAGCTTGAGCTTCTTGCTGCCCAAGAGCATATTGAAATTGAAGAACAGAGAGACTTCAATCCTGATTGGCAAAGTATGGCAATTTTGAATGAGGCAGGCAAATTCCAGGTCCTTGTTGCCAGAGTTGATGATAAGGCTGTTGGCTACTTCACATGGCTCCTTGATTTCGACTTGGAGAGTAAGGGCACTCTTATTGTAAGCCAGACCGCATGGTTTGTCGAGTCCAAACATCCCATTGTTGGGGTTCGCATGCTTGATAGGGCTATTGAGGAATGGAAGAAAATAGGTGTTGAGTTTGCCTACCTCCATCATGGAATTAAAGGTCGCGGAGCTTTGCTTGGACGTCTATTTGAAAGAAGAGGGGCGGCCCTTCTAAGCCATAACTATATGCTGAAGTTGAAGGATGAGAAGAAGGATGAGAAGAAATGATGGAACTTGCACCTATCCTCGGCTACCAGCCTTCTTTTCCAAATGAACTGAATATTATTGGGACTGGCCCAGCTATTCTGGCTGGAGCTGGTATAAGCGGGGCAACCTCGCTTGCTGGAGGGAAGAAGGGTGCAAGTGCTGCAACGGATGCAGCCCAATTACAATTTCAAGCTGCTGAACAGAATATTGCCTTGCAGCAACAGATAAGACAACAGAATGTCAATGAGCTTCAGCCATTTGTTGATTATGGAGCAGCGGGTATCCCTGACCTCGTGAGTAGAATGGGAGCCTTAACTTCCCCGATTGATACTTCTTTGCCCTCCTTCACCTTCCAGCCAACAATGGCCGATTTGATCAATACCCCTGGTTATCAATTCACTCTCACTCAAGGCCTTGAAGCAGAGCAAGCAAGGTTGGGAGCAATGGAATTGGGCGCTTCGGGTAGCGCAGTGAGAGGAGCAGGGCAATATGCAGCGGGCCTGGCATCTCAAACATGGCCGCAGGTTTTCAATGCAAATTTAAGTTCCTATCAAACTAATATAAATAGCTTGCTTGCTGGAAGGACAATGGACTTACAACAAAGGCAGCAGATATTGAGTATGTTAGCTGGTAGAGTGCAGACAGGGCTATCTGCTGGTGGAGCATTAGCTGGAGCTAATTTACAATCTGGTAGTGCTATTGGTTCGGCAATCACAGGGGCTGGTGCAGCACAGGCATCAGGTGTGGTTGGATCAGCTAATTCTTTGATTGCAGGGTTGCAAGGTGCAGGATCTGCTGTTGGTAGTGGCCTCACTACCAATGCCCTCCTTCCTCTCATCTTGCAGAATGCCGGTGGCAACACCCTGGGTATCAATGCAGACCCTGGACTTGCATACATGCAAAATCCAAATCTTATGGTTAATCAGACTCCATAAGGAGGCTTGAATGGCAGGGAACAATAATCCGTTCATACCAGGTGGCGGTGGGGCTGATCCCTCTGAGGCAGTGCCACAAGGCCCTGCTGGTGCATCGTTACAGGCTCCGGCTTCGCCAACAAGCCCTGCGAGAGGGAATGGAATGGGGGTGCCACCAAGTAAAGCAGGGCAGCCATTCGCAGATGTTCATGCAAACCTCAAGTATGTGCAAGCGCAATTCAAGGATGGGCAAAGAGCGCAGCAGGTCTTGGATCATCTTCGTATTGAATTAGATCAATTGATGGAAATGGGGGATGTAGTAAGGCCTGAGCATGTTATTGAGGCAGCAGGTAGACTGGTTGGGCATGGGATCGGGGCCACCCAGCTCGCCCAAATTATGTCTGATATGCCTAGCATAGGAGGGGAAGGTCTAGCTTCTTGGATTAGAATGCACGACTTGACTGTAAGTCAAGCAGAGATGCAGCTTGCTCAAGAGAATGCAGTCCTTGGGCATAGATTGGCTGTTGCAGGTATTAAGTCTATTGCTGCCTCCCACTTGGAACAGATAGCGAGACAGGGTCCACCCCCACCGCAGCATATTGATATGACAGGCCAAGGAATGCAAAATCAATTAGGACCTCCAGCAGGTAATGAGGGAGAAGCGTAATGCCCAGAAATACAATCGCGATGGGGGTTAGAGTCCCTGTATCAGAAGGAGGGGCAAATCAAATAAACCCGTTCCAAGCTGGCCTTGATATTATGAGGATGAGGCAGCTGGCAAATGAGAATACACAATTTCAACTGCAATTGCAAGCTAATAGCGCAATTGGGTCGATCATGGCTGGGTATCCAGATATAGAGAGCGGCTTGCAAGCAGTGGCAAAGAGCCCCTGGGCTGCATATAGCTCTCAATATATTAATACTATGCGCTCTGCCGAGCTTGCCTCGGCGCAGATTGCACAGACTCATGCGACAACAGGAAAGCTAAATTTAGAGGCTGGTGACACTGCCCAGCATATATTCGTTAAGAACATGATACCTTACTGGGATGGAGTTAGAAGGAATTTACCAGAGGATCAATTGAATACAATTAGGGATGCAGCGATCCAGCAAACTCTTGCGACACAAGGTGGTATGACTTCTGGACAAAGAACAAATGCTGTTGCAGGGATGCAAGCTTGGTTCTCAGGGATTAATGCAGGGTTGCCTGCTGATCCAGCTGCGGCCAACGCAGAGAGAAGTAGGAGGATTGGTCTATCTCTTGCTTCGTCTGGCATGAGCGGTCCTGAGATTGACTCCACCCTTGGCAAGACTAACATTGTTCATATGCCTCAAGGCGATTACATCATCAATGCTACGCCGTTTGGTATCCAGCCGCAAGGCTTCATCCCTGCTGGTATCGCTCCAGAGCTTGCTCCAACAGATAGAGGAGTGTATCCAGGGACTGGTTATCAACCTGTACAGGCTGCACCATATATACCCACTGGTGTCCCACAGCCTTCAGGAGGAGCTGGAAGCCCTAACCAGCTTGGTGGCCAGCCAGTACCGCCACCTCAAGCGGCTCCAGCAGCGGCTCCGACAGCAGCTCCGGCAGCAGCGGAGCAAGTTCCATTAGCGGCTGATGGAACACCACTTTGGACTCCAGATGTTATGGCGCAGAATCCTCCTCAGGGGAGAATGGACCCAACTGGTACTCAATGGCAGTGGCAGGGTGGTCCAACATTTGGTGCAGCTGTACAGGATAGAGCGAAGACATTTAATGACAAAGAGAGCCCAAGGTTTATGGACTCATCAAATGCAATACGTCAATTTGAGTCAATGGATGCTTCACTGGATAGGTTGAAGGATACCTTGCTTCGACCTGGTGCATTGGCAAGCGAAAGAGGGGCAGCTGCTAGTGCCGTGAATACAGGTATAGCCCTGTTTAATAGCACATTTGGAACGAAGATACCTGAGTTCTTTGGAGAAAGCTTGCGAGATTACAACTCCTTTGTGAAGGATATGAGGCAGGCACAATTTAGCGTGCTTGCAACACAGTTTGGACACCAGAGAGAGGCTGGTACAGTGGTTGCGACAGCAGGGCAAGCAGTTCCAGGCATTGAAAATTCATTCTTGGGTAATAAGCTGGTGCTTGAGGAATTGAAGTCGGGGGTTAAGAGATATCAAGATATGTATGGGTTCACTCAACATTGGATGATGACTCATCGTGGTGATCCTCAAGGCGCAGATATTGCATTTAATAAACTTCATCCAGCACAAGATTATGAAAATAAAGTGCTGAGTGACTTCGGACTAACTAGGAACGGGTTTAGAAACCAGTCTGCAATCGATTATGCCTATGCTCATAACTGGATAGACGACGATCTACATGAAAAAGCAACAAGACAGTTGCAAGCTAGACAAGCTAGAGAGATACAGAGCCCGTAGGAGGGCACTATGCCAGATGATCCGAATGATCCTCTCTCCGCTGAATATAGAAGGAGATTGAGAGCATCAGATGCTGTGCAGCGAGATGTAAATGTACTGCCAGAGGCCACTCCACCTAATTATCCTGCAGCACCACCAGGGCAGTATGGAACAGAGTCTGGTATTCTAGGAACTGTTGGAAGGGAAGCTGTAATTGCTGCTAATCAAGCAGGGATTGGAGTGGCTGGACTTCCCATGGGGGCTTTGAACCTCCTTTGGGGAGCAGGACACCAATTTGATCCTAAAGACTTCAATGAGCCACCAGCTTGGACAAGGGGACAAGGCCCAGGGAGTTATGGGGAGGCTCTTACAATACCTGGTTTCAACCCTATGTCTCCTTTAGAGAGGGAATGGGCTGCTGGTGCAAGGCAAGCTGGAAGTGCATTGCCTTTTGTTGCAGCTGGAGCAATGGGGCCGATTGCTTTAGGTATCAATGCATTGGGAGGTGGAGCTGGGCAAGCCTTGACTGAAGCAGGTCATCCAAATCTTGGAGCGGCTGTCCAATTTGGGACTGGGTTGGGAACTGGTATTGGGTCAATAAGTCGAATGCCAGGTGCTCCTCCTGCTTCCATGTGGATTAATCTACCAAGGACAAAAGCACCTTCAGCGGCAGAAATAGCCTCTTTGAGAGAGAAGAATATAGACGATTATTTATTCTGGGACCCAATAACTAGGTGGATGGGGCCTGGTGGTCTTGGAGTTAATTATCTTATAAGGAGGAGAAATTATAATGCTATGATGGGAGGGAGGTCTTTACAGCCTCCAAGCGGTGCTACCATTGCTGCTCAACAGATATTAGGTGGCACCACTGCTGGTGCCACCATTGGTACATCATCAGCTGTGGAGAATGCGCCTCCACCCATTTCTTATTCTGCGCCCCCAAGCTTTGCTCCCAGGGGAGGCAACTAAAGCTTGTGCCCATACTGCTATTCCTCCAATCATAACAAGGCCAAGCACAAGACCTGTAATTCCCTTGACAGTCTCGTTGTCTTGATTAGCAAGAGCAAGAGCAGCAAGGGTTACAATAATACTTACTAAAATTATCTCGCCTAAAATCTTCATGACTCTCTTGAAGTTGAAGAAGAATAAGAGGGCGAGGATGATGCCGAGGGTGGCACCGAAGGCGATGAAGAGTGCGTGGAACATTTCAAACTCCTTTTTATTGGGCTTGGGTCCTTTGGTGGAATGCACACCTTTTGATGGTCAAAACTTCCCAATTAGTCTGATTGATCATCCCTCTCAATGCCATCCCTCGGATTGGCCCTCCTTGTAGTCCTGTTTGTGAAGCCGCCATCAGTCTTTTGGAACCACTTCCTCCCATCCCATTGACCCTCTTTTGGAGGGTTCACATCATCCAGAGTCAAAGGAGCCTTCACTTCCGAAGATTTCTTTGGCATTGTCATTAAAGGCTCCTTTGCAAAGAGGGTAAGGGAAGGTTGCCTGCCTCTAGTCATCTCAGCCATTGCTTGTTGTTCTAGAACAGCTTTTCCAGCTCCTGTGATCCCCCATATTCGCAGTCGCACCTGGACTCGGTGACCGTGATGGTCTGCAAAGTCGCGGGCATAGCCCATGCTTACAAGGTCCTGTATCATTCTCACTCTATGATCTGAGTCCAAATCAATGACGGTCATATGCTTATTTGCTAACTCTTGGAGGAGAGATATCTTCTCTTTAGTGAGTGTCATCATGCGACTCCATGTAAGAGTTTGGGTTTGGGTATCCAACTGTCGTTGTTCGCCCTCATCATGCGCTGGGTCTTCTCCGCGGTCAGAATGAGGCCTGCAATCTTGTCTGTGGTCGCTCGGAGGGTCAGGAACTCATAGACATCCTTTTCATGTACTGGCTTCTTCTTATCCCTATATGTCTGGACCAGGAAATAATGCAATTCCTCTAATATCTGGCTATCACTCTTGCCTGTCATAGCTCGGAAGACATCAGGCATTTTCTTTTCTGCTGCAAGGAGCCATTCTAAGGCCCTTGCTACATCCTCACTCTGAATTATCATTTCCCCAGTTCTTGAAATGGCAGCGATCATTGCCAGCTTTATAAGGATTTGAGTCCGACTCTTCCGATAGCTATTAAGCTTGGTATGAGTCGGGGTTGGAGGTCCTCCCTTCATATGCCAATCTCTTATCTCCCCCTCCGCATTATTAGATAGCCTCATCCGACCAAATAGTGTGGCAATGAAGCCCAATCTTCTCAATATATTATCTTTAATGCGCTCCCTTCCTGGGCTCTTGTGGAACGGGTCTTTTACTATGTCTATGTCGGAGTAGACCATAATAGCGCGGCGTGCGAGGCCTGTTTCCCAAGCATATTCAGGGAAATGGCTCACAAAATAGGCAGGCTGGACTCCACCTATTATTGTGAACTGCGGATTAACGATGGTTACTTCCTTAGCAGGTCCGTGGCGGCGCGTCTCTTCATGGGTGGCAGGATTGTTCCAGATTGCATTGATGGTTGAGATGAAGTGAGGATCGTATACAGGCAGCAGTAGTTCAAACTCCTCAGCAGGTATTAGGAGGGTGTGGTAGATGAAGGTAGGGCTCTGTTCTTTGAGTGGGTTCATGGTCTTAGCTAAAATACGAGTTTGCTTGGCATCTTGGAGATCATCTACAAGAGAGGCCCTGGTAAGGTTCTGAGGAGCTAAATGGAAGGCCCTCTTCATCTCACCGTTGGAAGCTGAATGGTCAGGGTCTCTGGTTTCATACCAAAGGTTTCTTACTACATCAATTATGCCTTTACCATAGCCTGGTGGGGCTACAAGAAAGACATAGAGGTTGGGGTAGTTGACGTTTGATCCCACCTCTAGCCAAATGCGTCGTTCACAAGCGCCTCCCACGAGTGTAATTGCACTCCAAGTCCGATGTATCTCGGAGCTTTGGTAGTCCTGTGTATAGAGCATGAAATCAGATATAAGGTCTGTCCAAGCTCCATTGCCCTGCATTGCATTCTATTTCCCTCATTGAGTTTACTTATTGGAGCCGCTGCGCGTCTCCTCTCCTATAAAGAAAACTCAAATTTAGAGAGACCCTTGGGATTGCTCTTTGAAGCGTAACCCCAATTATATCCTGCCTTTACATCTACAGGGACCTCGAACTCCCTGCCACTCTTGGGGTCTACCATTCTGGTTCGAAGGCATTCAATAACTCCTCTAACTCTCTCTTCAATGTGATTATCATCTGGTAGTTCAAAGGTGATCGAGTCATATGTTTGAGCAAGCAATCTGACTTCTGGCATGTATTTCCAAGTACGCCAGAGGCCCAAGTTGGTCCTATCACTCGTGCAAGATTGGGGAATAAAGGCAATTGCTTCTCTTGCTGTTGCATCGTCATGAGTGTCCCCGAAGAAATGCCGCTCCCGACCAAATGGAGTGACTATTTTATAATTGGTCTGTATCTGCTCAACGGCCCATTGCCAATAGAGCGGGATACAGGGGAATGCCGCGTGGTCGCCACGGCAGTATCTATTCTGGAACTCAGTTGCATCGCGTTGTGGTATTTTGAGATGCCTCCCCATTGTATAAGCTGTACCCATGTAGTTAGTTAGATGGCTTCCACGCTTGGCCATGTCACGGTAGGTGAAGTCTCGATAGAAGGTTCCTCCGGCAATTGCTCTATCCTCGGCGGGATTACCAGTCCAAGGGAGTTCTGGCCAGACCAGTTTTGCGTTGGAGGTATGGAGATCAAAAGACTCGCAAGCATCAAGGTATGACCAATCACCGAACAAGCAGCCGATAATAAAGCCAACATCTCTTGCCTCACTTTGCTCGAAGTCGATCACGAAGAGCTTATGATCTGGGTCTGCGATGAAGACATGTCGGAGGCCTGAGGCGATGTTCTGTGCATTACCTCCTGTTCCAAGCGAGCTTTCGCTGCTTGAAGGTCTACCACTCTCTGTTCCAGCAATGTTATAGCTGCTTCTAAATCGGAAGTCTGCATCGACTTCAGTCTCCATGACTTCAAGTTGTTTAGAGAGGTCCCGAATTGCGAGGATATGCGAGACAAACGGCCTAGCGTAGAGGTAGTTGTCATGAAGCTTCTCCAATGCACTCCGATCCAGGCTTATTTTCTTAACACCCTTCTTGGAGGTTATAATCTCTGGGAACTTCATAGCGCCGAAGAAGAACTCCCGTAGGTTCTTATTGCTCCTTGCATTGATAGGTGCATCCCAAATTGCCTCAGCCATCCTCTCCATATTAGCTTGCATAAAAGCGATGCGACCCTTCAAGTCCTCGCAAGCTCTCCATCTGGCTTCCACGTCAACAGCGAACCCTCGGAGCATGATATCCATATATGGAGCTTGTAAAGCTCTCTCGAAGTCGTAGATGTGTTTGGCCTGAGGCCTGGGATTTGTATTGCTATCAAAAAGTTCATATTCCGCAGCCAAGCTTTCATTAGTGAGAAGGTTATCCATCCCACAGTAGATTTGATGGATCTCGAACTCGTTATGCTCTTTAAGGTTCAAGTTTGAAGATTGAATTGAGGGCATCTCTGTCTACCTTTCGCTCTTCCCACTTCACTCGGAAGGTTGCGTTCTTGATAAGCTTTAAGCACTCAGACATGCCACCAGACATACCAAAGTCGGTGTAGAAGGCTACTAGATCAGCAACCTTGAGCCAGGCGAAGCCAAGTTCAATCCCAAGCTTCCTCTCATCAGGGTCGTTATCATCCAGCACATCTGTATAAAGCTTATGGGATGCAGTCGGAGCTTCCCCTCTCATAATTGAGTCCAGGAAGCAAAGCTTCAAATAGGCTTTGTTCCTTTCTATCTCCCCTCTATACGGGCTCTCAATCACGACCAGCTTGAAGTGTGGGATTATCATACGAGACTCCTATACCATTATAGGTGGTGGTAGGGGTATCTCGACTCCAATTGGTCTCCATAGATGGAGGGTGAAAGGATGCACATTTATATGCTCCCTCTCGGGGACATGAAGCTGTATAACTGTCTCCTCAGGAAGCCAGAACATTCTTTTTACCCTGTCCATTTCATCCCAGGTAGGGCATCTATTCTCTAAGCTTACTGAGACATGCTCCCAAGCATACTTTCCCTTTTCCCCAGGGCTTACAAGTATCCTCAAATTTCCATTGATCCTGTGAATTATGAAGGCACCAAAGTTATCTCCATAAAAGGAGACAAATTGTGCATCTCCATGCAGCCTGTGCTTTTCTGCCTCAATCCATGGTGTTGGCTTCACTTCTCCCTCCTTGCTGTATCAGCTTTATGCTTATTGAGTTCCTTCCACGCGGACTCATCTGTCATAATAGAAGCAATAAAACCAAGGGATTTCCTCATCTCAGGGAATAATGAATGCCAAGCAAGCATGGTATCATCGCTGCATCTATTTGGTTTTATCTGCATCCGAATGAGGTATTGCAAATCATAGACTCCGTTCTGGAACACGAGGTCAATACCGGCTTCCAAGAAGTGCTTAATAAGACCCCAAACTCTACATTCCTCCTCGAATTCCCAGTAACTTGTGACGGGCACTCCTTTTCTGATTGGTCTAATAACCACAAAATTCTGTCCACGCTTGTAGCGGTGAGGCCCAAAAGGCACAACAAGAGCAGAAGAAGGAGAACGCGCAAATCCAATTGTGTCAATCATCCCCCCAGAAGTTTCTATATCAACTCCAAGTCGCCAAGGCTTGTTCTCTATTGTCTCAGTTATCCATTCTTCCACCTCGTTTTCTTCCGGGCTTATTATTATCTGCCTTGGTGGCCTTCTTATCTCTGGGAAGAGGGCTTCACGACTTGCCTTGATAAGGTCGGCAATAACTACTGGTCTGTTAGACCACTGCCCCTCATAGAGAAGGGAAGCGGGGTGGAATGTGGGGAGAACCTTAACGCCACTAGGTGCAAGAACAGTAGTGCCCCTAATGCTAGTAATCCCAGTAGTATTAAGTAAACCCCAACACGCAGCATTCCCCATAGCCACGACCAAGTTAGGTTTAAGCGCATTAATTTGCTCCTTGAGTCTCTCAAGGTGATGAATATGCTTCGGGAGGAGGTACTTGGATCGGACCATAGCGTTATAAGGGTAGTCTTTCCCCACTTCGGTCTTGGTCCCACAAAACGCCTCCAAATTATTCCCTGGTGGTCTCTCATTGAGGACATTGGTCATGCCTATAGATGCAGCACACAGCCAATCATCTCGACGGCTAATCCAAGCGAGGCCCCACTGAGGCCCGCACAGGTCAGCGGCATAAGAATGGAGGTCTGGTCTGATATCGGAGAAAGCTTGTCCCAACATCCTCCATAGTTCCTGACCAGATACTCCCACAAACGGTAGCTTGGTTTTTTCTTCATCTGCTCCCCAGGCCTCCCCTACAATCAATATCTTTGGGTCAGGTGGTCCACTATAGCCAAACATTGCATCTTCCCTTTTATCAGCCATCACTATTTAGTTCTGGACCTCCAGGTAGTCCTGCAATTCCATCCAGCCCTTTCAAAATAGAGACCTTAGCTCGGCTATCCTTCAAAGCCAAACGCGCTGCCTCGCAATATTCCCAATTGAGTTCAAGGCCCATTACTCGCCTCGCTCCTAAGCTTTCAGCAGCTCTAAGCGCCGAGCCCCCACCGCATGTTGGATCAAAGAGGGAGGTCTGATCATCTATGAACATTTCAAAGAAGTATCTGAGCATAGCCTCTGGCTTAGTTGAAGGATGGATTTCTCTGCTGCTAGGGCTTGCATGGGCATCTGACTTGAGTCTGACAAGAGGCATGTCTCCCCGGTGCATAAGCAATGCTGTGTCGTAGATATGACGAGGTCGCCACTTGTATTCAGGACTGATACCGCTGTTGTCCGAGTGCAGCCAGATGAGTGGATGAGTCTGTACCTCCAAAGAAGGGCACTTGTATTTGAAGACATCTCGTGTTTCCCTTCCCAGCCTTTCACTATACCAAAACATAATCCAACCGCTCACAGAGAAGAACCTATCCAGATTATCGCAGAAGCAATTAAGCAGGTTCATATAGATATCAGGGCTATCGTCGTAGATGGTGTGTTCATTCCCCCTCATTTGTGGACCAACCTCGGTGACTCCATAGGGGAAGTCTACATGCACAAAGTTAAACCTGGAGCCGGAATAGGCTGGTGCCCATTCAAGGAAAGAAGTGTGCTGGATGTCAGCAGCCAGATCACCTACGATATTAGGCTTCCGCTGAGGCTTTCCCTCAATAATAGTTGGGAGCGGAGTGATCCCCTTCAATTCAACTCGGTTATTGGGATCAGCCATCCAAATCCCATTGACCTTGACCATCCCCATGCTTACTAGATCTTGCTCTTGGGCAGTTAATATCTCTTCTCTTGTTAGAGGTCTAGGCGCAGGCAGATCAATGTTGACTTCCTCTTCCTCATAATCCTCTCCATCGATCCGAAGATTGGGGAAGGTTGAGGGATCGTCTTCATCGTAATCGCCTTCGAGGAGTTGAGCGAATGCCGCCTCTCTTCGCCTGGTTTCTCTTCTATCAATTACTTCGTAAGCTTGACGGACAGTCGCACACTTTAATATACGCTCATCCGCCATAAACTGGCTTACCTTCAAGTATACGGAGATAGTACCATCAGTAAGACCCAGCACCTCTGCTGTTTTTGACTGGTTCCACTTATCGTCTTCTTCCATGTGAAGGTTATGAAGGCTTGTGACTGCATTAACCAAATCCTGCCAAACCAAATCCTTTCTCTTAATATTCTCTTCCAACTCAATTATACTGGATTGGATTGGAGTCAGGTCCTGTGCGAATTGCACAGGGATTTCCTCCCATTTGAGAGCCTTGCAAGCACTTAATCTTCTTTCACCAGCAACAAGGATATGCCGACCTTGTTCATCAATCCGTACCACTATAGGATTGATTAGACCCACAGTTGAGATGCTCTTCTGCAAGCCCTCTGTATCAGCATTTCTTCTCTGTCTCTCCTCTCGCAAGACAGTTATCTCAACGATTGGCAATTTATGGAATGAGCCGGAAAGCATACTTACCCCCAATAGCCTCTTCAAGAGAAAAGGAAGGGGGGACCGAAGCCCCCCTCTCTTTATTCCTTGTTATTCCGAGTAGGGCAACAACTCCCCTACTACATTGATAAACTCGCCTTGTCGGTTCAATATTCGCTGGACCTCCACATTCACCTTCCTCCCAATCAATTGGGAGACAGGCGTTTCAAAGTCCTTATTCCCATCAGCATCCACCTCGATATCGAACCCCATACTTGTTAGGAAGTTCTCAAGTCGGAAGTAGGCGGCTGGAGTCAGGAAGAAATCCTTTCGCAGCTGCTTCCGGCTCAGATCGATGGGGATGGTCCCTCCTTGCCCATCATCTTGTATTTTGTCGCTGTCATCGACGGTAGGAGGCCAATCAAGCAGACCCACTGGAAACCGCAAAAGCGGGTTGCCATTATTGCTTTGTCCGAGTTCGTAGCTCTTTATGACTCCAGGATACAGGTCTGCGGGGATCACAGGCGGGGGAAGGGTTGATTTGGCTGAAGGGCGAAGAAGGGATGAAGGATCTGTTGCCATAGCTTGTTTTCCTTTGTAGGTCAGAGATTTAGGGTGATATGAGGGGCTAGTTCGCTGCGTCTTTTACCTCCTTTACAGTTATTGGGCTGGATGCCTGGGTTATCTGGGCCTGAATGGCTCGGGTGTTGTCGAAGTGCTCACGGACCTGGCTAAGATATTTGATGTCCTCAAACAGACCCATATGCACATCAGCAGAAACACCAAGACGTAGGAACGCATTGGCGAGGGCGTCTGTATAGGCTTTCTTATATGCCTCATCATCAGCGAACATTGCACCGCTTCTCTTGCTTGCTGCTCTATCTCCGCCGATACCATAAAGAGTTCCAATTTCTCCTGTGTCGCCATCCTTATACCAGCATTCAAGAACGCAGTAGACCAAGATTTCGCCGCCGGCTCCAGTGTCGATAACATTGAACTCGGGCCTCCTTGTTCCCCAGCCAATTCCCATCGGGCCAAAATGCTCGGTCAATCGCATCACATTCCAGATGGGTTTGATTGCAGTTCCTTTGAAACCACCTGGCCTTTGGAAAGGCTTGGTATGCTTCGGGTCCGTATTCATCAGCTCGGACCAATGCCTCAGATTATTCTCACTCTCCATCTTGGGCTCCCTCATTCCTGCTGGTTAAGCAGCACTATGCTGCAAAAGAATACCTGTTTTGGAGTGGGTCCCAAAGCCTGTCTCGATAAGCCCCTTCAACTACCTTTTGCGCCGCTGCTGGATTAGGCTGGCTACAAACAGGTCTAAATGGACAGCCACCATACATATTACAGGCATTATCATTTCTAGGCCAAACACCTCTTTCTGCGCAGGTATTTAAATTCATAAGCCAATAGCCTAAATCCTCTTGCCACTCAACCATCTGGGGTTCAGTTCGTTCTATGAGTCCTCTTTCAAACTTGCTAAACTCTATGGCGATCTGGCAAGCATCAATTATGAGACCCTGAGTAGCAATCCCAAATGCCTTATTCCCAGCAAGGTTATACACACTCACTTGATTATCCGGTGTATACCTCTTGAAGTAATAATCACCGATAGTGCTTTGAGTTGTCTTGATATCAGAGACGTAGTAATCAGATTTGAAGGTGACAATCCGATCGATCTTCCCACACAGCACGAAATCTTCGCCTGTGAATGCTGTATAGCCACTATCCATTGTGAATGGTAATTCAACTGCAGGCCGCCCATTTGCAAGGATAGCTGTTCTTAGCTCATCTTCTTGGTACTTATCCAAATACCAGACAATGGTCCGAATAAGGGTAAATCTATTCTTATATTTATCTCCTGATGTCCAGGGCCTATTATGTTCCTTATCCCAGGTAGCTTGCATGGCCCACTTTACTACCTCTCGCAGAGCCATTCCATGAGAGGCATTCTTTGTGAAGCGGCTGATATGATAAAGTTCAGCTGATTTATGCAACAATGTTCCAAAGGTGAGATGAATACTCTCAGCCACTGGCTGCTTTCCAAGCACCATAGAGTAGTAATACTTCCTAGGACAAACCTTAAATTCAGACAAGCTTGATGCATCAATATAGATTTGGAGGGTTGGTAGCCTTTGAGAGAAGGAAGTATTTAAGCCGACCATAGAGCCCTCCCAAGACCACGCTCTTTCTTTCTAAATACCAAGGCCGCGCTCTTTCTTTCTAAATACCAAGGCCGCGCTCTTTCTTTCTAAATACCAAGGCCACTAAAATCTATACCATCCAGGGCTATCTTTGGAGTCTTGCTTCGACTTGCTCTTGTTCCTGAAGCATTTGGATCTTTTACCCTTGTATGTCGCGGGGCGGTGGCTGTCGCCTCCAACCTTACCCGTAAATCTCGCATATGCAGCACAATATCATCAATATTCCTATCGGTCATATATTCTGGATTTCGACTGAACAACTCTTGCATTGAAGAGGGTTCTGCCTCTTTGAGGGCATTACTCGTCGGCAAGAGCCTAGACGCTGGTGGATATGTCTCTTGTTCATTAGGCATCTTCTAACTCCTCTTCGTCGCTTCGAGTCTATTCATTGACAAGCAGGTTTAGCCTCTCATTCTCCTTTGCCCTGAGAGCCTTAACCCGTGCATGAATAATCTCCCTACAAGCGGTCCCAACACCAAGCCTGTTCGATGAGGAAGCCCCGCTTCCAAACCGCCGCTCCAGGTATTCCAGGTCTCTTTTGTAGAGGAATAGATGAAACCTTTTCGTCTCTTCAACTGATCTTCGTGTCATGATCCCTCACTTGGTGGATGGCAAATTGCAATCCCTTCTGGAGTTTGTCTTATCTGCAAGTTTGCCAGGGTTGGGTCCTCTCTCTTTGCCCTATACAGGGCTTGTATGAAGAGTTGGGGATCGGATGCATGCACAAGAAGCCCCACGGGTTCCATTGCTGCATGTTGGAGGAGGCTTAAAGCCTCCTCCTTTGTAATGTCAACCTTCATGAGCCGACTTTAGGCAGCAGAGCTGCCTTCACCCTCTTCCTCTTCCTCTTCCTCCCCCTCCTCTTCCTCCTCTTCCTCTTCCTCTTCCTCTTCCTCTGCTTCCGGCTCTTGCGCCGGATTGGGAGAATTAGGCTCCTGGATTGGAGCGGAACCGGGGGCAGAACCGGGGACTGTCTCTTCCTGTGGTGTTCCAGCCATACTTATCTCCATAGTGGCTTGGTTAAGATAAAAGGTCAGCCATTGTAAAAGTGCTAGAACGAATTAAATCCCTCGCTCTAGCTTGGACTTCGGGGGTCCTTTTAATCCGCTCTATATCCTCCTCTGTGTATTGTAGGTTTCCTTGCAGAAGCAGCAGGCCCTCAGCGATCTGATGAAGATTGTGCTCCAATGCTGACGGCTTTGGTGGCTTCCGCTCGGACAATTCGTATTTCTCATCGAACTCTTGGATGCGGGCAGTTATCTCATCCAATGCCTCGGTGGATAGGAGTTCATCCCCTCCATTCATGGCCTCGGTGACCCACCTTTGAGTTGTCTTCTGGATAAGACCGGCCCGGTGCCAATTAAGAACACCTGCCTCCAGTTCTGTCAAAACATGCCCTGCTTTGAAAGGGTCTCGGATCGGGAATTGATAGTGTAAGATGATTATGTAGCTCATGGCGCTTCGCGCCTCCTTCATTAACTGTTACACCATTTTACCGCATTCGATGGGTGTGTGTCAACAACCGAATGCATTGGCTACAAAAATAATTTATAGCCCTAATTCCGACAGGTCCAATTGTCCAAGTCCTAAATCTCTCACCTCCTCTTTCGATGGTGTCTTCCTTTTAGTCATATTCGCCCTGCTTACCACTGCAAGAGCTAATTCATCAGCATCATGCACAATAAGCAAGCTCTCAGCAGATAGATCAAGGGCGAAGACGGCAAATGAGCCGTCTTCCAG
>Ga0126381_100000303_pt1 | contig 54618 bp, 41 predicted proteins | sample PanSoiMetPlot_28_FD_96465 | JGI IMG/M metagenome (GOLD analysis project Ga0126381, IMG submission 96465) | Tropical forest soil microbial communities from Panama - MetaG Plot_28 | ecosystem: Environmental > Terrestrial > Soil > Tropical forest > Bulk soil | place: Panama | collected 2016-02-17 | reverse complement strand
CTTCCGTCGGGCTCACCGACGGGCTCAACCTGATCGGCAAAAAGGCGATGCTCTGCCTGCGCGAGGCAAGCATGGGGCCGTGCTTCGGCGTGAAAGGCGGTGCCGCGGGCGGGGGGTATGCCCAAGTCGTGCCGATGGAGGACATCAACCTCCATTTCACCGGCGATCTGCATGCCATCGGCGCCGCCAACAATCTGCTCGCGGCGATGGTCGACAACCACATTTACTATGGCCTCGAACCCCGCATCGATCCGCGCCGGGTCAGCTGGCGCCGCGCGATCGACATGAACGACCGGGCGCTGCGTTCGATCGTTTCGTCGCTGGGGGGGGTGGCCAACGGCTATCCGCGCGAGGATGGGTTCGACATAACCGCCGCCTCGCAGGTGATGGCCACATTCTGCATGGCGAGCGATCTGCAGGACCTGCAGCGCCGTCTCGGCAACATCACCGTCGGTCAGACGCGAGAACGCAAAGCGGTGCGCGCGGCGGAGGTCAAGGCAGCAGGATCGATGACCGCTCTCTTGAGGGACGCGATCGAACCCAATTTGGTGCAGACGCTCGAGCACAACCCGGTCTTCATCCACGGGGGGCCGTTCGCCAATATTGCACATGGCTGCAATTCAGTGATCGCGACGACCTCGGCTTTGAAGCTAGCCGATTACGTCGTCACCGAGGCCGGGTTCGGCGCCGATCTCGGCGCCGAGAAATTTTTCGATATCAAATGCCGTAAAGTCGGGATCTCGCCTGATGCGGTGGTGGTCGTGACGACGGTGCGAGCGCTCAAAATGCATGGCGGGGTGGAACGCGACGCGCTGCGCCAAGAGAACGTCGCCGCTCTCGAGCGGGGGTTCGCCAACCTCGCCCGCCATCTCGCCAATATTCGCCGGTTTGGCGTGCCGGCGGTGGTGTCCGTCAACCGCTTCAGCGCCGACACCGTGGCCGAACTCGGCCGGCTGCAGCAGCTCTGCGCGGCGGAAGGGGTCGAGGCGATCATCGCCGATCATTGGGCGCTAGGTGGAGAAGGGGCGGTCGAACTGGCCCGCACGGTTGTCGATCTGGCCGAAAACGGTGCGGCAGACTTCCGTTTCCTTTATCCGGACCAGATGCCGCTTCTGGAAAAGGTCCGCACGATTGCGCAGGACATTTATGGTGCCGGTGATATCGAGGCCAACCAGTCGATGCGCGACCAGTTCAAGCAATTGGAGGATCAGGGCTACGGCCAGTTTCCGGTCTGTATCGCGAAGACCCAGTTCAGCTTCACGACGGATCCCAATGCCAAGGGCGCGCCGAGCGACCACATCGTGACGGTGCGCGAGGTGCGGCTGTCGGCCGGCGCGGAGTTCGTCGTGGCGATCTGCGGGGACATCATGACAATGCCCGGCCTACCGCGGGTTCCGGCTGCGAACAATATCGAGGTCGACGCCGAGGGGCGCATCACCGGGTTGTTCTAGGTTCGGGCATGACACTGGGTTTCGTCATCACAACGTGTCTCTCTCAGCCCTCCGGGGCGGCGAGAGTAGGCGCGACGCGATGGATCGCCTCCTCTGCATCTCGGCGCGATCCGCCTCACCCTCCCCGCCGCTCGCGCGACGAGTCCCCATCCTCTCCCCCCGCGAGCGGGCGGAGAGGGCGAAGGACGCCTCGTGGAGGGCTGTGAAGTCAAGAGCTGGCGGAGGGCGGAGCGGCAGCGGCTGCTGGCGCTGCGTACCGGCGCGCTGCCGGCCGAGCGCCGGCAATGGGGGCAGGCCATCGAGGCTCGGCTGCGCGGTCTGCTGGAAGAGCAGCCTGCGATCGTGGTAGGCGTCTATTGGCCGTTTCAGGCGGAATTCGATCCTCGCCCACTGATCGACTGGCTCATCGCGCGAGGATCGGCGATCGCGTTGCCCGCTGTCGTCGACAAGAAGGGCCCGCTAGAATACCGGGTGTGGCGGCCCGGTGAGGCGCTCGTAGATGGGGTGTGGAACATCCCGGTTCCGCAGGAGCGCAACATCGTGACCCCCCAGGCCGTTCTCGCACCGCTCGTTGGCTTTGACTGGCAATGCTACCGGCTCGGCTATGGCGGTGGTTACTTCGACCGCACCTTGGCGGTACTCTCGCCGAGGCCGCAGGCGATCGGCGTCGGCTTCGAGCTGTCGCAGATGGAAACGATCTATCCGCAGTCTTTCGACATTCCGATGGACATTGTCGTCACCGAAGCAGAAATCCGCCGGCGCTGAGGGTTTTCACCTCACAGGCGTTTGCCCCGGCGCATGAAGTCGGTGGAAGCGCAATCCGGACGCGCGCCCGGCCGGCGCCGTCCGAAGCACTGCGCCATCGCGCGGGAAGGCGCGCCGGGCGACCGCCTGGAGCGATGCAAATGCCATTCTGAGCATGGTGCTCGGCGGCGAATATCCATTAGCTGGAATTCGCCGCGAGCTCGTTCAGAAGGCGTGCGACGAGCCCAGCTCGCTTTTCGATGTTCGATGATGTAGCTCGATTAATGAGCCAAGAAATCCTACTTGGCTGGGTTTGGCTTCACCGCTTCAGGATTTACGCAGCCCTGGGACCCACTGGGACGTCAGAGCACGGATTCGACCCACTCGTAGAGTTTGCTCTTGGGTAGGGCGCCGATCTTGGTGGCGGCGACCTGGCCGCCTTTGAAAAGGATCACGGTGGGAATGCCGCGAACACCGTACTTCATCGGAGTCTGCGGGTTCTCGTCGATATTGACCTTGGCGACAGTCACTTTGCCGGCCATGTCGGTCGCTAGTTCTTCGAGGAACGGACCAATCATACGGCATGGCCCGCACCACTCTGCCCAGAAATCGACAAGCACCGGCCCACTCGCGCGAAGCACCTCGGCGTCGAAGCTGCTGTCGGTGACGGCGATCGGTTTCATATGGCGCTCCTTCGATTAACCGCCGAGAAGATTAGGGGAGCCGAATTTGCATCGTCAAGGCAGGTACCCCGCAAGGATTTCGGGGCTGATCGGCATCAACTGCGGACCCTCGGTCCACAAAAGGGCGCAATGGATTTCTCGATCCGGATAAATACGAGCCACCGCGGCATAGTAGGCCGCCAGCTGCCGCAGATAAACCGGCGCCACCTCGGTCGCCGTGGCGGGCGGCGGGCGCAAGGTCTTGTAGTCGACGATGTGCACGCAGTTCTCCGTAACGACCAGGCGATCGATCTGCCCCGATACGGCGTTCCCACCGATCAGCCCGACAAGCGGCACCTCGGCCCACGAACCCGGACCGAACAGCGCGGCGAAATCGGGGTGGTTCAAGACGGCAAGGGTGTCGGACCGGATATCCTCCTGCTCTTCGACGGCGAGGCCGTGTGTCGGCAACGCCAGAAACCGCCGTGCGGCAATCTCGCGTTCTCCGATCGGCAGCTCGGGAAGACTCTGCAGCAGCTGGTGAATAAGGAGCCCGCGTTTAAACCGGGTACGCCCTCGGGCCGCGAGCGGCGAAAATATGGGCGGCTCCACTTCGGTCGGCCGCGACGGGGCGAGCGGGCGAGGTGGACTGGGCTCGGCGGGTGGGGGTTCTTTCACCCAGCTCGGCAGCGATCCAATGGCCGATGTCGTCGCTGCCCGGCTGTCCCGAACCGGCGGAATGGTCTGCGGAGCAGCGATCCGCAAGGCTTCGCCGCGCCATCCGTCGGCGCCGATCAGCGCGGTCGTATCAAAAGAGAATGGGGTTGCAATCTCCGCGAGGCCGGCGCGGCAGAGCGCGTACCATGACGCCTCCTTGGAATAATCCCGTGATTGCCAGCCGCAAATATAGAGCCTGTCCTGGGCCCGGGTCAGCGCGACATACAGCAGGCGCCGATACTCTTGCAGCTGGCGAGCCTGCAGTGCCCGTCTTTCAGACGTGTAAAAAGGTGCGGCAAGATCGCGCCGCGGACACCACACGGGGAGCCCATCGCGCTCGGTCCACAGCAGCGTGTCTGGCGGGTTCGGCAACTGCATCGTATCGGGTAGGAAGACGACGGGAGCCTCGAGCCCCTTTGCGCCATGGACCGTCAGTATGCGCAACTCGTCGCGGTCCCTTGCGCCGAAATCGCGTTTGACCTCAGTGTCGCCCGCCACGAGCCAGCGCAGAAAGCCCTGTAACGACGGAACATGCTCCCGCTCATAGGCGAGCGCCAGTGCGAGAAACTCTTCTACCGGGTCCTCGGCCTCAATCCCCAGCCGTTCGAGCAACATGCGCCGCCCACCCTGGGCGCCGAGGATTTCGGCGTAGAGTTCGTAAGGTGGCACGAAATCGGCGCGGGCCAAGAGATCCGAGAGGCGCTCAGCCGCACACCGGAGCTGCTCAGATTTGCCGGCTTTGGTACGCAGCCGCTGCCATAGCTTTTCGCTGCCGCGGTCATAGGCAAGTTCGTAGAGCGTCTCCTCATCAAGGCCGAAGAGGGGGCCTTTCAGCACCGTGGCGAGCGTCAGGTCATCCTCGGGCAACAGCAAAAACCGGCCGAGTGCCGCCAAGTCCTGCACGGCCAGCTGCTCGGTTAAAATGAGGCGGTCGGCCCCGGCGACCGGAATGTTGCGTTGCTTGAGCGAGCGCAGCAACTCGCCGACAAACTCGTTACGCCGCCGCACCAGCACCATGACGTCTCCAGGCCGGATCGGACGGCCGAACGCCTCGAGCATCTCGCCCTTGTCGCGCCAATCCGCAATGGTCGCGGCGATCGCGTTTGCAAGGCGGGTACGCGGCTCCGTGACTCGCTGACGAATGATCGGCAGCGCCATCGGGTCGGGCGGTTCCTCGGGCTGGCCGATCACTGGCGGCCATAATTCGACTACTCCTGCGTGTCCGGTGCGAGAAGGGATGTGACGGATCGCGCTGCCATCGAGAGAGACCCCGTCGCGTGCCGCCTCATGACGAAAGACAGCATCAACCACGCGCAGCACCGGCTCGGTCGAGCGGAACGAGACTTCCAGCGGCACGACGTGCCATTCCTGCCGGGTCTCGCTGATGCGCCTTTCGAAATGTTCCCGCATTCGCAGAAAGGCTCGCGGATCGGCACGCTGAAAGCTGTAGATCGATTGTTTGGAGTCGCCGACTGCAAAGATTGTACGCCGGCGATCGCGGGCGGACTCGCCAGCATAAAACTCTTCGGCAAGCGCCGCCACGATCTCCCATTGCTCGGGATTGGTGTCTTGGGCCTCGTCAATCAGGATGTGGTCGATACCCCCATCGAGCTTGAAAAGCACCCAAGGGGCGGTGCCGGGACGGCGCAGCAAACCGAGCGCGGCGGAGATCAAGTCGTCGTAGTCGAGGACCCCTCGGGCGCGCTTCAACTCGGCATAGGCGTCCATCAGAGCCCCGCCGAGGCGGACGAGCGCGCAACTCGCCTCGATTAGCGCTGCTGCGGTCCGCGCCTTGCGGAACCCTTTGACCCGTTCGGCCTCGGCGCTGAGCACCGCCCGGGCATGGCAACTGGCGCTGCGAGCGGTGTCCCGAGTGATCAGGTTTTTGCGGACCTCGCCTTCATTGGTTAGAAATGAGGCAACATAAGCCGGAAGCATCGGAGGACGCTGCTCCGGGCTCTCGCACCATGCGGCAATCACAGCCCCACGCTGCCGATCGGCATCGGATCCGTCGCAAAGCGCCGCGGCCGCCGAGCGCAATCCTATCTGATCTGCAGCATCGGCCGCGCAAAAAGCAGCAACAACCGCCTCTTCGGTCGTTCCGGCAGGCAGGTCGAGGGCGCGGCAGAGTTCGTTGTGCAGCTCTGTATGCCCCTTCCCGAGTACTTGAGAGAGCTTGCCGCGCTCGGCCGCAAGGGCAGCCATCAGCGCGCCGAAGCGCTCTTCCGGAGCATGGCGGGCCACCACTGCTAACGCGTCGGCAAGTCGGGGCTCGTCTCCGTCGCGCGCGGCAATTACGACATGCTCGCCGGCCTCGATGAGCGTCTCGCGAGAGCTGCGCTCGTCGAGCACCGAAAATTCGGTTGGGATTCCCGCCTCCAGCGGAAAGCGCCGCAACAATGTTTGGCAAAAAGCATGGATCGTCGCGATCTTTATCCCGCCGGGCGTTTCGAGAACCCGTGCGAAAAGCTGCCGCGCCCGGGCAATCATCGCATCGCTGGGCATACGGCCGGTGAGCTTCTGCAGGTTCTCGGCGAGCGGCCCAGACCGCAATGTCGCCCAATTGGCCAGTTCCTCGTTAAGCCGGTTCGCCATCTCGGCGGCTGCCGCGCGTGTAAAGGTCAGGCACAGGATGCGGGCGGGGTCGGTCCCGTCGAGCATCAGCCAAAGCAAGCGATCGATAAGCACCCGGGTCTTGCCGGTTCCGGCGGAGGCGGAAACCCAGACAGAGGCGCGTGGGCCAGCTGCCTTCTGCTGCGCCGTATCTGGGTCGGCGAAGAAGTTCATCCGTCGGGCTCGCTCTCGTCGAGCCGCTCGAGGTGCCGGTAATCGGAATAGCGCGGGGCCGAGCGCGGCGACGGAACCGCAAGGTAGGGTGTACGTGGATCGTCGAACCGGTCGATCAGCGCCTCGACGCGGGCGACCACCCGGTCAATCAGCGTTTCGGGATCACCCGCATCGATCGGGCAGTGTTCGCCGGCGGGTTCGCCGCCGCTCAGGCGCCAATACTCGAGCGCCGTCGGCAGGCCGCCTACACCCTCGAAGCCGCCGGCGCGAAGGATTGCGCCCTCGAGCGGTAATTGCGGCGTAAACCCCCTCTGAACTTGCTTTGGCAGGGGTACACGGCCTGTCTTGTAGTCGACCAGCAGAAAGCCGCCTTCGGTGAGGCGGTCGATGCGATCCGCCTTTGCCGTGATCGTGAATGGTCCGCCTTGCCGGCTTAATGTCCAGCTTCCCTCGCACTCGCTGAGGCTCTCGATGATGTCGGAACGCCTGACGCGTTCCTGAGCGATCAGCCAGCCGGCGATGCTTGCGAAGCGAGGCCACCAGAAAGCCCAGGCGCCGGGCCGCGAGAGCATGGGTCCGAATTGCTCTCGGCCTATGCGCAGCAACTCCTCCTCGGCGTTATCCGGCAGGCTGTGCGGGAAGTTTCGGAAGAATGCATCGAGCGCTCGGTGGATGATCGTGCCGAGGTCGGCGCGACCGGGATCGGCGTCGAGTTCCTTCAGCGCCTTCAGCCCGAGGATGTGGCGGGCGTAGATCGCATAAGGATCGCGCAGCCAGGTCTCGATCTGGGTCACCCAGAGACGTCTCGGCCGCGCCGAGAGAGGCGGGCGCGGCTCGGGTGGGGGCAGCGGCCGGTAGTCATCCGCCCGATCGATCAGCTCCGCAACGTGCCGCACCGTATCGTCGGGCTCGAGCGCGCCATCCAGGCCCACAGCCTGCAACACCGTATCGAGGCGGAGCAGCCAGCGGGAGGGCACGGTCGGGACACCTTCGCTCCGCGCAGCACGCGTCAGCACCACCTCCGGCGCCCCCAACGCCTGGGCAAAATCATGCGCGGCTATGCCAACAGCCCGCTCCGGGAGCGCGATGCCGAACTCGCGACGCATCTGCCGCGACATCCACGGGTCGTGTTCTGCGGAAGCGGGCCAGCTCCCCTCGTTCAGCCCGCCAAGAACGACGAGATCGGCCTGCTGCAGCCGGGCCTCGAGGAGACCCCAGATCGTCAACCGAGGATGCCGACCGAAGACCGGACGCACAACAGTCCCGGCGGCCAAGGATTCGAACAGGGCCGGAAAGTGCCGGCCGGGGAGAGGCGGAAAATCGCGGGCGGCATCGATCAGCTCGTGGCAAAAGCGCCCCGCCGCTTCCCCCGCCGCTTCACGCCAGAGACGCTCGGCCCCGGTTTCCGTAGCGCTTTCGGCAAGTCGCTCGGCGGCTTCTATATGCGCGGTCGCGAGGCGTGAAAGCGGTACGGCATCGGCGACGAGCAGCCCCGGTAGCGAGCCAAGGCAGGCTTCGAGTCGATCGGCGAACCTGCGCAGATCGGATTGCTCGGCAGCGAGGGCAGCCCTGAGACCAGCGAAGCCCGGGGCGGGGCGAGGCCCCAGGATTGCTCGTTCGAGGCGACGGGTGAAATCGCGGAATGAGGCGGGAGCGAGCCCGCCAGCGGCGAGCGGATGCTTCAGCGCGGCCAGCAAGGGCACCGGGGCGAGCTGGCTGATAGCCAGATCGAGGACAAGGCGCAGAAAAACGCCCGGCGGTGTCCGGTTCAGTGGCAGACCGGCCGAGTCGTCGATTTCAATACTCCAGCGGCGGAGCTCCGCAGCCACCCGGCGGGCGAGCGCGCGATCAGGGGTGACGAGAGCGGCCGTCGCACCAGGCATCTGGAGCTTACGGCGCAGCAGGAGCGCGATGGTCACGGCCTCCTCTTGCGCGCTGGCGCAATCGTACCGGCTCAGCCCATCGAGGATACGCACTGGCTGTGCGGGGAGCCGCCGCCATGCATCGCTAGTGATGGCCGGCCGCAGCGCTTCGGCGATCAGCCGTACCCGGCTCGCGCGTGCCCCTTCGCCGCTGCCGGCAGTTCGGCCAAGCGAAGCGAATAACGGGAGATCGGAGAGGTCCTCGAGGACGTGGGCGGAGACGGGGTTCGGGGAAATCGGTGGCCAATCGCGAACCTCGGCCGGGCTCAAGTCGAGCGCGCGCAACAACCCCGCCATCAAATGTTGCGGATGGGCCTCGTCGTCTTCGATCGCCGACCACTCGAAATCATCGCGGTCACGGTCAAGTCCGGGAAGGATCACCGCACCTTGGTCGAGCCCGGCGACGACCAGAAGGAGCTGGGTCACTGCGGGAATCCCTCCGGTCAATCCGGCGGCGATCACCGGATCGCGTGGCGGAGCGCGGCGCCAACGCGCGGTTTGGCGTTCCAGCAAGTGATTACGCCGCGACGCCGGGTCGAGGGCGCCCTCCTCGGCGAGAATCCGAGGCCAATGTTGCGGCAGGATCTCGAGTAGGCGATGGACCACGCGCCAATGCTCGGCCAGTCCCTCCGGAACCAGGTCGGCAATTCTGGTGAAACTCGCGCCCTCGCTCGCGACCCTGTCGAGCAGCCGGGCGAGGCTCGCGGCAAGGGCGGCGGCTTGTCCCGGCAGAAGCGGCTTTTCGCCGCGCCGCTCGCCCCAGCGTAGAACCAGCCGGGTCAGCAGCAGACGCCGGCGCAGCTCGGGTATGGCCATGCTATTCTCGCCGTCGTCGGAAAACGTCTCCTCGTCGGCATCGAGATCGCCGACCGCCCGCATCCGCGGCAGCAGCAGCGGGGTCCCCCCTTCTTTACCGCTTGGCCCGACGCGCAGGAACGTATCGCGCAGCGAGCGGACCGCTCGGCGGGTCGGCAGCAGAACGGTAATGCGCGCCAGCAGAAGTGGGTCAGCCCCAGCCATGTCGAGCAGGCCGGCCGCCAATGTCGCCAGAAACGGCCGGTGCGCGGCGATCGTGTAGACCTTACGCTGCACTGGACCTCAGCAACTCGTTGATTTCAGCATCCTTTGCTGCCGCTGGCACGGTTCGACGACAGCCGTTCGCGGGTGGCGGCAAGGCCCTGGGGCGTGCCGATATGATACCACTCGCGATCATGGGTTACGGCATGCAGACGCCCGGTCTGCTCGGCTCGGTCGAAAACTCCGACCAGGGAGAAAACGCGGTCGTGGATGCCGGCGAAGGCGCGCCGATGCAGCAGCTGAAGGCCTGCGAAAAGCAGGGGTGCGACCTCGCCGTCGCGGCGGCGGTGCGGAGATCCAGACGCGTCGACCCGGTAATCGCCGTTGCCCTCGTAGCCGACCGCCGTCGCCGTTCGTTGCAGCAAGATGACTGCGTCCATCCGCTCGGGATCGAAGGCCGCGGCGAGCCGGTGCAGCGCGGGATCGTTCCCGTCAAGCCAGAACACGTCGCTGTTTACGACAAAAAAGACGTCGTCGAGCAACGGCAGCGCCCGCACCACAGCACCCCCTGTATCGAGAAGTTCGGCTTCGTGGGAAATCTCGATGCGTGGGTGGTGACGGCGGGCGAGCTGCCCGAGGAGTATGGCGGCTTTGTAATGCACATTAACGACAACGGTCTCGACGCCGACGAGCACAAGCCGGTCGATAGCGTGGTCGAGTAGGGTACGGCCGTTTATCTCGATCAGAGGTTTCGGAACCGTCTCGGTCATCGGCCGCAGCCGAGTACCGAGCCCGGCGGCGAGCACCATCGCCGTCCGCGGCGGGTCAATCATGCGAGTATCCGCCGAACCGAGCGGGGCAGGTGGCGGTCGAGCCAGCCAGCGAGCGGGTCAAGGGCGGGGTGGCCCAGGTTGCGTTCGAGCAGGCGCCAGACGCGCGGGAGATGCACGAGGTACCGCGGCTTGCCGTCGCGCTTCCACAAGCGTGTGAAGATGCCGAGGATCTTGCAATTGCGCTGAGCCGCAAGGATCGCCGCCGATTTGAGGAACGCCGTCCGGTCGAGCGTCGGAAAGGCGGCAAGATAACGTTCGATCATCCGCCGGCACAGCTCGGCCGGGACGTCCCGCCGGGCGTCTTCGAGGAGCGATACGAGGTCATAGCTTCTTGGGCCGTGTACGGCGTCCTGAAAATCCAGTAGCCCGCAACCACGCACCCCACCGCGATCCGGCAGCAGCATCAGGTTGTCGACGTGATAGTCACGCAACACCAGTGTGCCTTGGTCGACGGTCGCCTGCGGCAGAAGAGTGCGCCATAAACTCAGATATTCGTCGCGCGCGGTTTCGGCGAGCGATCCTCCCAGAGCTGCCGGGATGTACCAGTCGACCAAGAGCGCCGCCTCGGCGAGAAGCCGCCCTGCGTCATAAGGGGGTAAATCCGGCCTGCCGCGAATTTCGACGGCTCTTTGCAGCTCGATCAGGGTATCTACCGCCAGGGTATAAAGGGCCGGCTCGTCGGCGCCGCGTTCGAGAAGGCAGGTGTAAGTGTCATCGCCAAAATCCTCGATCAGCAGGAAACCGCGCGCGCGATCTTCGGCGAACACCTCGGGGGCGCTGAACCCGAGCCCTCGCAGCAGCTTCGAGACAGCAATGTAAGGGACCACATCCTCTTGCGGCGGCGCCGCATCCATCAGCACTGCGCTTCGCTCATTGTTTTTGAGCCGATAATAGCGCCGGAACGACGCATCGCCTGCGAGAGCAACCGACTTGCAACCTCCCCAGCCGCAACCGGCGAGAAAGGCGCCGATCGCCCACTGCCTCTCCGGATCGCTCGAAGAGGTTGCAGGGCCGGCTGACGGAAGAACAGAGCTCAGCAACTCGAACTCGCTCGACTCATGCATCGGCTGCAATCAGCGCCAGCCGCGCCTGCCACTCTTTCCCCGGATCCAGCGAAACGTGGCGCGCGCCAGGATTTTCGCCGTATGAGAGCGTGACTTCGAGCCGTCGGCCGGGCAACAGCAGGCCCAGCCGCTCCGGCCATTCTATTAGCGAGATGTCCGAGGCAAACGCATCCTCGATGCCCAGCTCCCAGGCATCCTCGGGAGACCGAATTCGGTACAGATCGAAATGCCAAATTGCCGTCGAGCCAACATCGTAAACTTGCACCAGAGTAAAAGTCGGGCTCGGCACGTCCTCCTGGTTTCCGCGCGCGCGGATGAAGGCGCGCGCAAATGCGGTTTTCCCGGTGCCGAGTTCGCCTTTCAGCGCAATGATGTCGGTTGGCTGAGCCACCGCGGCGATGCGTGTGGCTAACGTCGCCGTGGCAGTTTCGTTCGGCAGATCGACCAAAAACATCGCCTAGACGTTGTATAGCTCGACGTGGATTGGACGCAAGATTTGCGGCGCACTGAACTGCCCGACGCGATCTAACGCAGGTCGTCGAAACTCGATCCCACCGCCAATCCCACGAATCGGGTCAGGAGTTCGTCTATGCGGCTGCCCGGTCCTCGAGCTGAGTGGATGGCGCCAGCAGGCCGGCGAGCGCCGGCAGCGTCGTAGGCAGCCGGCAGGTGACAGTGGTGCCACGACCGGTTGGCGAGTCGACGGCAATGGTTCCACCATGCAGCTCGATGAGTTTTCTGACGAGGGACAGACCAGGGCAGGCACCTGATCGCGGTGTGCTGTGCTCCAATTTTTCCGGTATTGGATTCTGATTGGATAGTGCGCGGCCGATCCCCGTATCGGCAACTGTCAGCAGCAATTCGCTCTCGCGGCGCACGGCTTCTATACGTACTGCGCCACCCGGGGGGGTGAACTTGATCGCGTTGGAAATCAGGTTCAAGAGCGCCTGCTTGAGCCGGCGTTCGTCCATTACAACTGCGCCGATGTCCGACGGACAAAGAAGTTGGATGTCGAGCTCTCGGCTCCTGGCGCGTTCCCGGCTTAGCGCGAGTACTGCTTGCAGCATTTTGAAAACCCCGACGTGACCGGTCTCGAGCACCATGTCGCCCGCTTCGATCGTGGCGAGGTCGCGAATATCGTCGATCAACCGCAGCAGCTGCTGCGAACTCTCGAGGATGCCGCGGCTGTAATCGAGCTGCCGCGGGTTCAGATCGCCAAAATATTGGTTGGTCAGAATATCTGCGAAGCCGATCACAGCGTTCAGCGGAGTCCGCAATTCGTGTGATATGTCGGCGATAAACTCGCCCTTCAGCCGGGCCGAAGTTTCTAGTGCTTCGTTACGCTCCCGTAATACGCGCTCATACCTTCTGGTATCGGTAATGTCGAGATAAGTGACCAGCACATTGCCGTCCGGAAGCGGAACCGTTGCCTCCTGCAGCATCGACCCGTCCTTTCGGTAAACCGGTGCGCTCGCTGGCGCGTGAGCGGTGATCTTGGCGATGAACCTCCCCTTCCTCGCAGTCCAGTCGCCGCCGTCGTCGAGCAGACCGCGCTTTTTCTCCAGGACCTCGGCGATATGCGGTTCACCCGCGAGCTCGGCCTCCGATAACCCCCATAGAGCTAGGTAGGCGGGGTTGTGGAGCTTCAGGCGTCCGTCGCTGCCGTAGACCGCTATGGCCTCGAAAAGGTGGTCGAGAGTGGCCCGGCGTACCTTCGTCAAGGTTTTGCACGAACGCTCGAGCGCCAAGCGGTCGCTGACGTCTTCGTAAACAAAAGTGAGCCCGCCGAATGGGTGCGGGGCGATGGACAGCAGCAGGGTGCGGCCATCGGGGAGATGCACCAGCTCTTGTTGGGGCCGCATGACTGAGGTGAAGAGGTGTCGCTGCTCGGATTTGAAGGCCCGGAAATCGGCGGTCTCGGGAAGAAGACGTGCCTCGCGGAGGCGTTCCAGAATCTCCTCGAAGGAAGGACCGGCAGCGAGCCAGTCCTCTGCGATGCCCCACATCGACGCGAACGCGGCGTTGAAGAATTTGAGTCGCTTGTCGGGGCCATAGATCGCTACAGCAGCGCGAATGGTCTCGAGGACCTCGGCATGCGCGTCCACGTGCCGTGACAACTCTGTCTCGGCCGCTTCTTGGTCGGTGCGATCGACGGCGAAACCGATCGTACCTCCCGCCGGCCACGGCGCTTCGCCGATTTCCAGGAGCCGACGCGAGCCGTCTATGACGACATGGCGGGATTCGCCGGGACGTACACCGGCAGCCAACTCGCGGCCCTCCGCTAGAACCAGATCGATAGTCGCATCGACGGCGCGCGCATAGGCGCGGTTGCAGTCGACGAGCCTGCAGTCAGAGCCTCTCCGCCAGACCGGCACAGGGATCGCGTCGAGCATCTCGCGCAAGCCGGCAGCCTCCTGGCGCGCCCGTTGCAGAGCCAGTGGAGCCGTCGCATCCAGCAGCCATAAAATGTCGTCTCCGCTCGCGGTGCGCCGTCCGTGCACGGCGTAAGCTGTCGCGTCACGGCTGGCAAAAGCCGCCGAAAACGCGGTCCCATGGGAGTGCAGCGTCTGCCGCGCCTTCTCCAACCGCGCCGCCTCGGCAGCAGGCAACTTGCTCAGGAATTCGCGATAACCGGGTACGCCGTCGACATTCTCAGCGTCCGCCCCATCGTCACGCCAGCGAAACCATTCGAGGGGAGCTGTCTCGAATGCTGCGCACGTAGCGCGCGCATCGCATAGCTGTTTGTGGGCGCGCAACAGCAGCCCTCCCAACACCAATGCGACAATGAAAGACAGCGCAGCGGCGGATTCGATCACCAGGACTCGCTCTTAAAAGCAAGGAACGCTTACCACAGATCGCCCGATCTCGCGGCGCCCGCACAATAACGCGTCCTTTACTGCATTTCAAGAGCATATAACGCAATATATATAGTTAAGGTTGTGTAACGGTTAGTAGCGATAGTGGTCCGGCTTGAAGGGACCTGCGCGCTCAACCCCGATATAGCCGGCCTGGGCGGGGCTGAGCGCGGTCAGCTTGGCCCCGAGCTTTTCGAGATGCAGCGCGGCGACCTTCTCGTCGAGATGCTTCGGCAGCACGTAGACCTTGTTCTCGTATTCGCCGTGATTGGTCCACAGCTCGATTTGCGCCAGCACCTGGTTGGTAAACGACGCGCTCATCACAAAGCTCGGATGGCCGGTCGCACAGCCGAGATTCACCAGCCGTCCCTTGGCCAGGACGATCAGGCGCTTGCCGTCCGGAAAGATTACCTCGTCGACCTGCGGTTTCACCTCCTCCCAAGGGTAATTGCGTAATGCATCTATCTGAATCTCGCTGTCGAAATGGCCGATATTGCAGACGATCGCGCGATCTTTCATTTGCCGCATGTGATCGATCGTAATGACGTCGATATTGCCGGTCGCGGTCACGAAGATGTCCGCTTGCGACGCCATCTCGTCCATTGTCGTGACCTGATATCCCTCCATTGCGGCCTGCAATGCACAGATCGGATCGATCTCGGCTACCATGACCCGTGCGCCCTGGCTGCGCAGGCTCGCCGCCGAGCCCTTCCCGACATTGCCGAAGCCGCACACCATAGCGACCTTACCGGCGACCATCACGTCCGTCGCGCGCTTGATCCCATCGACCAGGCTTTCGCGGCAGCCGTATAGGTTGTCGAATTTCGATTTTGTGACGCTGTCGTTTACGTTGATCGCCGGAGCCTTGAGGGAACCTTCCCGCACCATCTCGTAAAGCCGGTTCACGCCGGTGGTGGTCTCCTCCGAGATTCCCCGGACGTGTTTCAGCAGATCGGGATATCTGTCGTGCAGGACCTTTGTCGCGTCGCCGCCGTCATCGAGCACCATATTGGGCGTCCATCCCTGCGGGCCGCGCAAGGTCTGCTCGATGCACCACTCATATTCCTCTTCGCTCTCGCCCTTCCAGGCAAAGACCGGAATGCCTCTGGCGGCCATCGCAGCTGCAGCATGATCCTGGGTCGAGAAGATATTGCATGAACTCCAGCGAACAGTGGCGCCGAGTTCGACAAGTGTCTCGATTAAGACCGCGGTCTGGATCGTCATGTGGAGGCAGCCAACGATGCGTGCACCTGTAAGCGGTTTCGCCGCGCCAAACTCATCGCGCAATGCCATCAGCCCCGGCATCTCAGTCTCGGCAATGGCGATCTCGCGCCGTCCCCATTCGGCGAGCGAGATGTCGGCAACCTTATAATCGGAATAATCGGAAAATGCGGGCATACCTGGCTCTCCTCAATCACAGCTCGACGCGACAGATCGAGAAAGATATACACATATCTTTATATCGTCAATCGCGTGCGAACGGGGATTTGTGGGAGCAAATCGCGGAGAGTTCGTGTTCTTACCAGCGCAAGCAGCGATCGGGTTGCCCGACGCTGTACACGTCTGGAGGACGAGATGCAGCATTTCCAGCGCTTGGGCGGGATCGCCGCGGCCGCATTTACGGCGTTAGGTTTGTCGGCTTGCTATCCGCCCCCGCCGGTTACAGTCGCCGGTGCCCCACCCCCGCTCCTACGGTGCTGCCGCCGCAGCCGCCGCCCGTCTATTTGCCGCCGACTGCGACAATCCCGCCTTATCCGCCTGCACCCCCGGTTGCTGAGCAACCGTACGGGCCGACAACGCTACCCGGGGCCGTGCCGAGCAATGCCGGCACGACCTTTTCCAATGCTGCTCCGTTCGCCCCGCCGCCGCCGCGCGTGGAAACGCCGCCAGCGCCGCCCTCCCCACTGGCGGTTTGGCAGCCGGGTCACTGGAGTTGGAACGGCGGACAATATGTTTGGGTTAATGGACAGTATGCGCAGCGTCCGGCCCCGACCGAGGATTGGATTCCCGGGCATTGGGAGCAGGGACCAACTGGTTGGATCTGGGTTGAAGGCCGCTGGGCTTAGGAGAGCAACCCCGACATTCACGATCCTCGCTGGATGGGGTTTTCCGGAAACAGCGCTGTCAGTCAAATCCAGACGGGCGGCGCTCGTGCCAGTCAGTCGCTTGGTGATATGCCCAGCCAATGCGCAGCGCAGTCGTTTCGTCGTAGCCGCGGCAGACGATCTGCAATGAGAGCGGCAACCCGGTCGCGGTGAAGCCGTTCGGCAATGCCAGGGCGCAGAGGTCGAGCGCATTCACAAAACGCGTGAAATGCGCCGGGGTCGTAGCCTGGTCGACCTGGTCGAGGGGAATGGCGGCGGTCTGAGTGGTCGGCGTCAACAATGCATCGACGTCGGCGAGCGCGGCCGCGAATTTTTGTTTTGCGGTATCGCGCTCGCTCAGCGCCCGCAGGTAATCCCGCGCCGAGACGCCTCTACCCGAGCCGATACGCGGCCGCACCGCATCGTCGATCGGCAGGGTCATATCGTCGATTAAATGTCCGACCAGGAAATATCCTTCGGCGCCGATGATACGCCCCGTCAGGTCCGCAAAATCGGCAAAGCGGAACGGCAGATCGAGGTTCACGATCTCGGCGCCAAGTCGCGCCAGAATATCGAGCGAGGCGTCATAGGCGGCAAGCACCTCCGCGGCGACTCCGTCTCGCTCCGCATCGGGCATGCGGGCGAGCCGCAACCCGCGCACTCCGCGCCGGATTGCCGGCATCGGGTCGTCGGGGATGACGCCGCGGGTGCGCGGGTCGAGCGGGTCGGGCCCCTGCATCGCACTGTATAGCAGCGCCGCGTCGGCGACGGAGCGGGCCAGCGGCCCCGGCGTGTCGAGCGTCGGCGCGAGCGGCAGGATGCCGTGAGTGCTGACCCGGCCGATCGTCGTCTTGAGCCCGGTGAGGCCACACCACGACGCCGGCAGCCGCACCGAGCCGCCGGTATCGGTGCCGATCGCCCAGGGCGCAAACCCGGCGGCGACAGCCACTCCCGAGCCGCTGCTCGACCCGCCGGGCGTGCGCGCGACATTCGGGTCCCATGGGTTCCACGGGGTGCCGCGGTGCTGGTTGGTGCCCCAGCCGCCCATTGCGAATTCGACCGTATGCGTCTTGCCGATGACGATGAGCCCCGCCGCAATCAGCTTTTGGGCTAACGTCGCGGTATAGGCCGAGCGCCGCTCGCGCCACACCTGCGAGCCGCCCGTCGTGACCCGCCCTGAGATCTCGATCAGATCTTTGAGCGCAATCGGAATGCCGTGCAATGGCCCGATCCGATGCCCCGAACGGATCGCTTTTTCCGCCGCCTCGGCGGCGAGCCGCGCCTCCTTGGCGTACACCTCGACGAACGCGTGCAGCTTGCCATCCGCTGCTTCGATCCGTTTGAGCGCCGCATCGACGATGTCCACCGGCGAGAGCCGGCCGGCCCCAATTTCGTCCGACATGGCATGGGCCGGCAGCAGCGCCGGATCAGTATTGCCCAACGGCATGGCTTCCCCTCGGAGGCGGCATTTCCCTCAACATAGCCCTCATCGCGCCAAGCCTGTCAATTGAGCGCGAACCGCGGGTGATGTACGGGTCATTATCAATTAAATATTAATTGACATTTACGCTGCATCATGGAACATAAAGGGAACATCGGTCGGAATTTCGCAGAAGGGGACAGCCGTGGTCATCGATTATGATTTTAGGCTGGGCAAGAGCCATCTTCGGGGAGCCGGCTGGCGGGGCTTAGCGGCTCTCGCGATCGTGCTGACCGCGCGGGCGGCAATCGTCGGAAGCATTGCTGTTTCAGCAAGTCCGGGCGGAGTATGGCTTCTCCAGCTCATTGCGCACCTGGTTTAGCATGCCACAGCGGGGCGAAGCGGGTGGCGACCACCCGGTCATAGGGAACCTCGCCATGCAGGATGCCTACGTCGCGGGCGAATTGGTTCATGCCGACGACAAATTCCGGTGAGATCGCGGCGTCGTAGAACGGCAGATCGCGGCGGATCAGCTCGGCGATGAGCGCCGCCTCCGATGGCGGAAAGAGCTTGCGGCCGACTTCGGCGGCGCGCTCCGGGCCGGCTCTGAGCGCCGCCTGGGTCTTGACAATGGCGCGGACCGCGGCCGCGGCGGTTTCCGGAGAGACGTTGATCAGCCGGTCGGTCGCTGCCACCGAGGCCATCGTGTAATTGAAGCACAGTTTCGGCCCGTCGCCGCGGCGCACGTCGAGAACAACAGTGCCAACGCCGCGGCGCACGGCGACCTCTGTGCCCATGCCGTTCGCCCAGAACCCGTCGATCTTGCCCTCTTCGAGCGCCTTGGCGGCGGTCAGTCCGAAATTCACAGTCGCTCCGGAGGCGCCCGGCACCGGTGCGATCGTGATGCCGTCTCGCTCCAGGTCGAGCCCCGCCTCGATCAGCAGCCGCCGCAACCCCATCTCGACCCAGGGCGCGGCCCCGATGCGGCGCCCTCGAACAACGCTGACATCACCGCGCTTGGCGCCGAGGTCGGCGCGCACGACGAGGAACCAGTACATGCCCTGCGCTTGCGCGCAGAGCAACTTTACGCCTTCCCATGCGGGAAAAGCGGCGAGCGCCGAATGCGCCGAACCGGCAACGAAATCGACCGCGCCGCCGCGCATTCTCCGATAGGCCTCGTCGACCGGGAAGATCAGCTCCAGCGAGACGTCGAGCCCTACTGCTCTGAAGAACCCGAGTTCCACAGCCGCCACAGCCGGGAAATACGAATTCGAGATCAAGTCGGGCACGGCAAGCTTCATCAGAGGGCAATCCCCATCAACTGCGTTCGATCTCGCCGGCGGCGCGGTCGAGCGCCCCGGTGACCGCGCGGATTTGGTTGTCGTCGAGCGCTCCTCTGGCGAGCCGGATCGATAGAGCCATCTCCAAATTGTGCATTGCCCGCCGGATCTCCGGTGCCGGGCCGCCGCCGTAAGCCGAGCTCACCTCGGCTATTCGGCGAAAGATCCCCTCGACAGTGGCACGGTTGCCGGCGAGAAAATTCGCGCCCTCATCGGTCAGCGAGTAAAGCTTCTTGGTGCCGCCACCGGATTCGGCGCGCAAATAGCCGAGTTCTTCGAGGTGGGTCAAGGTCGGGTAGACGACGCCTGGGCTGGGGCTGTACGTCCCGCCGAATTTTTCCTCGATCGCCTTGATCAGCTCATAGCCGTGTCTCGGCTTGTCGGCGATCAGCTGCAACAGCACGTAGCGCAGATCACCGTGATCGAAAACCCGGCCCATCCGGCCGCCGCGACCACCATGATGATGGCCGCCAAACCGCTCGCCTCGCAATCCGAAGCCACCCCGCGTGTGGCGTCGATCGCCACGCATGTGTCGATGTTCAAACAATCGCAAGATCCTTTTTCAAATGCGCCATCGCCCCGGCAAATGCCGTGGGATGAACGCTTGGTTGTCCTAGCCGGTCGGCAGCAGTTCTGGGCGGTAGGTCGGGCGCAGTGTCTCCAGCCGCAGTGGGACGGGCGTACCAAGCCACAGCGCATAGCGGCTGTGGTCTTCGACGGAATCGTCGGTCAGCGGGTGGATGAGAACGTCAAGCCCTTCCCGGTTCAGCATCAGCCAAGGCACGACGTTCTGGAACTCTGCGGTGGTGAAGATGATTTGCAGGTTGGCGATTGGATGCGGTCCGACCGGATTATCCCGGAACCCTGCGAACTTGACGGAAAATTTGTTGCCGATCTGCTCGGCGAGCCGCTCGGCGACCGGTTTGGTCGCGATGTCGTAGTAAACATGCGCGTGATAGCCGTTTACTGCGGTGGTCGCGTTTGACGTGTCGGTCATATTGTCACTCCAGTCGTTCACGACATGATTTAGATATATCGAGATACTATCTACGTCAAGTGTCGTGAACATCTACTGCCGACATGTTAGGATCAGTCGGCTGACAGGCGGAGCGGTAGAGATGAGCACAGAGCACGGACGCGTCGACTGGAAGACGCACGGCGTCAAGGTGATCCCAGGCGACCAGCTCGACCCCAACACCGCGCAGACGCCAGGAATGGACCGTGCCGCGGCGATCAATTTCGCCCGCGTTGGGGCGCAAAAGATTTGGGCCGGCACCGTCAAGATCCACCCCAACGCCAAGACCGGGGCGCATCACCACGGCCACCTTGAGAGCGTTATCTATGTCCTGAAAGGCCGGGCGCGGATGCGCTGGGGCGAACACCTCGAATACGTTGCCGAAGCAGGGCCCGGCGATTTCATTTTTGTGCCCCCCTATGTGCCGCACCAGGAGATCAACGCGTCAACCGACGAGACGCTCGAATGCGTGCTGGTCCGCAGCGACAACGAGGCGGTCGTCGTCAATCTCGACATCGAACCGATCGAGCGCCCGGAAGAGGTGCGCTGGATCGACCCGATCCACAAGCACGGCTGAGTGAAATGACGCAAATCGATATGCCGATCGAGGGGCCGAGCGTCTGGGTGCCCTGCGACATACGGCCCGAGGAGTACCGGGTCGTCCTCTCCACCGCCTGCCTCGACGAGATCCGCCGGGCGGCCGACGAGATCAGAGAATTTCCGTTGCCGACGATCCTGCGGCGCCCGGACGACTTTGCGATGCCGGCCTGCCGGCGGGGGATGGCGCGAGTCCGCGAAATGCTCGATCGGGGCAGACGTTTCGCAATCGTCGACCGCTTGCCGATGGGCCACATCGACACAGCAGGAGCGACGGCGGTTTATTGGCTGCTGTCGAGCATGGTGTCGCGCCCGGTCGCGCAGAAGCTCGACGGCACGATGATCTACGACGTGCTCGACACAGGGCAGGAGGCGCTGCCGGGATCGGGTGTCCGCCCCGACAAGACCAATATCGAAATCCGCTTTCACAACGACAACGCGTACAACGCCACCCCGCCCGACTATGTCGGATTGCTGTGTCTGCGTCAGGCGCAGAGCGGCGGACATAGCCGCGTCGTCAGCTTTCACACTGTCCACAACGCGTTGCGGGATCGCTGTCCGGACCGGCTGGAACGGCTCTACCAGCCGTTCTGGTTCGACCGCCAGCGCGAATTTTGGCCCGGCGAGAGCCCGATCTTTGCGGCGCCGGTATTTGAGCACGCCGGGGAGCCGAAGGCGCGGTTCAGCGTCCATCAGATCAATGGCGGATACGCATTGCGCGGCGAGCCGATCGACCGTGAGGGAGAGGTCGCCATCAAGGCAGTGCTCGATATCTTCGACGAAGAAGAACTGTCGGTCGATTTCGACCTCGAACCGGGGCAGATCCAGTTCGTCGACAACCGGGCGCTGGGCCACAGCCGCACCGCTTTCGTCGACCACCCCGAGCCCGACCGCAAGCGCCATCTCGTCCGTTTGTGGCTGCGCGAACGCGGCCGCCGCGCCTATACGGGCTGACACGGAGATGCCTGCCCCCACCAACATCGACATCGGAGCCGCCCTCGCCGAGGCCGAGGAACTCTACCGCGCGCACAACCCGAAGAGCCTCGCGCAGCATCGCGAGGCCTGCGCCGCGATGCCGGGCGGCAACACCCGCTCGGCGATTTATGTCGACCCGTTTCCATTGACGATCGCGCGCGGCGAGGGAGCGCGGCTGTGGGACATCGACGGGCACGAATATGTCGATTTCCTGAGCGAGTTCACCGCCGGCATCTATGGTCATTCGCATCCGGCGATCCGCCGGGCTATCGAGGGTGCACTGGAGGGAGGTCTCAATTTCGGCGCGCACAATGCGGCCGAGGCGCGGTTTGCTGCGGCGATCTGCGCCCGCTTTCCGTCGATCGAGCTGGTGCGCTTCACCAATTCCGGTACCGAGGCCAATCTGATGGCGGTCAGCGCGGCGCGGGCGATCACCGGCCGAGGGAAGATCCTCGTGTTCAAGGGCGGCTACCATGGCGGAGTGTTTTATTTCCGCGGCCACGGCAGCGCGCTGAACGCGCCGTTCGATTTCCTGCTTGGACAATACAACGACCTGGCCGCCGTCGAAGCCCTGGTGCAGCCGCACCGCGGCGAGCTTGCCGCGATATTGATCGAACCGATGCAGGGCACCACCGGCTGCATCGCGGCGGAGTATCCGTTTCTTGCCGGATTGCGCGCACTGGCAGACGAAGCTGGAGCGCTGCTGATTTTCGACGAGGTCATGACCTCGCGCCTGGCGCCGGGCGGGTTGCAGGAAGTGCACGGCATCCTTCCCGATCTGACGACATTGGGCAAATATGTCGGCGGCGGCATGAGCTTTGGCGCCTTTGGCGGCCGCGCCGATCTGATGGAGCGGTTCAACCCGCACCGTCCGGACGCTTTCCAGCATGCCGGCACGTTCAACAACAATGTAATGACGATGAATGCCGGGCTCGTCGGCCTGACCGAGATCTACACGCCCGAGCGCGCGCGCGCCCTCAATGCCGCGGGCGACCGCCTGCGTAAGCGGCTTAACGCTGTGGCGCAGAGCCATCGGCTCGCCGTGCAGTTCACCGGGCTGGGCTCGATGATCGCTGCGCACATGACCAACCGGCCGATCCGCTCGCAGGAAGACGCCGACCACGGCAATGTCGCATTGCGCGACCTCTTCTGGTTCGACCTCGTCGCGCGCGGCGTCTGGTTCGCCAAGCGCGGCATGTTCGCGCTATCGATCGCCCTCGACGCCCCCGATCTCGACAAGCTCGTCGACGCCGTCGAAGAATTCGCCCAAACTCGCGCCCCGCTGCTTCGAAGCACCGGTATGGGGGAGATCACCACCTCTCCCTGAGGAGCTAGGCCCAGTCGGCACCCGTGCTGGTCGACCGCCGCCACGGGTGCCCGGAACCCCGACCTCCTCGTCCAGCAACTGCAACTGCTGACGGCAAGCAAAAACCGCCCCCAGTGCCGGCTGTGCGCTGATCGCGGCGTAGCTCGGGGGAAGCGGGTGGGGACTGCGGCCGGGCTTGCCCTGTTTGCGCCGCTCTCGAAATGTGCAGAATTGAGCACGCTCGCTGATACCGCAGTTAAGTGCAGCGCAAAAACAGCGAGGGCATGGGCTACCATTGTAGGAATCTTCGCTTTTTGGTTCGCCCATGGCCGAAATAACAGCCACCAAAGTCGCTGATCCTGGCTGTTCCTTGCTGTAATATCAGCAAACGGGGCGAGCGCGGCGCCCCTCGGACGCAGTAAATCGTCGTGGGCACAAAAACTCGCAACTGATATCAACGCAATTATCCAAAGCCCTACCATGCTATTATGGCTATTTTTGGGTGCGCTGTAATCCCCGCCCTCGTATTGCGATCGATCAGAGCAAGAAACCCGAATACACCGCTCGAATTAGGGATGCGCGGTTTCACTCAATTCGTCGTACGTGTTCTAACGCCGGGAGCCTGTCGATCGCAACTGCACCTGCATTTCGCGGGTCAACTGTGCGATGCCCTCGGAGTGCTCTAACTAATGGATAAAATCTGACATTTCGTACCCGCGCTGTAAGTCAGTTCGGCCGTGGAAGACCGTCAACGCTGTCTGAGCGAGTACGGTCTCCTCAGCGCCAATTCCAGACCTTCCCCCCCTCGCCCTGGACCGGGGTCGTTCGACCCTTTGCTGCCATTCAACGCCCGCCCGGGCGGAGCCCATCCTGCCCCCTTTTCGATTGTTCGGCGTCTGCAAACCGACGCAACTTGGGCGGTTGGTGGCGGGTACTTAGCCGAGCGGGCTCGGAAATAGGAGGACGCGCGAGGCACCGTGTCAGCGTCCGGGCTCGGAGCAGCGACACCGCAGTTCTCGCGCATCAGAAGGCCGATTACCACGGCTGTCGCTGCATGATGCACCGCGTGAGCGGGGGGCTACGACAAGCCACGCTGAGCATTCGCGCTCAGCAATTATGTGCGGTAAAGTTGTCCGCTGCGGCGAAGGTCGCGACGGGAGGCGCACGTGGATATCCCAGGGTGGCTCTGCGAGCTCGGGATGCAGCAGTACGAGCAGGCGTTCCGCGACAACGCGATCGACGCGACGGTGCTGCCTGAGCTGACGGCCGACGACTTAAAGGATCTGGGTGTCAGCCTAGTCGGACACCGCCGCAAGCTGCTCGCGGCGATCGCCGCATTGCGCAGCGATCCCGGCCCGGCACCCGAGACCGCAGCGCCCGCCGCTACGGCCGAGCGCCGGCACCTGACTGTGATGTTCTGCGATCTGGTCGGTTCGACCGCGCTCGCCGCATGCCTGGATCCCGAGGATCTGCGCGAGATCCTCGCCGCCTATCATCGCGCCGTCGCCGGCGTCGTCGGCAGCTTCGATGGGTTCGTCGCCAAGTACATGGGCGACGGCGTGCTCGCCTATTTCGGCTACCCAGGGGCGCATGAAGACGACGCCGAGCGGGCGGTCCGGGCGGGGCTGGGTGTCATCGACGCGGTCGCCCGTCTGGACGTCAAATCCGTAAACCTCCACGCCCGCGTCGGGATTGCCACCGGTCTGGTGGTCGTCGGCGATCTGATCGGCGAGGGCTCGGCGCAGGAGCAATCGGTTGTCGGCGAGACCCCGAACCTCGCCGCCCGGCTACAAGCCCGAGCCGACCCGGGCGCGGTGGTCATCGCCGCGAGCACACGCCGGCTCGTCGGCCATCTGTTCGAATACGAGAGCCTGGGCGAGGCCGAGCTTAAAGGTCTGGCGGCGCCGGTCCCGGTCTTTCGGGTCCTCCATGAACGCCAGCTCGGCAGCCGGTTTGAGGCGCTGCGCACCGGCGAGACGCCACTCGTCGGGCGCGAGGAGGAGTTGGAGCTGCTCGGCCGCCGCTGGGCACAGGCGAAGGCAGGGTCGGGGCAGTTGGTGCTGATCTCCGCCGAGCCTGGGATCGGGAAATCCCGATTGGCGGAGGCATTCCGGGCGAGCCTCGAAAGCGAGCCGTACACCCGATTGCGGTATTTCTGCTCGCCGCACCATCAAAACAGCGCATTGTTCCCGTTCATCGCCCAACTGGAGCGGGCGGCCGGTTTCGAACGCGACGACACGCCGTCAGCGAGGCTCGATAAATTACAGGCGCTCGTCGCTGCGAACGAACCGGCAGAAGGCGACACCCATTTGCTGGCCGAGCTCCTATCGGTGCCGCTCGATGGGCGTTACCCCGCTCTGGATCTGACGCCGCAGCGCACGAAGGAACAGACGTTCGCAGCCCTGTTGCGACAGCTCGCGGGTTTGGCCCGCCGCCAACCCGTGCTGATGATTGTCGAGGATCTGCATTGGGCCGACCCGACCTCCCGCGAGCTGCTCGACCTCACTGTTGAGCGGATAGAGCGCCTGCCGGTACTGCTGATCGCGACCTTCCGGCCCGAATACCAGCCGCTGTGGACGGACCAGCCGAATACAACGACATTGTCTCTGCGTCGCTTGGGCCGCGACGAAAGCGATGAGCTCATTCGCGGCATTATTGGCAACGCTCCGACGTTGTCGACCGAGATAGTGGACGAAATCATTGAGCGCACCGATGGCGTGCCGCTCTTTATCGAGGAGCTGACCAAGGCCGTGCTCGAAGCCGCTATCAGCGGCGCCGGGTTGTCGGCGGTTCCGGCGGCGTCGCCTGCGGTTCCGGCGACCCTCCACGCTTCACTGATGGCCCGCCTCGACCGGCTCGGCTCTGCGACCAAGGACGTCGCCCAGATAGGCGCGGCTATCGGGCGTGAGTTCTCCTACGAATTATTGACTGCGGTGGCGCAGCGAGACGAGGCCGAGCTGCGAGATGTGCTAAGCCGGCTAATCGATGCGGGGCTTGTGTTCGGGCGTGGCGTGCCCCCGCAGGCGAATTTCCTCTTCAAACACGCGCTGGTGCAAGAGGCCGCCTTGGGGACGCTGCTACGCGGGCCGCGCCAGGCTCTGCACGCGCGGATCGCGGATGCATTGATATCGAAAAGCAGCGAGAGCCCGGCTGCGCCCGAGATTGTCGCGCATCACCTGCAGAATGCCGGGCGCTCGGCCGAGGCGGTGGTTTATTGGCGCCAAGCCGGCGGGGAAGCAGCGCGGCGTGCAGCCAACCGTGAAGCAATCGGACACCTTCGCCGTGCGTTAGCCTTGGTTGAGACGCAACCCTCCACGATTGAACGGCGGCGCGCCGAGTTGGCCGTCCTGTCGCAGCTCACCCCGGCCCTGATGAGCGTCCACGGGTGGTCCGGACCCGAAGCCGGCGAAGCCGCCGCGCGAGCCGCGGACATAGCACGTCATCTCCCAAGCTCGGCTGAGCTTGCGCCATCGATTGCCAATTTGTGGATGTTCAATCAAGGGCGGGGTCTGTTTGACCGAGCCGACGAAATATCGGCCGATTTGTTCCGGATCGCGCGCGATCTGGATGACCCGGAGATCCTGCTCCAGGCCCATCATAGCTCATGGCCGAACCGCCTGAACCACGGCATGCTGGCGGAGGCCAAGAAGCACATCGATGCCGGGCTATCGCTTTACGACGAAGAACGCCACGCGCACCACCGCTATACCTATGTCGGCCACGATCCTGGAGCATGCGCTTTTGGCACAGGCGCGTTCGTGCAATGGATGCTCGGCTATCCCAGTCAGACCAGGCGCTTCGAAACGGAAGCGCTGGCACTAGCACGACGGTTGGAGCACCCGCCGTCAATGGTCCAAACCCTGCGACATGTTTGCGACGCTCAGGCAGCGCGCAGCGACACCGCGGCAGTTCTCGCAAACGCAGCCGAGTTTCTTAAGCTGGGCGAGGAGCACGGACTACCTCAAGCAAAGGCGAACGCTCTGATATTTCTCGGCTGGGCCCTGACCTGTTCGGGCGAGAGGGAGGAGGGCCTCGCGCGGCTGGAGGAAGGGTTTGAGGTATTGAACCGGTCGGGCAATTTCGGCTTTCTGTCGCGTGCTTGCTGCCTGTTGGGTGAAAGTCTGCTGGCGTCAGGGCGCCCTGCCGAAGGACTGCAGCAGGTGGCGCGGGCCCTCGACGAAGCGACTAAAACCGGCGAACGATGGTATTTTCCACGAATACACCGGCTGCGCGCGGCCTTGCTCCTTGCCCACGGGGCTTCGGGTGAGGCTGCCGAAGCCGCTCTGCGCCAGTCGCTGGCTGCTGCGCAAGAGATGGGTGCCAAAGGCCCGGAGCTGCAGGCGGCGATTGGGCTCGCCAGGCACTGGGCCGAGCGCGGCCAGCGCAATGCGGCTCGCGATTTGCTCGCACCCATTTACGGCTGGTTCACCGAGGGCTTCGACACACCTGATCTGAAAGAGGCCAAAGCCTTGTTCGACGAACTCAATGCGTAGTCGACTACGCTTTTAGCAATCTCGTCGGCAATAAAGGTCCGGATCCGGCACACCTCGGCTCCGATGGCGACGGAACGAATGGCAGCTTCCCATGCACTGAGACTCGCCGACTGGCTCTATGCAATGGCCGCAATGGAGCACAACGGGCCGATTTGGCCGCAGGTAAGGAATAACCCCTTCGCCACTCGGAGCCGCGAGCCAAGCGTCAGATCTTCACCACTACTGCGCCGGCTTTTGAGGTAGGCCTGAGACCAGCCGGCGCGGAGGTCGGGTTGGAGTTGACAGCAGCGGAGACAGACGGGCGATTGTCGGTCTACAGTCGGCGGCGAGGCTGGCGCCAGGGTCCGGCTGCGGAGGGAGCAGATCGATGGAGTTGCCGTCGAGCGGACGCGGCAACCTGGAATCGGGGAGGTTGCGCCCGGCATGAGGCGCCGCGATCTCCTGGCGCTCTCTGCGTTGGGTTTCGTCGCCAGCGCGCCCGGCGCGGCGGCCGCCGCCGGCCCGGACGGGCAGCTGACCTGGGGGGTGCACGTCTCGCTCGCGCCGGCGTGGTTCGACCCGGCCGACATCTCCGGGATCATCACGCCGTTCATGGTGCTCTACGCGCTGCACGACGCGATGGTGAAATTGATGCCGGGCCAGTCCTCTCCAGCGCCGAGCCTCGCCGAGGCGTGGTCCGCCTCAGAAGATGGCCTCACCTACGATCTCACATTGCGCCAGGGAACACTCTTCCACAGTGGCGACCCGGTAACGCCCGAGGACGTCAAATTCTCGTTCGAGCGCTATCGCGGCGCCTCGCGCGATCTGATGATGGAGCGCGTCGCTGCGGTGGAGATCCCCGACACCCGGCATGTGCGTTTCAAGCTGAAGAGGCCGTGGCCGGATTTTTTGACCTTCTATGCGACCGCCACCGCCGCCGGCTGGATCGTGCCCAAGAAATACGTCGAGAAGGTCGGGGACGACGGGTTCAAGAAGGCGCCGATCGGTGCCGGGCCCTACAAATTCGTCTCGTTCAATCCCGGCGTCGAGCTGGTCTTGGAGGCCTTCGACCAGTATTGGCGCAACCCGCCCCATGTGAAGCGGCTGGTCTTCAAGGTGATTCCCGACGAGAGCACGCGACTGGCCGCTCTCAAACGCGGTGAGATCGACATCGTATATTCGATCCGCGGTGAACTCGCCGAGGAGCTGCGGCGCACACCCGCCTTGACCTTGAAGCCTGCTGTCGTGCAGGGCGTGTTCTGCCTCTATTTCCCCGACCAGTGGGACCCGAAGTCACCTTGGCATGATGAACGGGTGCGGCGCGCCGCCAGCTTGGCGATCGACCGTGAGGGCACGAACGAAGCACTGACTCTCGGCTACTCGCTGATTACCGGCAACCCGATCGTTGCCGACCATTACGAGTTCTTCTGGAAGCCCCCGGCCCCGGTCTACGACCCCGACAAAGCGAAGAACCTGCTCGCCGAGGCGGGCTACCCCAAGGGGTTTGACGCCGGCGATTACTACTGCGACTCGTCTTACGCGAATATTGGCGAGGCTGTCGTCGACAACCTGCAGGGTGTCGGCATCCGGCCGAAGCTTCGGCCGATCGAGCGGGCCGCCTTCATCAAGGGCTTTGCCGAAAAAACGTTCAAAAATATCATCCAGGCCGGCCCAGGCGCGTTTGGCAATGCCGCGACCCGTCTCGAAGCGCATGCCGTCAAAGGCGGAGTTTTTGCGTACGGCAGCTACCCCGATCTCGACGAGCTCTACCGGCAACAGGCGATTGAGCTCGATCACCGGAAACGCGAGGAAATCCTGCATAAGATGCAGCAGATCGTTTACGAGCGGACGATTTTCGCACCGATCTGGCAGCTGGCCTTTATCAACGGTGTCGGTCCGCGGGTCGGAGAGTCGGGGTTCGGGCTGATCGCCCGCTTCCCTTACACCGCGCCCTACGAGGACATCACCCTGAAAGGGGTCTAGCGCGCGGTTTTTTCGACAGCCGTGACACTCCCGTATTGCTGATCTAGCTTATGCGCAAGGCTCGAAAATGCAGCCGGATGAACGGAGGAGGTCATGGGTTCGTCGATCAGCAATCTCCAAAACTATGGGCAGAACTCAGCGAAGCCGGAGCTGACCCGACGAGAGCTTCTCGCGCTGAGCGCCCTGGGCCTCGTCGCAGGCGCGACGCGCTCGGCTCGCGCTGGCGCGCCTTCGGGGCAGCTGACCTGGGGGGTGCATACGACACTGGCCCCGACCTGGTTCGACCCGGCTGAGACGCCGGGTTACATCACTCCCTATATGATCCTTTACGCGCTGCACGATGCAACGGTTAAGCCGATGCCGGGCCAGCCGATGGCGTCGTGTCTCGCCGAATCGTGGTCGGCCGCCGAGGACGGGCTCACCTACGATCTCACGCTCCGAAGCGGCGTGAAATTTCACAACGGCGACCCGGTGACTGCCGAGGACGTCAAGTACTCGTTCGAGCGCTATCGCGGCAGCTCGAAAGATCTGTTGCACGATCGGGTGGGTGCGATCGAAACCCCTGATCCGCAGCATGTGCGCTTCAAGCTCAAATCGCCCTGGCCCGATTTTATGACTTTTTACGCGACTGCGACCGGGGCGAGCTGGGTCGCGCCAAAGAAATACGTCGAAAAAGTTGGCGAGGACGGGTTCAAAAAAGCGCCGATCGGCGCCGGCCCGTATAAATTCGTCTCGTCCACGCCGGGCGTCGAGGTCGTGTTCGAGGCTTTCGACCAGTACTGGCGCAAGACACCGAACATCAAGCGCCTGGTATTCAAGATGATCCCCGATGAAGCGACGCGGCTGGCCGCGCTCAAGGCGGGCGAGGTCGATATCGTCTACTCGATCCGCGGCGAGCTCGGCGAGGAGCTGCGCCGCACCCCAGGGCTCACCCTCAAGCCAGCCGTCCTCCAGGCGCCGTTCTATGTCTATTTCCCGGATCAATGGGACCCGAAATCGCCGTGGCACGACGTGCGGGTACGGCGCGCCGCCAGCCTGGCGATCGACCGCCAGGGCATCAACGATGCGATCACGCTGGGCTATTCCAAGATCACCGGCAGCACGATTCCGGAAACCTTCGATTTCTACTGGCAACCTCCGCTGCCGGCCTACGACCCGGCCAAATCCAAGCAGCTGCTCGCCGAGGCCGGCTATCCGGGCGGCTTCGACGCCGGCGAGTTCTACTGTGACTCGTCCTACGCGAACGTCACCGAGGCGGTGCTCGATAATTTCGTCGCGGTCGGCATTCGCTGCAGGCTACGGCCGCTCGAGCGAGCCGCTTTCTTCGACGCGTATTCCCACAAGAAGCTGAAGAACATCTTGCTGAGCGGCAGCGGCGCGTTCGGCAATGCCGCGACGCGTCTCGAGGCCTTCGTCGTGAAGGGCGGTATTTACGCCTATGGCAGCGACCCGGACATCGACGCGCTCTTTCCGCAGCAGGCCGCCGAGCTAGACCGCAAGAAGCGCGCCGCGATCCTGGACAAGATGCAGCAACTTCTCGCGGAGCGAGCGATTTACGCCCCAATCTGGCAGCTCGGCTTTCTCAACGGCATCGGCCCGCGGGTAGGGGAGTCGGGGTTCGGGTTGATGCCGGGGTACGCCTACACCGCGCCCTACGAGGACATCACGATAAAGGCGCGTAGCCGCAGCGGTAGCCGCGCGAGAACTGGTTCAGATCGGGATCATCCAGCCCGACAATCCTGGGGAGGTATAGATGGCTTCACCTGAACTGCGCGGCGGGGACTCCATACCCCGCGCCGAGCTCGCTCGCATGACGCGGCGGGATGTTCTCGTCCTCGCCGCTCTCGGTTTGGTCACCCCTTCGCCCGGCAATGTCGCCGCTGCGGCACCGGCAGGGCAGCTGACCTGGGGCATCCACGTCTCGCTCGCGCCGACCTGGTTCGATCCGGCCGAGACGCCGGGGCTTATCACGCCCTTCATGATCCTTTACGCGCTGCACGACGCCGTCGTGAAGCCGATGCCGGGCCAGCCGATGGCGCCGAGCCTTGCCGAGTCATTCTCGGCAGCCGAGGACGGCCGCTCCTACGATTTCATTTTGCGCCAGGGCGCGAAGTTCCATAACGGCGACCCTGTCACCGCGGAGGATGTCAAGTTTTCGTTCGAACGATACCGCGGTGCCTCGCACTCGCTGATGCACGATCGGGTGGCGGAGATCGAGACCCCCGATCCGCGCCATGTCCGCTTTAACTGGAAAAAGCCGTGGCCGGATTTTCTGACGTTTTACGCGACTGCGACCGGAGCGGGTTGGATCGTTCCGAAAAAATATGTCGAAAAGGTCGGTGATGACGGGTTCAAGAAGGCGCCCGTCGGCGCCGGCCCCTACAAATTCGTCTCGTACACGCCCGGTATAGAGCTGGTGTTCGAGGCCTTTGACCAGTACTGGCGCAAGACCCCTAGCGTCAAACGCCTGGTGTTCAGGTCTATCCCCGAGGAGGCGACGCGGCTGGCGGCGCTCAAACGCAGCGAGGTCGATATCGTTTATTCGATCCGCGGCGAGCTCGCCGAGGAGCTCAGGAGCACCGCCGGGCTCACTCTAAAGCCGATCGATTCGACAGCTCCGTTCTGGCTCTACTTCGCTGACCAGTGGGATCCGAAATCGCCGTGGTACGACGAGCGCGTGCGACGCGCCGCCAATCTTGCGATCGACCGCAATACGATCAACGAAGCGCTGACTCTTGGTTACTCGAAGATCACCAACAGCATTGTTCCCAGGACCTACGATTTTTACTGGCAGCCCCCGCCTGCAGTTTACGACCCGGCAAAGGCGAAGCAATTGCTCGCGGAAGCGGGCCATGCCGGCGGATTCGACGCTGGCGATTACTACTGCGACTCGTCCTATGCGAATGTCGGCGAAGCCGTGCTCAACAACCTGCGGGAGGTCGGGGTCCGCTCACAGCTGCGGCCATTGGAGCGGGCGGCCTTCCTGAAAGCCTGGGGCGACAAGGCTCTCAAGAACCTCATTCAATGTGGCAGCGGCGCCTTCGGCAACGCCGCCACACGCCTTGAAGCTTTCATCGTCAAGGGCGGGACTTATGTTTACGGCAGCTATCCCGATATCGACGCGTTGGCGCCGCAGCAGGCTTCGGAACTCGACCCCAAGCGGCGCGCGGCGATCCTCGAGAAAATGCAGCAGCTCGTTCACGAGAAATCGGTCGTGGCGCCGATCTGGCAGCTGGCGTTCATCAATGGCGTCGGACCGCAGGTCGGGGAATCCGGTTTCGGCCTGATCACCGATTTCGCCTATACCGGGCCCTACGAGGACATCACGATAAAAGGCGCGTAGCCGCGGCGGCGGCCTCGCGAGAATTGGTTCAGATCGGGATCACCAAACCCGATAATCCTAGGGAGGTATAAATGGCTTCGCCTGAAATAAGCGGCAGGGATTCCATATCCCACGCCGAGCTCGCTCGCATGACGCGGAGGGATGTTCTCATTCTCGCCGCTTTCGGTTTGGCAGCAGCCGCCCCCGGCAATGTCGCCGCTGCGGCGCCGGCAGGGCAGCTGACGTGGGGCATCCATGTCTCGCTGGCACCGACTTGGTTCGATCCGGCCGATACGCAGGGGATCATCACCCCCTTTATGGTGCTGTACGCGCTGCATGACGCGATCGTGAAGCCGATGCCGGGCCAACCGATGGCGCCGTGCCTCGCCGAGTCCTGGTCGGCCTCCGAGGATGGCCGCACATACGAATTTGTCCTGCGCCAAGGTGCGAGGTTTCACAACGGCGATCCGATCACCGCCGAGGACGTCAAGTTCTCGTTCGAGCGCTATCGCGGCGCTTCGCACGATTTGATCAAGGACCGGGTGGCAGGAATCGACACTCCCGACCCGCAGCATGTGCGCTTCCAGCTCAAAGCACCGTGGCCCGACTTCCTGACCTTCTACGCGACGGCGAGCGGCGCCGGCTGGATCGTGCCGAAGAAATACGTCGAAACAGTCGGCGATGACGGCTTCAAAAAAGCGCCTATTGGCGCCGGACCCTACAAGTTCGTCTCGTTCACGCCCGGCGTGGAACTCGTCTTCGAGGCCTTCGACCAGTATTGGCGGAAAGCTCCGAGCGTCAAACGCCTGGTATTCAAGGTGATCCCCGACGAGGCGACACGCCTGGCCGCGCTCAAGGGCGGCGAGATCGACATCGTTTATTCGATCCGCGGCGAGCTCGCGGAAGAGCTTCGGCACACGCCGGGGCTGACCCTGAAGCCGGTCGTCCCGCAGGGCCCGTGGTGGCTCTATTTCACCGAGCAGTGGGACCCGAAATCGCCGTGGCATGACGAACGGGTGCGGCGCGCCGCCAGCCTAGCGATCGACCGCAACGCCATCAACGACGCCATCACCCTCGGCTATTCCAAGATCACCGGCAGCATTATCCCCTACACCTTCGAATTCTTCTGGCAACCGCCGGCCCCGGCTTACGATCCGGCGGAGGCCAAGCGGCTGCTCGCCGAGGCGGGCTACGCCAGCGGCTTCGATGCCGGAGAGTACAATATCGACTCGTCCTATTCGAACTTTGGCGAGGCGGTGCTCGACAACCTCCAGGCGGTAGGCATCCGCGCGACGCTGCGGCCGCTCGAACGGGCGGCGTTCTTCGAGGCTTATTCCAACAAGAAGTTCAAGGGCCTCGTTCAGGCCGCCAGCGCCGCTTTCGGCAACGCCGCGACCCGCCTGGCGGCCTTTGCCGTCAAGGATGGCCCCTATGCTTATGGCGACTATCCCGAGATCGACGCGCTCTACGCACAACAGGCGGCCGAGCTCAGCCATGACAAGCGCGCGCAGATTCTGGATAAAATGCAGCAGCTGATCTGCGAGCGCACGATATACGCGCCATTGTTGCAGCTAGCCTTCATCAACGGTGTCGGACCGCGAGTGGGAGAGTCGGGGTTCGGCCTGATTCCCGGCTTCGCATACACCGGGCCTTTCGAGGACATCACGCTGAAAGCGGTATAGCCTTCTTCCGCCCTCCGCCGCTGGTCTACAATGACGGAAGGGTCCCGCAAGGGGCCGAGTGGAGGAAGGCGCATGAATAAGAACGCTGGCCTGACGCGGCGCGATGTATTCGGTCTCGCGGCTCTCGGCCTCGCCGCCGGCGCTCCCGGAACGGCGTTCGCGGCCGCGCCGAGCGGCCAGCTGATTTGGGGCATCCATGTCTCGCTGGCGCCGACTTGGTTCGACCCAGCTGAGACGCAAGCCCTCATTACCCCGTTCATGGTGCTCTACGCGCTGCACGACGCGATGGTAAAGCCGATGCCGGGCACATCACAGGCGCCGTGTCTGGCCGAATCCTGGTCGGCTTCCGAGGACGGTCTCAGTTACGAGTTCGTGTTGCGCAAAGGCGCCAAATTCCACAACGGCGATCCGGTCACCGCCGAGGACGTGCAGTTCTCGTTTGAGCGCTACCGCGGTGCCTCTCACGCGTTGATGCAGGATCAGGTGGCGGCAATCGAGACTCCCGATCCTCAGCGGGTGCGTTTCAAGCTCAAAAAGCCGTGGCCCGACTTTCTGACGTTTTATTCGAGCGCCAGTGGCGCCGGCTGGATCGTGCCCAAGAAGTATGTCGAGAAGGTCGGCGACGAAGGCTTCAAGAACGCTCCGATCGGCGCCGGTCCCTACAAATTCGTCTCGTTCGATCCGGGTATCGAGCTGGTGCTCGAAGCCTTCGAGGGCTATTGGCGCAAGACCCCCAATGTCAAGCGCCTAGTGATGAAAGTAATTCCGGATGAAGCGACCCGGTTAGCGGCATTGAAGCGCGGCGAGATCGACATTGCTTACTCGATCCGCGCCGAGCTTGCGGAGGAGCTGCGACGTACGCCCGGGCTCAGTCTGAAGCCAGTCGTCGCCCAGGCCCCGAACTGGATCTATTTCCCCGACCAATGGGATCCCAAGTCGCCGTGGCACGATCTGCGGGTGCGTCAGGCGGCCAATCTCGCGCTCGATCGCGACGGCATGAACGAGGCGCTGTTCCTCGGCTATTGCAAAATCACCAACAGCATCATCCCCGATAGCTTCGATTTCTATTGGCAGCCGCCACCCGCGGTTTACGATCCGTCGAAGGCTAGGAAATTACTGGCGGAAGCAGGCTATCCCAGGGGTTTCGACGCCCGTCTCTTTTATTGCGACAGCTCGTACTCGAATATTGGCGAAGCCGCGGTGGACAGCCTGCAGCAGGTCGGCATCCGAACCAAGCTGGAGCCGATCGAGCGCGCCGGTTTTATCGCAGCTTATTCTGGAAAGAAGCTCAGTCACGGGATCCTGCGCGGAGCAAGCGGTGCTTTCGGTAACGCCGCGACCCGGCTCGCCTCATTCGTAGTCAAGGGCGGCGCTTACGTCTATGGCAGCGATCCGGAGATCGACGCGCTTTACCCATTGCAATCCGACGAATTCGACCGCACGAAGCGCGCTGCGATCCTCGAAAAGATGCAGCGTCTCGTTTACGAGAAGGAAATCTACGCGCCAATCTGGCAGCTCGCTTTCATCAACGGGGTCGGCCCGCGGGTCGGCCAGTCGGCGTTCGGGCTCATTCCCGGTTTTGCCTATACTGCGCCCTTTGAGGACATCACGATCAAGGGCACGTAACGGTAGCGACAAACGCTCAGCAAAACCCACCCCAAGGCTCTGATAAGAAACGTGGAGACATTTCCAGAAGGGTGGTCTACGTTCGGTGCAAGGCTCCCCAAGAAGTCGCTGTGTGGAGGAGGATGATGGATCTGGTCGACGGCCGGGGAGTAGGAAACACCGGCTCGAAAGAAGCTAATCTGACCCGCCGCGACGTTCTTGCTCTGGGCGCTCTTGGTCTTGCCGCGGGGGCTCCCGGGATCGCGTGGGCAGCCGCACCTAGCGCCCAGCTGACCTGGGCGATCCACGTCTCCTTGGCGCCGACATGGTTCGATCCCGCCGAGACGGAAGGCATTATCACCCCCTACATGGTGCTATACGCGCTGCACGACGCGATGGTGAAGCCGATGCCCGGCAAGTCGCAGACGCCGTGCCTCGCCGAGTCTTGGTCGGCTTCGCCGGACGGGCTCAGCTACGAATTTGTGATACGCAAGGGCGTCAAGTTTCACAATGGCGAGCCGGTAACCGCCGAGGACGTAAGGTTCTCGTTCGAGCGGTACCACGGGGCCGCACACCAGCTGATAAAGGACAACGTAGCGGCAATTGACTTGCCCGATCCGCAGCGTGTCCGCTTCAAGCTCAAAAAGCCGTGGCCCGACTTTATCGCCTTTTATTCCACCGCTACCGGCTCCGGGTGGGTCGTGCCCAAAAAATATGTCGAGCAGGTCGGCGACGAGGGCTTCAAAAAGGCGCCGATCGGCGCCGGCCCTTACAAATTCGTCTCCTTCACTCCCGGGGTCGAGCTGGTGCTCGAAGCCTTCGACGGGTATTGGCGCAAACCCCCCAGCGTAAAGCGCCTAGTCATGAAAGTGATCCCGGACGAGGCGACGCGTCTCGCCGCCCTCAAGCGCGGTGAGGTGGACATCGCCTACTCGATCCGCAGTGAACTCGCCGAGGAGCTCCGTCGCACCCCTGGCCTTGCTCTCAAGCCGGTCGTTCTACAGGCGCCGAACTGGCTCTACTTCCCGGAGCAATGGGACCCGAAATCGCCCTGGAGCAAGCTGCAAGTCCGTCAGGCTGCCAATCTCGCCATCGACCGGGAGGGTATGAGCCAGGCGTTGTTCCTCGGCTACTGCAAAGTCACCAACAGCATCATTCCTTACACCTTCGACTACTTTTGGCAGCCGCCGGCTGCGGTTTACGATCCGGCCAAGGCGAAGAAGTTGTTGGCGGAAGCAGGGTATCCCAACGGCTTCGACGCCGGGCTGATGTATTGTGACAGTTCGTACTCCAATATGGCGGAGGTGTCCGTCGACAATTTCCAGCAGATCGGCATTCGAGTGCAGCTGCAGCCGATCGAGCGCGCCGCGTTTTTCGCCGGTTACGCGGACAAGAAGTACACGCGTGGCATCATCCAGGGAGCGAGCGGCGCTTTCGGCAATGCTGCGACCCGACTTGCCTCGTTTGTCGTCAAGGGTGGCGCCTACGCCTATGGCAGCTATCCCGATATTGACGAACTGTTCCCACAGCAAGCCGCCGAACTCGACCACGAGAAGCGCGCGGCGATCCTCGATAAGATGCAGCAGCTCGTCCGCCAGAATGCGATCTACGCACCAATCTGGCAGCTGGGTTTCCTCAACGGCGTGGGTCCCCGAGTCGGCGAGTCGGCTTTCGGCTTGATTGCGGGTTTCGCGTACACCGCCCCGTTCGAGGACATCACGATCAAGAACGCGTAAGCGGGCGGCCGACGAATGATTACTCAAATGACATCTGTTTTACGTCATTCCCGCGAAAGCGGGAATCCAGAGTTCCAGGACTTTCACGGTTGGCTCTGGATCCCCGCTTTCGCGGGGATGACGAATAATGCACCGGCAATGCCGTCGCTCTGCAATGCGAGGCCGAGGGCGTCATGAAGCAGTACATCAGCAGGCGAGTCGGTTATTCGCTGCTCTCGCTGTTTCTCTTGTCGCTGACGATCTTTTTTTTCGTGCGCGTGACCGGCGATCCGGCCGCACTGCTGGTCGAGCCAGGCGCCAGCCAAGCGGATATTGACGCTATCCACCACCAGTTCGGTCTCGACCGGCCCCTCTGGGTGCAATACGCCATCTTCATGTCGAGCCTGCTTCACGGCGATCTTGGCCAATCGTTTTATTACCGGATGCCGGTAATGGGGCTTTATCTGTCGCGCCTGCCGAACTCGCTGATCCTGGCGGTGGTCGCAATGGGCCTTTCTTTGCTGATCGGCATCCCCAGCGGCATCCTCGCTGCGGTACGGGTCGGGCGTTTCTGGGACAGCGTCGGAAAGGTGTTCGCGCTGCTCGGACTGTCGTTGCCGTCCTTCTGGGTCGGCCTGGTGCTGATACTGGTGTTTTCAGTGTACCTCGGCTGGCTCCCCTCGTCCGGCGCCGGCACGCCGCTTCATCTGATCATGCCGGCCTTTGCGCTGGGCTGGTATTTCGCTGCCGCCCATATGCGGCTCACCCGGTCTTCGATGCTCGATGTGCTGGGCTCGGAATATGTCAAGCTCGCCCGGATCAAAGGGCTGCCGCAATCCCTGGTCATCGCCAAGCACGCATTCAAGAACGCGCTGATCCCGGTGCTGACTCTGGCTGGGATCAATCTCGTAATCATGGTCAATGTGGCGGTCGTCGTGGAGACCGTGTTCGCGTGGCCCGGCATTGGGCGGCTGCTCTACGAGGGCATAGCCTTCCGCGATTTCCCGGTGGTCCAGGGCGTCGTGATCATGGGCGGCGCCATGATTGTGACCGTGAATTTGCTGATCGACATATTGTATGCCGTGATCGACCCCCGCATCCGGCTGGAGAGGTAGAGGGCTAATGAGCACCCAAGCAGAAACCATTGTCCTGCCGGCGCGCTTCCGATGGCGGCGGGTCTCCCTTCGGCTTGGCGACTTTCCGTTGATTCCGACCTTGATCCTGGTCGGTGTCGCCCTTGTCGCAATCTTTGCCAATGTATTGGCGCCCCACAATCCCGAGATCGGCAGTCTTGCCGCGCGTTTCCGTCCGCCGTTCTGGCAGACTGGCGGCAATACGCGATATCTCCTCGGCACCGACCAGCTCGGTCGCGACGTGCTGTCGCGGCTGATCTTCGGCGCCAGAGTATCGATGGTGGTCGGCTTTACTGCCGTCATATTCGCCGGGGTGATCGGCACCACGCTCGGCATCGTGTCGGGTTACCTCGGCGGCTGGGTAGACCAGGTAATCATGAGGCTGACCGACACGTGGCTCGCGCTGCCGGCGCTCACTTTCGCGATATTCCTCGCGGCGATCGTCGGACCGAGCATGTGGAACATCGTGATCATCCTCGGCATCACCTATTGGACCCGCTATGCGCGCGTCATCCGCGGTGAGGTCCTGTCGCTGAAGGAGCGGGAGTTCGTCCGACTCGCCGTCGTCGCGGGCTGCTCCAAATGGACGATCATGTGGCGTCACATTCTGCCGAATGTCATCAATTCCGCGATTGTGCTCGGTAGTTTGATGCTGGGCGTGGTCATCATAACCGAGGCGACATTGTCCTTCCTCGGGGTCGGCGTGCCGCCGCCGCAACCGGCCTGGGGGCTGATGCTGTCGGACGGCAAGCAGGGCCTGATGGTGGGCCGCTGGTGGCTGACCGTCTTTCCCGGCTGCTGCATCATGCTGATGGTGCTCTCGGCAAACCTCATTGGCGACTGGCTTCGTGTCAAGTTCGACCCCCAGCTCCGCCAGCTATGAGCCGACCCGGCGGGGCCTTCCGGTAAGAACGGCCCCGCTGCTCGAGCTCCAGAACCTCTCGACGCATTACGTCTCGGCCCAAGGCACACGAGTGGTCCGTGCCGTCGACGACGTCTCGCTGCGCATCCATGCCGGCGAGACATTGGGGATTGTCGGCGAGTCGGGCTCCGGAAAGAGCACATTGGCGCTGACCATCCTGCGCATCCTGCCGCCGGCGGCCCGCATCGTCAGCGGCAAGATGCTGTTCGAGGGCGAGGATCTGCTCGAACGGTCCGATGCCGAGATGCGCCATATCCGCGGTAAGCGGATCGCGATGATCCTGCAGGACCCGATGGCCTCGCTGAACCCGTTGTTCACGATCGGCGACCAGGTCGGCGAGTCGATCCGGGTCCATGATGGAGCCTCACGCGCCAGCGCCTGGAGTCGCGCGAAAGAACTCTTGAAAGCCGTGCGCATTCCTTCGCCGGAGACTCGGGTCACCCAATATCCGCATGAGATGTCGGGCGGCATGCGCCAGCGCATCGTCGGCGCGATCGGCATCTCGTGCGAGCCGCGTCTGTTGATCGCCGATGAGCCGACCACCAGCCTCGATCTGACGATCCAGGCGCAATACCTCAACCTGCTGCGCGACCTGCAGCGGCAGTACCACCTCGCGCTGATCTTTATTACCCACAATCTCGGCATCGTCGCCAAGATGTGCGACCAGTTGGCGGTAATGTACGCCGGGCGCGTCGTCGAGACCGGCCCGGTCTCGCAAATCTTCAATTCGCCCGCCCACCCCTACACCGAGGCGCTGCTCAACTCGATCCCACGCATGACCGACAGTGTCCAGCGGCTGACCGCGATCGAGGGCCAGCCGCCTGACCTGGCGGCGCTGCCGACCGGCTGCGCCTTTGCACCTCGCTGCCCCCGCGCCTTCGACCGCTGTCGCGAGGCGGCTCCTCCGGAATTTAGCGTGGCACGAGGCAGGACGGCGCGCTGCTGGCTCGTCGCGGGGAGCGGGACGGCGTGACGGTCGTTGTCGAGGCGGCAGGGCTCAGCAAGCACTTCCAGGCGAAGCGAGGGGTCTTCGCCGGCAACCGCGGGGTGGTGCGTGCGGTCGATGGCATCTCGTTCACGATCGAGCGCGGCCGCACGCTCGGAGTCGTCGGCGAAAGCGGGTGCGGCAAAACGACGACGGCAAAGCTCGTGCTCGGTCTGGAGGAGCCGACGGGCGGGACGATCCGCTTCGAGGGGAGTGATCTGCAGAACCTCGACGGTGCCGGGCGCCGGCACTACCGGAAATCGGTGCAGGCAGTCTTCCAGGACCCTTACGCATCCCTGAACCCGCGTATGCGGGTCAGCGCGATAATTGCCGAGCCGCTTGTCACGAACGAATCGCTGCGAGCTGGCGAGGTGCGCCAGCGCGTTCTCAGGCTGCTCGACCTCGTCGGCTTGCCTGATCGGGCGGCAGACCTCTTCCCGCACGAATTCTCCGGCGGGCAGCGGCAGCGCATCGCGATTGCGCGCGCCCTGGCGCTGTCGCCCAGGCTCGTCGTGCTCGACGAGCCGGTCTCTGCCCTCGACGTATCGATCCGGGCCCAGATCCTAAACCTGCTCCGTGACCTGCAGGCCGAGCTCGGACTTTCCTATCTGTTCATTGCCCACGACCTTGCTGCCGTCGCGCATATGAGCCACACGATTGTCGTGATGTATCTTGGCAAGATCGTCGAGAGCGGCGAGGCGCGCACGCTCGCGCGTGCTCCGAAACATCCTTACACCGAGGCATTGTTTTCGGCGGCGCTGCCGAGTCACCCCGACGAACGGCACGACGAGATTATCCTGCCCGGCGAAGTGCCGAGCCCGCTAAATCCGCCGTCGGGTTGCCGCTTCCACCCGCGCTGCCCGCACGCGATGGGACGCTGTGCGCAGCAGGAGCCGATACTGACAGACGTGGAAGGCCGTCTCGTCGCCTGTCATCTTTACGATCACGGCGTATATAAGGCGCCTCTCAAAGTCGGGGCCAGTGTATGAGGGAGCGCAGGCTTTTCGTCCTCATTGCTGCGGCATTGGCGCTGACGTTCGCTGGGGGCGGGCCGGCATTCGCCGGGGAGCCCTACCATCTCCGGCTCGGTTGGGTGGTAACACCGGCGGATTTAGTGACCCTGATGTTCGTCAAGCCGGGCCTCGCGCCGCATGCCGGCAAGACCTACATCCCCGAGCTCAGTCATTTCGCCGGCACCCCCGCCGAGATGACCGCGCTCGCGACGGGAGAGCTCGATTGTGCGGCACTCGCCTACTCGACCTTTGCGCTCGGGATCGAGAACGCCGGGATGACGGACCTGCGGATCATCGCCGACGAGTTCCAGGACGGGGTCCCCGGCTATCACACCAATGTCTTTGTTGTGCGCAAAAACAGTCCAATCCACACCGTCGAAGACTTGAAGGGCAAGATCTTCGCGTCTAACCAGGTGGGTAGTGATATCGACATGGTATTGCGCGCGATGCTGGCAAAGCATCATCTCCAGGACAAGCGCGACGTTACGATCATCGAGGTGCGGTTCCCGGACCAAAAATCGATGCTCAAGGAAGGTAAAGTCGATCTGATCACCGCTGTCTTGCCGTTTGGCCGCGATCCTGAGCTGCTCTCGCTCTCCCGCCCCTTGTTCACGCAGGAAGAGGCGATGGGCCGCTCGCAAATGATCGTCCGCGTCGTGCGCGACGGGTTCCTGCAGAAGCACCGCGCCGAGATGCTCGATTTCATCGAAGATTATCTTCACACGCTCCATTACCTGAGTGACCCCGCACATCGCCAGGAAGCGCTGGAGATCATCGCCGAGGCTACCAAGCAGAAGCCGTCGCTCTATGAAGACTGGGTCTTTACAAAAGAGGATTATTACCGCGACCCCAACGGGGTGCCCGATTTGGATGCGCTGCAAGCAAATGTCGATCTGCAGCACAAGCTCGGGTTTTTGCGGGCCGCTCTCGAGGTCAAGAAGTACGCCGACCTCACTATCGTGAAAGAGGCCGCACAGGACCTTCAAGCCGCGGCGGGCCGCTAAAACGGGTGCGAGCTCCACGCGATTGACATCAGGAATAAACGTTGATATCAACTCAAATTCAGGCCAGCCCGCATCTTTTAAGTTCGAAACAACTTCGACCGGAGAAACAGAAATGGTTGATCAACAGGGCCGTTTCGTTTGGTACGAATTGATGGCGAGCGACACCGAGGCTGCGAAGTCCTTCTACACCAAGGTCGTCGGCTGGGGCACACAGGACGGGCCGGTGCCCGGGATGCCGTACACCATTTTCACCGACGGGCAAATGCCCGTGGGCGGATTGATGGCTCAGCCCGAAGACGCCCGGAAAAGGCGAGCGCCGCCAAGCTGGATCGGGTATGTCGCGGTCGACGACGTGGACGCGACGGCTGAACGAGTAAAGCGCCTCGGCGGCAGCGTGCATGTTCCACCGACGGACATCCCGAATGTCGGCCGCTTCTCCGTCGTTGCCGATCCGCAGAACGCGGTCTTCGCGCTGTTCCACTCACCCAATACCTGCGACCAGCCGCTTCCGCCGCCTGGCATGCCTGGCCGCATAGGGTGGCACGAGCTGTTGGCCGCCGATTGGGAGAAGGCATTCGCGTTCTATAGCGAGCTGTTCGGCTGGCAGAGGGCTGACGCGATGGATATGGGGCAGATGGGCACCTATCAGCTCTTCTCTGTCGGCGGGCAGGCAATCGGCGGGATGTTCAACAAGCCACCGATGGTGCCGGCTCCCCACTGGCTTTATTACATCAATGTCGCCGATATCGACGCGGCGGTCGACCGCGTGAAGGCGAGCGGGGGCCAAATACTCAACGGCCCGATGGAGGTGCCAGGCGGCGACTGGATCATTCAGGGCAAGGACCCGCAAGGCGCGGTGTTCGCGCCGGTCGGGAAGAAGGCATAACCGCAGTTCGGGGCGCCCGCGTCGCCTCTAACGCGGGGCGCCCCGACCTACACCGTCGTCGGCTCCTGCGCCTCCTGGTGCCAGATAAGAAGGTGCCGGCGCAACACAACAATGCCCTTGACGAGACACAGACCGGCGACCGCGATCTCGACAATGCCGGCGAAGACGCCGGGAGAATCGGCAAAGCGCGAGGCGGCGATCATCGCGCCGCCGAGCCCCTGACCGCCCATCAGCATCTCGGTGACGATCGTTACGATCATCGAGACGGGGAGCGCGACCTGCAGCCCGGTCATGATCTGCGGTAGCGCAGCCGTCAGAATGATCTCGCGCAACAGCTGCCGCTCGCTCGCGCCGAGACTGCGCGCCGACCACAACAGGTGCCGGTCGACCCCTTCGGCTGCCGCTATTGTCGCAACGATAACCGGAAAAATTGCGTTGAACGCCGCCATCGAAATTTTCGAAATATCGTAAAGGCCGAGCCAGAGCATAAAAATCGGCAGAAAGGCGATCTTCGGCATCGGGAAGCCGACCGAGACGATCGGATCGAAAAACCACCGCACAAGCCTGTTGCGCGTCATCAGAATGCCGATCACGACGCCACCGATCGCGGCGATCGCGAACCCCGCCAGGGCGCGATAAAGCGTCATTCCGAGATTGATCGCCAACTCGCCCGACAGCGCATCGTCCCAAACTCGCTCCAGCACGGCAGACAATGGCGGCAGCAGAAATGTGCTGACAACGCCGCTGCGCGACAGCGCTTCCCAGCCGAGGACGAGCACGACCAGCGGCAACGAGCCGCCGACGCGGCGTAGAACTACGGCCCCCTCCGCGACCCTCCCTCGCAAGCGGGGGAGGGAAGGGTGTGGGCTCAGGCTCTCGGCACCCTCTATTCGCGCCATGCGAGAGCCCGCCGCATCAGCATCAAAAAAACCGCGGTCGGCCGCAAATCCCAGCAGAGCCACGGTCAGGACCACCGCGAACATCGCATCGTAAACGCCGCCGTCGCCCAGCCAGGCGATCATGTAGCCGAACCCGCTGCGGGCGACGATCAGCTCGGAGGCGACTAGCAGGACGAAGGCGAAGGCAAGGGCCGTGCGAATCCCGCTCAAGAGTTCCGGCAACGCGCTCGGGACGACCACTTCCCACAGCACCCGAGCGCGGCTCGCCCCCAGGCTGCGGGCCGACCATATCAGCACCTGATCGGTGCCGCGCGCGCCGTTGAAGGCGCTCAACGTCACGGGCAGCATGCAGCCGACAAAGATCAGCACGATCTTCGAGGCGTCGCCAAAGCCGAGCCACAGCACCATGACCGGGATCAGCGCCGATTTCGGCATCGGATAGAAGAACTGGACGATCGGGTTGATCACGACGCGGACAGGCAGGTACAAGGCCATCAGCATGCCGATGACGCTGCCGCAGGCGATCGCCAGGCCGAGCCCGGCGGCGGCGCGCGAGATCGAAGCGACGCCGTTGGTCCACAGATCGCCGCTTTCGGCGAGGTTGAGCCATGCCCCGGCGACCTGGTCGAGCGGCGGCAATGCCGCTATTGGGACAATCCCCAATCGCGAGACCGCCTCCCACGCGAGCGCCAGCAGCAACAGCGGCGCGTAGCGCGGCAGAACCCCAGTCATTCTGCCTCCGGGGAAATTCCGTCGCCCCCCGCGAAAGGGGCGCCCAGGGCAACCGCCTGGTCCCGGGGATTCTGGATTCCCGCTTTCGCGGGAATGACGTTAGAAGTCGCACAACGCCGGATGGCATCAGTCATGCGGCGCCGCCCCGTTCGGCGAGGATCGCCTCGCCGCGCACCAGGTTCCATACATGGTCGACCATCTCGACAAAGGCCGGGGTGCGGGAGAGTCCCCGGTCGCTCTTGTCGAAGTGGGTCTCCACGATCTCCTTGATGTGCCCCGGACGGGCCGACTTGACCGCGATGCGCTCGGCGAGGAACACCGCCTCATGCACATCATGCGTGACGAAGACTACCGTCTTGCGTGAGCGCTGCCAGATGTTGAGGAGTTCGGCCTGCATCAGGCTGCGGGTTTGGGCGTCGAGTGCGCCAAAAGGTTCGTCCATCAACAGGATCTGCGGATCGATCGCCAGCGTCCGAGCAATCGCCGCGCGCTGCTTCATGCCGCCGGAGAGCTGCGAAGGGTAGCTGTCCTCGAACCCGGTCAGACCGACCAGCTCGATGTATACCCGGGCTCGGCGCAGACGTTCCTCGCGCGCGATGCCCTGTTTTTCGAGGCCGTAGAGCACGTTCTGCATCACAGTCTTCCAGGGGAACAGCGCAAAATGCTGAAAGACGATGCCGCGGTCGGGGCCGGGCCCGGCGACTGGCTTGCCTTCGATGCAGATCGTGCCGTGCTCGACCGGCAGGAAGCCGCCGACGAGATAGAGGAGTGTGCTCTTGCCGCAGCCGCTGGGTCCCAATAGCGCCACGAACTCGCGGTCGCCCACCGCGAGCGACACATTTTCGAGGGCGGCGATTGGGCGGCCGCCTGGCGGCCGATAGACATGACCGACCCGGTCGATGACAATCTGAGCCGCTGCGCCCGCCATCCTACTCGCCGTCGATCCGCCGTTTGGCTTCCTCGATCAGCGACAGATCGACATGCGCCGACGCGATCTCAATGCGCTTCGGGATAACCCCCATCTCGGCGCATGCATCGATCTCCTTTTGGACCGAGGCCACATCCGGGCCGGCGTCGGGTGAGTGATAAAAGTCGTCCTTGGTAAAGGCAAAGGCGAGGTTTTCCTTGGGCAGCTTTGTCGCGTCGCTGAGTATCGCCAGCGCCTCTTCGCGGTTCTTCGGGTCCAGAAACCAGCGGACGGCGCGGATGTGATCCTCAAAGAAATCGACAAAAGCGGGCCGGTGGGCGGCGACCACATCGCCCCGCATCGCCCAGACCACCGCTTGTGTCGGTCCCACCGCGTCGCGTGCGGTGAACAATACCCGGTACTTGCCGGATCTGAGCTCGGGGGCGAATTGCGGCAACGTGCCGATGAAATCGACTTTGCCGGAGTCGAGCATCGCCGGCATGTTGGCAAAATTCGTCTCGATGGTTGTGAAATCGGCGTCCTTGATACCGTGCTTGCGGAACATCGTCCGCATTGCGGTGTCACTGGCCGACCCGATGACGTTGGTCGCGACGCGGCGGCCTTTTACGTCCTCGACTGCGTGGATCGGACCGTCCGCCAGAACAACAAAGTTCTCGCTGAAATAGCCGGGGTAGCCATCGGTGACCACATCCGCGACGAGCCGCTCGTCGAGATGCGCATTGGTGATCGCGAGCGCGAGCGCGCTTGTCGAGAACGAGGCGACTTCGAGATCGCCGATCGCCTGGGCCTGGATTGGCGTGGTGCCGTTGAAGCGCAACGGCTGCAGGACATAGCTCTGGCCCAGGTGCTTGAACACCGCGGGCTCGCGCTTGCCGAGCGCCTCGATCAGGGGTGCCAGGTGACCGGGTGTGACGACCCAGCCGACACGTATCGTCAACGGCTGCGCCCGAGCAGTGCCCGCTAGACCGATCATTGCGCTCAGCGCCGCGGCCGCCACCCTCCTGTTCATGCGCATTTTTGTCCAGCTCCTCTGGGGAACTCGGTTTTCCTCACCTTCATAGCGTCGCACTGTCTCGCAGAGAAGAGGTGGGATGACCAAATAATCGCCGAGATGGCGCTGACCAAAGGGTCGGCGCCGATTTCTTTCTGCGGCGCCGTCGTGGTGTATACTGCGCCGCCATCGGAAAGGAGGCGCCGATGGAAATTCGGCAAGCTCTGACCTTTGACGATGTGATGCTCGTCCCGGCGGCGTCCGCGATCATGCCCGGCGAAACGGATACCCGCACCCGGTTGACCCGCGAGATCGAGCTCGGCATTCCAGTGGTCTCGGCAGCGATGGACACGGTGACGGAAAGTGCGCTTGCGATTGCGATGGCACAGGCCGGCGGTATCGGCGTTATTCACCGCAACATGGCGGTCGGGCAGCAAGCCGACGAGGTACGCAAAGTCAAGAAGTTCGAAGCCGGAATGGTCGTCAACCCGGTCACGATCCACCCCGACGAGACCCTCGCCGATGCACTGCGGCTGATGGCTGACCACAAGATTTCCGGCATCCCGGTCGTCGAGCGCGGCCAATCTGGGAGTCCACTTGGCCGTCTTGCTGGGATCCTTACCAACCGCGATGTGCGATTCGCCGACGATCCACGCCAGCCAGTCGCTGAGCTGATGACCCGGGACGGCCTTGTCACCGTGCGCGAAAATGTGGCGCGAGACGATGCGAAGCGTCTCTTGCACCATCATCGCATCGAGAAATTGCTCGTGGTCGACGAGGCCTATCGGTGCGTGGGTCTGATAACCGTCAAGGACATCGAGAAGGCGCAGCGCTATCCGATGGCCTGCAAGGACGAGCACGGCCGCCTCCGGGTCGCTGCGGCGACGGGTACCGGCACCGAGGGCATCGAGCGGGCTGAGGCGCTTTTCGCCGCAGGTCTCGACGTCTTGGTCGTCGACACTGCGCACGGTCATTCCGACCGGGTGTTGCGGACCCTAAGCGATGTTCGCCGGCTGTCGAATTATACCCAAGTCATCGCCGGCAATGTCGCGACGGCGGAGGGTGCCCGCGCCTTGGTGGAGGCAGGGGCCGATGCGATCAAGGTCGGCATTGGGCCGGGCTCGATCTGCACGACGCGCATGGTCGCGGGTGTGGGTGTCCCCCAATTCACCGCGATCGTCGATACGGTCACCGAGTGCCGCAAGACGGGAGTGCCGGTCATCTCGGACGGCGGCATCAAGTTTTCCGGCGACCTCGCCAAGGCGGTCGCCGCCGGGGCCGATTGCGCGATGTTGGGCTCGTTGTTCGCCGGTACCGACGAGAGCCCGGGCGAGGTGTTCCTCTATCAGGGCCGCAGCTACAAATATTACCGCGGGATGGGCTCGATCGGGGCGATGGCGCGCGGCTCGGCCGACCGCTATTTTCAGCAGGAAGTTACGAGCACGCTGAAGCTGGTGCCCGAAGGCGTCGAGGGCCGGGTGCCGCACAAGGGACCGGTCGGCAATATCGTCCATCAGCTGATCGGGGGCCTGCGCGCAGCAATGGGCTACACCGGCAATCGCACGATCCGTGAAATGCAGAAGAACTGCACCTTTGTGCGGATCACCGGAGCAGGGCTGCGCGAGAGCCACGTCCACGACGTCGCCGTCACCCGCGAAGCCCCCAACTACCCGCAGGACCGTTGATCGCCTGTCTTATCGTTCCCGCGAAAGCGGGAACCCAGGCCAGCAATCTCCGGCGGCAGCCCTGGGCCCCCGCTTTCGCGGGGGCGACGAAAAAAGCCCAGGCAACAAGATGACCCCCGGGGCGCAGATCGCTGCCGCGATCGACATTCTTGCCGCGATCGAGACCGGGGATCGTCCGGCCGACGATGTTGCAGCCGATTACTTCCGGCGCCGCCGATACATCGGCGCCAAGGACCGGACGCATGTCGCTGGCCATGTATACGCGGTGCTGCGACACCGCGCTGCCCTCGACTGGTGGATCGGCAAGCACGCAGCCGAGGTCGGTCCTCGGACTCGCGTCCTGGCGGGCCTCGAATTGATCGAGGGTTGGCGCTCCGAAGCCGTCGAAGCCTGTTGCGATGGCGATCGCTTTCGGCCGGCTCGGCTCAGCCGGGGCGAAGAACGACTGCTGCGCGCTCTGGTCGGCCATACCTTGGCGCATCCCGAGATGCCGCGGGCGGTGGCGAACGATCTGCCGGGATGGCTCGAACCTTATTTGGAGCGGGTCTTCGGTAAAGGCCTGGAACGCGAGATGAACGCTCTAAACGGACCCGCGCCGACCGATTTGCGGGTCAATCTCCTCAAAGCCGATCGAGCGACGGCGCGCCGAACCCTCGCCGCGGAGGGCGTAGCCGCGGAACCGACGCCTTTCTCACCGGTCGGGCTGCGCTTGCGCCGACGAGTGCCGCTCGGCAGCCTCGCCGCCTTCGAGCAGGGCCTCGTCGAGGTACAAGACGAAAGCTCGCAGATTGCCGCCCTTCTCGCCGATGCGAAACCCGGCATGCGGGTCGTTGATTTCTGCGCTGGGGCAGGCGGCAAGACGTTGGCGCTCGCCGCCGCAATGGCCGATCGCGGCAAGCTCGTCGCCTGTGAGGTATCGCAGCTCCGGCTCGAGCGCGCCGCGCGCCGCCTTCGCCGCGCCGGCGTCACCAATGTCGAACGCCGCGCACTGACCGGCGAGCGTGACAAATGGGTCAAGCGCCATGCCGGAAGTTTCGATCGCGTCTTTGTCGACGTGCCCTGCCTCGGCACCGGGACGTGGCGGCGCAATCCCGACGCCAAATGGCGTATGCGGCCCGAGGATCTCGCCGAGCTTATCGAGCGTCAGCAACAGATCCTGCGCAGCGCCGCCCGCCTCGTTCGCTCCGGCGGGCGCCTCGTTTACGCGACATGCTCGTTGCTGCGCGAGGAAGACGAGGCGCAGACGGAAGCTTTTCTTGCGGCCGAGCCCGATTTTTCGCTGCTGCCTGTCGCGCGGGCATGGGGAGAGACGATCGGCGGCGCCTCGCCCGGCGGCGAAGATTATCTGCGGCTGACCCCGGCGCGGCACGGCACCGACGGCTTCTTTGTCGCGATCTTCGAACGTTTAGAAACATGAAAACAAAAACACTCAACGCAAAGGACGCGGAGGATACGCGGAGGGCGCGATGGGGTCTCGACCACGTCAGCGCCTTTGCGTCCCCTGCGTTAGAGCGTTTTGTTTCTCCTTCCACGGCCGGTGCGCATGACGGATAAAATCCTGATTCTCGATTTCGGCAGCCAGGTCACGCAGCTGATCGCGCGCCGCGTGCGCGAGAGCGGGGTCTACTGTGAGATCCATCCCTTTACGATCTCCAAGGAACGGGTCCGCGATTTCGCCCCACGGGGAATTATCCTGTCGGGCGGGCCAGCGTCGTTGACCGAGGCCGCTTCGCCGCGCGCGCCTGAGATTGTGTTTCGGCTGGGCGTGCCAGTGCTGGGGATCTGCTATGGCATGCAGACGATGTGCGCCCAGCTCGGCGGCCGGGTCACGTTGTGCGAGCACCAGGAATTCGGACGCGCGTTTATCGACACCCTCGACGAGTGCCGGCTCTTTGACGGCTTATGGCCAAAAGGCGGGCGCGAGCAGGTGTGGATGAGCCACGGGGACCGGGTCGACGCCCTGCCACCGGGTTTCCGGGCGGTAGCATCCAGCGAGGGGGCGCCCTACGCCGCCATCGCCGACGACAGCCGGCAGTTTTACGGCGTGCTGTTCCACCCCGAGGTCGTGCACACGCCGCAGGGCGCTCAGCTGCTACGAAATTTCAGCCATGGGCTGGCGGGCTGCCGGGGCGATTGGAGTATGGCGCTGTTCCGCAGCCAGGCGATCGACAGGATCCGCCGGCAAGTCGGCAGCGGTGGGGTGGTGTGCGGGCTTTCCGGCGGTGTCGACTCCGCAGTCACTGCGGTGTTGCTGCACGACGCGATCGGCGATCAGCTGACCTGCATCTTTGTCGATACGGGCCTCTTACGGGCGGGCGAAGCGGAAGAGGTCGTGAGCCTTTTCCGCGGTCATTACAACATTCCGCTGATCCATCGCGAGGCGAGTGGGCTGTTCCTCGCGAAGCTCGCCGGGGTGACCGACCCCGAAGAAAAGCGCAAGACGATAGGCGCCACCTTCATCGACGTCTTCGACGAAGAGGCGCATAAGATCGGGGATGTCGAGTTTCTGGCGCAGGGCACCCTCTACCCCGATGTGATCGAGTCAGTGAGCCCGCTCGGCGGCCCCTCGGTCACGATCAAATCGCACCACAATGTCGGGGGCCTGCCGGCGCGCATGAAACTGCAGCTCGTCGAGCCGTTGCGCGAACTCTTCAAGGACGAGGTGCGCGAATTGGGCCGCGAGCTGGGCCTGCCCGACGGGTTTGTCGAGCGTCACCCGTTCCCCGGCCCCGGTCTCGCGATCCGGATCCCCGGCGAGGTCACCCGGACGAAGCTCGACATCCTGCGCAAGGCCGATGCGGTGTTCCTCGAAGAAATCCGCAACGCCGGCCTCTACAAGGCGATCTGGCAAGCTTTTGCCGTGCTGCTGCCGGTAAAAAGCGTCGGCGTAATGGGCGACGCCCGCTCCTACGATTTCGTCTGCGCGTTGCGCGCGGTGACCTCGACCGACGGCATGACTGCCGATTACTTCCCGTTCTCGCACGAATTCCTGGGGTGCACCGCGACCCGCATCATCAACGAGGTGCGCGGCATCAACCGCGTCGTCTACGACGTCACGTCAAAGCCGCCGGGCACGATCGAGTGGGAGTGAGGGGGGATATTGTAGAGTAAAGTGGAATAGAGCAGCGTATCAAAGGCAATATTTGCCCACCGAAAGTAGTCGATAGCTATCAATGTGTTTCCTTCCTTCAAGCTGCTCTTCTTCTTCATGGTAGTTGTCGCTCGCCTGTCACTTGAGCATCGACAGCGGGCTGATGGCTTGGCGCCCGCTCACGCCCCCAGGCACCTTGCGCTGGCGGCTCACATTTGTTCGCCGGGCAGTTGGCCGGCTTGCTTCACCCAGGCGGCGAGCTGAGCTTCGTCGAACTGGTCGTCCTCGTGGATGTCGAGGTAGCGCGTGTCCTTGCTCTTGCTGGCGCCGGGCGGGACCGGTCGCAGCGACGTGCCGCGGAAGAAAGCCACTTTGACGTAGTTCGTGAAGCAATGGATGCCGAGGAACCAGCCCCGGCCCTCGACTCCGTAAAACGGCGAGTTCCATTTGACCGTCTTGCGCACGCCGGGGACGGTGCGCACGATGAGTGCGTCGAGGCGGCGTCCGATGTCCCGTTTCCAGCCCGGCATGGCCGCGATGTAGGCCTGCACCGGGGCGTCGCCGTCGGCCTTCGCGATCTGGGGATTGCCGCCTGAGAGGAGGGCCGGCTTTGCGCTGACCTGCTTGGCGGCGGCCTTGTTTGCGACCTTCGGCGACTTCTCGGACGTCCTGGCCATTGTGTTCACCCCTATGCTCCGGCGCGTCGGCTGCCGCGCCAATTGGCGGCATATGGCAACACGAACATGTACAGGCCGGTAAACAGCAGCAGGAAGAGCGGAAGCAACGGCGAGTAGACTACCCAGGCGGGAGGGCTTCCCAATCCCATGGCGATGAAGTTGCCGATGACGGTCAGTGTAAAGGCGATGGACAGCCAGCGGTGGATCTGCCGAACCCACTTATTCCAATTCAATGGGGACCTCCTTTGAATACGTGCAGAAGCGGATCGGGCGACCCGTTGGCGGCGGACTTAATCTACTAGCGCCAAGACCTGCTCCAGCTTTGCAAAGAACTGCTGCCACCCAGCCTTGGCGCCGCCATAGGCCTGTTTCTGATCCGGCCGGAAGCCCGACTGCTCCATGCGCAGGTGGGTCCCTGTGCTCGTTGGGGTGAGAGTAAAGGTCACCACGCTCTTCAGATTGTAGGCCGCGTCGTCGTGCGCAAAACTCCAAGTGTAGGACAGCGATTGTTTGGATCGACGGCAAGAACCTCGCAATCCAATACGCCGCCTCAGTCTCCGCGAAGATTGAAGCGGTGGCCTACGGCGAGCTTGAAGTCATTCTTCATGAGCCACTCCGCTATCAGGTGTGGTTGGGTAAGCGCGCGCCAGATCTTTTCCGGCGGATAAGGAATCTCACGTTCGACGATGACGGAGCGCGTTTCGGCCCGGGGTTTCCTCATTGGTCCATCCTTTTGAGCAGGTCTTCGAGTTGGTCGAACCGGCTTTGCCAGAACCCGGCCATTTGACTTGTCCAGTCGATCAGCGGAGCCAAGGCGCGGAGCTGTGCGCTATAGTGCGTCTGCCGACCTTCATGACGGTCGCGCACCAACCCGGCCTGCTTCAGAACCCCAAGATGCTTTGAGACGGCCGGTTGCGAGACCTTCGCCCGCGCCGTCAGAGCCCCGACGGTCTGCTCTCCCTCGCGGCACAGTCGTTCGAAGATAGCCCGCCGCGTCGGATCGGCGAGCGTTCTGAAGAGCACATCGTGAGCGTTCGGCATTTTTGGATCGATAACTTCCTGGCTATTGATCTACGTATAACCATTGAGCTATGTATTGGTCAAGCGGGTACCTCGAGCGGTGCAGTGAGCATTGTCACAGGAGCCGCCGGTCATGTGAAAGCGTCGTCGTCTCCCGGCTGACGGCCACAACGTGGCCGCAATAGTCCGGGACGTCCAAGCTCCAAGCAGGCGCCACGGTTGTGAGGTGACAGGTAAATGTCTTCGTCTCCAAGCTGCGCGCGAGGCCCTTCGCCGTCCGCGTTGACGGTATTTTTCGCCTCAATGCGATCTCTGGCTGTTTTCGCCGGCGAGCCGAGAATCGACCGATTGATGCCGATAGTCGCTGAAACCGAGTAAATCGCTGATCGTCGAAATTCGTGTTTGAAATCAAGAGCGCAAATTTCTGACGGATCGCAGAGACGGTTCTTCGTGGTGCCGGTAAAAAATTTGCGCTGCTAGATCAACCCGTTATGATGCTCAAAACAATCGAGTGGGAGTGACGGGGCATGCTGCTGAGTAGAACTGAGTAGCGTAGTGTATCAGAGCAGACCATTCGCAAGCGAATGTAGTCGATAATTGCTGATCGACTTGGATGACCTGCGCCTCGCTGCTTCCAGATCAAAAGCTGTTTGCACCGTTGAGCTTGCGCAATTTCCGCGCGGTTGTTGCGTCGTGCGGTGCATCGGTGCTCCGGTATTTGACGTGCTCGATGAACGCGCGCAGCTTCGGCAAGACTTGGCGTTTGCCAGGATAGTATAGAAAAACCCCCGGTGTTGTGACGGCGAAGGGCGCCAGGAGCGCTTGCAACCGGCCGTCAGCAATTGGCGCTTTTGCGAGCGGGCCGGGCACCCGTGCAAGTCCCAGACCCTGGATCGCCGCTCCGAGGAGTGTGGGGTAGTCGTGCGCGATCAGCGGCCCAGACACAATGGCCTCGACAGCCTTGTTGCCGTCGATAAAAGGCCAGGGCGCGATCGACCCGTTCGAGCGACGCATGCGCAGGCAGGCGTGATCACGCAGATCGTCGATGCGCTCCGGCCGCTTTCGCCCACGTAAATAATCGGGG